>ERZ1066121.1459-NODE-1459-length-17297-cov-7.057360_pt1 | contig 17297 bp, 15 predicted proteins | sample MGYA00382768_ERZ1066121 | MGnify/ENA primary metagenome ERZ1066121 (study PRJEB33369, sample SAMEA5778351) | biofilm metagenome | biome: Industrial cooling water; feature: Water cooling tower basin; material: Biofilm | place: United Arab Emirates | collected... | reverse complement strand
GTCTATGACTTTGGTCGCCTCCCACACGGAGGCGTGGATCGAAACACGGTTATTGCCCGGCTGTGCGCCGGTGATGGCGTCGTCGCCTCCCACACGGAGGCGTGGATCGAAACAAACCGAAACCGACGCGCTTGATACCAACCTGCTGTCGCCTCCCACACGGAGGCGTGGATCGAAACGCACGGTCACTGTCGAAGGGGTCAAGCTGCGCGTGTCGCCTCCCACACGGAGGCGTGGATCGAAACCACCAGACAGAAAGCGACCAGCCTGCGCTCGACTGTCGCCTCCCACACGGAGGCGTGGATCGAAACGCCGGACGTCATGGGGCGAGCCCAGATGCTCGGGTCGCCTCCCACACGGAGGCGTGGATCGAAACTGGGTGCGCCGGTTGGTTGGGACGCCGCTTCGGATGGTCGCCTCCCACACGGAGGCGTGGATCGAAACGACGGGGACAGGGCAGGGGGCGCGGCAGCGCTGCGGTCGCCTCCCACACGGAGGCGTGGATCGAAACACGAGCTGGCCGGGTTCGCGCGCGCCAAGATCAGGTCGCCTCCCACACGGAGGCGTGGATCGAAACAGATTGCAGCGGCGCTTGGTCATAGCGAGGCTGGTCGCCTCCCACACGGAGGCGTGGATCGAAACTATCTTTCGCGCGAGTGGCGCGGGCTGGTGCGGGGTCGCCTCCCACACGGAGGCGTGGATCGAAACGCCCCTTCGTCGCGAGGCAAAGGCAATTTGGGAGAGTCGCCTCCCACACGGAGGCGTGGATCGAAACCTGAGCTGCGCCGACGCCTCTTCGAAGTGGATAGTCGCCTCCCACACGGAGGCGTGGATCGAAACCATCCGGGTATGGAGTTTGAAGACTTCGTAGATCGTCGCCTCCCACACGGAGGCGTGGATCGAAACCTCTCACCTGAAGCGTTGTCATTGTGCCAAGCGGTCGCCTCCCACACGGAGGCGTGGATCGAAACACCCACGACGGTCCGGCCAGCATGGCTTCGCCCTGTCGCCTCCCACACGGAGGCGTGGATCGAAACATGCTCCAATCGGGCACCGTCCGGAACGCTGAGCGTCGCCTCCCACACGGAGGCGTGGATCGAAACAAGGTGGATCAGCGACGGACAAGCCAGTGCCAGGGGTCGCCTCCCACACGGAGGCGTGGATCGAAACATAGCGGGCCTCGTCCACGCGACCGGCCTCAACGTCGCCTCCCACACGGAGGCGTGGATCGAAACCTGGCCTGGCGGATCGCCGAGAGCGAGGACATGGTCGCCTCCCACACGGAGGCGTGGATCGAAACAAGTCCTTTAGCAGCGTATCTGTTGCGGCAACGTGGGCGCATTCCGATGCCATCAGCTGTTTTTATATGTGAACCCGGCCCGGCACAAAAGCTTCGAGAGCGATGCCCAAGCCGCCGCAACCCCGCGCTCCGCCTGCAATCGTGTCGCCAGCTCGGGCATCGTGATGTCCGGCACCGCTTCAACCACCGCAACCAGATAGTGCAGATGCGCCGCCAGCGGACCCTTGCCATAGGGCTGTCCCTGCTTGCCGGGGCGCCGGACTGCCATCGCTAGCCGCCCGCGCCGTCCAGCGGATCGCCAAACTCACGCTCACCGAATAACGCGCCGCCGCAGCACGCCGCGAACTGCCACTCGCAACCGCTTCAACAACACGAACCCGCAAATCAGACGCCGACATATGCCCATGATCCACCTCCAAACACGGTGAATCACAAATCACTCCCTTGAGAAATCCCCAATTCATATAATCAGCGCGATGCTTTAGGCATCGGCAATCCTCTTGCCACTTCTACATGGTGCTTGCTCATTCCTGATTGAGTGCAAAAGTTTAGCTAAAATGTCGTCGTCGGCTATTCCCGCCGCCTATTCTTCATCCGAGCTACAGGCAGCAGCGGCGGCAGGGTGAAGCGGTTCTTGCACTACGTGCCGCGCAGCATGGCCATGGGTGCCATGGCATGCATACGAGGATCGACGTCGCTCCTGAAGGTAGCTCAAACCACGCGGTTGGCGATCAGGCTGTCAACGACCGATGGGTCGGCGAGTGTCGATGTGTCGCCGATCGTTGCCGTATCATCTTCCGCTATCTTGCGCAGGATACGGCGCATGATCTTGCCGGACCGGGTCTTGGGCAGCGCTGAGGCGAATTGAAGCGCGTCGGGGCTGGCGATGGGGCCGATTTCGGTGCGGACCCATTGGCGCAGTTCGGTACGTAACTCTTCGCTCTCCTGTGCGTCGGCGTTGAGCGTAACATAGGCATAGATGCCCTGCCCCTTGATGGCGTGCGGCATTCCGACAACGGCGGCCTCGGCCACTTGCGGATGAGCGACCAGCGCGCTTTCCACCTCTGCCGTGCCCATGCGGTGGCCGGATACGTTGATGACATCGTCGACCCGGCCGGTGATCCAGTAATATCCGTCGGCATCGCGGCGGCACCCGTCGCCGGTAAAATACCGGCCCGGATAGGTAGTGAAATAGGTCTGAAAGAACCGGTCATGATCGCCCCAGACGGTGCGCATCTGACCCGGCCAGCTGGCCGTCAGGACCAGATTGCCCGCCGCCGCGCCGTCCAGCACCCGGCCATCCACGTCGACCAGGGCAGGCTCGACGCCCGGCAGCGGCAGGGTCGCCGACCCCGGCTTGAGCGGCGTCGCGCCCGGAACGGGGGCGATCATTGCGCCGCCGGTTTCGGTCTGCCACCAGGTATCGACGATCGGGCAGCGGCCTTCGCCGACGACGCGGTGATACCATTCCCACGCCTCAGGGTTGATCGGTTCGCCCACGGTGCCGAGCAGGCGCAGGCGCGACCGGTCGTGCCGCGTCACCCACGCATCGCCCTCGCGCATCAGCGCGCGCAGCGCGGTTGGCGCGGTATAGAAAATGGTCACGCCCAGCCGCTGACAGGTTTCCCAGAACCGGCCATGATCGGGATAGCTTGGCACCCCATCGAACATCACCGTCGTCGCGCCATTGGCGAGCGGGCCATATACGACATAGCTGTGCCCCGTGACCCAGCCCACATCGGCGGTGCACCAGAACAGGTCGCCATCGCGATAGTCGAACACCAGATCGAACGTTATCGCGGTCCACAGCAGATAGCCGCCGGTGGTATGCAGCACCCCCTTGGGCTTTCCCGTCGAACCGGAGGTGTAGAGAATGAACAGCGGATCTTCGGCGTTCATCGGTTCGGGCGCGCACTCGGCGGTGACCGTCGCGCGCGCCTCGGCATAGGCGACGTCGCGCCCGGCGTGCATGGGCACATCCGCCCCGGTGCGGCCGACCACGATGACGCGGCGCACGCCGGGACATTGTTGCAGCGCGGTGTCGACATTGGCCTTAAGCGGGATGGTCTTGCCGCCGCGAACCCCCTCGTCGGCGGTGATCACGATGCTGCTGTCGCAATCCTGGATGCGGCCCGCCAGGCTTTCGGGCGAAAACCCGCCAAACACCACCGAATGAATGGCGCCAATGCGGGCGCAGGCGAGCATCGCAATCGCCGCTTCCGGGATCATGGGCATATAGAGGGTGATGCGGTCCCCCTTGGCGGCGCCCTGCTGTTTCAGCACATTGGCGAAGCGGCACACCTCGGCATGCAGTTCGCGGTAGGTCAGCGTGCGGCCTTCGCCGGGCGTGTCGCCTTCAAACACGATCGCAGTCTGGTCGCCGCGCGTCGCAAGGTGGCGGTCGAGGCAATTGACGCTAAGATTGAGTACCCCGTCCTCGAACCAGCGGATCCCGAAATCCGCCTCGTCAAAGCTCGCATTGCCCATGATCGTCGGTGCGCGCATCCAGTCCAGCCGCCCGCTTTCGCGCCGCCAGAAGGCATCGGGGTCCTCCCGCGCCTCGGCACAAAGGCGGGCATAATCATCGCGTCCGACGCGCGCCCGCGCCGCGAATTCGGCTGGAACAGGGTGGACAGTCTCGCTCATCACTCGCTTTCCCGTCATCATGCGCTCGCCCGGCGGCGGCGGCTTGACCCTGACATAGCGCGGCACGCGGCGCCAGTCACCGCCGTGCGCGCCGGGGATGTCACTTCATGAGCGGGCGCCACCAGCCTTCGTTGGCCAGATACCAGGCGAGCGTCTGGGCAAAGCCCTCCGCAAAATCGCGGCTGGGGGCATAACCCAGCTCCTCGCGCGACTTCGTCTCGTCGATGGCATATCGGCGGTCGTGGCCCTTGCGATCCTGGACAAAAGCCTTGAGGCTGGCGGTTGGCTGGCCCTTGGCCGCCGGCGCGTCGGGATATCGCACGGCAAGGCCCGCATCGGCGGCAAAGGCCGCATCGACGCCCTTGCAGATTTCGTCGATGACGACGAGGTTGGGCAATTCCTGCCCGCCGCCGATATTATAGGTTTCCCCGGCGGCACCGCGCGCGATCACCGCCTCGATCCCCCGGCAATGATCCTCGACATGCAGCCAGTCGCGCACGTTCATCCCGTCGCCATAAATGGGTAGCGACTTGCCCGACAACGCGTTGATCAGGAACAACGGGATCAGCTTTTCGGGATATTGATAGGGGCCATAATTGTTCGAACAATTGCTGGTCGTGACGTCGAGGCCAAACGTGTGGTGATAGGCGCGGACCAGATGGTCCGACCCCGCCTTTGACGCCGAATAGGGGGAATTGGGGGCATAGGCGGTCGTCTCGCTGAACGCCGGATCGTCGGGGCCGAGCGAACCGTAAACCTCGTCAGTGGACACATGATGGAAACGGTGCGGCTGGCCCGATCCGGCAAGCCAAACGGCGCGCGCGGCCTTCAGCAGGCTGTGGGTGCCGACGACATTGGTTTCGATGAAATCGTCGGGTGCGCTGATCGAACGGTCGACATGGCTTTCCGCCGCGAAATGGACAAGCGTATCAATCGCATGCTCGCGCAGCAGCCGCTCGACCAGCGGCGTGTCGCAGATGTTACCGACGACCAGTTCCACTCCCGGCACGTCGGCAATCGTCGAACGGTTCCCGGCATAGGTCAGCGCATCGAGCACCACCAGCCGATCCTCCGGATGGCGTGCGCGCCAGTAATGCATGAAATTGCCGCCGATAAAGCCGGCCCCGCCGGTAACAAGCAGATTAGCCAAGGTTCATTTCCTGTTTGAGCATGTGCCTAAGATTGGTGCGCCAATGCGGCGGCGTGTCACCGATGCGGGCGCGGGTCGCGCTGTCGTCGAGCAGGGAAAAGGGCGGACGGCGCGCGGGCGTCGGATAGGCGCTTGTCGGAATGGGGCACACCGTTGCGGCACGGGACAGGAGGCCGACGGCCAGCGCCTCTTCCTGCACCGCCACCGCGAAGTCATACCAGCTGGCAACCCCTGCGTCGCGGTGGTGATAGACGCCGGTCGCGTCGTGCTCGACCAGTGCCCAGATGGTCGCAGCCAGTCCTGACGCGAGCGTCGGCGCGCCGATCTGGTCGGCCACAACGCCAATCTCCTCACGCTCGCGCATCAGGCGCAGCATCGTGCGCACGAAATTGGCCCCGCCCGGTGCATAAACCCAGCTGGTGCGGACGATCAGCGCGCCGTCGCCCGCGCCATCCTCGCCCGCCGCCTTGCTGAGGCCATAGACGGACAGCGGATTGCGGCGCGTATCGGGGCGGTACGCCGCGCTGCTGCTTCCGTCGAACACGAAATCGGTCGACACCTGCACCAGCCTCCCACCGCCATGCGCGGCAAGGGCTTCCCGCATCATGCGCGGCGCTTCGCCATTGACCCGCATGGCAAGGTCGACCTCGCCCTCGGCGCGGTCGACGGCGGTGTAGGCCGCGGCATTGACCAGCACATCGGGACGATGCGCCGCGACGGCAGCCGTGATCGATGCGGGATCGGCCAGGTCGCAACCTGCCCGTCCCAGCGCCACACAGTCCGCCCCGGCCGGTGCGCTTGCCGCCAGCGCCTGACCCAATTGACCGCTCGCCCCGGTAATCAGGATTTTCATGCAAAGGCCTTTATATCGGCCAGCGACGTTCCCACCTGATCCTTCGCCGACAGCTGCGGGACGATGCCCGCCAGTGGCCATTCGATGCCAACGTCGGGATCGTCCCAAGCCAGGCTTTGCTCATGCTCCGGCGCATAGCGGCCCGTGCATTTATAGAGGAAATCGGTGCCATCCTCTAACGTCAGGAAGCCGTGGGCAAAGCCCTCCGGCACCCAGAACATCCGCTTGTTCGCCGCCGACAATTCGACCCCCACCCATTTTCCGAAATGCGGTGAGGAGCGGCGCAGATCGACCGCGACGTCGAAAACCGCGCCGTTCACCACGCGGACGAGTTTGCCCTGCGGCTCCGGATTCTGGAAATGCAGCCCGCGCAGCACGCCGCGCGACGAGCGGCTGTGATTGTCCTGCACGAAATCGAGGTCCAGGTCCGCCGCGCGAAAGCCCGCCGCGTTCCAGCTTTCCATGAAAAAGCCGCGCTCGTCGCCGAACACGCGCGGTTCGATAATCAGCGGGCCGGGGATGGCGGTTTCGATAATGTTCATGGCCGGTCCAGCAGGCGCATCAGATAGTCGCCGTAACCCGATTTAATCAGCGGCGCGGCGATGCGTTCCAGCCCGGCATCGTCGATGAAGCCGCTTCGCCACGCGATTTCCTCAGGACAACAGATTTTAAGGCCCTGCCGCTCCTCGGTGATCCGGACATAGGTGCCGGCATCGAGCAGCGAACCGTGGGTGCCGGTGTCGAGCCACGCAAAACCGCGCCCCATTATCTGCACCGACAGCGCGCCATCGTCGAGATAGAGGCGGTTGAGGTCGGTAATTTCCAGCTCCCCGCGCGCGGAGGGTTTCAGGTCGCGGGCGCGGTCGACCACCGTGCCGTCATAGAAATAAAGGCCCGTCACCGCATAGTTGGAACGCGGCACTGCGGGCTTTTCTTCCAGCGTTTCGGCGCGGCCACTCGCGTTGAAGGATACCACGCCATATTCCTTGGGATTACCGACTTGATAGGCAAAGACGGTCGCCCCCTCTTCCTGCGCATGAGCCGCGCCCAGCAGTTCGGGCAGGCCATGGCCGTAAAAGATATTGTCCCCCAAAATCAGCGCGCTGGGTGACGAGCCGACAAAATCCGCGCCGATGTGAAAGGCCTGCGCCAGCCCGTCGGGGCTGGGCTGTGCAGCATAGGACAGCTCCATCCCCCAATCGTGCCCGTCGCCCAGCAGCGCGCGGAACGCCGGGGCGTCATGCGGCGTCGTGATGATCATCACTTCGCGAATGCCCGCCAGCATCAGCGTGGCCAGCGGATAATAGATCATCGGCTTGTCATAAACCGGCATCAGCTGTTTCGAAACGCCCTTGGTCAGGGGATAGAGGCGGGTGCCGGACCCGCCGGCAAGTATGATTCCTTTACGCATCATGGCCCCTTAGACCCTATTTCCGTGAGATTGAAGCATTGTCATCGTGTCAGGACGTTCGCTGGCAAGGAGTGTTCAGCAGTCCCGGACTGGGTGTCCGGGCAAGGAACATGACGCCGCCAGCGAGCGTCCTGATACGACCCCTGCGGGGCGGGCCATTTTGGGCCGATCACAGCGTCGCTTCTCGGTCACTATGCCTCAGCATGGCTCCCTCCTCGCTCCTCGTGCTCGGCCCAAAATGGCTCCGTGCCAATGCTTCAAGCTCACGGAAATAGGGTCTAACCGTCCCCGCCGAACAGGTCACGGGTATAAACCTTGTCCGCGACATCGGCGATTTCGTCGGTCATGCGGTTGGCGATGATGACGTCCGCCTCTGCCTTGAAGGCGGCAAGGTCGCGCACGACGCGCGAACGGAACAGGTTCTCGCCGGCAAGGCCGGGTTCATAAATGATGACCTCTATTCCCTTGGCCTTGATCCGTTTCATCACGCCCAGGATGCTGCTGGCGCGGAAATTGTCGGACCCGGCCTTCATCGCCAGCCGGTGGATGCCGACAACGCGGGGGGCCATGCGCACAATCTCGGCGGCCACAAAATCCTTGCGGGTGGTGTTCGACTCCACGATCGCATGGATCAGATTCTGGGGCACGTCGCGATAATTGGCGAGCATCTGCTTCGTATCCTTGGGCAGGCAGTAGCCGCCATAGCCAAAGGATGGATTGTTATAGAAATGTCCAATGCGCGGGTCACCGCACACACCGTTGATGATCTGGCGCGGATCGATGTCGTGCGTGGCGGCATAGGTGTCGAGTTCGTTGAAAAATGCAACGCGCATGGCGAGGAATGTATTGGCGAACAGCTTGATTGCCTCAGCCTCGGTATTGCCGGTCAGCAGCACCTCGACATCGGGCTTGAGCGATCCTGCGACCAGCAGCGCGGCAAATTCCGCCGCCCGCGCGTCGGTGTTGCCCACCACGATGCGCGAGGGGTGAAGGTTGTCGGCCAGCGCCTTGCCCTCGCGCAGAAACTCGGGCGAAAACACGATTGCGTCCGACCCGGTCTGCGCGCGCATCCGTTCCGTGAAACCCACAGGCACGGTCGACTTCACGACGATCAGCGCGTCCGGCGCCATGGCCAGCGCATCGGCGATCACGGCCTCGACACTGCGCGTGTCGAAATAATTGCTGTCGGCGTCATAGTCGGTGGGCGTTGCGACCAGCACGAATTCGGCACCGTCATAGGCCGCGGCCTTGTCTGTCGTGGCGATCAGATTGAGGGGCTTATGCGCCAGATATTCCTCGACCTCGGCATCCTCGATCGGCGAATGACGTGCATTAAGTTTCGCGACCTTGCCCGCGTCGATGTCCAGTGCAACCACCCGGTTATGCTGTGCCAGCAGCACCGCGTTGGAGATACCGACATATCCGGTGCCGACGACGGTAATCTTTCGCGCTTGTGGGGTTGTTTGCTCCGCTGCCATTACTCACCACCCTAGGTTTCCGTACCGCGGCCCAATAGAACAAGATCGCGCAAATGCGAACTGTTCAATCTTCGTGAGCTTCGGAACCTGTGAGATTCATTCAGCGAAGACAGTTTCGTCATTCCCGCTCTCGCGGGAATGACGAAGCAAGAGAGTGCAACAGAATTCAGGACAAGAGGATGAACACGCAAATATGTGCGGGAACCGCGCCGCGCTCAAACCCTTAATCGACTGGAAACGCAAATGCGGTTAACGGAGCGATGATGACAATGACGACAGACAAAAGCCGGGTCTTTGTGACCGGGGGCGCGGGCTATATTGGTACGCACACGGTGCTTCAGCTGCTGGCGGCGGGGCACGACGTCTGCGTTTTCGACAATTTCGCCAACAGCTCGCCCGTGGCGCTCGACCGGGTCCGGGCGCTCACCAACCGCGACATGCAGCGGGTGGAGGGCGACATCCGCTCCGCCGATCGGTTGAACCGCGCGCTTGCCGATTTTGCGCCCGATGCCGTCATCCACTTCGCCGGGTTGAAGGCCGTGGGCGAATCGAACGAAAAGCCGCTGCTTTATTACGACAACAATGTCACCGGATCGGCGCGCCTGTTGGAGGCGATGGATGCGGCTGGGTGTCGCCGCATCGTGTTTTCCTCATCGGCCACCGTCTATGGCGAGCCGCGCTATCTGCCGTTTGATGAGGATCATCCGATTGCCCCCACCAACCCCTATGGCCGGACCAAGGCGATGGTGGAGGCGATGATCGGCGACTGGGCGGTTGCCACGCCAGAGGCATCGGCGGTCTTGCTGCGCTATTTCAACCCCGTTGGCGCTCATCCGTCGGGCCGGATCGGGGAGGACCCTCAGGGCATTCCCAACAACCTCATGCCCTTTGTCGCGCAGGTTGCGGTGGGGCGGCGCGAGCGGCTGGCCATTTATGGCGACGATTATGACACGCGCGACGGCACGGGCGAGCGCGACTATATCCATGTCGAGGATCTTGCCGCCGCCCATGTCGCCGCGCTCGCCTATGCCGCCGGTCATGCGGGGTGCGAGGCGATCAACGTCGGCACCGGCGCGGGGACAACGGTGAAGGAGCTGGTTGCGGCCTACGAACGCGCCGCCACTCGGCCCATCCCGTTCGACATCGTGCCGCGCCGCCCCGGCGATGTCGCGGCAAGCTATGCCGCTACTGACAAGGCCGCGCGCCTGCTCGGCTGGACCGCAAAGCTCGACGTCGATGCCATGTGCGCGTCGAGCTGGCAGTGGCAGTCGGCCAATCCGCAGGGCTATGCGATGCCATGACCGTGCTGGTTACCGGCGCGGCCGGGTTTATCGGAATGCATGTTGCCGCCGCGCTGCTGGCGCGCGGAGAGCGCGTCATCGGGATCGACAATTTCACCCCCTATTATTCCGTGGCGCTCAAGCACGCCCGGATCGCCGCCCTGCGTGCGCAGGGCGGCGATCGCTTTGTCTTTCACGAGGTGGATTTCGGCGATGCGGACGCGCTTGATGCGGCGCTGGCGGGCGCGGAGTTCGACCGCATTGTCCATCTGGGGGCGCAGCCCGGCGTGCGCTATTCGCTGGAAAACCCGCGCGCCTATGTCCATTCCAATATCGCCGGGCAGGTGAACATGCTGGAACTGGCGCGGCACCGGGGCGCGGCACACCTCGTCTATGCCTCCTCCTCCTCTGTCTATGGCCTGCGCAAGGATATGCCGTTCCGGGTCGAGGACCGGGCCGACACCCCCATCTCGCTCTATGCCGCCACCAAGCGCGCCGACGAGTTGATGAGCGAAACCTATGCCCATCTGTTCCGCCTGCCGCAGACGGGTCTGCGCTTCTTCACCGTCTATGGCCCGTGGGGCCGCCCCGACATGGCGGTGTGGAAGTTTACCGACGCGGTAATGAACGGGCGGCCCATCGACGTCTATAACCACGGCGACATGCGCCGCGATTTCACCTATATCGACGACATTGTGGCGGGGGTGCTGGCCAGCCTGGACCATCCGCCCGCCGACGATGGCATGGTGAAGGCCGGGGGCTTCACGACGCCGCACCGCCTTTACAATATCGGCAACAACCGGCCCGAGGCGCTGATGGACCTGATCGGCGAGATTGAGCGGGCATGCGGACGGACGGCAAAGCTCAACCTGCTGTCGATGCAGGACGGCGACGTTTACGAAACCTATGCCGACATCAGCGCGATCGCGGGCGATCTGGGCTATGCGCCCACCACCCCGATCGCCGTTGGCGTGCCCGCCTTTGTCGACTGGTATCAGCGCTATGAGGCCTGTTCGGACGCTGGCCGATGACCGTCCGCATCGCCACCGTGTTCGGCACGCGGCCAGAGGCCATCAAGATGTTTCCGGTCGTCCACGCGCTGGCGGCGCAGCCCGGCATCGACAGCCGCGTCATCGTCACCGCGCAGCACCGGGAAATGCTCGACCAGGTGCTGGCTATCGCCCGCATCGCTCCCGACCTTGATCTGGACGTGATGACGCCCAACCAGTCGCTCGACGCGCTGCTCGCCCGGCTGGTCACAGGGCTGGGCGAGGCGTTCGATACGGAGCGGCCGGACCGGGTGCTGGTGCATGGCGACACGCTGACCACCATGGCGGCGACGCTTGCGGCCTATTTCCGCAAGATTCCGGTGGGGCATGTCGAGGCGGGCTTGCGCAGCGGCGATATCTATCACCCCTGGCCCGAAGAGGTGAATCGCAAGGTTGCGGGTGCGGTCGCCGACCTGCATTTCGCGCCGACCGACACGGCGGCGGTGGCGCTGCGCGGCGAAAATGTGCCCGCCGACCGCATCCATGTCACCGGCAACACCGTCATCGATGCGCTGCTCGCGACGACGGCACGGCTGGCCGAGGAACCCGCGCTGGCCGCCGGGCTTGACCCGCTGGCCGCACGCTTCGCCGGACGGCGGATCATTGCAGTCACCTCGCACCGGCGCGAGAATTTTGGCGGCGGGATGGCGGCGATTGCCGCCGCGATCGCCGCCATTGCCGCGCGCGATAACGTAGCGGTGATCTTTCCGGTGCACCCCAACCCCAATGTCCGCGCGGTGATGGAACCGATGCTGGGCGGGCTTGCCAATGTCGCCCTCATCGACCCGCTCGACTATCCCCACTTCGTCCGCCTGCTCACGATGAGCGAGATCGTGCTGACCGACAGCGGCGGGGTTCAGGAAGAGGCGCCGTCGCTAGGCAAGCCGGTGCTCGTCATGCGCGAGACGACCGAGCGTCCCGAAGGCGTGACGGCAGGGACAGCGCGCCTCGTCGGCACCGATCGCACCCGTATCGTTACCGAAATCTTCAGCCTTTTGGACGACAAGGCGGCCTACGAAGCCATGTCGCACGCCCACAATCCGTTCGGCGACGGCATGGCCGCCACCCGGATTGCGGAGATTGTCGCCGGTGCCCATCGATGCTGAACAACGGGTCACGGTCGTTGGCCTTGGTTATATCGGCCTGCCCACGGCCGCGCTGATTGCGCGATCGGGCTGCCGCGTCACCGGCGTCGACGTCAGCACAGCCGTCGTCGACACCATCAACAGCGGCAAGGTCCATATCGAAGAGGTCGACCTGGACGGCCTGGTCCAGGGCGTCGTCGCGCGCGGCACGCTGGTCGCCGCGACCAGCCCGGCCCCCGCCGATACCTTCGTCATCGCCGTGCCGACCCCGCACGACGATGCGCACCGCCCGGACGTCAGCCATGTCATGGCCGCCGCGCGAGCGATTGCGCCGGTGCTGGTGCCGGGAAACCTCGTGATCCTCGAATCCACCTCGCCGGTCGGGACGACAGAGCAACTGGCCGCCTTGCTCGCCGGGCTGCGCCCCGATCTCAAGGTGCCGGGACACTGCACCGGGCCGGGCGACATCTTCATCGCCTATTGCCCCGAACGCGTGCTGCCGGGCCGCATTCTGGTGGAACTGGTCGACAACGACCGCTGCATCGGCGGCATCACCCCGCGCTGTGCCCGGCGGGCCATGACCTTTTACCGCCAATTCGTGCGCGGGGCGTGCGTCACGACCACGGCGCGCGCGGCGGAAATGGTGAAGCTGGTCGAGAACAGTTACCGCGACGTCAACATCGCCTTTGCCAATGAATTGTCGATGATCGCCGACCAGATGGGCGTCGATGTGTGGGACGTCATCGCGCTCGCCAACCGGCATCCGCGCGTCAACATCCTTCAGCCCGGCCCCGGCGTCGGCGGCCACTGCATCGCCGTCGACCCGTGGTTTCTGGTTCACGGCGCGCCCGAGCAAAGCCGCCTGATCCGCACCGCGCGCGAGGTCAATCTGGCCAAGACGCAGCATGTCATCGCGGAAGCAGAGGCGCTGGTCGCCGCGCACCCCGGCGTGCCGGTGGCGTGCCTTGGCCTTGCCTTCAAACCCAATATCGACGATTTCCGCGAAAGCCCGGCGGTCGAGGTCGCGGCGGCGCTGGCGCGGCGCTTTGGCCCGCAAATCCGCGTCGTTGAACCCTATGCGCGCGGTCTGCCGATGGAATTTGCCGGCACGGGCGCGGCGCTGACGGATCTCGACAGCGCGCTGGCCGAATGCGACGTGCTGATCGTGCTGGTCGATCACGATCTGTTCAAATCCATCCCGCTCGACGAACGCGCCGACAAACGGGTTTACGACACGCGCGGGCTGTGGCCCGACCAGCCTGTACCGGTGCCGGGCGCAGCGGTCTCGCGCGCTGCCTGATCAACCCTCCAGGAACCAGCGTTCCGGTCCCTCCAGCCCAACGGCGGTCAGCCTACCGCTGGCATAGGCGCCGGTGTCGATGCCCAGCCGATTGGGCCGGGCATCCACCGCCGGGGTGATCGTATGCCCATGCACGATCATCGCCCCATGCCAGCGCGGATCGTCCAAAAAGGGCTCGCGAATCCAGCGTAAATCGGCTGGCTTCTGCGCCGCGAGTGCGACGCCTGGCCGGATGCCCGCATGGACAAAAACATAGTCGCCGATCGCGATCCAATCCTCGGCCGAACGCAGGAAATCGGCATGATGCGGGGGCACCGCCACCTGAAACCGGGGCAACAGCTCGTCGAACGCCATGCCGCGCATCGCATCGCGCGACATGCCATAGCTTGCGATCGTTTCTTCCCCGCCGATGCGGCAAAAGAAGCGCAGTGCCTCAATGCTGCCGCCAAGCGCGTTGAGCATCACCTCTTCATGATTGGCGGCCAGCAAGCGCACGCGGCGGCGCTGCGCCAGCGCGTGGGCGCGCTCGACCACCGCCGCCGACGCGGGGCCGCGGTCGACCAGATCGCCGAGCAGGATGATCGTCGTCTCCGCCGGACCGCGCGCGGCATCGTCGGCCTCGATCCGTTCCACCAGCTGGGCAAGCAGGTCGTCGCGGCCATGGATATCGCCAACCGCGTAAAGCCGCTGACCCAGCGGCACGCGGGGCGGCACAGGGGGCGGCGGTTCGGGTTCGTGGGCCGCAAGCCGGGCGAGGATCGACCGCAGCATTACCCGGTAAGCGTGCCGATGATCGCTGAAAAATCGCGCCCTTCGGCATCTTGCGCGACGAACGCTTCGTACAGCTCGCGCGCGCGGCTGCCCATTGGCACACTGGCATCGACGCTCGTTGCCGCCTCCATCGCCAGCCGCAAATCCTTGAGCATAAGCGCTGCGGCAAAGCCGCCGCTATAGCCATTGTCGGCGGGCGAGGCAGGGCCGATGCCGGGCAGCGGGCAATAGCTGGTCAGCGACCAATTCTGTCCCGAACTTATCGAGGCGATGTCGTAAAACCGCTGCGGGTCGAGGCCCAGTTTCTGCGCCAGCGCCAATGTTTCGCACGTCGCCACCATCGACGCGCCGAGCAGCATGTTGTTGCAAATCTTGGCCGCCTGCCCCGCGCCGCTGCCGCCCGCGTGGATAACGGCCTTGCCCATTGCGGCGAGGATCGGCTGCGCGCGCGCAAAGGCGGCATCATCGCCCCCGACCATGAAGGTCAGCGTGCCGGCGTTCGCCGCCGCGATGCCGCCGGAAACCGGAGCATCGACCGCGATCAGGCCATGCTCGGTCGCCGCCGCTGCGTTGGCCCGCGCGGTGGCGACATCGATCGTCGAACAGTCGATCAGCAGGGTACCGGGCACGGCGCTACCAAACACGTCGTCGGCATAGACGGCGGCGACATGCTTGCCCGCCGGGAGCATGGTGACGACCGCGTCGGCTCCGCCCACCGCGTCGGACGCGCTGGCCGCGCGGGTACATCCTGCCGCGACGGCGCGGTCCAGCGCCTCTTCATCGAGGTCAAAGGCGCGGACTTCATGTCCCGCCTTCACCAGATTGGCGGCCATGCCGCCGCCCATATTGCCCAGGCCGATGAACGCGATGCCGATCATGATTTTTCTCTTTCCCTGCGCCTGCTTTACCACCCTACCCCGCCTGCCCTGAGCTTGTCGAAGGGCTGTCCTTTTCTTAACCCTCGGCAAGAGAAAACGGCCCCTCGACAGGCTCAGGGCAGGCAGGGCACAAATTACCCTGTGTTACCGTCCCGTCCACATCCCAGGCCGTTTGTCGATAAACGCCGCTATTCCCTCGGCCTTGTCCGCTGTTGCCGTAAGAACCTGGAAGATGCGCCGTTCCATCACCAGCCCCTGGTCAAGCGTCGTTTCAAACGCGGCATTGACCATTTCCTTGTTGGCGATCGCCGCAAGCGGGGGCATGGCGGCAATGATGGTGGCGGTGTCCACTGCTTCATCCACCAGCGAGGCCAGCGGGACGACACGCGCGACAAGGCCCGCACGTTCGGCCTCTTCCGCGCCCATCATCCGCCCGGTCAGGCACACTTCCATCGCCTTGGCCTTGCCGATGGCGCGGGTCAGCCGCTGTGACCCGCCCATGCCGGGGGCCACGCCCAGCTTGATTTCGGGCTGGCCGAAACGCGCGGTGTCGGCCGCGATGATGAAATCGGCCATCATCGCCAGCTCGCACCCGCCGCCGAGCGCAAAGCCGTTGACCGCCGCGATCCACGGCTTGCGCACTGCCTTGACCAGATGGCTGGTCCAGCGGCTGAAGAAATCGTCCGCGTAGAAATCGGCCGCTGGCTTGTCGGCCATTTCCTTGATGTCCGCGCCCGCCGCAAAGGCCTTTTCCCCTGCGCCGGTCAGTACGGCACAGCGCTGGCCAGGGTCGCCCTCGAACACAGCAAAGGCGGCGATCAGCTCTTCGAGCACGGCGGAGTTCAGCGCGTTCAGCGCCTGCGGGCGGTTGAGCGTAATCAGCGTCACCGCACCGCGCGTTTCGGTGAGGATATGGTCGTAGGTCATTGTGCTGCAGTAACTCCATTCGTCACCCTGAACTTGTTTCAGAGCCTGCCCCGGACCCGATCCGGGGGTCCATGGCGCTTGGTCGCAATGTCACGCCATGGATGCTGAAACAAGTTCAGCATGACGGATTACGCGAACGGTTTCCATTCTTCGGCGGCAGGTAGCGGAGCAAAGATGCTGTCGATCAACGCATCAGTCACGGCTTCGGGCGTTGCGGGGTCCCAATTGGGATCGTTTGTCTTGTCGACGATCACCGCGCGAACGCCTTCGGCAAAGTCGGGGCGGGTCAGGACGCGGCTCGCGATGCGATATTCCATCGCCATGTTGGCGGCAAAGTCCGGCAAGGTCAGGCTGGTGGCAAGCTGGCGCAGCGCGACCTTGCAGGTCTGCGGGCTTTTGCTGCGCAGCGTGGCCAGTTCTTTTGCGGCCCATTCGCCCCCGTCGGACGCCAGCGCGGCAATGATGTCCTCCAGCCGGTCGCTCGCGAACAGCCGGTCGATGTCGGCGCGGTGGTTCAGGATGCGGGCGGGCGGCGGGGCGGCGGCGAGGCTGTCGAGCACCTCCCCCGCCGCTTCGCCCGCCGCGATCCGCGCTTTCGCCTCTGGCAGTGCGGCGGCGGGCAGATAGTGGGTGGCAAGGCCGACCGCGAGACATTCGGCCCCGTCAAGCCGCGCGCCGGTGAGCGCCAGGAACGGCCCGATGCGCCCGGGCAGGCGCGACAGATACCAGCCGCCGCCCACGTCAGGAAACAGGCCAATGCCGGTTTCGGGCATGGCGAGCCGGGTGTTTTCGGTCGCGACGCGATACCCTGCGGGCTGACTGATCCCCACCCCGCCGCCCATGGTGATGCCGTCCATAAAGGCGACCACCGGCTTGGAATAGGTGAAGAGCAGATGATTGAGCCGATATTCGTCGTGAAAGAATGTGCGCCCCGACACGCCGCCATCGTTCAGCGCGGAGCCACGCAGAAAAGCAATATCGCCGCCCGCGCAGAATCCCCGCCCCTCACCATGGTCGATCATGATGGTCTGTACCGCCGGGTCATCACGCCATGCGAGCAAAGCGGCGGTCATGGCGTGCACCATGTCCAGCGTCAGCGCATGGAGCGCCTGCGGGCGGTTAAGGCTGATGTGGCCGGATGTGCCGTTGACTTGAGTGATAACCTCGGG
>ERZ1066121.1452-NODE-1452-length-17344-cov-49.444502_pt1 | contig 17344 bp, 15 predicted proteins | sample MGYA00382768_ERZ1066121 | MGnify/ENA primary metagenome ERZ1066121 (study PRJEB33369, sample SAMEA5778351) | biofilm metagenome | biome: Industrial cooling water; feature: Water cooling tower basin; material: Biofilm | place: United Arab Emirates | collected... | reverse complement strand
TCGCGACCTTCGGCGTCGAGCGCGCCGCGCTGCGCCGCGTCCCCCAGACGCCCGACCAGCTTGCGGCGCTGGAGGCCGCACGCTGAGGGCCGCGGTTTGGCAGGGATGCGTATCGACAGCGCGCATCCCCGCGCGCAAGGCTTACTCGCAAAGCTCCGCGACGCTGGCTTGGAGCCATCGGACCTCGGTTCTGTCGAGCACCCATGCGGGTTCGGAGTCCTTCTTGCCGTCGCCGTTGGAATCGACGGTGTTCTGGTAGACGTAGTGATACGTCACGTCAACGACGCCGTTGGCAAATCCGATTCGAGCCGGCGCGCACGACTGGCTCGTCGATGTCCTTTCGCCGGGACGCGATGGCCCGGTCGGCGGATTCGGGTCTTCGGGAATGGTGATCGACTGCACCGATGCACCAGACTTCTTGGCCGATGCATGCGCAGCCGCAAGGCCGGACTCCATCGCTGCACGCAGGGTAACGCCCCCAAGGCGCACGGAACGCTCTCCGGCAGGAGACTCGAGCCGATACGCCAGAGTTTCGGAGACGAGGTGTGCCGGACGGCCTGCGGAAAGGATCGCGTGGAAGGCCTCGCCGCGCGTCGTCTCGCCCGACTCGACGAGCGAACCGAGCGCGTTGGCTGGGCGGGCTTCGGTCGCTGAGATGCTGCGGTCTTCAGCGGCGCGAGGACCCTGCGCGCCCACGGCGCCAGAGACGAGGATGACCATCAGAAGCGACGCCCTGACAGTAAGAAAATGGGTTTCTTTCGACATGGGGAGACTCCGTCGTTGGGGGGCGGGACGCGTCGACGCCCCGCAATACTACCCCCCCAGCGGTATCGCAACCCGCTTGGCTCCTGCCCCGAGGTGCGTCGGACTCACCGCCACGCTTCGAGCGCCGCCTCGGCCGCCTCGCGCCCGCGGTCGCGGAGCTCCTTCGCGCGCCAGAACTCGTAGAAGCTCGCGCTGTCCCGCGGGATGCGGATCAGCAGGTCGGGCGGGTCCTGCGCGAGCTGCAGGCGCGTGATCTGCGAGTGCATGGTGTCCATCGAGCGCGACAGCAGGTCGAGCGCCGCCGAAATGCCGCCCGGACCGGGAGCACTCGCCGCCACCGGCGGACGCGCCGCGCCGGCGCCGCCGGCCGGCGCGAACCATGCGGCCACGCGGGCCTTCCAGCCGGGTTCGGCCAGCGGCGCGTCGTCGTTGAACATCTCCGACTCCGGCAGCGCCACCGGCGCCGCGACGGGCAGCCTCGGGGCGCGGCCGTTCAAGTCGACCGCGATGACCGCGTCGCAGTGGAACGCGCGCGTGGCCGCGACCGGCAGCGGCGCCAGCAGCCCGCCGTCGACGAGCTCGCGGCCCTGCACCTCGTGCGGCGTGAACACGAGCGGGATGGCGATCGACGCGCGGATCGCGTCGAACAGCGAGCCGCGCTGGAACCAGACCTCGCGCTGCGTGGCGAGATCGGTGGCGACGGCCACGAAGGGCATGGGCAGCGCTTCGATGGCGTGGTCGCCGACCATCTCGCGCAGCGTGCCGATGACCCGCTCGCCGCGGATGAAGCCCGGCGCGCCCAGCGTGACGTCGAGCAGGCGCAGCACGTCGTTGCGGACGAGGCGCTCGACCCAGTCGCGGTAGGCCTCGAGCTTGCCGGCGGCGTGGATGCCGCCGACCAGTGCGCCCATCGACGAGCCCGCGATCGCGGTGATCTCGAACCCGCGATCGAGCAGCGCCTCGATGACGCCGATGTGGGCGAGGCCGCGCGCGCCGCCGGCGCCAAGGACGAGCGCGACCCGCTTGCCGGCCTGCGCGCCCGCCGCCGGATCAGTCGCCATAGGCCGCCGCGGTGAGCTGGAGCAGCGAGCGCAGCTGCTCCCGGAGCGGCGTGGGTTCGACGACCTCGGCGTCGGGCCCGTAGCGGAGCACGTCCATCAGCAGCTCGCGCGCGTTGCTGTACGGCACGCGGAGCTCGTAGCGGCCGTCCGCCAGCAGGCGGCCCTCCTGCTTGCTGTGCCAGTGCTCGTCGGCGACCCAGCGCGCGGCCTTGGCGCTGAATCGGATCGTCGCCCACGCCTTGGGCGGACCGCTGAAGATGCCGTAGCTCGACGCGAGGTGCGCATCCAGCTCGGCCTCAGCGTGGTCGACGGCCGGGGCGTCGTCGATCCGCGCGCGGCTGATGCGGTCGACCGAGAAGCTCCGCAGCGCGTCGCGCTCGTGGTCGTAGGCGTCGAGATACCAGTTGTCGCGGTAGTGGGTGAGCCGCTGCGGCGAGACGCTGCGCTGCGTGCGCGCATTGGTCGAGCGCGCGAAGTACTCGAAGCGCAGGCGCTTCCGCTCGAGCACCGCGCTGGCCACCATGCGGAACGCGGCCTCGTCGACGCGGCGCGTCCCGCTGCCGATGACGCGCACCCGCTCCACCGGCCAGCGCTTCCCGCCCGCATGCTGCTGCAGCAGGGCATCGATGCGACCCTTCAGCGGCGCGATGGCCGCCGACAGCACGCCCGGTCCGGTGCGGTCGAGGAGCTGCTGCGCGGCGGTCAGCGCGTGCAGCTCCTCCGAGCTCAGCCACAGGCCCGGCAGCTCGAAGCGCTCCGCCTCGCGCGCGTCGTAGCGGAAGCTCGCCTCGCCGTCGGTGCTCTCCAGCGGCGCGCCCAGCGCGTCGCGCAGGAAGGCGAGGTCGCGGTACAACGTCGCCCGCGAGCACGCGAGCTCGTCCATCAGCCGCTGTAGGGGAACAGGCAAGCGCGCCGCCTTCAGGGTGCGGTGCAGGGCGAGGATGCGCTCGTAGCGGTCCATCGTTGGGGGGCCTCGACGCGGAAGGCCCCTAGCATCGCAAGCGTTCGCGCGCGCGCCAAGGCCGGGTAGAGTCGGTCGCCCGGAATCGACGGAGCCCGCTTGGACGCCTGGTTGACCTTCGCCGTGCTGGTGGCCGCGGCCGCGCTGTTCATCAGCGAGCGGCTGCGCGTCGATGTGGTCGCGCTGATGGTGCTCTCGGCCCTGCTGCTGCTCGGCCTCGTCGGCGCCGACGATGCGCTGGCCGGCTTCAGCAGCGAGGCGACCATCACGGTGGCGGCCATGTTCGTGCTGAGCGCCGGCCTGTCGCGCAGCGGCGCCCTGCTCGGGCTGGGCCGCCTGCTGGCGCGGGTCCGCAACCCGTGGCTCATGCTCGCGCTGGTGCTCGCGGTGGTCGGCCCGGCGTCGGCGTTCATCAACAACACCGCGGCCGTGGCCGTCTTCCTCCCGCTGCTGCTCGCGGCGGCGCTGGCGAGCCGGCGCGCACCGTCGAAATTCCTGATCCCCCTGAGCTACGTGGCGCAGATGGGCGGGGTGTGCACGCTGATCGGCACCTCGACGAACCTGCTGGTCAACGGCATCGCGCGCGAGGCCGGGCAGCCCGGATTCACGCTGTTCGAGTTCAGCGAGCTCGGCCTGATCTTCCTCGCCGCCGGCGTTGCCTACCTGCTGGTGGCGGGTCCGTTCCTGCTGCCCGACCGGGAGCCTCCAGGGCAGCCGCCGTCGACCGAACTCGGCAAGTACGTGACCGAACTGCGCGTGCCCGCGGGTTCCCCGCTGGTGGGGCGACCGGTCTCCGATGCGCGCGCGGTGGAGACCCACGGCGTCTACGTGCTCGAGTTGATCCGCGGCGACGAGAAGCACTGGGCGCCGCGCAGCACCGCCATCGACGTCGACGACCGGCTGCTCGTCCAGGGCGAGTGGCCGAAGCTCACGGCGTTCGCGGCGGCGCATGGACTCCGCCTCGAGGCCGTGCCGAAGGGCGAGCGCGGCGTGCTCGTGGAGGCCATGGTGGCGCCGAACAGCCGGCTCGAGGGCCGGACGCTTGCGGAGGTGCCGCTGGCCGAGCAGCACCAGTCGCAGGTGATCGCGCTCTACCGGCGCGGCAATCGGGTCGCCGAGGCGCTGCGCGCGCTGCCGCTCACCGCGGGCGACCTCGTGATGCTGAGCGTGCCGGATCGCGAGCTGGCCGACCTCCGGCGCGATCCGGCGCTGGTCGTGGTCTCGGAGCGCAACGAGCAGCGCATCGACTGGTACCGCGCGCTGGTTTCCGTGGCCGTCATGGCGGCCGTGGTGGGGCTGGCGGCGAGCGGCACGATGGCGATCGTCGAATCGGCGCTGCTCGGCTGCATCGCGCTGGTGCTGCTGCGCTGCCTCGAGCCGGACGAGGCCTACGCCGCGATCGACTGGCGCGTGGTCGTGCTGCTGGCCGGCGTGTTTCCGCTCGGCGTGGCGATGCGCGACAGCGGGCTCGCCACGATCATCGTCGACTACACGCTGGCGCCGCTGGGCGGCTTCGGGCCGCTGGCCGCACTCGCCGCGCTGTACCTCGTCACCGCGGCGCTGACCGAATTCATGAGCAACAACGCGGCCGCCGTGCTGCTCACGCCGATCGCGCTGGGCACGGCGGAAACCCTCGGCGTCGATGCCAAGCCGATGCTGATCGCGGTGATGTTCGCGGCCTCGACGGCCTTCGCCACGCCGGTGGGCTACCAGACCAACACGATGGTCTACAGCGCCGGCGGCTACCGGTTTTCCGACTTCGTGAAGATCGGACTGCCGCTGAACCTGCTGTTCTTCGCGCTCGCCGTGCTGTTCATCCCGCGCTACTTCCCGTTCCATCCGTAGCGCGGGCTCGCGCGGCGGCGCGTCGTCTCAATGGCCAGCGCCGAGATGGGCTCAGTGGCCGAGCAGCTCGCCGGCGCCCTGAGCGAGCAGCGCTTCGGCCACGCGCTGGCCAAGGCCTTCCGGATCCGCCGCGCTGCCCTTCGCCTCGGCGCGCACCATGCGGCCACTCGCGACGTCGCCGACGGCGCCGCGCAGCAGCAGCTTCTCGTTGAGCAATTCGGCGAAGCCCGCCACCGGCACGTGGCAGCTGCCGTGCAGGGCGCGGTTCATCGCCCGCTCGGCCTCGACGCAGACGCGCGTCGTGCCGTCGTCGAGCCCGCGCAGCAGCCGCGCGGTGGCGTCGTCGCCCTCGCGGCACTCGATGGCGATGGCGCCCTGCGCGACGGCCGGCAGCAGGCGCGGCGGCGTCAGACGCTCGCGGATGCGCGCGTCGAAGCCGAGGCGCTGCAGGCCCGCACAGGCGAGGATGATGGCGTCGTACTGGCCGGCGTCGAGCTTCGCCAGCCGCGTGTTGACGTTGCCGCGCAGGTCGACCAGCTTGAGGTCGGGGCGCAGCGCGCGGATCTGCGCCTGACGCCTCAGCGAACTCGTGCCAACGCGCGCGCCGGGCGGCAGCGAATCGAAGCTGGCGTAGGCATTGCTGACGAACGCGTCGAACGGATCGGCACGCTCGAGGATGGCCGGCAGCGCGAACGGGCCGTCGAGCACCATCGGCACATCCTTCAGCGAATGCACGGCGGCGTCGGCGCGGTCCTCGAGCATCGCGACTTCGAGCTCCTTCAGGAACAGCCCCTTGCCCCCCACCGCGGCGAGCGCCCGGTCGAGGATCTGGTCGCCGCGCGTGGTCATCGGCACCAGCTCGACGTCAAGGCCGGGGTGCAGCGCACGCAGGCGCGCGGCGACGTGTTCGGTTTGCCAGAGGGCGAGCGCGCTTTCGCGCGTGGCGAGTCGGAGTAGGGGCATCGGCGGTTCCGGAAGGCGGCGGCGTCGCACCGCGCGACGCGTCGGGAGGGTGGGGCGCTACAGGTGCCTGAGCTCGTCGCGCAGCACCGGCAAGCAGCGGCGGCTGACCTCGAGCACCGCGCCGCCGTCGCGCAGCACCGCGTGCACCGTGCCGTCCGGCGTGCGGCGCAGCTCGCTGAACTGCTCCCGGGCGACGAGGCAGTTGCGATGGATGCGCAGGAATCGGCCGCCGAATTCCGCCTCGAGGCTCTTCAGCGAATCCTCGACGAGGTCCTCGCCGCGGGCGTGGTGCACGACGACGTACTTCTCCTCGGCCTGCAGGTAGCGGATGTCGGCAATCGGGATCAGGCGAAGCGAACCGCGCAGGCGCGCAGCGAGGTGGGTGCGCGAGCGGCCCGGAACGACCGGCGCGGCGGCCGCCTGGCGCTGCCCGGCGCGCCGCTCGGCCGCGCGCTGCAGCGCGGCGCCGAGGCGCTCGGCGCGGACGGGCTTCAGCAGGTAGTCGACGGCGGCGGCCTCGAAGGCCGCCAGCGCGTGGTCGTCGTAGGCCGTGCAGAACACGACGGCCGGCGCATCGTCCACGCGGGAGAGGTGGCGCGCGGCTTCAAGGCCATCCATCTCCGGCATCTCGATGTCGAGCAGCACGACGTCCGGCGGTGCGGCAAGGCAGGCGTCAAGTGCCGCGCGGCCATCGCCCACCTGACCGACCACGCGGTGCCCGCCCAGCTCGGCGAGCAGGGCGGCGAGGCGCTCGCGGGCCAGCGGTTCGTCGTCGGCGATCAGGATGTCCACGCCGCCATGGTAGCGGCGGCAGCACGCGTCGTCAGTTGTGAACCCCGGCGACGCCCTCTCAGCCCGCGGCCGCGGCCACCCACGTCGGCCGGCTCGGGAAAGCGTGGCGGACGATGCGCCACACCACTTCGCCGAACTGCTTCGGCAGCGAGCCGGTGTTGTACGGCACGCCGTATTTCGCGCAGATCGCCTTCACCTCGACCGCCATCGCCGCGTAGCGACGCGCCGGCAGGTCCGGGTAGAGATGGTGCTCGATCTGGTGCGAGAGATTGCCGGTCATCAGGTCCATCAGCGCACCACCGCCGATGTTCGACGAGCCGCGGATCTGCCGCTGGTACCAGCCCGCGCGCTGGCCGTGGATGACGTTGTGGCCGAGCTCCATGTTGTCGAGGATCTTCGACACCGCGAGCAGCAGCGTGCCGATGATCCACAGCGGCCAAAGCAGCCACGGCGCCGGCGCAGAGCCGTAGATCGCGAGGCGACCGAGCACTTCGGTCCAGCGCACGGCGTGGCGCACGCGGCGGATGTAGCGCGCGTCCGCGGCGCCGAGGTCGCGCACGTGCTTCTCGCGCAGGGCGTCGAGCTCGGCGCCGAAGGCTTCGAGGCGCTCACCGGTGAGCAGCGGCGCGTGGCGGGACGGGATGGAGGCGGCAGGCATGGCGGTTTCCGTTCGGACGCGGGGGGCGCGAGGGCGGTTGTTCAAAGGTCGATGGACAGGTCGGTGCGCGCCGCGCTGACGCAGAGCTTCAGCGCGGTGCTGGCTTCGGCGTGCGCGCTGTCGTCGCGCAGGTCGACGTGCACGCCGCTGGCCTTGGCGCAGGTGCAGCGGCCGCACAGGCCCTGGCGGCAGCCGTGTTCGGGCTTCAGGCCGGCGGCTTCCAACGCGGCGAGCAGCGGCGTGTCGGTGGGGATGCTGATCGTGCGGCGGCTCTTCAGCAGCGTCACTTCAATGGTCGGCGCGGCCACCTCGGGCACGCGCAGCACGGGTGGGGTGAAGCTCTCGGTGGCGATGCGCGCGGCCGCGCCGCGCAGCAGCGCCTCGACGCGCGCGACGAATCCCGTCGGGCCGCAGGCGAGCACTTCCGCGCCCTTCGGGCTGCCCGGCAGCGCGGCCAGCGTGGCCTCGTCGAGGCGGCCTTCGGCCTCGTGGGCCGCACTCGGCGATTCGCCGGTGAGGAACAGGCGGAACTGGAAATCCGGGAAGCGGCGTTGAAGTGCGTGCAGCTCCTCGACGAAGCAGGCCTCGGCGCGCTCGCGCACCCAGTAGGCCAGCGACAGGCCGGCCATCTGGCCGCGCTCGGCGGCCGCGCGCACCTGCGCGATCGCCGCGGTGATGCCGCTGCCCGCGGCCATCAGCATCCGCTGCGAGGCGTCGGGGAGCTCGAAGGCCATGCCGCCCCAGGGCTCGCTGATCTGCAGCCGCTCGCCGCGCTCGGCCTGCGCCAGCCAGTCCGCGAAGCGGCCGCCGGCCACTTTCCGCACGGTGATCGCGATCTCGCGCTCGCCCGGCAGGCTGGTCAGCGTGAAGCTGCGCTGGAAGCGGCGGCCGTCCAGTTCAAAGCCGAAGCTCAGGTGCTGGCCGGGCTGCCAGTCGCGCAGGCGCTTGAAGGGCTTCAGCCAAAGCGTCTCGCTGTCGGCCGACGCGGCCTCGCGATGCAGCAGGCGTGCGGTGTTGCCGTAAGGGCTCCAGCCCGGCTGCAGCAGGGCGCGCCAGTAGTCGAAGGCGGGGCGGAAGGGGGGCGGCGCGAGGGCGAGGGACATGCGAGGACGCTCAGGAGGCCAAGGGGCCGGCGGTGACCAGCCCGGCGAATTCTATACAGTTGTGCAGACACACGTATAGACAGTCATCCCGGAATTCAAGCGCCGCCGCCGGGCGGCCCTAGACTGGCGCCTGACTGTGACCGCCCCACCGCCGCGGCGCCGCCGATCCCGACCCCGAGCCATGACCGACCCGACACCCCTGCACCCCGCCTCGCTGCACGCCGCGAAGGCCGCGACCACCGGCCCCGGCCGCAAGCCGCAGATCAGCCGCGACGACCTGATCGCCGCCGCCCTGCGCCTGCTCGGCCCGCACCGCAGCGTGTCGACGCTGAGCCTTCGCGAAGTGGCGCGCGAAGCCGACATCGCGCCGAACAGCTTCTACCGGCACTTCCGCGACATGGACGCGCTGGCCATCGCGCTGATCGAGCTCGGCGGCCGCAGCCTGCGCACGATCATCCGCGAGGCGCGCACGCGAATGAAGCCGGGGCGCAGCGTCATCCGCACCTCGATCGAAACCTTCATGGAGCAGCTCGACGCCGACGAGCGCCTGCTGCACATCCTGCTGCGCGAGGGCGTGGTCGGCTCCGACGCCTACAAGGCCGCGGTGGAGCGAGAGCTGCGCACGTTCGAGGAAGAGCTCTGCGTCGACCTCGTGCGGCTGTCCGAAGCCGGTGGACGGCCGGTGCACGCGCCGGCGCTGGTCGCCACCGCGATGACGCGCCTCGTGTTCGCGATGGGCGCCACCGCCATCGACCTGCCGCGCGAGCGCCGCGGCGAAGTCGTCGAACAGCTCGTCGAGATGCTGAAGATGATCATGGTCGGCGCGCACGTCCTCGCGGAGCACGAGGGGCGATAGACTCCGCGCACCCCCTCGACGCACGCCCCCCGATGCGCCTCGCACCCATCCCTCGAACGCTGATGCTCGTCGTCGGCGCGGCCGTCGCAGCCACCGGCTGCGCCGCTCCCGCGCCCGAGCCCGCGGCCACTGCCGTCATCGCTGACGCCACGTCGCCGCTCGTTGAATTCGAACTCGGCCCGCACCGCTTCGCCCTGCCCGCGAACTACTTCGTCGACGGCGGCGGCCCGGACTTCCAAGGCAGCGTGACGCTGGCCCTGCACTGGCCCTCGCTCGAGCCCTACCCGCCCGGCCAGCCCTACGCCTCGTTCACCACCGGACCGATGCGCAACCAGCGGGTGATCATCAGCTTCAATTTCATCGATCGCGTGCCGATCGACGAGCTGCCGGAGCGGCATGTGACGCTGCGGCCCGGACAGAACGCCAACGATCCCGGCGAGAACATCGCGCTGCGCGACCGCCTGCCGGACCGCTTCGGGCTCGAGCATCACGTCGTCAACTTCGACCGGTTCCACGCGTGGATCAATCGCTTTCCGGACCACCGCTACGTGCCGAAGGACGATCTGGTCGGCCGCACCTATGACTGGTTCATCGCCCGCGACGCGCAGGGCCGGGTGCGCACCGTGGTGCGATGCGACGACAGCCGCGAGCCAGAAGGTGAGGAGATCCGCGGCGAAGCGCTGGTGGAGATTCCCGACCGAGCCCAATCGCCGCAGTGCAGCGGCCATCTTTTCGCCATGCCCGAGTACTCGCTTGCGGTCAGAGCCGGCTACTCCCGCCCGCTGCTTCGCGACTGGCAGCGCGTCGAAGCGACCGTGCGGCAGCTGATGCATGACGCCCACCGCCGTGCCCACCCCGCCCCCGAGGGAGCCCAGAAGCCATGAGCCGATTGAACGAGCAGGACTTCGAGATCCTTCGCGACTACGCCAGAAAGGGCAACCGCGAGCTGTACTGGAACTACCTCGCGCAGAAAGACGGCGCCGACGGCTACGGCCTGCTGGCGCTGGGCGTGGTGCGCAACGACAACATGCCCGGCGCCGTCGCCAACGCCTTCGCCAAGGCGGAGGCGCAGCGCGCCGGCGTCAGCCTGAGCGAGCGCGGCTGGAACGCGTTCGGTATCGACCTGATGAAGCTCGATCTCGAGCGCCGTCAGGATCACTTCAGGAACCATCGGCCTGAACTCGCGCTCAACCTGCCGGCCGAAGACGTGATGGGCGCCCACGATGACGCCTTCCGCAACGCCGCGATCCCCATTAACGCGTGGACGCCCCGCGAGTACCTCGCCGCCGCGCATCGGGAAGGCGCGCGGAACGCTCCTTCCGGCGCCGATGCGCGGGCCCGGGATGCCGCCGGTGATGTCGAGATGCAGCAGGCCTGGCGCGGCATGCTCGACAACGTGCGCGCGGGCATCGATCGCGGGGCAGGCACGCTGTGGGGCATGGCGGTGCGCTACAACGACGCCCAGTTCAACGCCCTCGACTACAGCGCACGGCTGGGCGCGGCCTACGCCGCTGCCGCGCTGTCGGCCTCGAACCAAGACCCCGATCGCATCGGTGCGTCGAACGCCTCCTACCAGCGCCGCGACGACGGGCGCTGGTTCTTCGTCAACGAGACCCCGCACCCGGTGTCGCTGTCGGGGCGGACGCCCACCGAAGTGCGCGACGCCGACACGCTGCGTTCGCTCGAAGACGCCCGCCGGCTGCGGCTGGAGATCCGCGACCTGCGCGACGATTTCCATCCGCTCGACCCCAACGGTCGCAAGGCGCCGGAGGAGCGCGTCCGGGCCAGCCCGCGCACGCTCGCCGACGCCGAACAGCCTGCCGCACCCACGTCGACGCGGCTCGCCGCGACCATGGATCAGCCCGGCCATCCCGACCACGCGCTGTACCGCAGCAGTCGCGAGGCCGTTGAACGACTCGAGACCGGCCTCGGCCGCGCCTTCGACGCGAATTCGGAGAAACTCGCGCAGTCGGCCGCCGTGCTGGCCCGGCAGAACGGCCTCGAGCGCATCGACCACGTCTTGCTCAGCATCGACAGCGGCCGCGGCGTCCGCGCCGGCGAGCACCTGTTCGTCGTGCAGGGCCGCGTCGATGATCCCGCCCACCTGCGCGCGATGATGAGAACCGACGACGCGATCGCACGCGCACCGGAACAGAACGAGGCGTTGCTCGCCGCGGCGCGCGAGCAGCAGGCGCAGCGTGCGGCCCTCCAGCAGCAGGAGGCCGCACAGGTCGCTACGCGCGAAACGCCGGCGCGCAGCGCCGGCTGAGCAGCGCGCCCACCGACGACGCGGCGCTCAGCCCGCCAAGCGCTGCGTCATCCAGTCGCCGAGGTCGCGGATCTCGTCGGCACACACCGAATGCGGCATCGGGTAGCGGCGCAGGCTGGCGTCCATGCCCAGCGCCTTCAGCGTGTCGGCGGATTTCTGCCCGGCTGCCAACGGCACCACCGGGTCCTGCGTGCCGTGGGCCATGAACAGCGGCGTCGCGAGGCCTTTCGGCGTCGCCTCGGCGGCGGTCTCGGCGGCCAGCGGCAGATAGGTCGACAGCGCGATCAGGCCGGCGAACGGCTGCTCGCGGCGCAGTCCGGCGGCCAGCGTGATCGCGCCGCCCTGCGAGAAGCCGGCGAGGAACACGCGGTTGGCCGGCACGCCGCGGTCGCGCTCGCGCGCCACCAGCGCATCGACCTCGCCGATCGCGCGGCGCACGCCGGCGGCGTCTTCGCGAACCTTCGAGAAATCCAGGCTGACGATGTCGTACCACGCGCGCATCGCGTGGCCGCTGTTGATGGTGATCGGCATCACCGGCGCGTGCGGGAAGACGAAGCGCAGCGCCGGCCAGTCGCGGCGCACGAGCTCCGGCACGATCGGCGCGAAATCGTGGCCGTCGGCGCCGAGGCCGTGCAGCCAGATCACCGAGAAGGCCGGCTTCGGGCCGGTGGTGGTTTCGACGGTCTCGAGCATGGCGGTGCGGGTCGGCATCAGCAGAGGAAGGCGCGGCATTGTGCCCGAGCGCGCCGCCCCTGCCGCCGCGGCCGCCGGCGCCGCACAATGCGGCGATGAGCGCGATCACCACGCCGTCCTGGCGCCTCGACGACGACACCCCCATCGACACGCTGGCCGCGCAGGGCTTCGTGCGTCTGTTGCCCGCGGGCACCGCCTCGCTCGCCGGCCTCCCCCCGGGCGCGCTGCGCGGCCTCGCCGCGCACTGGGCCGACCTGCCGCCCGACGAGCACCTGCGCGACGGCGGCCGCTACCGCTTCCGTCGGCACGCCTCGCTGGTGCTGGACGACGACGGGCGGCGCATCGCGCGCCGGATCGAACGTCCGCACTGGCAGCCCACCGACTACAACGCGCTGCACGGCGGCTACGAACGCTGGTTCGCGCCCGTGCTCGACGCCACGCTCGACGATCCGGCGTTCCTCGGGCTCGTCACCGGCCTTAGCGCGGTCTGCGCGCGCGCGGCGGGCCACGCGCTGCCGTTCGTCGAAGTGCACCAGTTCCGCATCGACACCGCGGCCGGCATCGGCCGCCCGACGCCGGAGGGCGCGCATCGCGACGGCGTCGATTTCGTCGCCGTGGTGCTGATCGACCGCGTGGCGGTGCGCGGCGGCGAAACGCGGGTGTTCGAGGCCGACGGCCCGGCGGGCCTGCGCTTCACGATGGTGGAGCCCGGCACCGCCCTGCTGCTCGACGACGCGCGGATGATCCACGAAACCACGCCGCTGCAGCCCGACGGCCAGACCGGGCACCGCGACACGCTGGTGGTCACCTGGCGGCGCGACGGCTTCCTCGATCCGCGCTGAGCGCGCCGCGGATCAGGCCGGATCGGGCGATTCGATCGCGTCGGCGAACGCCGCCTGCACCTCGCGGACGCGATCCAGCCGCGTCGAGAGCGCCTCCACCGCCTCCGGCCAGAAATGCCGCCCGCGCTGTTCGCGCAGGTAGCCCAGCGCGGCATCGTTCGTCCATGCGGCCTTGTACGGGCGTGCGCTGGTCAGCGCGTCGAACACGTCGGCCACGGCCACCAGCCGCGCCTCGACGCTGATCGCCTCGCCGGACAGCGCGTTCGGATAGCCGGAACCGTCCCACTTCTCGTGGTGCTCGAGCGAGATGCGCCGGGCCATGCGGATCAGCGGGCTGGGATCGTCGCCGAGGATCTCGGCGCCGATCTCCGGATGCCGGCGCATGACGGCCCACTCGGCCTCGTCGAGCTTGCCGGGCTTGAGCAGGATGCGGTCGGGGATGCCGATCTTGCCGATGTCGTGCATCGGCGCGGCCGCCTGCAGCACGTCGCAGAACGCCGCCGGCGCACCCAGCGCTTCGGCCGCGAGCCGGCTGAAGTGGCTCATGCGGATCACGTGCATGCCGGTCTCGTTGTCCTTGAACTCGGCCGCCCGCCCGAGGCGGTGGATCAGCTCCAGCCGCGTGCGCTCGATCTCGCCGCGCTGAACCAGCCGCAGATGCGTGCGGATCCGCGCCTTGAGCACCGCCGGCGAGATCGGCTTGGCCACGTAGTCGACGGCGCCCAGCGAAAGCCCGAGCGCCTCGTCCTCGTCCTGGTCGAGCGCGGTGCAAAACAGCACGGGGATGGACGCCGTGCCCGGCGCGGCCTTCAGCGCCCGGATCACGTCGTGGCCGGTCAGGCCCGGCATCATGACGTCGAGCACCACGAGGTCGGGCGGCGCGCTCTGCACGCGCGCGAGCGCCTCCTCGCCGCTGCGCGCGAAGGCCAGGCGGTAGTCGGCCTCGAGCACGCGCTTGAGCAGCTGCAGGTTGGCGGGCTCGTCGTCGACCAGCAGCAGGCGGGGCCGGTCGTCGACCGACGACCACGGCAGCGAGGCGGTTTCGGTGGCGGTCATCGCGGCAGGGCCTCGGTAGGGGGCGCGGCGCGCCAGTCGTCGAGCAGGCGCCCGGCGGTCTCGAAATCGAAGTCATCGAGCGCGCGCAGCACCGCGGCGGCGCGCGGGGCGTCGGCGTCGCGCAGGCGCCGCATCGCGCGGTCGTCGATCTCGCCGCTGCGGCAAGCCGCCAGCGCGCGAACCAGCGCGGCGTCCAGTTCGAGCGGCGGTCCGTCGGCACCCGACGACGGGTCGGCGATCGGCGCCACCGTGGCGGCAAGCCAAGCCCGCAGCGCGCGCCAAGCGGCATCTGCGTCCTGCACCGGCGCGGGTTCGCCGCAGCGCAGCGCGCGCTCGCAGCGTCGCGCCGCCGCGGCCAGCGCCGGCAGGGCGAGATTGGCGGCGACGCCGGCCACGCGATGCCACTCGTCGACCGGCCAGCCGGGATGGGATGCCCAGCGCGGCGCGAGGCCGTCGACCCAGGCGCGCAGCCGTGGCTGCCAATCGTCGCCCCAGAGCCGCCGGCCTTCGGCTTCGCGGACGGCCGCGTCGGCGTCGACCGACGACCCGCGCAGCGCGGCGGGCACCACGCCGCCGAGGGCGCGGTGCAGCGCGGCGAGGTCGATGGGCTTCTCGAGGAATCCGTCCATCCCCGCGTCGCGCGCGGCGCGGCGATCGTCGTCGTGCACGCTGGCGCTGAGCGCCAGCACCGGCGTGCGCGGCAGGCCGCGCGCCAGCTCCACGGCGCGCAGCGCGCGGCAGGCCGCGAAGCCGTCGACGTCGGGCATGTGCAGGTCGAGCAGCACGGCATCCCATCCGCCGGGATCGGACTCGAAGCGCGCCAGCAGCGGCGCGGCGCCGTCGTGCACCTCCACCGCGTGGCCCGCCCGGCCCAGCAGCGCCGCGAGCACCTCGCGGTTCTGCGCCACGTCGTCGGCGGCGAGCAGGCGCAGCGGCGGCGAGCCCGACGCGGCCTCGCTGGCGATCGATTCGGCCTCCGCGACGTCGGCCTCGTCGGCCGCGGCGCGCAGCGGCAGCATCACGTCGACCGTGGTGCCGCGCCCGGGGGCGCTCGACAGCGCCACGTGGCCGCCCATGCGCTCGGCCAGCTGCTTGACGATGCCCATGCCCAGGCCCGTGCCGCCGTAGCGCCGCGCGGTGCCGGCATCGGCCTGCACGAAGGGATCGAAGATGGCCTGCTGCCGGTCTTCGGCGATGCCGATCCCGGTGTCGGCCACCTGCAGCAGCAGGCCGGCGTCGCTGCGCGCCGCGCGGAGCGAGACCCGGCCGGCATCGGTGAACTTGATCGCGTTGCCAAGGAGATTAGTCAGGATCTGCCGCACGCGGTCGCCGTCGCCCAGCCACGTGCGCGGCAGGTCGGCGGCGGCATCGAGGGTCAGGTCGAGGCCCTTGGCCGAGGCCATGACGCCGAACTGCGACAGCAGGTCGCCCACCAGCCGGTCGAGGCGGAACGGCGCCTCCACGAGGCTGAACTCGCCGCGTTCGAGCTTCGCCGCGTCGAGCAGGTCGTTGAGGATGCGCAGCAGCGCCCGCGCGGCGTCGAGGATCGACTGGGCCTGCGCGCGCTTGCGCGCGTCGTTGAGATCGTCGCGCAGCAGCTCGGCGAAGCCGACGACGGCGTTCATCGGCGTGCGGATCTCGTGGCTGACGTTGGCGAAGAAGGCGCTGCGGCTGGCCAGCGCCGCGCGCAGCTCGGCCTCGGTGCGCTGCAGGTGCTGCACCATCCGCACGCGGTCGGTGGCGTCGACCACCAGCTTGAGCACGCCGTGCACCTGGCCATCGGCATGCCGCAGCGGCTGGTACCAGCCCACGAGATGGCGCCGGCTGCCGTCGGCGGCGACCCGCTCGTATTCGCCGTGGCGCGACTCGCCGGCGCGCAGCGCCGCCCAGAACGCGCGCTTCGCCGCGTCGTCGGCGTCCGGCCAGAGGCGGTCGTGCGGCATGTCGACGAGCGCTTCGGCGGCGTAGCCGAGGATGCCGGCCAGCCGCTCGTTGACCTCGACGAAGCGGCCGTCCGGGCTCAGCACGGCGCGCCCGATCAGCGCATCGATCGCGCCGAGCAGCTGGATCTCGCGCACCCGCAGCTCGCGCTCCTCGCTGACATCGGCGAGGTAGAGGTCGAGCATGCGGCCACGGCCGCTGCCGCGCGAAGCCTGCACCCGCACCTCGGCCCAGCGCGTGCTGCCATCGGCGTGGCGCAGGCGGACGGTTGCCTGCTCCGGCAGGCCGTCGGCCAGCGCAAGGCCGATCGCGCGGTCGAACGCCGGACGGTCCTCGTCGACGACGCGCGACGGGACGGTCCACGGCGCGTCGGGCGCGAGGTCGGCGGGATCGCCGGTCAGGGCCTCGAGTCCCGGCGAGACCAGCACCGGGCGCATCACCGGATCGACCTCGAGGCGGACGACCGCGCCCGGCAGGTTGCGCAGGATGTCGCTCAGCAGGCCCTCGCGCTCGCGCAGCCGGTTGCCGGTGGTGCGATAGGCGGTGATGGCGACCGTGACCCACGCCGCGCCGAAGATCACGCAGGTCACCACGGCCACGGCGACCGCCAGCTCGAGCTGGCGATCCGACCAGCGCACGTAGCCCGCCGACACCGGGCCGACGAAAAGCGCCGCCTGCATCGCCGTGTAGTGCATGCCGGACACGGCCACGCCGAGGATCGCGCCGGAGCCGAGCGAAGCCGCCATCGGCGACAGCCGGAAGCGCTCGCGCAGCGTGCCGCGGGCCGCGAGGCCGCCGATGGCCAGCGAGATCGCGACCACCAGCGACGCGACGAACCAGGCCGGGTCGTAGCGGAGGCTGCTGGCCATCTCCATGGCCGCCATGCCGGTGTAGTGCATCAGGCCGATGCCTGCACCCAGCCAGACGCCAGCGTGCACGACCTGCATGGGTGACGCCTTGGGCCGCAGGTACAGCCGCAGGCCCACCGCGGAAGCCAGAAGGCTGGGAAGCACCGAGAAGGCGGTCACGGCCTCGTCGAAGCGCACGGGCTGGCACAGGTCGACCGCCAGCATGCCGATGAAGTGCATGCTCCAGACCGAGACGCCGAACGACAGCACGGCGGTGACGTAGGCGCCCGTGGCCAGCGGGCGACCGAACTCGTCGGCGCGACGCGCCACGCCGATCAGCTGCATGGCGGCCACGCCGCCCAGCACCGCGATGAGCACCGACAGCAGCACGAGCCAAGGCCCGTACTCCACTGGCGCCAGCGGCACGGCCTCGCTGCGGAAGGCGAAAAAACGGTCCAAGATCATCGCGCGCTCCCCATGCGTCGTCGCCCTGCATCGGCCAAGGACCATGGCCCAGACCCCGGCCCCGAGGCTGCGAACCCGGGCGTCGTGCGGCGGTGAATCCGCACCGGCGAGCGTCGGCGATCGGCGGGCGAATCGAAACCCCCGTCGCGTACTTCTACGCAGCGCGAGTGGTGGTGGCCCCACCAGGACTCGAACCTGGAACCAAGGGATTATGAGTCCCGTGCTC
>ERZ1066121.1451-NODE-1451-length-17349-cov-4.847115_pt1 | contig 17349 bp, 15 predicted proteins | sample MGYA00382768_ERZ1066121 | MGnify/ENA primary metagenome ERZ1066121 (study PRJEB33369, sample SAMEA5778351) | biofilm metagenome | biome: Industrial cooling water; feature: Water cooling tower basin; material: Biofilm | place: United Arab Emirates | collected... | reverse complement strand
GCCCCGGCCCCGCCGTGGAAGGCTCGGACGAACACCGTGCCGCCCTTGAAGCAGTCGGGCACCCACCCGGTCCGGAAGCCGTCGAGGCTCTCTTCGGTCTGGAACCGGAGGAAGGACTTGCCGTCCCGGGTCCCGACCTCGGCGGGCGTGCCCCAGTATTGGGCCGCCGGGCGGGCCGTGGGCAGGGCACTGATGTCGAGGGTCATCGCCTCCCGCTCCCCGCGCACGAAGTTGTGGGTCGTGTTGTGGGCCGAGTACACCCGGTTCATGCCGACCCAGCCCCACCCCCAGCTCGAGGAACACTTCAGGTCGTTGCGCTCGCAGACCACGTCCACCGCCCCGCCGCCCAGGAGCGTCCAGGCGTAGCCCATGTGGTTCGCGAACGAGTTGCGCACCACCCGGGCGTTGACGGCGTTCGTGACGTGGTTGTCGCCCCCCTCGCAGACGCAATCGGACACCTCGCAGTTCCTCCCGTCGAAGACGAGGAAGTTGCGGAGGCCCTCCCAGTACTTCTTGTTGAGCGCCGGGATCTCCTGCACCGGCTTCTGCTGCTCGGGCCGGCTCGCCAGGAGTTGGTGTTGGAAGAGCACCCGACGGACGAAGATGTCGCCGCCCTGCCCGAACGGGCGGACGCGAGTCACGGCGTCTTCCGGGACCGATTTCGGCGAGTGGAGTTCGTACTGCACGTCGAACACCAGGTGCTCGACCCGTCGCCCCGTGACGGTCAGGTCCTCGATCCCACATTTCGGGCCGACGAAGATCGCTGCCTTGGTGAAATCCTTGTCATCTTTGGGCGGTTCGAGCGACCACTTCAAGACGGTCGCGTCGCGATTTTCGCCGCGGAGGGTGGTCTTGGCGGGGACAACGAGGTGGTTCGAGAATCGGTAGGTGCCCCACGGGAAGGACACGACCCCGCCGCCGTTTTTGTCCGCCGCCGCCAGGGCCTCTCGCACGGCCTTGGTGTCGTCCGCGACATCGTCCCCCTTGGCCCCGAAGTCGCGGACGTTGAACGTCTTGGATGGCCAGACTTCGGGTTGTTTCACTTCGACGATGAGCGGGTCGCCCCACCCCGCCGCGCCGCCCTTGCCCGTGTGGGCGTAAAGCTCGTAGACCCCGGCCGGGATGTCGTCCGGGAGGCGGGCGAGCAGCGAGAACGGCTCGGCTTTCTGTACCGGAAGGCCGATTGGGTCCCCGCCGGATTTCGGTCGGAGCACCAGCCGCGGTCTCGGATTCGCGTCCCCGCGGAGGGTGAAGTTCTTGCCGATGACCTGGATTTCCGAACCCGGAGGAACCTGGTTGGCGACCAACCCCGGCCGCAGAGTTGTGGGCTGGGAGAACCACAGCTCGGGGCGGTTCAGAACCCGCGGGGCGCTCGTTGACCCCCCGGCCGAGACCTGCACGGCGAACAGGCCCGGGGTCGACGATTCGGGGAGCACGAACTTGAGCGACCCGGCGGAGGGTTGAATCGGCTTCACCTGCGCCGCGGTTTTCGGCGCGTCCTTCACGAGCACCGATGGCGGAAGGCCGGGGTTGCCGTCGGGCAATCGCCAGACGACGACGCCGTCCGCCTCACCCATGCCCCCGCCGTAGAGCAACACCACGTCGCCCGGAGCGGTCCGGTCCGGGGCCCAGAACACGACCGGGGCCGCCGCGCGGCTCGGGCAGGCGAGCGCGACGAGGCAGGCCGTCGACAGAACCATCCGGGCGATGCGCTTCATCTCGATGGTCTCTGATCACCAGGGCTTGGAACCGACGACCGCAGGTCAAACGAATTACTGGGACTGCCGACAGGTCTGGTCGCGCTGCTGACGGGACTACCCGACGCTCATGGAATTTCGACCCGAAGCGGCTTGCCCGCGCTCGCGGTCACCTCGACGCGCAGTCTGGTTTTCGCCGAGTCCGAGAATTCGGGCGGAACCGATTCCACCCGCGACGGCGGGCCGGCGTCCGGCGAATAGATGCCGCCACCGCTCTCGGCGATTTTCTTGAGGTACTCCGCTTCCGACAGTCCGTTGGGAGGGATCAGTTTCGAGACGGTCACCCGGTACGATCCTGCTTCGACGCCGCCGAGCGTCTCGCCCCCCGGCTTGTGGGTGCGAGCGGTGAACGTCCCGTCGGCCCCGGTCACCGCCGTTGCCGCGTGCCGACCGGGTCCCGGAGGATCGGGCGCGAGCACGATCGTCGCCCCGGGCAGGGGCTTCCCGCCCTGGGTGACCGTGCCCGTCACCTCACCGACGCCACCGGCACACCCGGTTCCGAAGGCGAGCCCGCACATGAGAAGGCATGGGATCCGCATGTGGACTCCGTCGCGGTTAGAAGTTCCCGAAGACCTCACCGCCCGAGATGGTTCCCAGGGCTCCCCAGACCCCGTACGGGCTGGCACCGGTCGTCAGCTCGGCCGCGGCAGGGTTTCCGGCATCGATGCCGTTCGGGACGAACCGAACGCTTCCGTCCACCATCACGGCGTTCACCCCGCCCGTGTGATAGCTGGTCGCGCGCATGAGGCCCCAGGAATCCCCCCAGTTGTCGGCGATGCAACTCGGGCTGTTCGGGGGCAGGACCGTATTGAACCCCACGTGCGGTGCGAGCCCGCTGTGCCACAGGGAGGTCAACGCCCGCGCGGACTGGACCCCCACGGTGTACTGGCCGTTGACAACCGTGGTCAGACAGCCGGCCGGGTTCGTGTTCATTCCGGAGCGGTTGTTCGCCGCCAGCCCGTGAAAGTCGGTCGCGGACGCGTTCCCCGCCTGCTCGCTCATCAGAAGAGTGTTGCTGGTCCCGTCGGTCACGTCCATCAGACGGACCCGGGAGTTGAAGCCGAAGACCCCGCGGGCATTGGCCGAGTTGTGGTTGTTCGCAATCTTATCCCCGAAACAAAGAACGTAGTTTCGACGGCCGGGGTACGGACCGCGATCGGGGTACTCGGTTCCCGGAGGAGAAGACGGACAGCGGAGTACCGCGATGTCGGCCCGCCAGGGGGCGAACTGGGCCCCGAAGTCGCGGGGCATGCCGAACGGCATGATCGGGGTCGATCCGTCCATGCCGCCGGCGAGGATTTGGTTGTAGAGAGGTTCTTGCTCGAGATTGGGCAACAGGTAAACGAGTCCGCTGATCGTGTCCTCGTTCCCGCGCGGGTTAGTGCTTCTCGTTCCCGGGGACGGGTTGGTCTGGCCGCGGGCAAAAATCAGCCTCCCGGCGGCGTCGTGGTGGGTGTGGTGGGCAAGGCCCAGCTGCTTGAGGTTGTTCGCGCACTTGGCACGGGCGGCCGACTCCCGCACCTTCTGCACGGCCGGGAGAAGCAGCCCGATCAGAATCGCGATGATCGCAATGACGACGAGCAACTCGATCAACGTAAAGCCACGAGCAGAGGCCGCTCGCCGGTGGGGGGTCGGCATGAGACACCTGGGAGAGAGTCCTACAACAACAAGGAATCTCCGCGGGAAACGGTCTCAAGTTGGACAAAAATCCGGGACCTTCCCCAAAATAATCGCTCGGAGCCATCGAGACCTCCGCACGCCCGGCGAGCAGCGGATGGGACTCAGCCGTAAAGTGCTCGGGATTCTTGTCCAAAACTCGTGCGGGAATGCGGAGAAACCATCGGATGGCGGATTCCGACGACAGGCACGAGCAGTTTACGCGGCTGTTTCTGGCCCACGAGCCGGAGATCCTTCGGGCCGTCCTGCCGTTCGTGCCGCACCGCCCCGATGCCCGGGAGGTGGTTCAAGAAACCGCCGTCGCTCTGTGGCGGCACTTCGCCGAGTACGACCCCGGCCGGCCGTTCGGGGCCTGGGCTTGCGGGTTCGCTCGGATCGAAGTCCGGCGGTTCCTTCGCGCGGCCGCCCGGCAACGGTCCCTCTCGGAGAAGGCGGCCGCGGCCTTGATGGCGGCGCGATCTCGAGGCTCTGCCGACCCCGGCGAGTTCGTCGGCCGGCTCGCGGGGTGTCTCGACCGGCTTCCGCCCGATGCGAGGCGGTTGATCGAGGGGTATTACACGGACGACCGCCCCGTGGAGAGGCTGGCGGCCGAGACGGGGCGCTCCGTGGACGCGGTGTACAAGGCCATCCAGAGGTCTCGACGCGCCCTCGCGGACTGCGTCGATTCCCGTCGCACCTAACCCCGGACCCTCCATGTCCGACGCCGACTTTCGCGATCTGGTCGACCGGCACCTCGACGGGCTGACGTCGAGTGAGGAGTCGGCCGCCCTCTCGGCCCGGCTGGAAGCCGACCCCGCCGCGTGCGACGAATACCTCCGCCTGGCGGACGTTCATGCCGCTCTGGGGTCCGAGGCGATTCCCGGTCCGACGCCGGATCTACACCCGCCCGCTCGTCCCGATACACACGGGACGGGTTTGCGGAGCCGCGCCGCCTTCGGACCCGGACTCGCGGTCGGTGTGATGTTCGGGGTGCTCTCGACCTCGCTCGTCTGGGCCTACGCGGTTCCCGGCAAGCCGAACCCCACTGTCGAGTCCCTACACTCGCTCCCGTTTCTCGACGGGGGGTTCGAATCCACGCGCCCGGAGGTGAACGGGGTGCCGACTCGGCCGGGAACTTGGAGCGGCGACTTCAGCCAGGCCGTCGGCCCGACAGCGGGCGTCACGCCGTACGAGGGCGCGCGGATGCTCCAGTTCCTCCGACCGGACAACACCCGGACCCCGCCCGGAGGGGGGCAAAAGACGGCGGAAATGTGGCAGACCGTGGACCTCCGCCCCCTCCGGAGCCAACTCGGACAGGAACCCTTCACCGCCGAAATCTCGGCTTGGTTCGCCCACTCTGCGACCAACGCCTCCGACAACTCCGCCGCCAAAGTCGGGGTTCACATCGCGGCCTTCGCCGGCGATCCGTCAGATGCCCCCAAGGTGTGGAATGAGCGTCGGACAGTTGCGCTCTCGGAAGGGTTCCAGGACGAGCAACTCGCGCCGGGCTCGGGTTGGTTTCAGGTCGCGACTCGACTCGTAGTGTCCGCCGAGGCGGACTACCTTTTGACGCAGGTCCGTGTGACTGCGGGCAAGGACCGCTCGATCGCCTTCGAGGGGTGCTTTGCGGACAGTGTGCGGGTGACCCGTCTGGGCAAGCCGAGGTGAAGCGGTCGGCGACCGGGATCACTTTTTCTTTTCCAGGGCGTCGGCGAAGAACTTCACTACCAGGGCCACATCCTTGAAGCCGTGGGGGTGGTGGTCCTGACCGGGCTTAACCACCCGCTCGACCGGACCGCCGAGTGCCTTGTAGCGGTCGAAGACGAGGAACATGGCCAGTCCTCGCGTGGTGCGTGCGTTCATGCGATCATCGGCGAAGCGGACATCGGAACGGGGCATATACTTCGGCGCGATTCTTGTCAGTCTCGTATGCAGATTGCTATCGTCGCTCCAGTACCGCAGGGATGCCGTTCTTTGGCATCAGTGTGATCTGGGGGGTCACGTCCACCGGAGGGTCCGGGACAAGCGTGAAGCGATACCGCTGGCCCACCGCGGCCAGGATGATCGCGGCCTCCATTTGGGCAAACGCGCTGCCGATGCAGACTCGCGGGCCGCCGCCAAACGGGTAATAAGCATACTTCGGCAACCGCTTCGCCAGCCCGTCGAGCCACCGTTCCGGACGGAACGTGTCGGGGTCCGGGCCGAAGTACCGCGGGTCGCGGTGACTCACCCACTGGCTCATGAACACCGTGTACCCCTTCTTCACCCGGTACCCGCCGAGTTCCAGGTCGCGGGTTGCCTCCCGGCCGATCAGGTACACTGGCGGGTAAACCCGCATCGCCTCGGCAATGACCGCGTCGGTGTACGGCAACCGGGTCAGGTCATCGGCCGTCGGCGTCCGGCCGTTCAGTACCACCTTCCATTCCGTGGCCAACAGGTCTTCGACGTGGGGATGAGTCGCCAACAGGTACCAGCTCCATGACAGCGTCAGAGCCGTCGTCTCGTGCCCGGCCAGGTACAGCGTCATCGCCTCGTCGCGGAGCTGGGTCTCAGTCATCCGGCTGCCGTCGTCGTCTTGAGCGGCCACGAGCCGGGAGAGCAGGTCGTCGCCCGGCACCGGGCGGTTCCGGCCCTGGGCGACAAACCCGTCCACTACCCGGTTCAGGTGCGAGATCGCGGCCTTCAGTCGACGGTTCGTGCCGGTCGGAAGCCACAGCGGGAGCGGGTAGAACGTACGAAACCGGAGGCTCATCAGGTCGAACGCATCCCGTAGCGCGGCCACGAACGACTCGCGGTCGCCGGAGTCGTCCAGGCCAAACAGCGTTTTCAGAGCGATGGCGCTGGTCAGGTGGTTGAACAGGTCGTGGACGTCAACCCGCTCGCCAGCCTGCCAGGTGCCGACGAAACGTTGAGTCAGGTCAGCCATCACCGGGACGTACGCAAGGACACGGTTCTTCAGGAACGCCGGCTGGCTGAGCCGCCGTTGGCGGAGCCAGAAGTCCCCCTCGCTTGTCACAAGACCGTTGCCGAGGACTGGCTTGTAGAGCCGGGCCCCGAAGTGCTTGATGTAGTGCTTCGCGTCGGTGACCAGCACCTGCTCAATCAGGTCCGGGTGGCTGGCCAGGAAGATGCGGCGAGGCCCGAACCGGATGCTGGCAAGGTCGCCATACTCGCGGGCAACTTCGTAAAAGAAGTCGAGTCGCTGCTCGTAGAACCGCTTCAGGTTGCCAAGCAGAAACGTCCCCTTCGGGCCGGGCGGAAGGGCGTTCTTGGTCGGCATGACGGCGGTCCCGGTGGAACGGCGGATCCTCCGTATCTTATCTGATGTCGACTCCCCGCTTCTCAAACTGTTCCGTGTGATGGAGTCGACTGTTCGGTGTCGAATGGTCACTCCGACTGCTAGAATAGTGTCGATGAAAATGTTTGACTCATCTTTCCGATCCGATCGATTCCCTTTTCCGTGTGCCATGAACCTTCTCCGAATCGCTTTCCTGGTGTTCCTGGCTATCAACTGTACCGCTCAGGCGAACGACTTTCCGCTGGTCCCTTCGCAGGAGTGCCGACCGCGTGACGGCTTGCCGAACTTCCTGGCGAAGGCGAAGACGCCGGGTGCAAAGGTCACGATCGCCTACCTCGGCGGGTCGATCACGGCACAGCCGGGGTGGCGGCCCAAGACGCTGGCCCACTTCCAGAAGGCGTACCCGAAGGCGACCTTTGCCGAGGTGAACGCGGCCATCGGCGGGACGGGTTCGGACCTGGGCGTGTTCCGACTCAAGGCGGACGTGCTGGATCACAAGCCCGACCTCCTCTTCGTCGAGTTCGCCGTCAATGACGGGGGAGCCGACCCCCAGCAAATCCACCGCTGCATGGAAGGGATCGTTCGACAAACGCGAAAGGCCCTGCCCCAGTGCGACATTTGTTTCGTGTACACCCTCACCGAGCAACTCGCGCCGCCGATGCTGGAGGGCCAGTTCCCACGGGCCGCGAGTGCGATGGAGACGGTCGCGGAGGCTTATGGCATTCCGACCATCCACATGGCCACGCAAGTCGCGAAACTGGCCAAGGCCGGGAAACTGGTGTGGAAAGCTCCGCTGCCGAAGACGCCCGAAGAGAAGGCCGCACTCGGCGACAAAGTCATGTTCGCACCGGACGGCGTCCATCCGCACATCGAAACCGGACACGAACTCTACTTGCAGGCCATTGTCCGCTCGCTGCCGGCCATTGGGATGGCCTCGAAGGCTCCGGTGGAGCGACCCCTTCCGAAGCCGGTCATCGCGTCGAACTACGAACGGGCTCAACTGCTCCCGATCACAGCCGCCACTCTGTCGAAGGGAATCGCCCCGCTCGACCTGGCGACCGACCCGTTCGGCAAGCGCTGGGCGGCCCGGTTACCGGCGCTGCACAAGGGGAGTGCGGCCGGAGAGACGGTGACGTTCCGGTTCCAGGGAACCCGTTGTGCGATCTACGACATCCTGGGTCCCGACTGCGGGCAAGTGACGGTCACGCTCGATGACAAGCCCGCGAAGATCGTCCCGCGGTTCGACAGCTACAGCACCTATCACCGGCTCGCGACGATGTTGATCGGCACCGAGCTCGCGGATGAAGTCCACACGGTCAAGATCGAGATTCACCCGGACCAACCGGAGAAGGCCAAGATCCTGGCCCAGCGAAACGAGAAGATGGACAAGCCCGAGCGATTCCACGGCACGAACTACTTCCCCGGTGCGATCCTCCTCGTCGGCGAGATCGTCAAGTAGCGTCGGGCAAGATCTGTGAGCTTCCCGTCCACCGCCGGCTCGGTCCGCAGTTCGTGACGGATCCCGCCACGGTCGGACAAGTGTGCCGGCGACGTCGCGAGTTAGTTGGTGGTCTGCTACCGCCTGACCGCGTGGTCGGCCGGCGGGGCGGGCGGCACCAGATCGCTTTCGCTGACGGTGTACGTGAGCCGGGGGTAGGTGAAGTCCGTTTCGTTGTTCTCCCGGCGCCGCAGGGAGTAGAACTCTCGCCGCTGCTCGTCTCCGGCGAGCGTCAGACGCACGCCGTCGGGGAAGCACGCACCCCCGTCGCGAAACCGCACCGAAGTCTTCGACGTTCGGAAGGTGACACCCAACCACCGGTTCTCAGATGTTCGGGCGGACACGGCCAGCACGATCTTGTGCCTCAGCCGCTGGTTGGTGCCCACGGAGAACACGACGGCAGATTGGTGGGTCATTGGGATCGCGACACTTTCACCGGCCACCTCCTTCGTTTCGACGAGCAACGTCCTCGGCGGGGTCGCCAACGGAGGGTGTTCGTAGCAGGAGAACACGGCGATGAACGACTCGTCCGCCAGGTCCAGGGCCTGGTCGGAGTGGCTGCTCATGGTGGTGTAAGCGTTGGTATAGCACTCGATCAGGGCGTTGTTGAAGCCCACCAAGAGCGACGCACTGGTCTGAATCTGCCGGGCCAGCCGCTCGTGGACCGGCTGGAAACGCTGAGACGGGGCGCGGTACCGGGTGGTGGTCCGCACGATGGGGGTGCCGCCCGCCTCGTCGGTCCTGGTCAGCACGGCTCCCTGCCGGCCCTTTCCCACGTCTTCAAACCGAACCGACGCCAGCAATTCCGCGAACAGGTTGCCCTCGGCGGGTACGGGGACCGACCGGACCTCGTCGGCGAACTTAGATTCGGGGGGCACGGTAATCTCCCGTGTTCATGCTGAACGGAAACCTGTCCCCGTAGTCGACGACGGCCCGCGTTTTGTTCTCCTCGGCGTACAACCGGCGCAGCTCACTCATGCCCTCGGGCGTGGGCGGTTCGAGCTTCACCCGCTTCCCGCCCGACTTGAGGAACGTGTGGCCGCCCACGTGAACGGCCTCGGCGCTCGAACAACGAACCACGTACCCCAGACGGGTCGGGAGCAACCCGGCGTCCAGCGCCGGTGGCTGAATCTCGTGCGTGTACATCCGATTGGTGGACAGCGGCATGAAGAACACGGAGTCGGGGTACAGGGTCAGGGTGAACTGCTCGGGGAAGATGCCCTCGGGGCGTTCTGTGTCCGGTTCCTTGAGTCGGAAGTGCAGCCGGGTGAGCCCACTGACACCCTTGTAGCCGTAGTCGAAGTCGTCCGCGGTCAGGGGGGTGAGTTTGTCGAGTCGGTCGTAGAAGGTGCAGAAGGCCATGATCCCGTTGACGGGCATGTCCTTGGTCTTGTCCGCGTGCGCCGAGATCCGGGCCTTGGCCTGCTTGGTTCCGGCGTCCGCAGGGGTGTTGTGATAGACCTGCGCCAAGACGTGGTTCAGCGGGGCCGGGTTCTCAAAAATCACGGCTGCTTCCCGGTTCAAGGCTTCGACGATGCGCCGGTCGGTCGCGCGGAAGTTCTCGGTCGGGCCGGAGAGGTTCGTGGAACACCGGAGCAGCCGGAAGTGCAACCCTTCCTCGTCCTGCTCGACGGGCGTCAGGTAGATCCCGGTGCGGTGGGCCGTGCCGGGCTTGGTGGACTCCGTGAGAGCCTGGAATTCGTGCTCCGCGCAGATGCGGTTGAAGTGGTCGATGCCCGGGTCGAAGAAACGCCGGTAGTACACGCCGACGCCGTGCACGCGAACCGGAACCCGACCCCGGTCCGCGAGCGGGCACGGCTTGCCGTCCCCCTCGCCTCCACCTTCCGCGTCAGGGTCCGCGACGAGCACGTTGCTCGCCTCAAGGATACGGGCCTCGATTCTTTCCGTTGTCCACATGGAACTTCGCCCCCTCCGTGATCCGGGACCGCTCACACTTCCTCTTCCACTCCCCAGGCGGCCAGCACCTCGCTCGGTTCGTGCCCGTCGATGGCACGAAGGTTCGCCCATCCGATCAGTTCTCGGGCGACTTTCGTCCCCAGTCGGCGGGGATCGGGCGTGATTCCGACCCGGCCCAGATCGAGCCGGTCGGCGTCCCAGCAAGTCAGCAAGGTGACGTCGCCTTCCACGAACCCGTCGGTATGCAACCGGCACGCCTCGAAGAGCAAGTCGAACCGGTCATCGTCAAGATGTACCAGCTCGCCTCGAAGAGACTTCGCGAGTTCGCCGCCACGCAGACCGTGATCGGGGTCCCACCCGTCGCTTTCCCGACGCGAATCGTGGAACAGGGCGAACAGCTTGACCACTTCCTTGTCGGCTCCAGTGCTCTCCGCGATCCGCAGTCCGTTTTCCAACACCCGGGCCCAGTGCACAACCCCGTGGATGCCCCACGCGGAAAGGGCGTAGTCGTCGAGAATCACGCGAGCAATGGCGGCGTAGTCGTGCATGGCGATCCTCCCGTGACGCAGATCGGCATTCTACTCCCTCCTCGTCATGACCCGTCGCGAGCCAGACACTTCGGGAACGAAATCGGTTTCGCACCCCGACGCCGGGACCTGCCATTCCAGCACCTGATCATCACAACGGGACGTCCGTGGATTCAAGCACCCCGTTTCGTTGGAGTTCGGCGAGACCCTGGAAGCCCATTCAGCTACCCTGCCCGAATTCCTTGTTTCCGGGTGAACCGCTCGTCAGTCGCACCGTCATTCCATCGTCTTCGATGGCAAAGCCGAGATCAAGCCCGAGGGCGCAAGTGCCGTCGCCTCGCCGAAAGCGTGACTCGCCCGACCAGTTCGCCCGGCCTTGGTCAATGAACGTGATGTTGGCAGATGAAGTCCACGGTGGCCCCTCGATCTCACACCGAATGGATGCAGTCATCCCAACAGACACGGGGGTGCGGCAATCTCGATGAATCCGGTCATCGTCACGGGTTGCGGATGATTCGCGGTTCTGACAGGGCGGCGGAATCGACGAATCCCCCGAACCCGAGGGCGGATTCGCGTCTCACTCCTACCGTTCGCCATGCTCCGGGAAGCTCAAATGGTAGAGCAAGCGGTCGGCACCTTATTGCCATCCAGGCCGAAGCACGACTGTTCTCGGTAATAGGTTCGATTCCTATCCCGGAGCCTCATCGCCCGAACGTTCGGGTGACATGACACGGTCCTCGTGGTGCAACGGTAGCACGCTTTACGGTACGTCACCCCCTTGCCCTCACGGGCCGACGACGGATCGTTATCGTTTTGGGAACGAGAGATCCCGGTTCAATTCCGGGCGGGACCACTGCGGGCCGGATGTTCAAGGTTACCGTCAAGAACCCTTGTTCAGCCAACTTGCCTGCTTGAAACACCTAACCACGCGGGCCGAATCGGGCAGGGTTACCGTCGCAAAGTAAACCCCTGTTCGAGTCCCTTGCCTGCTGGACATTTCGACTTCCGAGACGGGTCGGAGACTTTACCCGTCAGAAGGAGGTTCACGCCCATGAAGTACGCCAAGCACGTCGCCTCGAAGGCCACCCCGCAGACGATGCCGGTTGCCGGCAAGCCGACCATCCCGAACTCGGCCGGCGGGTACTCGTTCGCCGTCGACGACTGGGTCCGACTCGACCGCTTCCTGATCCTCGGGTGCGAGGGCGGGAGCTACTACGCCACGGAGCAGAAGCTCACCGCCGAGAACGCGGAAGCCGTGATCCGCTGCGCGAAGGCGGATGGCGCGGAGACGGTCCGCCGAATCGTCGCCGTGTCGGAGGCGGGTCGCGCGCCGAAGAACGACCCGGCGGTCTTCGCCCTGGCACTGGTCGCCGCGAACGCGGATGCGGCCGGGAAGAAGGCGGCCTACGCCGCGGTGCCAAGCGTCTGCCGAACGGGTACGCACCTGTTCCAGTTCGCCGCGGCGTCGGACGCGCTGCGCGGGTGGGGTCGGGGCCTGCGGCAGGCCATCGCCGACTGGTACCTGAAGAAGGACCCGCGGGCGGTCGCCTACCAGGTGACGAAGTACCAGCAGCGGGATGGCTGGTCGCACCGGGACGTGTTGCGGCTCGCGCACCCGAAGGCGGACGGCGTGCTCAACGACGTGCTCCGGTGGGCCGCGAAGAAGGCGGACGCGGAGACGGTGTGGACGGAGGTTCCGGGGAAGGACGACCCGCTCGCCCCGATCTACGCGACGGAAGCCGCCCGGAAGTTGACCCGCGAGTCGGAGATCGTCCGGCTGATCCTCGACTACCGGCTCGTTCGCGAGTGCATCCCGACGCAGTTCCTCGCTTCTGCGGAAGTGTGGGAAGCTCTGCTGTTCGACATGCCGCTCACGGCGATGCTGCGGAACCTCGCCACGATGACGCGAGTCGGCTTGCTGACCGCGGAGTCGGTATCGACCAAGAAGGTCGTCGCGGAACTGACGGACATCGAGCGACTGAAGAAGGCCCGCGTCCACCCGCTCGCGCTGCTGACCGCGCTCAAGACCTATGAGTCCGGGAAGGGCGTGAAGGGGTCGGCGACGTGGACGCCGGTGCCGGAGGTCGTTCGCGCCCTGAACGACGCCTTCTACCTCGCCTTCGAGACGATCGTGCCGACCGGGAAGCAGTGGCTGCTCGCGCTCGACGTGTCGGGGTCGATGGCGTGCGGGCAGGTCGGCGGGATGGCCGGGATCACCCCGCGCGTCGGGTCGGCCGCGATGGCTCTGGTCACCGCTGCGACGGAACCGCAGCACACGATCCTGGGGTTCAGCAACACGCTCGTGCCGGTAAACATCGGCCCGAAGCTGCGGCTGGACACCGCCGTCCGCGAGATCGACAAGATCCCAATGGGCGGGACGGACTGTGCGCTACCGATGTTTCACGCGGCGGCGAAGAAGCTGCCGGTGGACGTGTTCGTGGTCTACACGGACTCGGAAACGTGGTTCGGGAAGGTCCACCCGTTCCAGGCGTTGAAGCAGTACCGGGACAAGACCGGCATCCCGGCGAAGTTGGCCGTGGTGGGGATGGTCGCGAACAAGTTCACGATCGCCGACCCGTCCGACGCCGGGATGCTGGACTTCGTCGGGTTCGACACCGCGGCCCCGGCCGTGATGGCGGACTTCGCCCGGTGATGTGATTGGAACTCCGCAAGTCCGTCCCGACGGGACCTGCGGAGTTCATGTTCATCATCCGTGCGAACCACCCGTTCCAGCATTGGCGCATTCAACCTGATACTCCAGCCAGATGTGAAAGCGGCTGTCCAGTTGGGCGGTCCGATGTCTTCGTTTCAATCTGGATCTCTACGCCAGCGGCGACCCTTAAAAAACTCATCTGCGACCCTTCCCCGCGAGTGGCTTGAACTAGTCGATCTCGCGATGCCTGCGGGATGGCGATAACCTTTCGGGACATCGTTTCAAGTCGGCTGCCCGGGCGGACGAACACAACTTGGGGAATCGGTGCACCATGTGTGGACACACCCATTCGACGCTTCGAGATCGGCGACCGCATTCGCCACAGCTACACGAAGGAAACCGGAATCATCGTCGGGTTCGATGAGACCTTCGAGCGGACAACCACGCGGCAAGGGATTCCATTCTACATCGTGAAGTGGGATCGAGCGAAACGGCCACAACCGCAGTTTGAGGAGACCCTTCTCGAACCGGAGCTGCTGCGATGCGAAACCGCTCCTTCCGGTGACGATGGACTCACCTTGAACGAAGTCGCGTAGTACTACAGCGCGGATTCAGAGCACACTTTCGGGTCGCTGCTTTTTGTGGGACTTCGCGGCCTGGGCGTTACGCCGCTGATGATAGCCGATCACCTCGCACGTGTGACGGATCACTCCCACCCCCCGACGATGGCGAAACACTGCCGCGCACCTCGCGTTCAACGCCCGGCACACCTGCTCCTGGGTCAACTCCGGATTTTTCCCCACGCAGACACTCCGTGTGGGCCGCCACGAACCCCAACCCGATCAGCGACAACGTCAGGTGATGGATCAGCCCGGTATAGTCCCGACCCTCGTAGTGCATCAGTCCCGCTTCCTGCTTCGCCACCCGAAACGCATGCTCGATCGTCGCCCGCCGAAACGCCACGCCCAAGATCACGGACAGCGGGCGGTCATCGCCGTTCGTCACAAAGTACTTCACCTCGCCCGTCGCCTCGTTCACCGCGGTGACCAAGGTGTGCCATCCCCGAGCCACCCAGACCCGCACCCCCTTCGCCCGCCACACCTGGTCCGCCAGGGTCTTGCGAGCCAGTCGGTACCGCACCCAGGACTCGGTCCCCACCCCCGGCTGGAATCGGTCCGCTCGCTGGGACGCACCACCGTCACGGGACGGGACGGTGGAATTCCCCACGCTTCGTTGACGGTGTGTCACGGTTGGCCGCGACGCGAAGGACGATGTAGCGGAGGGTGAACTCGTTCTCGTCGAACATTGTGGCGGAATTTCGGGCACACGCTCATTCTCCCGTCGGGTCGACGAAAACGCCACCGACTCTTGAGCTGCTCACCCCACGGACACTATTCAGATCGAAAAGATTTCCCTTCCAAACTGGGCAATGGTACAATCTGGACATCGTACTGTTATAGTACACCTGTTTGTCGCGTTCTCGCTGCGACATTCTTGTGCTACACTGTTCAGACACACACTATTTCCTAGGAAACGTATGAACCAGATCCTGACTGTGAGCGGCGTCCTACTCGGCCTTTGCAGCATGGCTAATGCCCAATCATCGAAGGGGCCATCTCCGAAGGCTCCAGACGGGGCGACGGTCAGTTCGTGGAAAAGGTACGGTGGGTCGCTCGACTACGTTTCACCGATGCGATATGTGAGCGAGGAGTCCTCCGCGAGTCCCGCTCCCAACACTCTGCCTCGCGTCACTTTTGGCAAAATCCGGGTGCAGGGCGTCCCTCAAATGTCGGGTGACTCGCTGAAGGCCCTACCCGCACCGAAGGTGCCGTTTTACCTCAATCTAACAGTCCATGAGTTTACTGATGACGACTTGAAGCAATTTGCTCGCTTTGAAACGCTTGAAGCTCTCTCTCTAACCGCGCCGTTTTGTACCGACGAACAGCTCGAGCGCCTGGCTGATATCAAACGGCTCAAGCACCTGAAGCTCATCGGTTGCCGCACTACGGGAAAATGCTTGAAGTCCTTAGTTGGGAAGGCGTCCCTCGTCTCCCTCGAAGTGAACAGCAATCAACAATCTGAAGAAGATTTGAAGTTTCTCGCAGACTTCACCGAACTTAAGGAACTGATCCTCAACACGGGTCATCTTCAACTCGACTTTGAGTTAATCGCAAAAATGGAGAATCTTGAGTCCTTTGCGACAGAGATCGTCTCGAACATCCGCGACGTGAGAGAAGTCGCAAAAATGAAAGGCCTTCAATCCCTGTCGCTGAGTGCCTACGAGGCGTTCACCGACGACGCGGCGAAAGAACTTGGAACGATGCCGAAATTGAAGGCACTCACACTCACGAAAGCGAAGTTCACCACGGAAGCGTATGAGGCCCTTGGCCACTCCAAATCCATCCAGACGCTTGTGCTGATTGAGTCTTCGGTGTCTGACGAAGATTTGGAGGCAATCGCCAAGATGCCAGGGCTGAAGAAAGTCGTGCTTCGGAAAACCAAGGTGACGAAAGCCGGTATCGCGACTCAAAAGAAGAAGACGCCGAGCGTTCAGTTTGAGTTACAGTAGTCGATTGGATCGCAGGAATCAGTCGTGTGAGCGTCACATATGTTGGTGGGATTCAGGCGGCGGTGGCGTTCCAGAAGGCCACTCTGGATTTCCCTACGCCTCGTTGACGGTGTGTCACGGTTGTCCGGCTTCGAACGCCGCCGGGGCCACGTATCCCAGCGTCGAGTGACGACGAACCCGGTTGTCAAACACCTCGATGGATTCGAACACGGCCCACACGGCGTCGGCCCGGGTGGCGAACGTCACCCGGTGCAAAAGTCCTTTTTGAGCGTCGCGAAGAAACTCTCCATCGGGGCGTTGTCCCAACAGTTCCCCTTCCGGCTGTAGCTCACGACCGCCCGCCGGTCGGCCAACGCCTGGCGGTACTCGGCACCCGTGTACTGGCACCCCCGGTCCGAGTGGACCAACAGGTCCGGCCCGGGCCGCTGTGCGGATCGTGGGCTACGCGGCGCGGGCGTAACTCTTGAGATGGCCGCAGAGTCACTCCCGGCACTCGACCTTCGCCGGGAACTGCAACGTCGCGAGCGGGTCAGTTCCCGCTCGATCAGAACGTTGCCGATCCCCTGGTGCGGGCGATCCCGGTGGTACAACCACACAACGCAATCCCCACGGTACCACGGCTCAGGTTTGGTATCCGTGGCACACGTGGGCCGGTCAAACGGTCACCGTCATCCGCCGGGTCGCCCGGCATCGCGGGACGACTTTTCACAGCTGCCGTCCCGACGATCATCCCCGGCGGATTCTCGAAGTTCCCGCCTGGATGCTCGACCGGGCGTCTTGCACCGGCTTCGCCCTTCGTGAGCGACCGCGCGTTTCCGTCTCGACTCCTTGCCAGCTCCGCGACCTCCTCCATGCCGTCCGGTCTGTGACACCCGATGCCCCGATAATGAACATGCGACCCCGTCCTCAACCAGGAGTCGCCGATGCGCGTCCGACCCCGCCGATCTCGTCAACTCGATCTGTTCCAGCCCCCGCCGAACCGCCCCCACTGGACCGACCTGCCGCCGCAGACGCGGCAAAAGGTCCTGGCTCTCCTCACGAGACTGCTCCGCGACACACGGCGAATCCCGCCGTCGACCCCCGAAACGGCTAAGGAGGGAAGCGATGAGTGACAAGATCAAGTCACACCATTTGGCCCGCAAGGCGATCCTGTACGTCCGGCAGTCCTCGCCGCATCAGGTCCTGCACAATGAAGAGAGCCGACGGCTGCGTCTCGAACTTCGTGCCGTCTCGGCGTTCTGGCCAAGCCCGGAGAAATTTTTCTGGCGGCCAGACTTTCGCTCGAGCCCGTCGGCCGATTGTGTGGTTTCTCACGATTACCCGCGGCCATGCCAGATCGGTAGCCGCAACGGGGCATCTTTTTGATTGAATTTTTTACACTAGTCGACATAATTCATTAACTTGTCATTCACGGAGGAATCCGTCCCTTCCCCCTTTGTCCGGTAATCCCATGGCCAGAGTGTTCAGTCTGCCG
>ERZ1066121.1450-NODE-1450-length-17350-cov-13.801735_pt1 | contig 17350 bp, 12 predicted proteins | sample MGYA00382768_ERZ1066121 | MGnify/ENA primary metagenome ERZ1066121 (study PRJEB33369, sample SAMEA5778351) | biofilm metagenome | biome: Industrial cooling water; feature: Water cooling tower basin; material: Biofilm | place: United Arab Emirates | collected... | reverse complement strand
CAGCAGGCCCGACTGCTGCCACATCGCGGTGCCCACGGCCTTGTCCAGCGCCCACACCGTGCCGAGCGGATCGACCACGACGATGCGGTCCGCACCGACACCGATGCGCGCGGAACCGCCGCGGTCCTGTTCCCAGATCGGGCGGCCGCTCGGCGCCTCGAAGGCGACGGTCTGGTTCTTGAAACTGGTGGCGTAGAGGATGGGCTGGAAATCGTCGAGCACAGGCGCGCCGTCGACATCCGCCATGCGGTCGAGCTCGGAGCGGCCATCGGGCTGGGCCACGGCCTGCTCCCAGATCGGGCGGCCGTCGGCCAGGGCCAGCGCGGCCACACTGCCGTCGTCGTTGCCCACGAACACATAGCCCGGGCCCAGCGTCGGGCCGTCGTTGCCGCGCACGCTGAGGTTGGGCAGATCGCGGTTCCAGAACCAGCGACGCTCGCCGTCGGCCACGTCGAATGCGGTCAGGCGCCCTTCGTTGGAGCGGACCAGCACGGTACCCTGGCCGATCGTCGGCGGCGCGATGATTTCGTTCTTGACCTCGGCGACCCATTTCTGCTCGCCGGTGACGGCATCGAGTGCGACCACATCGCCTTCCAGCGTGCCGTATACCACCAGACCTTCGCCGGCACCCGGACCACCGGTGACGCGGGCTTCGGTCTCATGGCGCCAGACTTCGGCGCCGGTCTGCAGGTCGTAGGCACGCACGCCGCCTTCGACCGCCGCCGCATAGACGCGGCCATCCAGCACCGCGGGGCGCTGGCGGATGCCCAGACGGCCCTCGCCATCGCCGACATTGACCGACCAGGCGCGGGTCACGGTGGCGGAGGACGAGAAATCGGCAAGCGCGGTCGGGGCGGCGGCTTTCTGCTTGTCGCTGCGGAACCAGTCGCGGACGGTGCCGCAGCCTGTGAGGCCGCCGGACAGCGCGAGCGCGAGCGCGCCGATCATGCCGGCGCGACCCAGTCGACGGACGGAAACGGCGTGGCGGGAAACGCGGGCGGAAGTGGTGCGTGGGGACGTCATCGGAGCGGAAGCCTCAGGAAGCGGCGGGAGGCGCCGGGGCGGCAGGGGCTGCAGGCGCCGGAGCAGCGGTGGGTGCAGCCGGGGCGGCTCCGTCCGCCGGACCGGCCTTGGCCGCCGGGGCACCGGCCGCCTCGGACTGTTTGATTTCAACGAGCTGACGCAGCGGAGTGCCCACTTCCAGACTCAGCAAGGCCTTGTCGTAGGCCGCCTTGGCTTCTTCACCGCGGCCCAGGGCCAGCAGCGCGTCGCCGCGGACCTCGTGCGAGACCACGTCGTCGGCGCCTTCGACCAGCTTCAGCGCATCGGCCGCCTTGCCGGCATCGATCAGCAGACGCGCCAGGCGCTCGCGCACCACGGCCGCGAACAGCGGGTCGTCGGCGGGCACGCCCTGCAGGGTCTTGATCGCCTCGTCGCGCTTGCCGGCATCGAGCTGGACCTTCGCCAGGTCCAAGGCGGCGAGCGTGGCGAAAGGCGTCTCATCCAGCTTGGCCGCGGCCTCGGCGACGGCCTTGGGGTCGACCGGCTTGGCCTCGCCCGGCAGCGCGGCGGCGCCCGGCACGGCCTTCTCGACCAGCGCTTGATAGGTATCGCTGTGCTGCAGGCGGTCGCTGTCGCGCTTGCCCTGCCACCACATCCAGCCGTAGATCGCGCCGAGGCCGAGGGCCACGCCGCCGATCAGGCCTGCGGCATTGGCGCGGAGCCAGTTGCGGACGCGTTCGCTTTGTTCGTGTTCGTCGAGAAGATCGTCGATCGCCATGGGCTGTGTCTGGAATGAGGTCTGCGATGGTGACTAGAGCCGGGGCCGGCGTCGCGCGGCCCGAGCGGATTGGAGCGCCGAACGGCGCAAAAGTTGCCGGCGACCCAGGGTCTCGGCGGCGACGGCCGCCGGAAACGACGACGCCCGCCCTGCGGCATGGCGACCGCTGCGGGCGGGCGACGCGGTGTCGGCTGCGGGGCGGTGGCGAGTGCCGGACGGACGCCTGTGGCGTCCGATCAGCGGGCAACCGGCTGCAGCGAACCCTCAGAGGATACCGTAAAGCGGGCGACGTTCGCGCGGATGAACGGCGTCAGATCGACCGGACGGCCGTCCAGGGTCACCTGAACCTGGGTCGCGTTGCCCAGGGTCACGCGGCCGATCTCGTCCAGCGCGAAGCTGCGCTGCGCGCCGGCGGGGATCAGCGCCTGCTCGACGGTACGGCCGTCGGGGGCATTCAGGCTCACCCAGCTTTCGCCATCGAAACGCACCACCAGGCCGCCGGATGCGGCCGGCGCGCTGGGCAAAGGCGCCATGGAGGCCACCAGCGGCGCCGGACGCTGCGGTGCGGTGGAGGTGCGGGGGACGCTGCCGGCGGCTGCGGGCTTGCCGGCCTCGGCCGGCACGGCGCTGTCCAGCGGCACCGCGGTGCTTCCGCCCTTGCCGATGTGCGAACTCATCGCGAGCCACACCGGCACGACGATGGTCGCGGTCAGGACCACATAGACAAGACGCGTGCGCGCCTGTTCGGCCATCCGCTGCAGGCGCGGCGTGTAGGTCTGCGGCACCAGTTCGACCGGCGCGGCCACCTGGGTTCCGACCGCCGATACTGCCTCCTCCTCGTCGAGCCCGAGCAGTTTGGCGTAGCTGCGCAGCTGTCCGCGCACGAAGACCGCGGCGCCGAGGACCGACCAGTCCTCGCGCTCGAGCGCCTCGACCACGTGCGAGGGCATTTTCAGTTTCGCGGCGACCTGCGCGATGTCGAAACCGCGGGCCTCGCGGGCGGCGCGCAGACGTTCGCCGATACCGCGGGGGTCCGTCGGCTGGGACATGGCTTGTGCATTCATCTCGTTTCGCTCCCCAAAGCAAGACGTCCTGTCGAATCGGGTCCTGGGCCTGCGCCCGACCCACACGCGACCGCATGCGGATCCACCCGGCCCGTGAAGGCACCGGACACCGGAGCGCACGCCGGCGCGCTCCGGTCCGTGCGGCTGCGACACCCCGACCGTCTCCGGTCAGGCCGCCGCATCCGCCACGTCCGCATTGTCGCCCGCCGCGCCCCCCTGACGCGCAGACAGCGATTTGCGGAATTCGGATTGACGCCGGGTGCGGTCGGCCACCATGCCCTTGAGCTGGCCGCAGGCGGCGTCGATGTCGTCGCCGCGGGTGCGCCGCACCGGCGCGATCATCCCGGCATTGTTGAGCAGCTTCTGGAAGGCGCGGATGGCCGCGTCGTCCGGGCGCTCGAAACGGGTGCCGGGGAACGGATTGAACGGAATCAGGTTGACCTTCGCGGCGTCCTTCATCTGCACCGCGTTGTCGAAGGCGCGCATGAGCTTCAGCAGGCCGCGCGCGTGCTCGGGCTGGTCGTTGATGCCCTTCATCAGGGTGTATTCGAAGGTGACCGACTCGCCCTTCTTGCGCCGGGCGTAGCGCACGCAGGCGGCCATGAGCTCTTCGATCGGGTATTTGCGGTTGAGCGGCACCAGCTGGTCGCGCAGCGCGTCGTCGGGCGCGTGCAGCGAGACCGCGAGCGACACGTCGCTCTCCTCGGCCAGTCGGTCGATCATCGGCACCATGCCGGCGGTGGACAGGGTCACGCGCTTGTTGGCCAGACCGTAGCCCAGATCGTCGCGCATCACGCTCATCGCGCGCACGACGTTGTCGAAATTGGCCAGCGGCTCGCCCATGCCCATCATCACCACGTTGGTGAGACGGCGCTGCTTGTGCGGGACGTTGCCCAGATGCCGCGCCGCCGTCCAGACCTGGCCGATGATCTCGGCGGTGGACAGATTGCGGTTGAAGCCCTGGGTGGCGGTGGAGCAAAACGTGCAGTTGAGCGCGCAGCCCACCTGCGAGGACACGCACAGCGTGCCGCGGCCCTTGTCGGGGATGTAGACGGTTTCGATGGCGTTCTTGCCGTCCATGCCGAGCAGCCACTTGTGCGTGCCGTCGGCGGAGGGCTTGTCGAACTGGACCTCGGGCACACGCACTTCGGCGTGCGCTTCGAGCTTGGTGCGCAGGGCCTTGCCCAGATCCGTCATCTCCGAAAACTCGGTGACATGACGGTGGTGGATCCACTTCATGATCTGGTGGGCGCGGTAGCGCTTCTCGCCGAGGGTCTCGGCGAAGAAGCGCTCCAGGCCCTCGCGATCGAGGTCGAGCAGGTTCTGTCGGGCAGGAGTGTGCGCGGCCGCGGTCACGGGTCTCTCTTCAGTGCCGTGATCAGCGCGGGCACAGCTCGGTGGCGCTGAAGAAGTACGCGATCTCGATCGCGGCGTTCTCGAGCGAATCGGAACCGTGCACGGCGTTGGCGTCGATGGTCTCGGCGAAGTCCGCACGGATCGTGCCGGGGGCGGCGTCCTTCGGGTTGGTGGCGCCCATCAGCTCGCGGTTCTTCGCGACGGCGCCCTCGCCTTCGAGCACCTGGATCATCACCGGGCCGGAGGTCATGAACTCGACCAGCGCCTTGAAGAACGGGCGCTCGCTGTGCACGGCGTAGAAACCTTCGGCTTCCTTCTGCGACAGGTGCTTCATCTTGGCGGCCACGACCTTCAGGCCGGCCTTTTCGAAACGGGCATAGATCTCGCCGATGACGTTCTTGGCGACGGCATCGGGCTTGATGATGGAAATGGTGCGCTCCAGCGCCATGGGGGGTCTCCGGGTGGGGCGGGCCGCGGGAGAGGTTCGAACGCCCGGGCCCGTAAGGTTAACATGGAAAAACCCGCGTGGGGACGCGGGTTTAGCCGATTTGGCTAGTGAAAATTCTAACCCGGTCTCACTCTTGAATGCACGCGTCCCGACGACCGACGGTGGCGGCGCCGGCGGTCGGGTTGGCAGACGCGGCGCGGCGGAGTATCCTCAAACGGATGTTTGAAATGTGCGATTGAGGCCAAGCGCCGTCTCGGCAGTCGCCCACGCCCGCATCGGAACCGCCCCATCAGGCTCGCCACAGGTGCAGCACGCATGAGCAAGGCCCAGTTCTCCACCAAGGAACGCATCCTCGACGCCGCCGAGATGCTGTTCGCGCAGTACGGCTTCGGCGGCACGTCGCTGCGCCAGGTGACCAGCCAGGCGGACGTGAACATCGCCGCCGTCAACTACCACTTCGGCAGCAAGGAAAACCTCGTCAACGAGGTGTTCCGCCGGCGCATGGACGAGATGAGCGCGCAGCGTCTGGCGCAGCTCAAGACCGCCATGAGCGCGCACCCCGGCGACCTGGATGCCGTGCTTGCCGCGTTCGTCGAGCCGCCGCTGGCGATGGCGCAGGACCGCCACGGCGGTGGTGCCTTCATCCGCGTGATCGCCCGCGCCTATGCCGAGAAGAACGACAGCCTGCGCCGGTTCCTGTCCGAGCAGTACGGCCACGTGCTGCGCGAATTCGCCCGTGCCATCGCCGACTGCGTACCGGGCCTGAGCAAGGAATCGCTCTACTGGCGGCTGGATTTCCTGGCCGGCGCCCTGACCTATGCCATGGCCGACTTCGGAATGATCAAGCGCCCGCCCGACGTCACAGAGTCGGAACATCGCGAACGCGCGGCACACGAGCTGATCCGCTTCGCCGCCGCCGGCTTCCGCGCCGGGCAGGTCAACTGAGGCGCACGCCGCCCGCCCCACCGATCGTACGCAATCGCTCCGCCGCCCGATGCCGACATCGGGCCTCCCGTTTTTCCGCGTTATCCGGTTTTTGCATTCCCTTTTTGATTCAACAGGATGGAAGACATGTCTCAGAAAATGCTTGTACGTCGCGTCGCAGTGCTGGGCGCAGGTGTCATGGGTGCTCAGATCGCCGCCCACCTCACCAACGCCGGTGTCGACACCGTGCTGTTCGACCTGCCCGCGAAGGACGGCCACCCCGACGGGGTCGTGCACAAGGCGCTCGCCAACCTCGGCAAGCTCTCCCCCGCCCCGCTGGCCAGCAAGTCGCTGGCCGAGGCCATCACGCCGGCCAACTACGAGACCGGCCTCGAACACCTGCGCGGCTGCGACCTGATCATCGAGGCCATCGCCGAGCGCATGGACTGGAAGCAGGACCTGTACAGGAAGATCGCGCCGTTCGTGCCGGCGCATGCCGTGCTGGCCAGCAACACCTCCGGCCTGGGCATCAACACGCTGGCCGAGGTGCTGCCCGAAGAACTCCGCCACCGCTTCTGCGGCGTGCACTTCTTCAACCCGCCGCGCTACATGCACCTGGCCGAACTGATTCCGGCCAACAGCACCGACCCGGCCATCCTCGAAGCGCTGGAAACCTTCCTGACCACCACCCTCGGCAAGGGCGTGGTCATCGCCAAGGACACGCCGAACTTCATCGGCAACCGCATCGGCGTGTTCTCGATCCTGTCGGTCATCCACCACACCCACGCCTTCGGCCTGGGCTTCGACGAAGTGGACGCGCTGACCGGCCCGCTGCTGGGCCGTCCCAAGTCGGCGACCTACCGCACCTCCGACGTGGTCGGCCTGGACACCATGGCCCACGTCATCAAGACCATGGCCGACACGCTGCCCGACGACCCCTGGCACGCGTACTTCAAGTCGCCGGCCTGGCTGGGCGCGCTGATCGAGAAGGGCGCGCTGGGCCAGAAGACCGGCGCCGGCATCTTCCGCAAGGTCGGCAAGGACATCGTGGTCCTGGATATCGAGAAGCAGGACTACCGCGCTTCCGACCGCAAGGCCGCGCCCGAGGTGGTCGAGATCCTGAAGCTGAAGAACCCGGCCGAGAAGTTCGCGAAGCTGCGCGAGAGCCAGCACCCGCAGGCGCAGTTCCTGTGGGCCTGCTTCCGCGACCTGTTCCACTACAGCGCCTTCCACCTGGCCGACATCGCCGACACCGCGCGCGACCTGGACTTCGCCCTGCGCTGGGGCTACGGCTGGAGCCTCGGCCCGTTCGAGACCTGGCAGGCCGCGGGCTGGAAGCAGGTGGCCGGCTGGATCGCCGAGGACATCGCCGCGGGCAAGGCGATGAGCAGCGCGCCGCTGCCGGCCTGGGCGACCGACGGCCGCGACGGCGTGCATGGCCCGGCGGGCAGCTACAGCCCGGGCAAGGGTGCGGACGTGCCGCGTTCGTCCAACCCGGTGTACGCGCGCCAGCGCTTCCCCGACCCGCTGCTGGGCGAGCGCTTCGCCCCGGGCGAGACCGTCTACGAAAACGACGGCGTGCGTCTGTGGCACGACGGCGACGGCATCGCGGTCGCCTCGTTCAAGACCAAGATGCACACGGTCAACGACCACGTGCTCAACGGCCTGCAGGACGCCATCGCCATCGCCGAGCGCGACTTCAAGGGCATGGTGATCTGGCAGCCGAAGGAGCCCTTCTCGGCAGGCGCCGACCTCTCCGGCGCGATCGGCCTGCTGATGGCCGGCGATCTCAAGGGCTTCGAGGCGATGGTCGCCAACTTCCAGGCCACCAGCCAGCGCATCAAGTATTCGCTGGTGCCGGTGGTCGGCGCCGTGCGCGGGCTGGCCCTGGGCGGCGGCTGCGAGTTCCAGATGCACACCGCGCGCACGGTCGCGCACCTGGAAAGCTATATCGGCTTGGTCGAGGCCGGCGTGGGCCTGCTGCCGGCCGGTGGCGGCCTGAAGGAATTCGCGGTGCGCGCCTCGCAGGCCGCAGGCCCGGGTGGCGATGTGTTCGCCCAGCTGCGCCCCTGGTTCGAGAACGTGGCGATGGCCAAGGTCTCGACCTCCGCCATGGAAGCGAAGGAACTCGGCCTGCTGCGCAAGGACGACGTGATCTGCTTCCACGCCCACGAGCTGCTGTACATCGCCAAGCAGCAGGCGCTGGCCCTGTCCGAATCCGGCTACCGCCCGCCCCTGCCCGCCCGCCGCATCCAGGTGGCCGGCGACGTCGGCATCGCCACCTTCAAGATGATGCTGGTCAACATGCTGGAAGGCCGCTTCATTTCCGAGCACGACTACGAAATCGCCACCCGCATCGCCACCGTGGTCTGCGGCGGCGAGGTGGACCGCGGCGCCGTCGTCGACGAGGAGTGGCTGATCCGCCTGGAACGCGAGCATTTCGTCGCCCTGGCGCAGATGCCCAAGACCCAGGCCCGGATCAAGCACATGCTCGAGACGGGTAAGCCGCTCAGGAACTGAGATTCGGGATTCGGGGTTCGGGATTCGCAACAGCGAGGCCGAACCCCTGCCCTGTCGAATCCCCAATCCCCAATCACGAATCCCGACCAGGGAGAAAAGAACCATGACGAAACAAATCCAGGACGCCTACATCGTCGCCGCCACCCGCACCCCGGTGGGCAAGGCCCCGAAGGGCGTGTTCCGCAACACCCGTCCCGACGAACTGCTGGCGCACGCGCTGCGCAGCGTGGTCGCGCAGGCGCCGGGCATCGACACCTCGCGGATCGACGACGTGATCGTGGGCTGCGCCATGCCGGAAGGCGAGCAGGGCATGAACGTGGCGCGCATCGGCGCGCTGCTGGCCGGCCTGCCCAACACCACCGCGGCGCAGACCATTAACCGCTTCTGCTCCTCCGGCCTGCAGGCCGTGGCGCTCGCCGCAGACCAGATCCGCCTGGGCAACGCCGACCTGATGCTGGCCGGCGGCACCGAATCGATGTCGATGGTGCCGATGATGGGCAACAAGGTGGCGATGAGCCGCGAGGTGTTCGCCCACGACGAGAACGTCGCCATCGCCTACGGCATGGGCATCACCGCCGAGAAGGTGGCCGAGGAATGGAAGATTTCGCGCGAGGACCAGGATGCCTTCGCCCTCGCCTCCCACCAGAAGGCCATCGCCGCGATCCAGGCCGGCGAGTTCAAGGCCGAAATCAGCCCGTATGAAGTGATTTCGCGCATCCCGGACCTCGCGGGCAATGCGGTGAAGATCAGGAAGGCGCTGATCGAGATCGACGAGGGCCCACGCCCCGACAGCTCGGCCGAAGGCCTGGCCAAGCTGCGTCCGGTGTTCCGCAACGGCATGTTCGGCGGCACCGTCACCGCCGGCAATGCCTCGCAGATGAGCGACGGCGCGGCCGCGGTGCTGCTGGCCTCGGGGCAGGCGGTCAAGGACTACGGCCTCACCCCGCTCGCGCGCTTCGTCAGCTTCTCGGTCGCCGGCGTGCGTCCGGAAGTGATGGGCATCGGCCCGATCGCCGCGATTCCGAAGGCGCTGGCGCAGGCCGGCATCACCCAGGACCAGCTGGACTGGATCGAGCTCAACGAAGCCTTCGCCGCGCAGGCGCTGGCGGTGATCCGCGACCTCGGCCTCGACCCGTCCAAGGTGAACCCGCTGGGCGGCGCCATCGCCCTCGGCCACCCGCTCGGCGCGACCGGCGCCATCCGCACCGCGACCCTGGTCCACGGCCTGCGCCGTCGCCAGCAGAAGTACGGCATGGTGACCATGTGCATCGGCACCGGCATGGGCGCGGCGGGCATTTTCGAAGCGCTGTAAGGACTGGAGGGCGGGATTCGGAGGCTGCCGCTTCCTGGTCCCGTCCTGCTGTCGCCCTCTGCCCTCGCGCGGTTTCTTGTCGTCCCGAGTGCAGCGAGGGGCCTGCGTTACGCGAGCCTGTCCGGCCGATGAAGCAGGTCCCTCGCTGCGCTCGGGACGAGATGGTGGTGTGTGGTGGCGATGACCTGCGGCGTGTGCAGTGACCACCCACTGCTCGATCCCGAATACTTGTCGATCCGCGGATCACGAATCTCCAGATCCCCCGCTCCCTGCTCGCGACCCGGAGCTCCCACCGCCAGACGACTCCGGATTGCGGAACCTCGACTCTGGATTCTGGATTCCCGATCCCGAATCACCCATCCCCGCCTCAATCCACCGTATCCCGCGCCATCCGGCCGCGGCCGCTGCGCTTGGCGACATACAGCGCGGAATCGGCGCGCAGCCACAGGCTTTCGTAGTCGTCGTCCGGCGACTGCGTGGTGGCCAGGCCGATGCTCAGGCTGGGACGCACGTCGTCCGCGAACGCGAAGCGGCTGGCGTGCACGGCCGCGATGAGCGAGGCGGCGACCGCCGCGGCGGATTCGGCATCCTGTCCCGGCAGCAGCGCGCAGAATTCGTCGCCGCCCAGTCGCCCCAGCAGGTCCTTCGGGCCGAGCGCGGCATGGCACAGATCCGTCATCTGGACCAGCGCGCGGTCTCCCGCCGCATGACCATGGCGGTCGTTGACGTTCTTCAGGTGATCCAGATCGATCATCAGCAGCGAAACCGGTTCGCCGCGTTCGTGCGCCTGGGCGATCGCCTGCTGCGAGAGGTCGACGAAGAAATGCCGCGAATAGGCGCCGGTCAGGGCATCGCGGATCAGCCTCCGCCGCAGCAGCGCGTTGTCGGCGTACAGCACCGGGACGGTGAGCGCGAAATAACTGGCGGCGGCCTGGGTGATGATCGCCAACTGCAGGTCCAGGGCGATCGGCGCCAGATCCAGCGCCGCCACCGACACCACCACGGTCAGGCTGAAGAGGGCGATCGACACCAGCGCCTCCAGGGCGCCCTGGGTGTGGACGATCCACAGCTGCATGACGATCGCGGCGGACACCAGGAACAGCAGAGGCTCGTTCGAGGGCGCCTTCGCCACCGCCACCAGGGCGAGGACCGCCACGCCCAGGGTCCCGCCGAGTTTCATCAGGAAACTGCGCAGGCTGCGCGGCGGGCGCGGAATGCCGTCGAAGGCATACAGATGCTGCGCCACCGGCAGGCGCAGTTCGGCGGCCAGCCAGCGCAGCGCCAGCAGCACCAGCGGGCCGGACACCAGCAGGCCGACGTAATCGCCGATGAGCCAGGGCAGCACCAGCGGCCAGCGCTCGGCTTCCGATGCCAGCCCCACGTCCACGGTCGCGAAGACGCCGCCCAGCGCGGCCAGTGCCGCCGCCGCCATGCCGGACAGCAGGAACACCGCCACCGTGCGCACGATCGACGGCGACGCCGGGGCCGAGATCGAACGCAGCACGGCCTCGGCGGCCAGCCAGAACGGCACGCAGTGGGCGGCGGCGAAGAGCGCGGCGTTGAGCAGGACATCATGGGCATCGTAGGCCACGCCCTGACGCGCCCAGGTGGACCAGCTCGCGGCGCAGGCCGCGGCCAGCAGGCCGGGCAGCGCCCGCCAGCGCAGCACGGCGAAGGCGGCGAAGGTCACCGCGGACGGCGGAAACCAGAGGCTTGCGAAGGGCGCGTACTCGAGCAGACGCGCAGCGTGGAACGTCCCGATCCACAGCAGGAACACCACGAAAGACACCAGCGCCCAGGTGTGCGGCGCCCCCTTCCGTGGGCGTGTGACCGACGCGTATTGATCGAGTGTCAAGACGATCCCCCGGCCGGATGATACTCCGGAACCGGACCGCCGCAGCAGCGGCCCGCACGACCGGTCGTCAGCCTGCGTGCTCGCGCCGGTCGCGCCAGGCATCCAGGGCCTGCATGCGCCAGTATTCGAGCTGGGCCGCGAGCAGCCCGGCCGGCTTCAGCGCCGAGACCAGCGGGTAATCGGCGAACGCGTGCCAGCCTGTGTCGCCGTCGGCGATGGCGGCGGCCAGCGTCTCGCCGGCCAGCGTGGTCGGCGCCACGCCGTGCCCACCGAAAGCCTGGGCCAGCCACAGGCCCGGTTCGATCTGCCCGAGCTGCGGCATCTGGTGGCGGGCATAGCTCATCAGCCCCGACCAGGCGAACTCCACGCGCAGCCCGGCCAGCTGTGGATAGACCCGCAGCAGGTCGGCCAGCAGCAGCCGGCGCACGGCCTCGGGCGAACGCTGCAGGATCGAGATCCGCCCGCCCCAGAGAATGCGCGTATCGGGCAGCGGGCGGTAGTAATCGAAGGCGAATCGGGTGTCGTAGACCGCGGCCTGCGTGGTCATGGCCTGCTGCAGCCGCGCGCCGAGCGGCTCGGTCGCCATGACGTAGGTGGCGATCGGCAGCACGCCTGCGTCGACGCGCCGGTGCAGTCCGGCCAGATACCCGCCGCAGGCCAGCACCACCTGCTCGGCCTGCACCTCGCCCGCGGGCGTGCGTACGCGCCAACCCGCGCCCGAACGCGCAAGCGAGACCGCCGGCGTGCGCGCATGCAGGCGCGCGCCCTGCCCGGCCGCGGCCGCGGCGATGCCGTGGGCGTATTTCAGCGGATGGAAATGGAAGGCATCGGGTTCGTAGAGTGCGTCGTGGTAACGCTCAGTGTGCAGCTGCGCGCGCAGCTCCGCACGCGGCACCCAGCGCCAGTCGATGCCGAAATGCTCGCGCAGCAGAGCCTGGCGCGCGCGCAGCACGGCCGGGTCGCGGAACCAGTTGACCCAGAACACGCCGGCATCGACCAGGTCGCAGTCGATGCCGTAGCGCAGCGCGCGCGCGCGGATCAGCCCGACGGCGTGCACCGTGCCCGCATGCAGCGTGCGTGCGCGGGCCGGCCCGAGATCGCGCAGCAATGCATCCTCACCGCGCGAGAAACCGGAAAACACGAAACCGCCGTTGCGTCCGGAGGCGCCATGGCCGATGTCCCCGGCCTCCAGCAGCACCACATCCCGGGCCCCGCGCTCGCACAGCCCGAGCGCGGTGTTGAGCCCGGCGAAGCCGCCGCCGATCACGCACACCCGCGTCTCCACACGGCCCTGCAGCGGCGAGTAGTCGCGTGCGTCGTCGACGGTGGCGCGGTAGTAGGTGGTCACGGTACGGGAGGCCTTCGGCAGGGAGCGGGACCGCGTGCGCCAGCGCCGGCTCGGGCCGGTGCCGCAGCCGCGAAACCGCTCACTCCAGATCGACCACGCCCAGCTCGCTGAGCGCATCGGCCATCATCCGGCGCGCGCCGTCGCTGAGCGTTTCGTGGTCCAGCGCATAGCGGATGGTGGCCTCGATCAGCCCCAGATGCGTGCCGCAGTCGAAGCGCGTGCCCTGGAAGCGATAGGCATCCACGCGCTGCTCGCTCAACAGCGAGGCGATGGCGTCGGTGAGCTGGATCTCGCCGCCGCTGCCGGGCGTGGTGCTTTCGAGCAGGTCGAAGATGCGCCCGTCCAGCACATAGCGGCCGACCACCGCCAGCGTGCTCGGCGCTTCCTCGGGGGTCGGCTTTTCGACGATGCCCTCGATCCTGCCGCTGCGGCCGTCGAATTTCGGCGCATCCACGATGCCGTAGCTGCGGGTCTGCGCCCGCGGCACGTCCTGCACCGCGATCACGCTGCCGCCACTGGCTTCGGCGGCGTCGGCCATCTGCTTGAGAGCGCCGGGGCCGCCGACACCTTTACGGCCGTTCCAGATCAGGTCGTCCGGCAGCAGCACCGCGAAGGGTTCGTCGCCGACGATGGGCTTGGCGCACAGCACCGCGTGGCCGAGGCCCAGCGCTTCGGCCTGGGTGACGAACACCGCGCGCACATGCGGCGGCAGCACGTTGCGCACCACGTCCAGCAGCTCGTGCTTGCCGGCCTTCTCGAGCTTCTGTTCCAGCTCGTAGGCCTTGTCGAAATAGTCGGCCACCGAGTGCTTGTAGCGGTTGGTGACGAAGATCAGGGTGTCGCAGCCGGCTTCGACCGCTTCGTCCACCGCGTACTGGATCAGCGGCCGGTCGACGATCGGCAGCATTTCCTTCGGCACGGTCTTGGTCGCCGGCAGGAAGCGGGTGCCCAGGCCGGCGACCGGGAACACGGCCTTGCGGATGCGGCGGCGGACAGCGAGGGTGGTCATCGCGGGTCAATCCTTAGTTGGCGGGCGCCGCGGTGCGGCGGCGTGGATGGAATGAAGATGTCTGCAGGCGTCGCGATGCGCCGGCGCCATGCGACGCGGCGGCGTGCGGTGCCGCGCCCTCGTCAGGTGCGGCGGGCGCTGCGACCGGGGAAGGCGACCACCATGGCGGCCTGCGGCTTCGCGGCGTCCTCGGCATCGCCGGGCGCGAACTCGGGCACCGCTTCGCGCAGCTGCGAGGACAGCGCGTCCAGGTCGTACGCGCCGCAGGCATCGCGCAGCCGCTTCAACGCCGCGGCGATGGACTCGGCCGAGACCTTGCGCGGCTCGGCCTGCAGGATCTTCGGATGCGAGGTGGGCCGGTAGCGCTCATCGGCGTGGAACAGGGTTTCGTGCAGTTTCTCGCCCGGGCGCAGGCCGGTGTAGACGATGGCGATGTCCTTGCCCGGCTGCTTGCCCGCCAGGCGGACCATCTGCTCGGCCAGCAGCCGGATCGATACCGGTTCGCCCATGTCGAGGGTGTAGATGGCCTGCTGCGAACCGATCGCCGCAGCCTGCAGGATCAACTGGCAGGCTTCGGGGATGGTCATGAAGAACCGCGTCACGTCCGGATCGGTCACGGTCACCGGGCCACCGCCGCGGATCTGCTCGCGGAACAGGGGCACCACGCTGCCGGCGGAATCCAGCACGTTGCCGAAACGCACGGTGACGAAGCGCGTGGAGCGCGGGTCGGTGAGTGATTGACAGAACATCTCGGCCAGGCGCTTGGTCGCGCCGAGCACGTTCACCGGGTCCACCGCCTTGTCGGTGGAGATCAGCACGAAGGTGTCCACGCCCGCGCCGCTGCTTTCGCGCGCCACGGTTTCGGTGGCCAGCACGTTGTTGCGCACCGCTTCGCGCAACTGCGCCTCCAGCAGCGGCACCTGCTTGTAGGCCGCGGCATGGAACACCGCCTGCGGCCGCGACAGCGTCAGCGCATGGCGCATCACCGCGTCATCGCCACAGTCGCCGAGCACAGGCACCAGGTCGATCCCCGGGAAATCCCGACGCAACATCGCCTGCACGGTGATCAGCGAGAGCTCGTCGATCTCCACCAGCGCGATGCGGCTGGCGCCGTGCCGGGCGCACTGGCGGCACAGTTCCGAACCGATGGAACCGCCGGCCCCGGTCACCAGCACCGTGCGTCCGCCGATCCATTCGCGCATCGCCTTGAGGTCCGGCACCACCGGGGCGCGACCGAGCAGGTCCTCGATCGCGACCTCCTTCAGCTCGCCGGGCAGCGAACGGCCTTCCAGGATGTCGTTGAGCCGCGGCACGGTGCGGAACGGCAGGCCGGTCTCCTCGCAGGCCACGATGACCGCCCGCATGCGCGCCGCGTCGATCGAGGGCATGGCGATGACCAGCAGCTTGGCCGCGGTCTCCCGCGCGATGCGCTGCAGCTCCTCGATGGTGCCCAGCACCGGGATGCCGTGCACATGCGTCCCGCGCAGGCGCGCGGCGTCGTCGAGAAAGCCAACAGGGGCATAGGCGCCTGTGCGGCGCAGATCGCGCACCAGCGCCTCGCCGGCGTGGCCGGCGCCGAGGATCAGCACCCGGGTCGCGGCCTTGTCGCTGTTGATCAGGCCCTGATCCTTCCACCAGCGGTACAACAGCCGCGGCGCGCCGAGCAGCAGACTCAGACACACCGGATACAGCACCAGCACCGAACGCGGCGCCTGTTCCAGCCGGTTGTAGATGAAGAGCACCAGCAGTACCGCGAACAGGCCGAACACACTGGCCTTCGCGATGTTGATCAGGTCGGGGATGCTGGCGAACCGCCACACCCCCCGGTACAGCCCCATCTGCCAGAACACCAGCCCCTGGGCCACCAGCACGAGGGCGGTTTCCGCACTCCACAGCGGCGGCAGCACGGTCGCGGTGGACAGCATGTAGCGATATTGGACCAGCACGGTCCAGCACACGGCGACCATGGCCAGGTCGTGCGCGACCACCGCGGCCCGCGGCAGGGCAGCGCCGATGCGTTCGAAAAAGCCGGCCATCCGGCCCTGGGCGGGGGGATTCATGCGACCTCCTGCAAAGGCCGGCGTCCGGCCGGGTCGCCGCGACGCAGCGCGAACCACAGACCTGCGGCGATGGCGAACCAGATCGATATCAGCATCGGACCCCCGAAGATGGACTCCCCCCGGAACCGCAGCAGCATTATGCCGCCGATCGCGGTCCAGACGGCATAGCCGGCGGCGACCGGCCCGTGGCGGCCCAGACGGCGGGCCGCGCACTGGTAGGCGTGCTGCACGTGCGGTGTCCACCAGCGTTCACGGCGCAGGATGCGTACCGCGAGGGTAAGCCCGGCGTCGACCAGGAACGCCGACAGCGGAAGGAACACCAGCGGCCACTGCACCAGCGGCAAGCCGTCGAGGGTCAGCACCGCCAGCCAGGCCAGGACGAAGCCCAGCGCGCCGCTGCCGACGTCACCCAGGAACACGCTGGCCCGCGGCCAGTTGAACGGCAGGAATCCAAGACAGGCCCCCGCCAGCGCCAACCCGAGCAGCAGACCGAGCGGGCCACCGCCGGCCAGCGCCAGCGCCGCCGCCACGAGTGCCGCCTGGCTGGCCGCCAGTGCGTCGATGCCGTCCATGAAGTTCCAGACGTTGGTCAGGACCAGCGCCAGCCCGAAAGCAGTGAGCGCGAGCACCCCGCTGCCCCCCGCCAGGAACGTGCCCGCCGCCAGCAGCGCTGCCGCCAGCGCATGCACCGCCAGCCGCAACCACGGCGACAGGGGGCGATGGTCGTCCCAGGCGCCCACCGCCGCCACCAGCAGCAGCCCGAGCGCGCCGGCGGCCAGCAACACCACCTGCAGCGGCATGCGCAGGACCAGGGTGAGGCAGGCCACCAGCAGCGCCAGCACGATGCCCAGCCCGCCGCCGCGTGGTGTGGCCACGCGGTGACTGCGGCGCTCGCCCGGGGCATCGAGCAGGCGCCGACGCAGGGCGTAGGCCCGCGCAGCCCAGGTGCCGAGCGCGGACAGGACGGCGAAGAGGCCGCACCAGAGCAGGAGTCCGGAGGTCATCGTGCAGCGCGGCCCGGCTCAGACCACGGCGTAGTTGAGCAGCGGCTTCACCGAGCCCCACTCCTTGCAGCTCGGGCACTGCCAGTGATGGCTGCGTGCGCCGAAACCGCAGCGGTTGCAGCGATAACTGGGGTTGCGTACCAGCAGCTGCTCGGTGACGTGCTGCAGATCCTGCAGGGTGACGTCCGGATCGGTGCCGTCGGCCAGGCTGAGATCGATCAACGCCGCCTCGCCGCGCACCGAAGGCCGGTCCTTGAGCTGCCGGGCGAGGTAGTCGCGCGCGGCATGCACGCCTTCCGCGGCCTCGACCAGACGGGTCAGCGCCAGCACGGGCGCGATGCCGCGGTAGTGTTCGCACATCTCGGTCAGGAACGCACGGCCACCGGTCGGATCGCCGACGCGGGCGTAGCAGTTCAGCAACGACGGGAGGATGTCCGGCAGATAGTCGGGGTCGTGGCGCGCCGCACGCTCGTAGGCGCGGATCGCCGCGGCCGCGTTGCCGGCGTCGAACTCCAGGCGGCCTTCCAGCATGCCGGCCCGCACCGATGTGGAGTCCGCGGCATACGCGCGCACGATGGCGGCGCGCGCGGCATCGAACTCTCCGGCGGCGCGGTGGCGCTCGGCCAGCTCGCATTCGAACTGCGCGATCAGCTTGCCCATCGGCTCGCCG
>ERZ1066121.1448-NODE-1448-length-17379-cov-12.510332_pt1 | contig 17379 bp, 9 predicted proteins | sample MGYA00382768_ERZ1066121 | MGnify/ENA primary metagenome ERZ1066121 (study PRJEB33369, sample SAMEA5778351) | biofilm metagenome | biome: Industrial cooling water; feature: Water cooling tower basin; material: Biofilm | place: United Arab Emirates | collected... | reverse complement strand
GATTGCCCGCCGCGTCGAACTCATAGCCCAGGCTCAAGCTGGTCGGGTTGGCGACAAGCTGAGTGCCGGACTGGATGATACCTGGCGACTCAGCAAAGGCGCTCATTAAAAATCAAAGGCTTACAGATGGAAGTGGGTGTCCCAGTCTTCTTCTGGCGATGAACGTCAGCGCCGATGCGCTGCTGTTCGACGACGACGAGCGCGGCCCGGACAACGCCCTGCGCCTCCACTTCGAGGCCGTCTCCCGGCTCTCGCCGGAAGAACAGGACACCATCATCTCCGTCATCGACGGCCTGCTGCTCAAGCACGAGGCGCAGCGCTGGAGCCAGCCGCGCAGGCGGGTTGCAGACAAGGACAGCGGCTGAACGAACAAGCCCGCGCTGGGCGCGGGCTTGTTGTCGAACATCAAAAAGTGGGTGTCCTTGTCTAAAGTGGGTGTCCTTGTCTAGCTTCGCACTCGCATACGACACGCTAAAGCGCGCCACATGTAAGGATCATGCGACTTAACCGCTTACTTATCTTCATCAACTTTCTTTAGCAGCCACGCCTTCATCTTCTCATCAGGCTCCAAGCCAATCATCTCCAGCAAAACGGATTTCTCTAGATCTCGCGAGATCCAATACCAGTACAAACCGTTTCTATAATGCTCTGCGCCTGCAACAACCCCCTCGCGGCATGCATCCACGGGACATCCATCGCTTAGATACTCAGTGTACTGAGCCTCGAAGAAATCATCTGGATAAAGCCCCCTCTCAACCCATTGAGGAGGCAGATCGATAGCAATCGCAAAATCAATTTTATTCATTCTCATTACTGCACCGGGCATATAACGTCATCCGCGACGGCTTCGCAGTAATAACCACCAGAACCGCCATTCGCGTCCCATTCCGCTCTCATTGCAATAACGCCTCTGAGGGTTTTGCCCACTTCGCCCAAAAATTCTCCAGTCTGCGAATGTACTAGCCTTCCGTTTACCATCATTGCAAACCACCCTCGCTTAAAGACAGCCTTTGCGCGGCGCCTGATCAGATTCTTCTGCGCGTTGGTGAGCCTGGAACACGCCTGCAAGAGATCGGGTCTGTTTCGAAGCTTGATCGCATCTTCTTCGGAATAAGGCTTGAAATTTAGAAGGCTTACTCTTGGCCCATCATTAGATCCAAGATGCACATGAGCAGGCCCATGCTCTGGCCTATTCGTCGTTGCGTTTGGGCCAGGATTGGCATGGATGGAAATTGGAACGCCAGGAATGTCCAAATTAACTAAGCCAAGCGGGTCGCTATAGACAAGCGGATTACCACCGACATAGCCAAACGTACTGATCCCGCCATCCAGCCCGATGGGATCACTCTGACTGTACCTACCCGTGCCCGCCTCATAATCCCGGAAGTAGTTGTAATTCAACCCCGTCGCCGCATCAAACCGCTGCCCCGGGAAGCGCATGTCGAACATGAACGCTTGTCCGTCGCCGTCCGGGTCCTGGCTCGGCGCGGTGTCGCCGAAGGCTTCGCCGGTCAGGTCCCAGCGCCAGACGGCCTGGCTGGTGGTCGGGTTCAGCACCACGCGCGGGGTGCCCAGCATGTCGGGTTCGATGTAGTACAGCGTCTGGCTCGCGCCACTGCCGACCAGCAGGCCCACGGGCAGGTCGTGGAGCCAGATGACCTGCTGGATGGGATTCCCGGTGGCGCTGTCGTAGTCGCCGATCCAGCGGCCGGACTCATCGTACACGGTCACGGGGCGCCGGCTGGCGTTGAACTTCAGCACCTGCTCGCCGAGGCCGTTGTAGCGGTACTGCATCGCCGTGGCGCCGTCGTGGCACACTTCGCTCATGCGGTTGGCGGCGTTGTAGACGAACTCGCGCAGGGCAGGGGCGGTGGCGCCTGTCCCCGTGGACGACGCCGTGCCGCCTTGCGACTGGCTCGTGTATGACGGATCGCCCGGAGGCGGGTCGAAGCCGGGCGGGTCCGGCTGGGGCGGCGGCGGAGTCTCGCAGCCGAGTTCCGGCAGGCAAGCGCCCGGTCCACCGCTCGCACCGCCGCCGATCGACAGCGTATTGCCCACCGCGTCGTAGCCGCGGCTCTGTGCGCCGACCGCGTTCAGGCGATGGCTGCTGCCCGGGTAGGCGTAGGCCGTGGTCGCGCTGCCGTCGGTGCGGCTCTGCCGGTTGCCGGTGGCGTCATAGGCGTAGCCCTGCAGCAGCTGGCCAGTGCCGCCGCTGCGCACAGCGGTCAGGCGGTCCACGCCGTCGTAGCCGTAGGTCCGGAGCGCCGGTTCGCCTTGATTGCCGTCGCGCAGGGCGATCAGATTGCCCGCCGCGTCGAACTCATAGCCCAGGCTCAAGCTGGTCGGGTTGGCGACGAGCTGGGTGCCGGACTGCGTGCCGGTCTGGATGATGCCGGGGCGGTAGTTGCGGTCCACCGTGCGTCGGTGGCTCAGGCCGTTGCCCCACTCCCAGCCCGCCGCCGCGCCGAAGGGGTGGTAGCGCGCCTCGCTCAGCAGGGTCTGCTTGCGGCCGTCGGCGGTGACCACGGTCAGCCGGGACACGCGGCCTTCGATGTCCTGCAGCACGCGCACCTCGGCGCCGTCCGGATAGCGCCAGCCGTGGAACTTGCCGCGGCCGGGTCTGGGAACCGGGATGTAGTCCTGCCCCGGGTCGCGCGGCTCGGCCCACAGATACTGCAGCCCATACGCCCGGTTGTCGGTGCGCTGCACCTTGCGTGTGAGCTGGCCGTAGATGTCATGGCACCAGGTGGTGCTGCCGCTGGCGTCGGTCATCCGCGCCAGACGGCCGGTGAGGTAGGTCTCGCCGGCGCCGCAGTCGCCGCTGGCGATGTCGTAGACGAAGCCGACGTCCTGCGCGCTGTCGCTCGGGTAAGTCACCGCGGTCGCGCGGCCGAGGGCGTCGTAGGCGACGTTCGTCGTCACCCCACGCGCATCGGTGCTGGCCACTTGGTTGCCTGCGGCATCGAACACGTAGGTGGTGACGCCGCTGTCCGGACTGCTGAGCTGAGTCCGCTCGCCGAAGGCGTTGTAGGTGTAGTCGGTGTGCAGACCCTTGGGGTCGGTGACCCGGGTCAGGCGGTCGAGCGCGTCGTAGCTGTAGCCGGTCTGCGGGCGGTCGGCCGCGCCCGCGGGCGCACCGGCGTTGCCGATCTGCGCCGCCAGCCGGCCCAGCGCGTCGTAGGCGGAGCCCGTGGCGCGCAGCAGCGGGTCGGTGCTGCCGACGAGATTGCCTTCTTCGTCGTAGGCGAACACCGCCGAGGCGCCGTCGGCATCGGTCAGACTTGCGAGACGCCCCAGCGTATCGAACGTGAGCGACAGCTCGCGGGTCAGCGCGCCGGTCGGGTCGTATGTGCGCTCGGCGATGCGCTCGCCCGCAGCGTTGAGCGTGTAGACGATGGCGTTGCCGTCGCTGTCCGCCACCGTGGTCAGGCGCTGGCCGGCGTCGTAGCCGAACAGGGTGAAGCTGTTGTCGCGCTCGGTCAGTTTGCGAACCAGGCCGTCGGCGGTGTACTGGATCGTGGTCGCCGCTTCGTCGAACACGATCTCGGGAAAGGCACCGAACTGCGTGCGCCTGGTCAGCCAGCCGCGCGCGTCGTATTCCAGCGCAGTCACGGTGCCGTGCGCGTCCTTGATCGATGTGACGCGGCCGGCGCCGTCGTAGGCCAGCACTTCGGTGACATGACCGAGTGCGTTGGTGGTCTTCCACAGATCGCCCTTGCGCCAGGCGCAGGTGGTCGGCGCGGCGGCGCAGTCGGGATGGTCGGTCTGGCGATAGGTGAAGTTGACGACATCGGCCACGTCGCTGCGCGGGCCATCGAGGGCCTTGACCAGGCCGACAAGCGGGCAGGTGCCGGCGGTCACATCGACCTGTTCGCAGTAGGTGGTGGTGGCGGTGCGAGTTGCACCGGTGGCGGGGTCGTGGGCGGTGACCGACGTGACCTGACCGCGACTGTTGTAGGCCATCGTGGTGCGCGCGACGAGTGCATCGGCGGCATCCCTCGTGCGCATCTCCAGCACGTGCTGGGTGGCCGGGTCCCGGTCGAGTTCTTGGCGGCGCTGCTGCGGAGTACCGACAGCTTCGATGGTCGCGCTGCGATAGCCCGCGGCGTATTCGTATTCGGTCACCACGCCCCGTCTGTCAGTCGAACGGATCAACCGACCGGTCGTAGGCTCGTATTCGCGAGACCGGCTCTCCGTATCCTCCTCGATACCGGTGATACGGCGGTACAGGCCGGGTTGGAAGCTGTAGACCCGTTCCAGACCGTTCGCCGTGGTGACCGTCGCTTCGTTCTCGCCGGTGTAGGTCACAGAAGTGACCTCGTTCGGCATGCCATGCACACGGCTCTCCACGACACGCCCCTGAGCGTCGTAGCTGAAGCTGGCGTAGCGTTGACCACTCTCGGCGGTGATGCCGGTGAGATGGTGGCGTTGGCTGGCATCGCCGATGAGGCCTGATTCGGCGTAGTGGTAGCGCTTGACATGTCCGGCGCCGTAGTCGGCCGACACCAGATTGCCGATGGCGTCGTAGCCATAGGTCACCGCGCTGCCGTCGGGTTTGACGATGCGCCACAGCAGACCATTCCGGTCGTAATCGAAGCCCAATTGCCGGCCTTGGGCGTCGGTGACGGTGTCGAGCCAGCCGATGGCCGCGAGCGCACCCTGCGTCGTGCTCTGGGTGTTGATGTAGGTGAAGGTGAGATCACGCAGCGGCTGGTCGGGATGGCGCCATGCGATCAGCCGGCCGACCACGTCGAACTCGCGCACTTGCCCATCCGGCTCGCGCAGACGCAGCCACACCGGAAACGCATTGTCGACCTGTTCCAGAATGCGGTCGCCGGAATTCTCCGCGCGATAGCGGCCATTGCCGATGGCGACGAATGTCTCGTAATGGCCCGAGGCGCCGACCAGCGTCGGCGTGCCCGAGGTGGGACCATCGATGCGCTCCAGAAAACTGTGCGTCCAGCCTGGCGCCATGCCACGGCCGGCGCTGAGCTGGTCGAGCGAGTGATAGATGCGCGTGAAACTGCGCCCTGCGAACTCGAAGTCGGTCTCGAACCGCGCCTTGTCGCCAGTGGCCGGATAGCAAGGATTGCCGTTGGCCGGGCAGCTGGCGACCTGCAGCATCGGACCGTCGATATAGCGCTTGCGCGCGTTGCGGCAGAGCATCGGCAGTTCGATGTCGTCCTTGCCGTCGCCGTAACCGCTGTTGGCGCTGTCGTTGCGGCCCACCGAGTCCGCAGGACAGGAGAAACTCGCCCGCTTGCGCAGCACGAATTCCAGCACAGTATTCGTGGATGCGCCGCCGCTGCTGCCAGGACAGGTCATCGTGGTGCGGTAGACCTTGCGTCCGTAGCCGACTTCGCCATGACGTCCATTGGTGGCCGTCGTGAATCCACTCACGTAGTCGTATGCGGCCTCCCAGTCGTTCAGCGCAACCGGATCGCTGAGCGTGCAGTCTGGTCGCCATGTGCGGTACCCGCCCATCATCGCGCCCACGATGCCGCCTTCGTCGGCGCACCAGCCGGGGTAGTAGCTGTCGGCCGTCACCGTGCACGGCGGCAACGCGCCCTGCCAACCGTCGCGCTGCGCGATCAGATAACTGGGCGCATACAGCGGCTCCGCCGCGTGGTCCGGAATCGAATAGACGAACTGCCGGCGGCCGTAGACCGACGAGGTGAACAAGGCTTCTTCACGGCGCCAATGGACCACGCGCCCCGTGAGCAAAGGCTCGCCCCGCAATGCCGCCTCGGCCTTGCTCTGCGCGTCATGGCACTGCGCAGTGCCTGCCGGATAACAGAACCGCGACTCGGCCGGCGAGCTCTGCGCCTGCGGCGCCGATTGCGGCAGCAGCGCTGTGCCAAGAAGCAACAGGCTCCAAGACACGACCGCGATGAACCCGCCGCGGGCCCTGCGCCCTGCGTCCGATGTTTTCCCCTTCGTTACGCGCATTCCCGCCTCCATGCCCTGCCCTGAACGTGCACAGGTCACAGTTTAGCCCGGCGGAGGCGCAACTGGCGAGACAGAAGGGAGGCATCCGCCGCAGATGGAATCGACCTGGGAGACACGAGAAAAGGCGTCCTTCGGCGGTCGAGTACTGCCACCTTCATCGGCAGGTACAGATACAGATGCTGCCGACAGCACGCGCCGTCAGCGGAACACCCACACGATCCCCGCCGTCAGCACCAGCAGCAACACCGACAGCACACGGTAGTTCTGCCACCACGGCAGCGCGGCGAGCGCGGCGGTTTCGGCACGGTAGAACGCAGGCGTCCACAGCAGGGCATCGACCTGCTCGGCGCGTGGCGGCGAAGACAGCAGGCTGGCGATCACCAGCGCACCAGCGCTGAGCACGAACAGCACCGGCGCGACCAGCAGGAAATGCAGGCCCAGCGGGTCGCTGGCCAGCACATTGGCCCAGAACAGGCCGCCGCCGCCGAGCAGGCCCACGACGATCGCCGCGAGGGCGCCCGCCGCGTTGGCGCGGCGCCAGAACAGGCCGATCAGGAACAGCGCGCACACCGGCGGCACCGCATAGGCCAGCACGGCCTGCAGGTATTGCCAGAGCGATTCGAAGCGTTCGATCTGCGGTGCCCACAGCACCGCCAGCACCATGAACACGAAGGTGGTGATGCGCCCGGCGCGCACCAGCGCGCGGCTCTGCTCGGGCGTGATCGCATCCGCGCCAGCGCTCGCACCTTCACCCGCACGCAGCGGGCGCACGAAGTCCATGGTCACCAGCGTGGCCGCGGAATTGAAGGTGCTGGCGATCGACGACATGATCGCCGCGAAGAAGCCCGCGATCACGACACCCACCAGGCCTGCCGGCAGCAGGTCGAAGATCAGCGTGGGATAGACCAGATCGGGCTTGTCCAGCTGCGGATAGAGCAGGATGGCCGCGGTGCCGGGCAGCACCATCACGTACAGCACCGGCAGCTTGAGCAAGCCGGCGAACAGCGCGCCCCAGCGGCCGTGGCGCTCGTCCTTCGCGGACAGCACGCGCTGCACCATGAACTGGTTGGTGCACCAGAAATAGAACCCCAGCAGCGGCACGCCCAGCACCAGGCCCAGCCACGGCACGCCGGGGTCGTCGAGCGGGCGGATGAGCGAGAGCTTGGCAGGGTCGACCGCGGCCATCACCGCATCCCAGCCGCCGGCCTTGTCGAAGGCGAACACCGCGATGAACACCGAGGCCACCAGCAGGATGACGGCCTGCACGGTTTCGGTGACCATCACCGCGCGCAGGCCGCCGGCGATGGTGTAGACGCCAGCCGACAGCGCCAGCACCGCGACGATCTGCCACAGCGGCCATTCCGGCAGGATGAGCTTGAGCATGATCGCGCCGCCGTACAGCGTGCCGGCGGTGTCGACCACGATATTGAGGAAGATGGTGAGCGCCGAGAAATACCGGCGGGCGCGGCGGTCGTAGCGCCGTTCGAGATATTCGGGCAGCGTGTACACCTGCGAACGCAGCAGGAACGGCAGAAAGAACACGCAGAAGAACGCCAGGACCACGGTCGCCATCCACTCGTAGTTGTAGACCGAGATGCCGATCGCATAGGCCGCGCCGGCCAGGCCGATCAGCGTGGTGGAGGAGATGTTGGAGGCCAGCAGCGCCAGGCCGATCACCGGCCAGCTGCTGGAGCGCGAGGCGAGGAAGTAGTCCTCGGCGCTGGCCCGACGGCGCGCCACCAGCAGGCCGAGGGCGATGATGCCCAGCGCGTAGACACCGATCACCGCCAGGTCCAGCGGTGTCAGGCTGGCATCGATGGCGACGGGGGGCATGGGCATGCGGGACACTCCTGGGCCGTGCGGATGGAAGGATGCGGCAGCTGCGCCCCGACAGCACGCGATGCCGAAGGTGCATGCCGACCTGCGGGGACCGGCGCCGGGCAGACGTCTGGGCATGATGCAGCCAAGGCGAGCCCGCAGCCTCCTGTCCGCGCGGCGGCACGCATCGGGCGCCGTGCCGGGGCAGAGGGAGGGCACGCGAAGCATGCATCAATGCAAACGTTTGCGCATTTTGCGTTGCAACATCAAACCAATCAAAATCAATTCAATAGATCATCATGTTTTGCTGCATCGCAGCGTGCAAACGATTGCGCAATTGGATCATCTTGACCGCCCCGGCCGATCCGCCCGGCCTTGCCCGTCCCACAGTCGAGGTCCGCATGTCACGCCACGCCCGTCCCGCTACCGCCCCGATCACCCTCCGCCCCCGCCGGCACGCGCTCGCTGCCGCGCTGCTGTTCGCGCTCGGCGCCGCTCCCGTGGCCGCGCAGGAGGCCACGCCGCCCGCTCCGGTCGACGCGGTGTCGGACGCCCCCGAGGCGTCCGAACTCGACGCCGTCGTGGTCACCGCCACCGCCGGCGGCAAGACCCGGCTGCGCAGCAGCGTGTCCACCAGCCGCGTCACGCCCGAGACCATCGAGCGCTCGGCGCCGCGCTCCACCGCCGAGATCTTCCGCAACATCCCCGGCGTGCGCTCGGAGTCCACCGGCGGCGAGGGCAACGCCAACATCGCGGTGCGCGGCCTGCCGGTGGCCTCCGGCGGCGCCAAGTTCCTCCAGCTGCACGAGGATGGCCTGCCGGTGATGGAGTTCGGCGACATCGCCTTCGGCAACGCCGACATCTTCCTGCGCAGCGACTGGTCGGTGGACACCATCGAGGCGGTGCGCGGCGGTTCGGCCTCCACCTTCGCCAGCAATTCGCCCGGCGGCGTCATCAACTTCATCAGCCGGACCGGCGAGGTGCAGGGCGGTGCGATCGGTTTGACCGCGGGCCTGGACTACGACAGCACGCGGGTGGATGTCCGCTACGGCCAGCCCTTCGGCGATGGCTGGCGTTTCCACGTCGGTGGCTTCTGGCGCCAGGGCGATGGCGTGCGCGAGGCCGGCTACACCGCCGAGGACGGCTACCAGTTCAAGGGCAATCTGACCAAGGAGTGGGACAGCGGCTACGTGCGCTTCCATCTCAAGCGCCTGGACGACCGCGCCATCGCCTATCTGCCGGTGCCCACCCGCGCCACCGGCAGCAATGGCGATCCGAATCTCGGCAGCTACCGCGGCTTCGACCCGGCCGAGGACACGCTGCAGAGCCGTTACTTCCGCCGCGACATCGGCCTGGACGGCGCCAACGCCCGGCGCAGCACCGACTTCGCCGACGGCATGCATCCGGACAGCACGGCGTTCGGCGTGGAAGGCGAATTCCGCTTCGCCGAGGACTGGACGCTGAGCAACCGCTTCCGCTACGCCGAGACCGAGGGCCGCTTCGTGGGCCAGTTCCCGGCCGAGGTGGGCGAGGCCGGCACCATCGTCGCCTCGATCGGCGGCGCCGGCAGCACGCTGCGCGTCGCCGCCGGGCCCAATGCCGGGCAGATCTACACCGGCACCGTGGTGCGCACGCATCTGTTCAACACCGAGATCAACGATTTCGGCAACGTCAGCAACGACCTCAAGCTCACCCGCGGCATCGACCTCGGCGGCGACGGCGACCGTCTCGAGCTGGCCGCGGGCTGGTACCGCGCACGGCAGAACATCGACATGGACTGGGTGTGGAATTCCTATCTGCAGACCCTGCAGGGCGACGGCCGCTCGGCGCCGCTGGACGTGATCGATGCGACATCGGCCAACCTGTCGCAGAACGGGCTGTACGCCTACGGTGTGTCGTTCTGGGGCAACTGCTGCACGCGCAGCTACAACACCAAGTACGAGATCGACTCGCCGTATCTGTCGCTGGCGCTGTCGCTGGGCGCCTGGGACATCGACGCCAGCGTGCGCCGCGACCGCGGCGACGCCAGCGGCCATTACGCCGGCAGCGTGCAGGTGGCGGATGTCGACGTGGACGGCGACGGCGTCATCGACCCGAACGAGCGCGACGTGTCGCAGGTCGACAACGCCAATGCGGCGCCGGTGGATTACGACTGGGGCTACACCTCGTATTCGGTGGGCGCGAACTACCTGTTCGACGACACCCTGGCCGGCTTCGCCCGGGTGAGTCGCGGTGGCCGCGCCAACGCCGACCGCCTGCTGTTCGGCGTGGTCCAGCCCGACGGTTCGGTGCGCGCGCAGGATGCGGTGGATCTGGTCGAGCAGTTCGAAGCGGGCGTGAAATGGCGCGGCGAGGCCTGGAGTCTGTTCGCGACGGCCTTCTACGCGGAGACCGAGGAGCAGAACTTCGAGCTGACCAGCCAGCGCTTCTTCGACCGCGTGTACGAGGCGCGCGGCCTGGAGCTGGAAGGCACGCTGCGCGTGGGCGGCTTCTTCGCCAACGGCGGCCTGACCTGGACCGATGCGGAGATCGCGAAGGACGACATCAGCCCGGCCAACGAAGGCAACACGCCGCGCCGGCAGGCGGACTGGGTGTACCAGCTCACCGCCGGCTACGCCGCCTATGACTGGACCGTGGGCGCGAACCTGATCGGCACCACCGACAGTTACGCGCAGGACAGCAACCAGCTGGTGATGCCGGGCTACACCCAGGTCAACCTGTTCGCGGACTATCGTTTCGCGGACAACTGGGTGGTGGCGCTCAACGTCAACAACGTGTTCGACGCATTCGGCATCACCGAGGCGGAGGAAGGCGCGATCGTGGCGGGCACGGAGAACGTGATCCGTGCGCGGTCGATCCCCGGCCGCACCGCCAGCGTCAGCCTGCGCTGGGAGTTCTGAGCCCACTGCGTGTCCGCGGGCGGGTGCCCTCCCCGCCCGCGCACGGCGCGCCGCATGGCGCGCACCTCACGCATCACGCACCTCACGCGCTCACACACGCACCCTCGCACTTTCCGGAGACGATCTTGCCGCACGCTGCAGACCTCACGACCCTGCGCAGCCGCTTCATGGACGCACTCGACGCCGGAACGGCAGGCACTGCCGATCCGCAGGCAGCGTCCTTCGACGCCGCCGCGCGCGCGGACGCGCTGCGCCGCTGGGACGCGCACGCGCCACGCCTGTTCGCTGCGCTGCGCGAGTTGTACGCAGGCCATCCCGCCTGCACGGAGCTGCTGCCCCTGTTCGCAGGGTGGATGGCGGACTGCGTGCGGGCACGCTCGCCCGGGCTGCGTGCGCTGGATGGCGCGCGTGAAGCCGCTCCCGACTGGTTCCTCGGCAACGCCATGCTGGGCTACAGCGCCTACGTGGATCGTTTCGGCGGCGACCTGCAGGGCGTGGCCGCGCGCGTGCCGTATCTCCAGCGGCTGGGCGTGCGCTATCTGCACCTGCTGCCGTTCCTGCACGCACGCGAGGGCGACAACGACGGCGGTTTCGCGGTGCGCGACTACGACGCGGTGGAACCGGCGCTCGGCAGCATGGACGATCTCGAAACGCTCACCGCCCGGCTGCGCGCGGCGGGCATCAGCCTGTGCGCGGACCTGGTGCTCAACCACACCGCCGACGACCATCACTGGGCGTTGGCCGCACGCCGCGGGAACCTCCACTACCGCGACTACTACCACGTCTTCGCCGACCCGCGCGACGCCGACGCCTATGCCCCGGCGCTGCGCGAGGTGTTCCCGCAGACGGCCCCCGGCAACTTCACCGACGTGCCGGGACTGGGCCGGGTCTGGACCACGTTCTACCCGTACCAGTGGGATCTGAACTGGTCGAATCCGGGAGTCTTCGTGGACATGGCGCTGACCCTGCTGCGCCTGGCCAATCGCGGCATCGAGGCCTTCCGCCTGGATTCCACCGCCTATCTGTGGAAGCGCGCGGGCACCGACTGCATGAATCAGCCTGAAGCGCACCGCATCCTGCAGGCGTTGCGCGCGGTGGTGGACATCGCCGCCCCGGGCGTGCTGCTGAAGGCGGAGGCGATCGTGCCCACCCGCGAGCTGCCGCCCTATTTCGGCAAGCGCGCCATCGGCGCGGGCGCGGCTGGCGACGGCATGACCGGCGACGCCGACGCACGCGAATGCCATCTCGCCTATCACAGCAGCCTGATGGCGGCGCTGTGGACGGGTCTGGCCGAGCGCCGCGGCGACATCGTCGCGCGGGTGCTGGACGACACCCCGGCATTGCCGGCGCACTGCGCGTGGCTGGGCTATCTGCGCTGCCACGACGACATCGGCTGGGGCGTGCTGGCGCGCGAAGCGGAGGGCGACGGCATGCAGCCCGGCTACGACCTCGCGCGGGTCGCGGCGTTCTATGCGGGCGAAACCGCCGGTTCCTATGCGCGCGGCCAGCGCTTCCAGAGCGCCGGCGGCGATCACGTGCACGGCAGCAACGGCATGAGCGCGGCACTGGTCGGGATCGATGCCGCACTGGCCGCGGGCGATCCCGATGCGCTGCGGCGTGCGGAGCGGCGCCTGCATCTGCTGCAGGCGGTGATGCTGGCGAGCACTGGACTGCCCACGCTGTACATGGGCGACGAGATCGCGCTGGGCAACGACGAGGGCTACCGCGACGACCCCGCGCGTGCGGCCGAGGGCCGCTGGCTGCAGCGTCCGATGATGGACTGGCCGCTGGCCGAAGCCGTCGAGGGCGATGCCGAAGACGCTGCCCTCGTCGATCACGATCATGCGCCCATGGGTGATGCGCCCTCGCGGCTCGCCTGCGCGCGCCGCGTGCACGCACGCCTGCGCGCGCTGCTGCGCGCACGCGCGGAGCTTCCGATGCTGCGCGGCGATGCGCCGATGCGTGTGCTGCCGATGGCGGATGCCGCGCTGCTGTGCATCGCACGCGGTGGAGTCGCCTGCGCGCAGGCACCCGCTGCGGACAGGCACCCCACACAGGTCCCTGCGACGCCGCCCCACGACGACGACAGTGCCCCCGGCTTCCTCGGACTGTTCAACTTCGGCGAACACCCGGTGCGCCTGCCCGCCTTGCCGGAAGGCGCATGGCAGGACGCGCTGCAGCCGGGCGGCAGCGCGCTGCCGTCCGAACTGCCCGCGCACGGCGTGCTCTGGCTGCGTCGCGCGCCGGCTACCGCCCGGCCCACCGGCCGGGATTGACAGCCCTCGCCTGAAGACAGCGCCCATGACAGCCCTCGAGATGCACACACAGGCACAGCCCCATCCCACCGGCGACGGTGCCGTGTACGCCGGGATCGAGGCCGGCGGCACCAAATGGGTGTGCGCGCTGGCCACTGCCGACGGCCGCGTGCTCGCACGCACCCGCTTCGCGACACGCGACCCGGCATCCACCCTCGCCGAAGCGGTGGACTGGCTGCAGGCGGCGATCGCCACGCAGGCGGGCATCGGCGTGGGGCCGGCAGGGCTGGGCATCGCCAGTTTCGGCCCCCTGGAGCTGGACCCGGCCTCCTCCCGCTTCGGGCGGCTGCTGCGCACGCCCAAACCGGGCTGGAGCGACGCCGACCTGCTCGCCCCGTTCCGCCTGCGCTTCCCGGGCATGCCGCTGGCGCTGGACACCGACGTGAATGCCGCGGCGCTGGCCGAGGCCGCCGCATTCGCGCAGAGCGAAGGCCGGACGCCCCGCAGCCTGGTCTACGTCACCGTGGGCACCGGCATCGGCGGCGGCGTGGTGGTCGACGGCCGGCCCCTGCACGGCCTGCTGCACCCGGAGCTGGGCCATCTGCATCCGCGCCGGCATGCCGAGGATCTCGATGCGCGCGGTGCGCCCTTCGCCGGCATCTGCCCGTATCACGGCGACTGTCTGGAAGGCCTGGCCAGCGGCCCTGCGCTGCAGGCGAAGCTGGGCCATGGCCTGGACGCGGCTGCGCCCGAACACCCGGCCTGGGCGGTGCAGGCCGACTATCTGGGCCAGTTCTGCGCGCAGATCGCGCTGGCGCTCTCGCCGGAGCGCATCGTGTTCGGCGGCGGCGTGATGCAGCAGCAACGGCTGCTGCCCCTGGTGCGCGCCCGCACCCGCCATTGGCTGGGCGGGTATCTCGACCGCCCGCAGACCGAGGGCGGCATCGCGGGCTGGATCGTCCCGCCGGCCTGCGGCGACGACAGCGGCCTGCTGGGCGCCCTGCATCTGGCGCGACAGGCGGCCCCGCCTCGTCCCTGAATACGCGCGCCACGGCACGGCGCGCGCACCCGGACAGGCAAGGCGTCGCCCGCGGGCCGGTCCGGACGGCCATCTTCCGGCGCCCTGGCGGTCGTGGCGCTTCCGGCGCTGGCGTGGCGCGGCTCACTCCCCGGGCGACATGCCCGGAGGCCGGAACTGCAGGCGGGCCATGCCGCGGATGCCCTCTGGACGAAGGATCGACGAATGACCGCCCGCGACCTCAGCGTGGGCGCGAGGCCCGTGCACGCGCGCCAGCGCCAGCAGCCGCACGACGATCATCAGCAGCCCCATGAGCTTGTCCTCGGCGATCCCGCGCAGTGCGTCCACCGCCATCGCCGGCACCGGAAGACAGGCCAACAGCCAAACCGAACGCGACCGCCGATGCGATCACCGGATGGCCGACGCCGGCGCCTCTCGCGTCGGCCTGCGCGGCCGTCAACCCGCCGAGGCGCCGGCCGGGGCAGTGCCTTCCCGCAGCATGGCCTCGCGGCCGGGCATGGAAACGGGCATGGGCATCGACACGGGCATGGGCACGGCCATTTCCATCGTCTCGCGCGGCATCTGCGCACGCAGGCGTTCGTACAGCGCCGCCGCCACCGCCACATCCAGATAGGGGATGCGCAGCGGCGACTCCAGCGGCGAGGCGCCGATGGTGTCCAGGCAGAGGGTCGCCATGCCATGGCGGCGGTCGAAGGGCGACTGGGTCAGGCGCAGGCCCTGCAGCCGGCGGACTTCGGCGAAACGCCAGCTGCGGTCCAGCCAGCCCTGGCGCCAGGCGATCACGCCGTCATCCAGCGTCCAGCCGGAATAGCGGGCCCAGACCTTCGCGCGCAGGGCCCACACCGGCAGCACCAGAAAACCGGCCAGGGCCAGCGGGTTCTCGAACGCGGCGATGCCGAAGCACAGCAGCACCGGCAGCAGCACCGGCAGCATCAACTTGCGGCGCCATGCACGCGGATGCAGCGGCTGCCAGCCCTGCAGCGGCCAGCGCCGGCCGGGCAGCAGCTCGCCGAGGATGCGCGCCATCGTCTCGGGCGTGGCGATCGGCACCAGCTCGCGCATCGATTTCTGGTCGTTGGCCTTTTCCAGCGTGGCCCGGTCCACGCGCAGGTTCTGCCGGCCGAACCAGCGGTGCAGCAGGCTCTCCTGCAGCGCATAGGCCTGGATGCGATGGCGCGGCAACTGCATGCGCAGCCGGCTCAGCAACCCGCGCTCCATGCGCAGATCGCGCGCACCCGCCTCCAGCCGGAAGCCGTGGTAGTGCAGGATGGCCATCGCCACCGACAACACCCGCAGCGCCAACACCAGCGCAGCCAGCAGCAGCACAGCCGCCGCGACCAGGGACACCACGCCCAGATGCAGCTGCTCCGCCAGGCGCGCACCGTCGAGAGCCACGGCTTCGGCGCGCGCGTAGACCGCGTCGTAGAGCGCATCGAAGGCGCTGTCGGTGAGCTGGGTGAGCACGCCGGCGCCGGCCAGCACCACCAGCATCCCGCGGTTGGAAATCAGCCCGTAGCGCACGAGCTCCGCGGTCGGCAGCCGCAGCCACAGTGCGTCGCCGCCGTGGGCCTCTTCGTCGCCCTGCGCGTGATCGTCATCGCCCGCCGCCTGCACGCCCTGTGCGACGGAGCGGGTCTGCACCCCTTCGGCACGGCCCGCGCGCAGCCGGCGCTCCAGCAGTTGCGCATCCGCCAGACGCAGCACCCGCATCTCGGCTTCGGGCTTGCCCATGCCGCCGGCCGACTCCAGCCGCACCTCGGCCACCTGCGCCAGCCGGTGCAGCAGCGTCTGGTGCAGGGTGACGTTCTGGATGCGCTCGAACGGGATCAACCGCAGCTTGCGCTGCAGCACGCCGCTGCGGATCACCAGCGCATGGTCGAGGTAGCCATAGCGGTAGATGAGGTAATTCCAGACCGCGCCCGCCATCAGCGCTGCCGCCGCCACGCTGCTCCCCAGCAGCAGCCACTTGTCGTCCTCGCCCCGGGTGCCGGAGACCAGCACCACGACCAGCGGCAGCGCGAACGCGCGCAGCTGGCGCAGCAGGATGAACAGCCACGAGAGCGGGTGCAGCCGGTACTGCGCCGCGGCTCGCAGCTCGTGGTCGGACAGCACGGTCGGGTCGTCCTGCGCGGGCGCCATCTCGGTATGGTCCATGGGCATCTGGTCCCTGTCTGTGTGCGGGGTGCGCAGGCTCAGTCCCCGCGCGGTGCGACGACGGCCGCGTCCGCGGGCGATGGTGATGGCGATGGCGATGGCGATGCCGGAGACAGGTCCACTTCGCGGATCTTGGGCACCAGCGCATCGCGCAGCCGCGCGGCGGTGTCCTCGTCGAAGCCCGGCTGACGCAGCGCGTTCATGCGCGTGCCGGCGGTGTGCACGATCAGCGTGGCCAGGCCGTAGCGGCGCTCGATCGGGCCGCGCTCGATGTCCAGGTGCTGCACCCGCGCGCGCGGCACCAGCACCTCGGTGCGCCAGATCCGGCCGCGACGCACGCGCAGGCCGTCCTCGTCCAGCCGCCAGCGGATATTGCGATACGCCACCGACGCGCGCCACAGCGCGAAGCCGAAGATCACCGCGATGAGCGGCAGGGTCAGCAGCAGGCGCAGCGGCAGTTCCGGCTCCTGGTCGAGAAACGCGATCAGCAGCGGCAGGCCGCCCACCGCCGTGGAGATCACCGCCGCCAGCAGCAGCGCGGACAGCCGGAAACTGCGACGCGCCGCGTCCGGCAGCGCTTGCCAGGGCGCATCGCCCGGCCAGTCGGCGAAGGCAGGCGTCGGCGCGCGCTCGACCACGGGCACGGGCGGTGCCTGCGCGCCGGCGGCCGCGGTCCCCGCGGCGGTGTCGAAGGGCGCAGCGCCCGATGGATCGATCATGCGGCTCTCCCGGGAGCAGGCAGCCGACATGGGTCGGCATGGAAGCGGTGTCGGCAGGCGGCATCATGCGCCCCGACGAAGTGCGCATCATCGCGCCCACCGCCGCCCCGGCACAGTGTCGGAAGTCGGAGCGGCTGTCCCGACACGCCGATTGCCCCCCTCGGATCGGTCACATCCGCTGCGCGTCGGCGGCTGAACGCACGGACAGGGCGGCCTCGTCGCGCCCACGCCCACGCCCGGAAGCATCGCCTTCTTGGCCATCCTGGCCCGACGCCTGCCTCTCGTGCCGGCAGGTCGGCGCGCGCCGCCCCGCTCAGGGGCGGCGGCCCCGCGCGGGCGCCTCGCATCCCGTTTTGCGCCTGCAGCCTGAACACTCAGCGAAAGTTCCCATACCGATCAGTTCAGTATTAATGTTTCGTTATGGGGCGATGGCGAGAATGCGCTTCACGACGCCCGGCGGATCGCGCCCTCCCCTCGCGGTTTCCTCCCTCCCCAAGCGCCGGGCGTCGTACCCCCAACAACAACAACGAGGTTCCCCCATGAAG
>ERZ1066121.1447-NODE-1447-length-17382-cov-8.151209_pt1 | contig 17382 bp, 11 predicted proteins | sample MGYA00382768_ERZ1066121 | MGnify/ENA primary metagenome ERZ1066121 (study PRJEB33369, sample SAMEA5778351) | biofilm metagenome | biome: Industrial cooling water; feature: Water cooling tower basin; material: Biofilm | place: United Arab Emirates | collected... | reverse complement strand
CTCCCCGATCTCACCCCCGCCGAAGCGCTTGAAGTGTCGATGATCGCCTCGGTCGCAGGGCAGCTTGAAGGCGGGCGGCTGGTCCGCGCGCGTCCGTTTCGCGCGCCGCATCACAGCGCCTCGATGCCCGCGCTTGTCGGCGGCGGTCTGCGCGTGCGCCCGGGCGAGGTCAGCCTTGCGCACCTCGGTGTCCTCTTCCTCGACGAACTGCCGGAATTTCAGCGCACCGTGCTCGATTCGCTGCGCCAGCCGCTCGAGACGGGCGAAGTCAGCATCGCCCGGGCCAACAGCCATGTCACCTTCCCCGCGCGGGTGCAGCTGATCGCGGCGATGAACCCGTGCCGCTGCGGCCATCTGGGCGATGCCGCGCTGGCGTGCAGCCGCGCGCCGCGCTGCGCCGCCGATTATCAGGCCAAATTGTCCGGCCCGCTGCTCGACCGGATTGACCTGCATGTGGAGGTTCAGGCGGTCAGCGCCGCCGACCTCGTCCTCCCCCCGCCAGCGGAGGGCAGCGCGGAAGTCTCCGCCCGGGTGGCCGCCGCGCGCGACCGCCAAACCGCGCGCTATGCTGGCCATTCGGCCCGCACCAATGCGGAAATCGACGGCGACCTGCTCGAAAGCGCCGCGACCCCCGACGATGCCGGCCGCAAACTGCTGGCCCAGGCGGCCGAAGCGATGCGGCTCAGCGCGCGGGGATATACGCGCATCTTGCGCGTGGCGCGCACCATCGCCGATCTGGCAGGCGCGGAAACCGTCGGCCGCATCCACATGGCCGAAGCGCTAAGCTACCGGCGGATCGGGGTGCGGGGGTGAAGAACTGGCAAAAATAACAAAGATTGTTGCTGCTCAACGGCTGATGTGATGGGACTTACATTCAAGTCCAACAGCGATCCTACCCCGCCAGCTGTCCCGCTTCGCCCGCCGTGCCGCCGACCACGCCCAGCGCGGGTTTGGCCACGCCCGCCCGGCGGTGGGTCAGTTTGCCGTCGACATGGGCGCCCTGTTCAATCGTCACACTTTCATAGGTGACATCGCCGGTAATGCGCGCGCTGGCGTGGATGACCAGCGTCTTGGCCTCGATCGACCCGTCGATCATGCCCGCGAGCTTGGCGGTTTCGGCAAAGACGCTGCCCTTGATCTCGCTCGATTCGCCCTGCACCAGATTGGCGCATTTCAGGTCGCCCTGAACCTTGCCGTCGATGTGCAGGTCGACGCTGGCGGCGATGTTGCCGGTGACGATAACGTCGGCGCCCAGGATCGAAAAGGTGGTGTGGCGTCCGCCGGTGGCCGTGCTGGCCATCTTACTGGCTCCGCTCGACGGCGGCGACGCGCTCTCGGGCGTCGGCTTTGACTTCGCGAACATCGTCGTTGACCTCCAGAAAGCGGCGCGGGTTGACTGCCACGCCGTTGATGCGCACCTCGAAATGCAGATGGCTGCCCGTCGAGCGTCCGGTCGAGCCCATCCGCCCGATCTGCTCGCCCGCCGTGACCACGTCGCCCACCTTGCTATCATAGCCCGACAGGTGGGCATAGCGGGTCATGATGCCCTGACCATGGTCGATCTCGATCGTCTGGCCATAGCCGCCCTGCCACCCCACGCGCGCCACGCGGCCGGGCGCGGCGGCCAAGATCGGGGTGCCGACCGGTCCTTTGAAATCCAGCCCGGCGTGCATCGCGCCCGCGCCGGTAAAGGGATCGCTGCGATAGCCAAAGCCGGAGGACATGAGCGTGATCGTCGCCGGATTGCCCGACGGTACCGCCACCAGCGTGCGTTCCAGCACCTCCATGCGGAACAGCGCGCCCTCAAGCGCGGTAAAGGCCGGGCCAAGCGCGCGGGCGCGGCCCATGCGGCCGGTGTAGGGGATGAAGGGACCACCACGGCCGCGCGCGGCTTCGCTCACCAGCGTGCGGGGATTAAGCCCCAGCTTGGCGACGGCGCGCTCGGCCTGACCCGCGCGGGCATTGACAGCGGCGAGCAGGCGAGCGGCAAAAGCCTCCTGCCGCGCCTCCAGCCGGGCCAGCGCCTGCGCTTCTGGCGGCAGGCTGGGGTCGATCATGCTGGTTTTGAGCGGCTCGGCGGCCGGTTTGCCCGTTGGTCCCGGCGTCTCCGCTGACGTTTCGTCAGCGGGCAGAGCCGCTGCGTCGCCGCCGAAATGCTGTTCCATCAACGCTTCGAGATGCGCCTGGCGTTCGTCGAGGTCGGCGGCGGTTTCGACGATGCGGCCCTGATATTTCGCGATCCGCGCCTCGGCGGCAGCGGCTTTGGCCTGCTGCGCGGCGACGGCGGCGCGCTCGTCGGCAGACAGCCAGTGGTTGATCAGCATCGCGGCGGTAAAGACTGCCCAGCCCAGCAGCACGACAAGGGCAACGGCGGCAATGCGCTTTTGCAGCGCCGCGCCGATCCGCAGGAACCGGACATGGCCATGCGTGCGCACGAAGATTTCGTGATCCTGGAACAGCTGCGCAGCACGGCTGCGCCACTGGCCCAGACCAGTCCGTATCGATGGCAAGGTGACGACCCCATTGCTCGCGGGCAGATGTTGGTATCGCCCCTTCTTATGCTGCGCCGCCGTTAGCACCGCATCGCGCGCGCGCCGACTCTGGCCGGGCAGAGTCAAGCCGAATCGAAGTGGTATTGCGATGAACCGTGCCACGCGTTGAAACATTTTCATCCAGGCATACAGAACAATCGCGAATCGGTCGTGATTGACGCGTCCCTAACCTTTTTCGTTCAAGCGGGAGCAATGACGATGATGCGCCCGTTGACCGCTGCCCAGCCGCTGCTGCCGGAGCAGGCCGTAGCGAACGTGCGCCCCGCCTCTGCGGTCAGCGCCGGGGTCGGATTTGCGGGGCTGGCGGGCCTGATCGCCTATCTGCTCGCCGCGCGTCATGCGCCGGAAATTGCGGCGGCGCTGGGCATCGGCTGGGGCGACCGGGGGGTGTTGAGCGGGCCGAATTCGGCCATCGCCAGCGTACTCGCCTGCGCCATTCCCATGGTGCTGTGGTCGGTGCTGATCGACAAGGTCCACCGTAACCCGACCACCGGTATCGACTGGTCGATGCGCCGGGCATGGTGCGACACGCTCGACATCAGCCTCGTCAAACTGGCGGGACTATGGGCGACCTGGGGCCTGATCGCGCTGATTTACGGCGGACTGCGCTATTATTGGCAGGGGCAATATCTGTTTTCGATGGAGCTGCTGGGCGCGTTGTTGCCGGGGCTGCTGCTCGCCTCGGTGCCTTATATCCTGTGGCTCGACCGGCGCCTGATCGCACCGCGCGACGGGTGTCATGCCTTTGGCGCCTGGTTGCTGGGGCAGGGCGCCGACGCCGCCGCGCTGCATGCCATCGCGCACCATTTGCGCGCCTGGGCGGTCAAGGGCTTCTTCACCGCCTTCATGCTGTCAATCGTGCCGGGCAATTTTGCCGGGCTGGTGACGGTGCCGTGGGCGGAGGTGACGGCCAATCCGTACATGACGGCCATCTGGACCATCAATTTCCTATTCCTGGTCGACGTTCATGTCGCGACGGTGGGCTATGTCCTGACGTTAAAGCCGCTCGATGCGCATATCCGCACCGCCAACCCCTATGGCATGGGGTGGGTCGCGGCGCTGATCTGTTATCCGCCCTTCATCCTGATGAACGGGGGCGGCCCGCTCGACTATCATCTGAATACTGCCGACTGGGGGCACTGGTTCGCGGGACAGGACGCGATGCTGATCCTGTGGGGCGTCATGCTCGCGGTGCTGACCGCAATCTACAGCTGGGCGACGCTGGCGTTCGGCATCCGCTTTTCAAACCTCACGCACCGGGGAATCATTACCCACGGCCCCTATGCCTTTACGCGCCATCCCGCTTATGTCGCCAAAAACCTGACCTGGTGGCTGGGGTCGATGCCCTTTCTGGTGACGGCAGGCGGAGTGGTGGAGGGACTGCGCAACGCCGTTCTGCTCGCCGTCGTCAGCCTGATCTATTACTGGCGCGCCAAGACGGAGGAGAAGCATCTGCTTGCCGACCCCGCCTATGCCGCCTATTGGCACTGGGCGCAGCGGCACGCCCTTGTCCCGCGCCTGTGCGCGCGGTTGACGGGGCGTGGCCGTCCGCTCGTCGTGCTTGACCCCGACCCGCGCGTCGGCCCGGTTGCCTGACGAAAAAAAGGCCCCGGCATCGCTGCCAGGGCCTCCTTAAGCGTATCGCGCAGGATCAGAACTTGATCCCGGCCTCCACGCCCCAGATGCGGGGTTCGTTGACCATCGCGGTCAGATTGTTGAAATCAATCCCGCTGACCGCCGAGACATCGTTGGTGATGTTGCGCGCGAACAGGGCGACGTCGAAGCTGTCGGTGCGATAGCCGAACCGCAGACCGCCTTCGAGCAGATGATCGTCGCTGAACTCGACCGAGCGATAGAGGAAGAACTGCACCTTCGAGCGATAGGCCCAATCGGTGAAGGCATAAACCTCCCCGCTGCCGACCGGGTGGGCATAGCCTGCGGTCCAGTTGGCGATCCAGCGCGGGCTTTGCGGCAGCTGGTTGCCGTCGATCGAGAAGATGCCGGGCGAACCTGCGCGCGGCGTGTTCTGAACCGTGCACGGCGCGCCGCAACCCGCGACAAAGGCGCCGGCATCGTTGATCTCGTTATGGTTATAGGACAGCCCTGCGGTCAGCGTCAGTCCGTCGGCGGGACGCGCCTCCAGCTCCGCCTCGAAACCATAGCCGTCAACGTTTTCGGCATTCAGCAGCGTCGTGAAGTTCGACGCCCCGCCAACCGCGGTCAGTTGCAGATCGTCGGTGCTGAAATAGAAACCGGTCAGGTTGAACCGCGCCCGGCCATCGGCAAAGGTCGTCTTGATCCCGGCCTCATAGCTCATCGTCGTTTCGCTGTCGGCGATCGACAGGGTGCGGCCGAACAGCACACGGCCCTGGATCGACGGCGCGCGATACCCGCGCGCGATGCGGGCAAAGACGTTCACATCGTCCGACGCGGGATAGCTGAGCGCCAGATCCCACGTCAGCACGCTGTCGTCGACATTCGCCGTCACCGGCGCGACCGGGCCGCCGAACCCCAGAAAGCCCGGACGGGTGTCGGTCGGGCGCGATGCTGTCAGCGTCCGTTCGTCGCGGTTGAAGCGTGCGCCGCCCTGAAGCCGCAGGCCATTGTCGAATTCATAGGTCAGCGAACCAAAGACCCCGATGGCGTCGCTGTCCTGCCGCTGTACCGCGATGGCGGCGGGGGTCAGATCGGTCGGCGCGCCGAAGTCAAAGCTGGTGATGTCGAGCTTTTCGTTAAAGTAGAACACCCCGACCTGATAGCCGAGGCCGCCGTCATTGTTCGACGCGATGCGCAGTTCCTGGGTGAACTGGTCAAGGCTCGGGACATTGTCCTGGCTCTGCGCCGAGAAGGGGATGAAGCCCGGGCCCATTGTCGGGGCGAACTGGTTGCCGAACCCGCCGTCGATGTCGCCCCGGCTGTAAAGATTGCCGTTCCAATAGCTGGTGACCGAGGTGATGGTGACCGGCCCCGCATCATATTCGGCGGTCAGGCCGACGTTGTAATTGTTGAGATCCTGAAAGTTCAGGCCGTCAGCGCGGGTCTGGTCGCGGCGGAATTCGCTGGTCGGGCCGGTCAGGCCGATCAGCTTGTTGCTGCCGCGCGCAAAGGCGTTGGCGCGGAACACGCGCGCGGTCCCCTCGACCGTGCGAATCTGGCCGACCAGGCGCAGCGTCAGCGGGTCGGTCGGCTGAGCCTCCACCTGCAGGCGGGCAGCGAAATCCTCGAACCCTTCCAGATCATCGCCACCGGCGACGTCAAGATTGTCGACCCAATCGTCGCGGCGCTGATACAGTGCCGACACGCGGGCATGGATGCCGTTGCCGATCTCTCCGCCGATGCCGGCTTCCAGATTGACGGTGTTGAACCGGCCCCAGCTGGCCTTGGCGAAATTATTGTCCGACGTCGCGCGGGCGCTGTCGAACTTCACGATCCCGGCGGGGGTGTTCCGGCCGAACAGCGTGCCCTGTGGCCCGCGGAGCACTTCGACCCGCTCGACGTCGAACACGGGAAAGCCCTTCAGGATCGGGTTTTCGAGGACGACGTCGTCATACACCAGGCTGACCGGCTGCGACGCGTTCAGGTCGAAATCGGTGTTGCCAAGCCCGCGGATATAGAAACGCGGAAAGGTGCGGCCGAACGAGCTTTCGATATTCAGGCTGGGGACGCGGCCGGACAGCGACCGCACATCCGCGCCAGCGCCGGTTACCGCCGCCAGCGTGTCGCCGCCCAGCGTGGCGACCGACAGGGGAATATCCTGAAGATTTTCGGCGCGGCGCTGTGCCGTCACGATGATTTCGCCCAGCGCGCCGTCCTCTGCGGTGGCGGCGGCATCCTGGGCAAGGGCGGGGGCGGCCCAGCCGGTGGCGGCAAGGGCGGTGGTCAGCGAAAGCGTGGTGATGAAGCGGCGCATTGGAATTGCTCCTGCGATCTGGTGGGAAGTCACATCCGAACCCGTGGGGTCGCCCGCGCCGTTGTCGCGCGCAGCGCTGTCCGTCAACGCTCGCCGCGCCGCACGATGCGTTTCATTGCGCCACTGTTGCAAATATGCGGCGGTTTATGACAGTCCCACCGGTCCGGCGCCGATTGTCAGACCGCGATCCCGCCCGCCGCCAGCACCGCCAGCGTCACCAGTTCGGACGCGGGTGAGGCCATGGTCGCGATCTGCACCGGATATTTCATGTTGAGCAGCATCGGGCCGATGATCGTCCCGCTGCCCAGTTCGCGCAGCAGCTTCGCCGACAGATTGCCCGATTGCAGCCCCGGCATGATCAGCACATTGGCCGGGCCGGACAGGCGGCAGAAGGGGTATTTGCGCATCACATGCGGGTTGAGCGCAACGTCGGGGGCCATTTCGCCTTCATATTCAAAGCCCGGCGCGCGCGCGTCGAGTTCGGCGACGGCGGCGCGGATGGCGTCGAGCCACGTCCCCTCCGGATTGCCGAAGGTGGAATAGGACAGAAAGGCGACGCGCGGCTCGTGCCCCATCGCGCGGGCGACCTGCGCCGTGCGCTCGGCAATGTCGGCCAGCTGCGTTGCGGTCGGCCGCTCGTTCACCGTGGTGTCGGCCATGAAGATGGTGTGATGCTGGCCCACGAAGATATGGACGCCCAGCGGGGTCTTGCCCGGCGCCGGATCGATCACCCGCTTCACATCGCGCAGCGTCTGGGCATAAGTGCGCGTGACGCCGGTAATCATCGCATCCGCCATCCCCATTTTCAGCATCAGCGCGGCAAAGATGTTGCGGTCGCGGGTGACCATGCGCTCGACGTCGCGGCGCAGATAGCCGCGCCGCTGCAACCGCGCGTATAGCAGATCGACCATCGCCGGGACGTGGGGCGAATTGGCGCTGTTGTGGATTTCAAAGCTGTCGGGGTCGGCCACGCCGAGCGCGGTCAGCCGCTCGCGCGTCCAGTCGCGCCCGACGAGTACGGGAATGCCATAGCCGCCGTCGCGGAACTGGATTGCGGCGCGCAGCACCACTTCCTCCTCGCCCTCCGCGAACACCACCCGGCGCGGATTGGCGCGCGCCGCGTCATAGGCCAGCGTCAGCACCGACGTCGTGGGGTTGAGCCGCGCACGCAGGCTGTCGCGATAGGCCCCGAAATCCTCGATCGGTCGCTGCGCCACGCCCGAATCCATCGCCGCCCGGGCCACCGCCACCGGCACCACTTCCATCAGGCGCGGGTCGAAGGGGGACGGGATGATATAATCGGGACCAAAGCTCGACGCCCGCCCGCCATAGGCCGCCGCCACCTCCTCCGGCACCGCCTCGCGCGCCAGGGCGGCGATGGCGTTGGCGGCGGCGATCTTCATCGCGTCGTTGATCGTCGTTGCGCGCACGTCCAGCGCGCCGCGAAAGATGAAGGGGAAACACAGGACGTTGTTGACCTGGTTCGGATAGTCCGACCGCCCCGTCGCAATGATCGCATCGGGCCGCGCCGCGCGCGCGTCGGGCGGGGTAATTTCCGGGTCCGGGTTGGCCATGGCAAAGATGATCGGCGCCTTCACCATATCCTTGACCATTTCGGGTTTCAGCGCGCCCGCTGCCGAGAGGCCCAGGAAAATGTCCGCGCCGACCAGCGCATCGGTCAGCGTGCGGGCCGCCGTCGGAATAGCGTGAGCCGATTTCCACTGGTCCATGCTTTCGGTGCGACCCTGATAGATCACGCCCTTGCGGTCGCACATGATCACATTGTCGTGGCGCACGCCCATCGCCTTCATCAATTCGGTACAGGCGATCGCCGCCGCGCCCGCGCCATTGACGACGACCTTGACCGTCGCGAGATCGCGCCCCGTCAAATAACAGGCGTTGATGATGCCGGCGGCGGTGATGATCGCGGTGCCATGCTGATCGTCGTGGAAAACCGGAATATTCATCCGCTCGCGCAGCGTTTGCTCGATAATGAAGCAATTGGGCGCGGCGATATCCTCAAGGTTGATGCCGCCAAAGCTGGGTTCCATCAACGCGACGGCATCGATGAACGCCTGCGGATCTTCGGTCGCCAGCTCCAGGTCGATGGAATCGACGTCGGCAAAGCGTTTGAACAGCACCGCCTTGCCCTCCATCACCGGTTTGGAGGCCAGCGCGCCCAGATTGCCCAACCCCAGGATTGCGGTGCCGTTGGAGATGACGGCGACCAGATTGCCCTTTGCAGTATAGTCATAGGCGGTGGCCGGGTTTTCGGCGATGGCGCGCACCGGCACGGCGACGCCGGGGGAATAGGCCAGGCTCAGATCGCGCTGCGTCGCCATGGGCTTGGAAGCGACAATCTCGATCTTTCCGGGGCGGCCGGTGGCGTGATAGAGCAAAGCCTCGCGGTCTGAGAACTGTACCTTGTCGTCGTCACTCACCGCTGTGCCCCTTTGCTGCCCCGCACCGCGGTCGACTCTATGGCCGGGGGGCGCGAAGGGCAAGGGGGAGGGCGGGTCTGTGCTATCTCCCCGTTTCGGTGCCATGGCGGAGGCAGTTGTGCTTACGTAACTGCCGCAGCGTCGGCATGGTTAACGCCATGGACACAAGCGACACCATCCTGCTCGTCATCGCCGATACCGCTCGGCGCGCTGCCTGTTTCAAGGCCATCGCCGCCCCGGGAAACCGCATTGTGCGCGGATTTTCCGATGTCGCCGACGCGATTGACGTTTTGCGCGGTGTGACCGGCGCCTGCGTCGTCATCGACCGCAGCGGCATGTCCGACGTCGCCTTTGCGACCTGTATCGAGGCGCTGGCGGCGCATGAGGCGGCGGCGGGCCTGATCCTTGCCCCAACGCTGGAAACCGCCGACGCGCTCGCGTTGCTGCGCTGTCAGCCGTGCGACGTCCTCTTGGGTGAGGGCGCGCCGGACGAGGTTGCCGCCCGCACCGTCGCGCTGCTGCCGCTCGTCCGTTCGCTTGATCAGCGGTGCCGCGCCCAGCGGGCGGCCCGCGCCGCGCTTGACCGGCTCAGCCCGCGGGAACGCAGCGTGCTCGAAGGGCTGGCGGCTGGCCAGACCAGCAAGGACATCGCCCGCCAATATGGCGTCAGCCCGCGCACGATCGAGGTCCACCGCGCCAGCATCATGCGGCGCACCGGCACGGCGACGCTGGCTGAATTGCTGCGGCTCCACTTCCTGCTGGAATATGGCGCATCCCGCACGCTGGCACAGGCGGCGTAGGGACTTTCCCGCTTGCAGGGTTGGCATGGGTTAAGGTGCCTTGTCCCGCAAGAAACCATCTGTCCTCATACCCCGTCCGCCCTGAGCTTGTCGAAGGGCTGTTCTTCTCTTGGCCATGGTCAAGAAAAGAACAGCCGTAGGCACTGCGCGCCCTCTGTGAGTCCAAGAAGCTCAGGGCAGACGGTTGGCGTTTTATCTCATTTCGTCATTCCCGCGAAGGCGGGAATCCATCACCGGCACTGGCAATGTGGGCAGCAGGCGATGGTTTCCCGCTTTCCCGGAAATGACGAACGGTGGGAACCGGTCGAGCCGCAACACCCCCCAACCAAAACCGAATCTAAAGGTCGAACCGCACCCCCTGCGCGAGCGGCAGGTCGCGGCCATAGTTGATGCTGTTGGTCGCCCGGCGCATATAAGCGCGCCACGCGTCGGACCCGCTCTCACGGCCGCCGCCGGTTTCCTTTTCCCCGCCGAATGCGCCGCCGATTTCCGCGCCGGACGTGCCGATATTGACGTTGGCGATGCCGCAGTCGCTGCCCGCCGCCGACAGGAAATATTCGGCCTCGCGCAGGTCGGTGGTGAAGATGGCGGACGACAGGCCCTGTGCCACCGCATTGTGCCGCGCGATGGCATCGTCAAGGTCAGCGTAGCGCATAACATAGAGGATGGGGGCAAAGGTTTCGGCCAGCACCGGCCCGGCCTGCTGCGCCATTTCCACTAGCGCGGTGCGGACATAAACGCCGCTGCCCGGCCCCGTCACCCGTTCGCCGCCATGGACGATGCCGCCAAGCGCGCGCGCGTCGGCCAGCGCGGCCTCCATCGCCTCGCCCGCCGCAGCATCGATCAGCGGCCCGACCAGCACCCCGTCCGCGCGCGGATCGCCGACCGTCACGCTGGCATAGGCGGCGCGCAGCCGCGCCATGAAGGCGTCGTAGATGCTGTCATGCAGGAACAGGCGGCGCAGCGTCGTGCATCGCTGGCCCGCCGTGCCCATCGCCGCGAACGCAACCCCGCGCAGCGCAAGGTCAAGGTCGGCCGACGGCGCGACGATCGCGGCGTTATTCCCGCCCAGTTCCAGCAGGCTGCGCCCGAAACGCGCCGCCACGCGCGGGCCGACGATGCGGCCCATCGCGGTCGAGCCGGTGGCCGAAACAAGCGCAACGCGCGGGTCATCGACCAGCACCGCGCCGACATCCCGGCCGCCAAGCACCAGCTGCGCTAACCCGTCCGGCGCTGCGTGCCCGGCAGCGCGGTAACGCATGATGGCGCGGTCCATGATCGCGCTCACCGCCAGCGCGGTCAGCGGGGTTTTTTCCGACGGTTTCCAGATCACGGGGTTGCCGCACACCAGCGCCAGCGCCGCGTTCCATGCCCACACTGCCACGGGAAAGTTGAACGCGGTGATGATGCCGACGACGCCGAGCGGATGCCATTGTTCCATCATCCGGTGCGCCGGGCGTTCGGTCGCAATGGTCAGGCCGTGGAGCTGGCGCGACAGGCCGACGGCGAAATCGGCAATGTCGATCATCTCCTGAACCTCGCCCAGCCCCTCGCTCGTCACCTTACCCGCCTCGATGGTCACCAGTGCGGCGAGCGCTTCCTTGTTGGCGCGCAATTCCTCGCCCAGCAGGCGGACGAGTTCGCCGCGCTTGGGGGCCGGAACGCTGCGCCAGGCGCGAAAGGCAGCGCTGGCGCGCTCCAGTTCGCCGTCGATGTCGCCGCAACTGTGCACCGCGCCAATCACGCTGCCATCGATGGGCGAATGCACAGCCAGATCACCGCCGATGAAAGCGGCCTCGGCCACGCCCAATTGGCGCAGTAGCGCCGCCGTTTCCGCTCCCATGCTCATACCACCATCTCCCGTTGGTCGGGGCGGCCCATCGACAGCAAAAGATGTTCCGCCGCTTGGCGTGCGATAAAGTCCGTTTTGGATGTCAATCCGCGCCAGCCGATCGCAATCAGCGCCTGGACGATCGCGCCGCCCAGCGTGTCGCCTGGGCCGAGCAGGATGATGCGGTCGGGCGCAAACTCAAGTGCCGCCACGTGCACCGCACGGGTGAAATCATAGGGGGCGAGGATCTGGTGCCCGAAGCTATAGTCGTGCAGCGCGCCTGCATCGCTCGCATGGCGGCGCCAGATGTGGCCGCGCCCGTCGACCAGCGGCACGGCGGGCGGGCCGAACATGTCGCGGCCAAGCTGTGCCAGCGCGCGCGCGGAGCTTGCGTGCATCAACGGGGTATGGAAAGGTCCATGCCCGGCCAGCGGCAGCGGCGCGCGGCCCGGCATCGGCGGCAGTTCCGCCGCCAGCGCCTTCATCCCCGCCGCATCGCCCGCCAGCACCAGCATCCCGCCAAGATCGATGGACAGGGCCGCGAAATGCCCCGGCCGCGCCGCGATCCGCGCGCACAGGTTCAGAACTTCGCCGCGCAGTCCCGGAACCTCGCGCCAATCGTCATCGACCAGCGTGACGACGATCTGGCCGCCCGGTCCATGCGCCTGGCTGTTCACGCCCATCGCGTCGGCAATGGCAAAGCCCGCATCGCCGCTGACCGCGCCACCGCAGGCGAGCGCGCTGTACCAGCCCATCGAATTGCCGGTCACCGCCACCACGTTGAACCGGTCGCGGTCGATGGCGAGATAGTCGAGATAGCTCGCCGCATAGATCAGCGGTGCCGCGACATCGCCGCGCAGGTGCAGGCTGTTGCTGAACCGATCGGCCCCGTCGAGCTGCGTCAGCGTCGGTTCGCCCCGCCCCGCGCGCACCGCGTCGAACCGCGCGATGATGTCCGCGCGCTCGCCATGATGCCGCGCCAGATAGCCCAGCTCGCCCTTGCCATAAGTGCCGCGTCCGGGGGCGATGACGAGCGCGGTTTGCTGTGGTTGAGTCACTTTTGCCCCTTCATTCCCGCCCGCCCTGAGCTTGTCGAAGGGCCGTTCTTTCTTTGACCGTGGCTAAGAGAAGAACGGTCCTTCGACAAGCTCAGGACAGACGGTGTTAAAACAGACCTTCAGGCCAGTAGCGCTTTCGCCGCAGCCACAATGTCATCCCGCGAAGGCAGAGGGATCGTCGCCGCCCGCCCCAGCGGAATGAAACAATCATCCGCCGCCAGCCGCGCCGCTCGCTTGTCCGGCATATGTTCCATGCACAGCGCCATCAGCGCCTCGCTCTGCGACCCCGTTACCCGGCATTCGTCGACGATCAGGATGCGCGCCGCATCCCCCACCGCCGCCACGATCGCCGCGGGATCGAGCGGGGCGAGCCAGCGCAGGTCGATCACCCGCGCCCGCACCCCCTCCGCCGCCAGCAGCGCCTCGGCCTGCCGCGACAGATAATATCCATTGCCATAGGTGATGATGGCCAGGTCGGTGCCGTCGCCATGCACGCCCAATTGCCCCAGCCGGATGTCCTCCGTGCCCGGCGCGACATAGGCACTGGTCCACAGTCCGTCGCCCTCGGCATGAAGGTCGCGGGTCATGTACAGCGCAATGGGTTCGACGAACACCACGACGCGCTGTTCCTCGCGCGCCAGCCGCACACATTCGCGCAGCATGGCGACGGCATCGCGCCCGTTCGACGGCACGGCCAGGATGACGCCCGGAATGTCCCGGAAAATGGCCAGGCTGTTGTCGTTGTGGAAATGCCCGCCAAACCCCTTTTGATAGCCCAGCCCCGCAATGCGGATGACCATCGGGTTGGTATATTGCCCATCGGAAAAAAAGCTGAGCGTCGCTGCCTCGCCCCGGATCTGATCCTCGGCATTGTGGACATAGGCGAGGAACTGGATCTCCGGCATCGGCACGAAACCATTGTGCGCCATGCCGATGGCCAGGCCCAATATGGCCTGTTCGTCAAGCAGCGTGTTGATGACCCGCCCCGACCCGAAACGCGCGTGCAGCTTTGCCGTGCAATTATAGACGCCGCCCTTTGGCCCCACATCCTCCCCCATCACCGCGATTTCGGGATAAGCGAGCATCAGGTCGGCGAGCGCCCAGCTGATCAGCCGCGCCATATGCTGGGGCTTGTCCATCTGCGCGGCATCGCTGGCGAACATGGCGGTTCGGGTTTCGGCGGCGGGCGTGTTGACGCGGGCAGGTGCGACCTTTGGTGGGATCAGGCTGGCGCGCACGGCGGCGCGCGTCGTCAGCTTGGGGCGGCGGATCGCATCCTCCGCCTGCCGCGCCAGGGTGCTGCCAATATCCTGATACAGCTCGGCGATTTCGGCAGGCTTCATCAATCCCCCCTCGACCATCAGCGCCGCACCATAGGCCAGCGGGTCGCGCTCCTCATCCGCCTCGATCACCGCTTTGGGAAGATAGGTCAGCTGGACGTCGGACCCGGCGTGACCGTACAGCCGCACCGTTTCCATGTGCAGAAACACTGGTTTCTTGCGCTCGCGGGCATAATCCGCCGCCGCCCGCGCCCCGCGCCAGGCATCGGCAATGTCAAGGCCAGAGGAGCGGACATAATGCAGGCCCGCGCGATGTTGGAATTGCGCCGCAATCCATCCTGCGGGCGTGCGCGTCGAAATGCCGATGCCATTGTCTTCGCAAGCAAAGACCAGCGGCAGGGGCGATCCCTGAAACGCGCTCCACCCCGCCGTATTGAATGCGCCCTGCGCCGTCGAATGATTGGCGGAAGCATCACCGAAGGTCGCCACGACAATGGCATCGTCGGGCATGGCGGTGCCGCCCAGCTTCAACCGTTTGGCGAGCGGAATGGAAAAGGCCGCGCCCACCGCCTTGGGCAAATGGCTGGCAATCGTGCTCGTCTGCGGCGGGATGAACAGCGGTTTGGACCCGATGACCTTGTGCCGCCCCCCCGAAATCGGATCCTCGGCAGATGCGGCAAAGGACAGGAGCATGTCCCATGTCGGCGTCGTACCGGGCAGCTGGCGCGCGCGTTGCAGCTGAAATGCGTTGGAACGGTAATGCAGAAACGCCATGTCGGTCGGGCGCAGCGCGGCGGCGAGCGCGGCATTGCCCTCATGCCCCGACGACCCGATGGTGTAAAATCCCTCACCGCGCGCCTGCAATGTGCGCGACAACCGGTCCATCTGGCGGCTGGTCAGCTGGGTTTCGTAGATGTCGGCCAGTGTCGCGGCATCGAGCCCGACGCTGGCGGGATCGGGCAAACCGGCACGATCGGGCAAGCGCCCAGCGGCCAGTCGCGCCAGAAATTTCTCATGCACGGCCTGCGCGGCGTCCATAATCTACCCTTACCCAAAGTCGTCATTGCAAGCGAAGCGAAGCAATCCAGAGCGGCCTTGCACCGCCCTGGATTGCTTCGTCGCTTCGCTGCGCTCGCAATGACGGGAACAGGAAGCAAAGGCAACCATCTGCCGCCCCGGAAAGACCCACCAATTCCTCCCTGTGCCTGAAAGGCATGGGGAGGTGGCGCGAAGCGCCGGAGGGGCGGCAGTGGTGCACAAAAGCGCCGCCGCCTAGCTGCACACATTCCCAGCCCCTCCGTCATCGCTACGCGATGCCACCTCCCCATGCCTTTCAGGCACAGGGAGGAACGGGTTACCCCGCCAGCGCCTCCAGCACCTCTTCCAGCCGTGCCGGATCGCCCAGCGCGAGCACATGGCCCTCACTTGCCGCGCTAAGCGGTTCGCCGTTCCAGTCGCACATCATCCCGCCCGCGCCCTCGACCACCGGTACCAGCGCGGCAAAATCGTGCAGCTTCAACCCCGCCTCGCACACCAGATCGATATGCCCCGACGCAAGCAGACCATAATTATAGCAATCCCCGCCGAAGATCAGCCGTTTGTGCGCGCACGCCTTGGCCAGCCCCATGAAATGGTCGCCCTCCTGCGGGGTGAAATAATTGGGGCCGGTGGTGGCGAGCGTCGCCTGCGCCAGTTCGGGGCAGGTGCGCGTATGGATGGGCGTGCCGTTGAACCATGCGCCTTCGCCGACCGCGCCGACCCAGCGTTCGCGCGCGACCGGCTGGTCGATCACGCCCAGCACCGGCCAGCCATCGACCAGCAGCGCGATCAGCGTGCCAAACGTCGCGCGCCCCGCCATGAAGCTGGTCGTGCCGTCGATGGGATCGACCACCCATTGCCGCGACGCCCCCGGCCGCTCGGCGCCAAACTCCTCGCCAATGATGCCGTCGCGCGGCACTTCCGCGTTCAGGATGCGCCGTATCGCCTCTTCCGCCGCACGGTCCGCCTCGGTCACGGGCGAGGCGTCGGCTTTTGCCTCATGGCTGAACGCGCTGCGGAAAAAGGGGCGAATGGCGGCACCCGCCGCTTCGGCAAGCCGCTGGGCCAGGGCAAGATCGGTGTCGAGAGTCATTCCTGCGCCATATCCTCTTTCGTCATTCCCGCGAAAGCGGGAATCCATCTCCGGATGGTCCTGCGTGGCCACGGCATCAGCTGGATCCCCGCTTTCGCGGGAATGACGAATTGAAGAATCAATCGAACAGCGACGATACGCTGCTTTCGTCCGCGATCCGCTTGATCGCCTCGCCCAGCAAGGGGGCGACGGTCAGCACGCGGACGCGGTCGCTGTCGGTGATCGCGTCGGTCGGCTGGATCGAATCGGTGATGACCAGTTCGGTCAGCTCGCTCGCCTCCACCCGCGCGACCGCGCCGCCGGACAGCACCCCGTGGCTGCAATAGGCGACAACGCCCTCGGCCCCCGCCGCCTTCAGCGCGCCCGCTGCATTGCACAGCGTGCCCGCCGAATCGACGATATCGTCGATCAGGATGCAGAAACGCCCGGCCACGTCGCCGATGATGTTCATCACCTCGCTCTCGCCCGCGCGTTCGCGGCGCTTGTCGACGATGGCGAGCGGGGCATTGTCGAGCCGCTTGGCGAGCGCCCGGGCGCGCACCACGCCGCCGACGTCGGGCGACACGACCATCAGATTCTTGCCGCCAAAGCGCGCCTGGATATCCGCGCTCATCACCGGCGCAGCATAGAGATTGTCGGTCGGAATGTCGAAAAAGCCCTGGATCTGTCCGGCGTGCAGGTCGATCGCCAGCACCCGGTCGGCGCCGGCGGTGGTGATGATGTTCGCCACCAGCTTTGCCGAGATCGGCGTGCGCGGCCCCGGTTTGCGGTCTTGCCGGGCATAGCCGAAATAGGGGACGACGGCGGTGATCCGCTTGGCCGACGCCCGGCGCAGCGCGTCACAGATGATCAGCAATTCCATCAGATTGTCGTTCGCCGGGAAATTGGTCGGCTGGATGATGAACACATCCTCGCCGCGCACATTTTCGTGGATTTCGACGAACACTTCCTCGTCGGCAAAGCGGCGGACGCTCGCATCGGTCAGCGGCGCGTCGAGATAGGCGGCAACCGCACGCGCCAGCGGCAGGTTGCTGTTGCCCGAGATCAGTTTCATCGCTGTTCGCCCCCACGCCCGGCCAGTGTTGGCCGCGCCTTAGCCAGCCGCGGCGCGAAGGGGAAGGCCAATCTGCGCGCCCCCCGGCGCTTTGCGATGGGTCGCGAACAGATAGTCCCAGATGCTGAGCGCAAAGCCGAAATTATGATTGTGGTCATCGCCATGCGCGCTGTGGTGGACGCGGTGCATCGCGGGCGTCACCCAGATGCGGCGGATAGCGGCGTCGAGCCGCGCGCCCAGACGCAGGTTCGCATGCTCGATGATGCTGCCCACCGCCAGCCACGCCTCGAACGCCAGCACCGCGACCAGCGGCAGGCCCAGGAAC
>ERZ1066121.1443-NODE-1443-length-17454-cov-8.720271_pt1 | contig 17454 bp, 20 predicted proteins | sample MGYA00382768_ERZ1066121 | MGnify/ENA primary metagenome ERZ1066121 (study PRJEB33369, sample SAMEA5778351) | biofilm metagenome | biome: Industrial cooling water; feature: Water cooling tower basin; material: Biofilm | place: United Arab Emirates | collected... | reverse complement strand
GAGGATTACCACGCGGCCGGCGCGGCGCACGGGACGATCTATTTCAAGATGCTCGACGATGCGGCCTTCTATGCGGCCAATTCGCTGGTGACGGACCGCTTTTTGCTGACCACCGGCTTCAACCTGTTCTTCTCCAGGCCGGTGCGCGCCGGAACCGTCACCGCCCAAGGCCACTGGGTCAGCGGGCGGCGCCGGGTGTTCGTCGCCGAAGCGCGGCTGGTGGATCAAGAGGGCGAGGAGATCGGGCGCGGCACCGGCACCTTCATGCGCTCGCGCATCGCGCTCTCCAGCCTGCCGGGATACGCCGCGGACGGCCCTTCGGGGCTGTGACAATGGAGGGCCGGCTCCCCGCCCATCTCGAAGCGGGCGCGATCATGCGCCTCGCCCAGGCAGAGGGTGGGTTCGCGACGGTGCTGGCCAGGGGGGAGAGGGACGCTGGGACGATCCTCATCGTGACGCTGTGTCGCGGGGCGGGGGGCGTGCTGTACGAAAGGATGCCGCAGCTCGACGGAACGCGCAAGTTTCTTGCTGCAAAGCGGGAAGACCCTGACAATCCTCAGGAATTTGCCGAATATCTGGCCCGCAGACAGCGCCAGGACCAGGATATGTGGCTAATCGAGGTTGATATCGCATACCCGCAACGGTTCGTCGCACAGCTCGACGAATTGCGTTGACGCGGGCGGCAGGCACCGCCAGAGGCCCGCTCCAATTCCTCGCGCAGGCTGGCAGGGCGGCAATCCGGTCGCATCGACAGCACGCAGACGGGGAGCGGCCGGCAGGCTTTTTCGAACCCCCTCATCCTCAGCGATCTGGATCACGGTTCCCGCCTGCGCCTGTGCGCGCTCACCGCCGAATTAGACGAGTTCATGAGTCGCAAGACCACCTTTGGCGCGATCGCCGCTGTCGCTTTCGCAGCCACTCTGTTTCCCGGCGGCCACGATGCCGCCGCGCTGGCGCAAGCCGCCTCCGAACAGCTCTCCCCCGCCCCCGACGCGGCGCCCGAGCTGGTTCCCGAGCATATCACCTTCGTCTCCGAGCCCGTGGTCCAGCCGCTGCCCGACGCGGCGACCGACACCCCGGTGCTGACCGAGGCCGGGTCATTGAACGAACTGGTCGGCATGATCGACACCACCGCCGCGATGGATGCCGAGATGCGCTGCCTTGCGGGCGCCGTCTATTTCGAGGCGCGCGGCGAGGCGCTGGCAGGTCAGCTCGCCGTCGCCCAGGTGATCGTCAACCGCACCGAGGACGGACGCTTCCCGCGCTCCTATTGCGGCGTCGTCTCCCAGCCCGGCCAATTCTCCTTCATGCGCGGCCAGAGGATGCCCGCCGTGCGCGAGGGCTCGCCCGCATGGACGCGCGCTGTCGCCGTGGCCCACATCGCGCATCAGGGCCTGTGGGATTCGGAAGCCGGCAATGCGGTGTTCTTCCACGCCCGCTACGTGAAGCCCGGCTGGAGCCGCACCAAGACGCGCCTCGCCCAGATCGACACGCATATTTTCTACAGGTGATCCTCGCCGAGTCCTTGTTGCCCTACCGCTTCGCTGCTTGAGGGCGTTTGGCGGCCCTACCGCTTCGCTGCTTGAGGGCGGAAGCTGATCGGCCCGCAAGGGCCGCAAGCCCGACTTGGCGCCCGCAGCCGCTCGCGCGAAGCGCGAAACGCGGCGAGGACTACAAAGAAAGCCGCACCCACACCGGCGCGTGGTCGCTGGCCTTCTCGCGGCCCCGGTGCGCCTTGTCGACGCCGCAGGCCTCCAACCGGTCGGCGCATTCGGGCGACAGCAGGATGTGGTCGATGCGAAAGCCGTGGTCGCGCTGCCATGCGCCCGCCTGATAGTCCCAATAGGTCCACACCCCCCCGCGCGGATTGTGGGTGCGGATCGCATCGACCCACCCGTCCGCCAGCAGCCGCGCATAGGCGGCGCGGCTTTCGGGCTGCATCAGCGCGTCGCTTGCCATCGCCTTGACCGACCACACGTCGTCGTCATGCGGGATGACGTTGAAATCGCCGAGCACCACCGCCGGGATTTCTTCCGCCCACAGCTCCGCCATCCGTTCGCGCAGCCGCGCCATCCACGCCAGCTTGTAGGTGAACTTCGGCCCCGGATGCGGGTTACCGTTGGGCAGGTAAAGGCAGGCGATGCGGATGCCGGAAACATCCGCCTCCAGGTAACGCGCCTGTTCCTCGTCGCCCTCGTTCGGGCCGGGAATGCCGAGTCCGCGCTTCACCTCGGTGCAGGTGTAGCCCGCGCGGCTGTCGACGAGGATCGCCACGCCGTTGAAGGCCTTCTGCCCGTGGGTGACGACGGCATAGCCCAGCGCCTCGATCTCGGCCGCGGGGAAGCTCTCGTCCTGCGACTTGATCTCCTGCAGGCAGGCGACCGCGGGGCGGGTTTCTTCCAGCCATTCGATCAGGCGCGGCAAGCGGGCCTTGATGCCGTTGATGTTGAAGGTGGCGATTTTCATGCGCGCGCTTGTGCCGCAAAGCGCCTTGCGGGTCTAACCTAAATCCCGAAGCTCGCCCCGCACCCGCAACCCGCCGCCGCCTGCGGGTTCTCGACCTTGAAGGCCGCCCCGCCCAGCGACTCGACGAAATCGACCGTGCTCCCGGCGATCAGATCGAGGCTGACCGGATCGACCACCAGCCGCACACCATCGGTTTCCGAGATGCTGTCGTCGGCCTCGGGCGCGTCGGCGAGGTCGAACCTGTACTGGAAGCCCGAACAGCCCCCGCCCTCCACCGCCAGACGCAGGATCGCCGGGCGCGATTGCTTGTGCGCGATGAAGGCCACCCGCTTGGCGGCCGACGGAGTGAGGACAAGGGGCTGGGCGGTCATGGCAGCAATCTAGGGCGCGCGGGGCGTTTCCTCAAGGTTCACACGGCCTGAATATAATTGCGCAGCGCCTCGGCCTCGTGCTGGACCTCGTCCATCTTGTGCTTCACGAGGTCGCCGATCGATATGAAGGCGACGAGCTGGCCATTCTCCACCACCGGGAAGTGGCGGAAGCGGCGGCGGGTCATCATGCCCAGTGCCTCGTCCACGGTGGTCGAAGGCTCGACCGTGACAGCAGGCGAGGTCATGATATCCTCCACCGCGACATCGAGGCATTCTTTCCCACGATCGGCGAGCCGGTAGATCACGTCGCGTTCGGAGACGATGCCGACCACGCGCCCTTCGCGCAGCACCGGCAGCGCGCCGATGCGCCGCGTGGAGAGGGTCTGGACGACGTCGCTGACCGGGGTGCCGCAGTCGCAGGCGATGATGTCGGACGGGCCGCGATTGGCGATGATGCGGGCGATGTTCATGGACAGGCTCCCTCTGTGCGGGAGAGGAAAGTGACATGATTCGAAGGAAAAGGCGAATCCCGTGCGGCAGGCTGGTTGCGCCGCATGCAGCGGCCTGTGCGCCTTTCACGCGTTGCAAAGCTTGCGGGCGCGCGCCATGTCCGGGGCATGACCCGCAAATCCCCGCTCGACGATCCCGTGAACGCCGCCCACGCCTGGGCGCGCTATCGCCGGATCATGAAATGGCTGCTCGCCGCGACCGTGCTGACGGTGGTGCTGGCGATGGGGTTGCTGTTTGCCTTCAACGGCATGATCTCGGTGCATTTCTACATCGCGGTGGCGCTGGGGATCAGCTTCACGATGCTGCTGGGCGGGGGGCTGATGGGGCTGGTGTTCCTCAGCAACGGAACGGGCCACGACGAATCGGTCGACAACCAGATGCCGAGCCGGGACGAGTTGTGGAGCCCGAAGGAGGATTGAGGGAGCTGAAGGAGGCGCGATCCTGGGGCCCCGCGTCCCCACCCCCGGCCCCTCCCCTAGGGGGAGGGGGGAAGGAGACGGTAGTCCTCGACCGGCTCCCCGCCGATCAGATGTTCCTGGATGATCCGTTCGAGCACCTCGGGGCCGCACGAGTGATACCACACCCCGTCCGGCCAGACGACCGCGATCGGCCCGGCGGCGCAGATCTGGAAGCAGTCCGCCTTGGTGCGCTGCACCCCGCCGCCCGCCCCGCGCTTGCTCGCGTCGGTGCGCTGCGGCCCGACGAGGCCCAGTTCCTTGAGCCGCGACTTGAGATAGCTCCACGCCTCCTTGCCGTCCTCGCGCGAGCAGCACTTCTGCTTTTCCGATACGGCGCACAGCATGATGTGGCGGGTAATGGCGGTGCCCTGCGCCGCATCGCCGAAGTGCTTGGCGAGCGAGTGGCGCGCCGAGGCCAGTTCCTGCTTGCTCACTGGCCGCCCTCCGGCTTCAGCCAGCGGTCGAGCCATGCAAACACGGTGTCGTGCCATTGCAGCGCGTTCTTCGCGCCGAGCACCCAGTGGTTTTCATCCGGGAAGACCAGCAATTGCGCGGGGATGCCGCGTTCCCGGAGCGCGGTGAAGGCGCCGAGGCCCTGGGTGTAGGGCACGCGGAAATCCTTCTCGCCCAGCACCACCAGCATCGGCGTTTTCCACTTGCTCACGTGGTTGACCGGGTTCCACCGCTCGTGCGTCTCGCGCGCGGTCTCGTAGGAGCCGCCGAAATCCCAGCGCACGAACCATTGTTCCTCGGTCGAATAGGCAAAGGCGCGGGTGTCGAACAGGCCGTTGTGGTTGACGAGGCACTTGAACCGTTCCGGCCAGTTCCCGGCGATCCAGTTGACCATGTAGCCGCCATAGCTCGCCCCCATCGCACAGGCGCGGCTGCCGTCGATCTGCGGGTCGAGCGCGAGCGCGGCGTCGAGGCCCTTCTGCAGGTCCTCGAGCGGCCCGCCGCCCCAGTCCCTGTTGATCGCATCGGTGAAGGCTTGCCCGTATCCGGTCGAACCGTGGAAATCGACCGAGATCACGGCATAGCCCTGCGAGGCCGTGACCCGCGGGTTCCAGCGGTTCGACCAGCTGTCGTCGAAGCTCCCCTGCGGCCCGCCGTGGATGTAGAGCAGCGCGGGGATCGGCCCGGTCTGGTCGGCAAGGCGCGTGATCTGGCCCCACACCGTGTCCCCGTTGGCGCCTGCAAAGCTGAAGCGGCGGGTGACGATGCTCGCCATCTGTCCCATGCGGGTGGTGGCGACATCGGTGAGCGGCCGGGCCTGCCCCATGCCGTCCGACAGGTACAGTTCGGCAGGCGCCCCCAGCGAATCCCGCGTGAACAGCGCGCGGCCGCCCGGCAGGGGCAGGAGACCCGCGATATGCGCCTCGTTGCCTGCCATGAGGTTCAATTCGGTGACCTTGCCGGTGGCGACGTCGATGCGGAAGGCGGGGGTATCGAGCACCTTCTGTGCGGTGGCGATCAGGCTCTTGCCGTCCGCCGCCCAGGCGATGCTGGCGAAAGAGAGGTCGACGCTTTCGGTCAGGTTGCGGGTCTTGCCGGTGGCGAGGTCCATCAGCCGCACCGATTGCCGGTCGGCCTCGTAGGTGGGCCGGTCCATCGCCAGCCAGGCGAGCAGGCGGCCGTCGGGCGATACCGCCGGGGCAGTGTCGGTCGCCGCGTTGCCCCCTGTCATCAGCCGCGGGGCTGCGCCGGTGAGGTCGGAGGCGTAGATATCGAGATTGGTCGATGCGGGCTCTTCGGCGTTCGACAGGCGGGCGGTGAAGTAGAGTGCGCTGCCATCGGGGGCGAAGGCGATCTCCTCGGCCCCGCCGAAAGGCATGGTCGGGGTGTCGGCGGTGATCCCGGTGGCCGGATCGCGCCCGTCGACAGGCGCGCCGTCACCTTGCGCGATGCCATCCTTCAGCGGGAAGACGAAGATGCGGTTGTGGAGGCCGGGGCTCGCCCAGCGGTCCCAGTGGCGCACGGAGCCGTCCTCGGCGTCATAGAGGCGGCCCGTGCCGGGGCCGGGGAGGTGGCGCGCCCTCGCATCGGCGCAGCCGAAGGTCGGGCAATCGCGCGGCACCTCGCCCCACACCGCGATGCGGGTGCCATCGGGGGCGAGCTTGAAGCCCGCGACGTCGGCTTCGGGGAAGCCCGCGACCAGCTGCGGCTTGCCCGCCGCGCCGTCCTTCCCCATTGCCGCACGCCACACCCGGCTGCGGGTGGGGGCGGCAGGGTCATCGGGGTGTTCGCTGCTGAGAAAATACACCGTGCCGCCCGCGCCGAAGGCAAGGTCCGAGGCAGGGATGCCGAGATCGAGCGCCACGGGCGCCGCGCCGCGCTGGCCCAGATCGATCAGGTAATACTGCGGCGCGCGCTTGAGGGTCTGGGGATCGGTGACGGTGACGGAATAGACCGCCAGCGTTCCCTCCCGGTTGACCGCAGGCGTGCCCAGACGCGGGAGGGTGACGAGATCCTGTGCGCTCATCGGCGGCACGCTGACCCCGGGGATCGCCGAGGCTGCAAGCGGGCGCGGTGCCTCTTCTGCGTGGAGTGGTGCGGTGATGGCGAGGGCGGCGGCGATCAGGGCGCCGGAAGCGGAGAAGCTGCGCATGGCGGGGGGATTAGCCCGCAAGCCCGCATTGCGCCAGACCCCGCACCCGCGCTTGCGGCAAACCGAGGCAAGGCGAAAGGGGGAGGCGCGCGGGTCAGCGGCGCTTGCCGACGATCCGGGCGATTTCGGCCTGAACGAGCTGTTCCACCATCGCGGGCAAGTTCGCCTCGAGCCATTCGGCCAGCATCGGGCGGAGCAGTTCGCGGGTCAGGCCCTCCAGCGACGTTTCTCCCTGCCGCACGATCTGCGGGCGCGCGGGGGGCTCTGCCAGCATGGCGAGGGCGGCGAGGTTTTCCTGCATCGCGCCCAGCACCTGATCGGCAATCAGCGGAGCTTCATCCGTGGCGGCGGCGGCGAGCGGGAGAGCGGCGGCCTCGTCCGCGACTTCCATATCGCCGAGGTCGAGCACTTCGTCGGCATCGCGAACCTTGTGGGTGCGGGCGAGCGGGGCAGGTTCGGCAGCGTCATCCTCGGACACGAGCATCCGCCGCCGCCGCGCTTCCAGCGCGCCGGCGCGGTTGTCGCGTGCGATCACCTTCTTGATCGATTCGAGGATTTCCTCGACCGACGCCTCGTTATCCTGACCCATCATGCCCGCCTGTTCTCTGGCCCCGTGGTCACGCTGCCCTTCGTCCCGAATCGGGACCGCGATCATTCGCCGGGCAGCAACTGCGGGCCGATCATTGCGTCGGCGGGGGGAATGTCAACGGTGCTGGTCGATTTCGGAGCAGGTTCGTCGTCGCGGTCCCAGTCCCACATCTTGCTGCTGACCCGCCGCGCATTGATGGTCGGATCGTAGAGCGGCCCGCCCACGTCGAGGTTGAGGTCGCGCGCCTCGGCCCGGCCCATCAACGCCAGCAGGTTGAACCCGGCGACATAGGCGTTGCGCCGCGCGGTCACCAGCTGGGCGCGGGCGTTGAGCAGTTCCTGCTCGCCATTGAGCACGTCAAGGATCTGGCGATTGCCGATCGACTGTTCGGCGCGCAGGCCCTCAAGGCTGAGTTCGGCGGCCTCGACTGCGGCCTGGGCGCTCCTGATGACGCCGCCGGCCGCCTGCCAGCTGGCATAGGTGGAGCGGGTTTCGGCGATGATCTGGCGTTCGGCGGCGATCGCGTCCTCGAGCGCGGCCGACTCGCGCGCTCCCGCCTGACGCTGGCGCGCGGCAGGCAGGCCGCCCTGGAAGATCGGAACCGTGACGCGCACCCCGGCATTGGCGGTCACCTCGCGCTGGACGAGGCCGGGGAACAGGCTCTGCAATGTGCCGAAGAAGTCGGTATAGTCGCCGTTGACGAACAGGCTGACGGTGGGCAGGCGCCCTGCGCCCGCGACTTCGGTATCGAAGCCGGCGGCCTTGGCGCGCTGTCTGGCGGCATCGAGATTGGGATTGTTCTCCAGCGCGGCAACGATCGCCTCTCCCACCGTGTCCGGCAGGCCCGGGAGCGGCGGCGGCGCTGCCAGCTCCCCCGGTGCCTTGCCGACAAGGCGCACATAGGTCTCGCGCGCGGCAACCAGGTTAGCCTCGGCCGACTGGAGATCGCCTTCCGCCACCGCCAGGCGCGAACGCGACTGGGCGACGTCGGTGATGGTCAGATCGCCGATCTGGAACCGGTCGCTCGTCGCCTCCAGATTGGTGCGCAGCACCGCGACATTGTTGGCAGCCAGCGCCACCAGCGCCTCGGTGCGCAGGACGTCCATGTAGGCGGCGACGACATTGGCGAAGAGCGTGCTTTCCGAGTTGCGCAGATCTGCCTGCCCGGCCTCGATCCGCTCCTTGGCTGCCGCGATCCCGTTCCTCACCGCGCCGCCCGAATAGACCGGCACCAGCAGCGCCGCGCCGACCCCGAGATTGCGCTCGGGCGGGGCGAAAGCATTGGCCGACTGACGGATGAACTCGATATGCGTGGCTGTCACGTTGAGCGATGGCAGGCCCTGCGCGCGCTGGATCGGCACGTCCTCGTCCGCGGCGCGCTGGTTGGCGCGCGCGGACTCCAGTGTGGGATTGTTGTTGTAGGCCGCCACCAGCGCCTCGCGCAGATCGTCGGCCGCCGCGGGCACGGCGGCCGCGGCGAGCGCCAGCAGGCTCGCTCTGGCGGCGAGGCGCAGGGAGGCGGGCGATGCCGTCACGCGAAGGTCCAGCGCCTCGGCGCGGCAAAGGCGGCAAGGACGGGGATGCCGAGATCCTCGATCGCCACGAGATTGACCTGCCCCGCGACGCGCCGCCCGGACGCAAGGCGCGTCACCTGGCGCAGCACGAGCCCGGTGACGATCCGGCCGTTGTCGGCGAGTGCGGCGGAGAGGCCCTCGGGCAGGTGCTCGATCGCGCCGTCGATCACGACGAGATCATATTCGCCCGCCCCTTCAAGGCTTGCGGCATCGGCGGCGCTCGTCTCGGTGACGGCGGCGACCAGCGGGCGCAGCAGGGCGGCAAGGTAGCCGGTGCCGCCGCTCACCGCCAGAACGCGGTCCTGCGGCGCGGGCGCGGCTTCGAGCAGCAGCTTGCCGTAGAACAGCGGCGCGGCGAGATGGCCTGTCCCCTCTCCCTCGGCGCCCAGCATCACCGCCCGGTCGATATAGGCCTGCGCGGCCCTGGCGGGGGGCAGGAAATCCTCGCGCGGGACGGCGAGCATCCGCGCCAGCACATATTCCTCGTTAACGCCGCTGGTGCGCAACTGGCTGTCGATCATCGCGCGGCGTGCCATCAGGGTATCGGCCGGGTTGGCCTTGTTCTGCGTCATGGTCATGGTGCTCATCGTCTCTTGGGTGGCTGTATTATGTGTGCAATACAGCCCGTCAACCCCCTCCTTAAACGCGCCTGCACCCCGTTCCAAGGACTTTGGCCCGGTTTCGCGGTTGATGCGCTTGGCGCTTTTCCACCTTGGCCAAACCGCGTGCCGGTGCTTAGGGGAGCGGCAGACCATGTGGGGTTCAATTCGACTTAGAGAGGGATGGCTTCGATGAGTGACATGACGGCGAATGGCGCAGAGGTGCGGATCGAGACCGATTCGCTGGGCGAAGTGGCGGTTCCGGCGCATGTTCACTGGGGCGCGCAGACGCAGCGTTCGATCGTCAACTTCCCGATCGGCGGGGAGACCATGCCGCCGGCGCTGGTGCGCGCACTGGGCGTGCAGAAGCTTTCGGCGGCGAAGGCGAACATGAAGCTGGGCGTGCTCGACGCAGGGCTGGGCGAGGCGATCGTGACGGCCGCGCGCGAGGTGATCGACGGCACTCTCGCCGACCAGTTCCCGCTGGTGGTGTGGCAGACCGGGAGCGGCACCCAATCGAACATGAACGCCAACGAGGTGATCGCGAGCCGCGCGAACGAGATTCTCACGGGCAAGAAGGGCGGCAAGACCCCGGTTCACCCCAACGACCACTGCAACATGGGCCAGTCGTCGAACGACACCTTCCCGACCGCGATGCACATCGCCGCGGCGGTCGAGGCGATGGATCACCTGATTCCGGCGCTGAAGAAGCTTCACGGCGCGCTTGATGCCAAGGCGCAGGAATTTGCCGATATCGTCAAGATCGGCCGAACCCACTTGCAGGACGCGACCCCGATGACGCTGGGGCAGGAGTTCTCGGGCTATGCGGCGCAGATCGCCTATGGCATCGCCCGGCTCGAGGCGGCGCTGCCGCGCGTGCTCGAACTGGCGCAGGGCGGGACCGCCGTGGGCACCGGGATCAATGCCAAGGTCGGCTTCGACACGGCGTTCGCCGCCGAGGTCGCGGCCGAGACCGGCCATGCCTTCGTGACCGCGCCCAACAAGTTCGAGGCGCTCGCCGCGCATGACGCGATGGTCGAGATTTCGGGCGCATTGAACGTGCTCGCGGTCAGCCTGATGAAGATCGCCAACGACATCCGCCTCCTGGGTTCCGGCCCCCGCTCGGGCCTTGGCGAATTGAGCCTGCCCGCCAACGAGCCGGGCTCCTCGATCATGCCGGGCAAGGTCAATCCGACCCAGTGCGAGGCAATGACGATGGTCTGCGCGCAGGTCATGGGCAACCACATGGCGGTGACGGTGGCGGGATCGCACGGGCACCTGGAACTGAACGTGTTCAAGCCCGTCATCATCTACAACGTGCTCCAGTCGATGAAGCTGATCGGCGATGCCGCCCACGCCTTCACCGACAATTGCGTGGTCGGGATCGAGGCCAACACCACCCGCATCACCCAGCTTCTGAACGAAAGCCTGATGCTGGTGACAGCTTTGAACCCCCACATCGGCTACGACAACGCCGCGAAGATCGCCAAGAAGGCCCACGCGGAAGGGACGACGCTCAAGGCGGCGGCGCTGGAGCTGGGGCTGCTGACCGAAGAGCAGTTCGCGGCATGGGTCGTCCCGGCCGACATGATCAAGCCGCGGGACTGAGGATCGGGCCCTTGGTCGAGCCTGAACATCCGTTCATCATTCGACCAAGGCCCGAGTCCGCCCGACGACATGCGCCCTGCCCGGTAGCCATGCTGCTTGCGGGGCGTTATCGCACTTGGCCATAATGTCGTCATACCCGCATAGCGAAGTCGCCCCTGCCGAACCTGCCGCCACCGTGTCTTTCCGCACGGTGCTGTTCTCCATGGTCGTGCTGTGGGCGACCTACTTCGTTATCGCCACGCTGCGCAGCATGGTGCTCGATTTCGGCCTGCAGTTCGAGCTTGGCTGGCGGCGTCTGGTCGTGACCGGTGCGGGCGTGCTGCTGACGGTGGTGCTGTGGCTGCTGCTGCGGCTGTTCGACAACCGGCCGCTATGGCTGAAGATCTCGGCCGCACTGGTCCTCGCGCTTCCCGCGTCCCTCGCGATCGGACAGATCAACTATGTGGTCTTCAAGGACATCTGGCCGGCGATGGAGCAGGCCTATGCGCAGAAGAACAACCTCAACCTGCGGCGCGACGAAAGCGGCAACCTGCTGATCGACGTGCCGGTGCGGCAGGATGGCACGGCAGGTGCGGGCGGCCCCGCGGCCACCCAGTCGGTGATCCTCGAATCCGCCGAGTCCAGCGACGAGTTCTGGCGCCAGCTGCTCGACGTCGCGCTTGGGCGATACTTCCTGCTGCTGGCCTGGGCCTCGACCTATTTCGCGCTGCTGGCGGGGGTGCAGGCGCAGGCCGCCCAGCGGCGCGAGGAACAGTTCCGCTCTGCCGCCAAGGCCGCCGAGCTTCGCTCCCTGCGCTATCAGGTGAACCCGCATTTCCTGTTCAACACGCTGAATTCCCTGTCGGCGCTGGTGATGACGGGCAAGGCCGACAGCGCCGAGCGGATGATCCAGACGATCAGCCGCTTCTACCGCCACTCGCTCGCCGCCGAGCCCACCGCCGATGTGGCCCTGCGTGACGAGTTCGACCTGCAAAAGCTTTACCTCGATATCGAGGCGGTGCGGTTCCCGACCCGGCTGGTCTGCGTCTTCGACCTGCCCGAGGAGCTCGAGGAGTGCCGCGTGCCGGGGATGATCCTGCAACCGCTGGTCGAGAACTCGGTCAAGTATGCGGTTTCGGCCGTCTCGCGCCCGGTCACCATCACATTGGCCGCGCGCGAGGAGTTCGACCGGCTGGTCGTCACCGTCGGCGATGACGGCCCCGGTGTGCCGCAGGGCACCACCCACGGCTTCGGCATCGGGCTTGCCAACGTCCGCGACCGGCTGGAGGCGCGCTTCGGCCCGGATATCGGCTTTTCCTCGACCCCGGTGCCGGGCGGCTATTGCACCGAGATCCGCATCCCCCTGTCCCGCCCCGTGAGCCATCAGAGCCAGCGCCATGCCTGAGACGGAAACCGAAACCGCCGCCCTTCGCACCCTGATCGTCGACGACGAGCCCCTTGCCGTCGAACGCGTGCAGGTGATCTGCGCCGAAATCCCGCAGGTGCGCGTGGTCGGCACTGCCAGCGACGGTGCCGCCGCGCTGCGGCTGGCCGAAAAGCTCGCGCCCGATCTGGTGCTGCTCGACATGACCATGCCCGAACTCGACGGGCTCGGCGTTGCGCGCCATTTTGCCGCGCAGCCGCAGGCGCCGGTGGTGATCTTCGTCACCGCGCACGATCACTTCGCGGTCGAGGCTTTCGACCTGGAGGCTGTCGACTATGTGCTGAAACCCGTTTCGGCCGACCGGCTGGAGCGTGCGATCGAACGCGCCGTCGCCCGCAGAGGCCAGCGCCGCCAGAAGGCGGGCCGCTATCTCGACGAGCTGTGGGTGCCGCACCGGTCCGAGCTGCTGCGCATCGCAGTCAGCGAGGTCCACCAGATCGATGCCGAGCGCGATTATGTGCGCCTCCATGTCGGCGGGGCCGACAGTGCGCGCTCCTATCTGCTGCTCCAGACCATCGCCGGGCTGGAGGAACGGCTCGATCCCGAACAGTTCATCCGCATCCACCGCTCGACGATCCTGCGCCGCGACCATATCCGCGGCCTGAGGCACGACGGCCTCGGCGTGTGGTCGGCGGAACTCGTCAATGGCGAGGCGCTGCGCATCGGTCGCACCTATCTTGCCCGCGTGAAGGCGATGGCGGGGCGTTAGGTTTCGGCCACTTGTCGGTGGCACAGAATCCCCGCGAGTTTTTGTTTGGCGGTTTCGCTGACGCGAAACGCAGGTCTGCGCTCCCGAAGGGACCCGACAAAAAAGCGGCCCGAACCCCAGGGACTGAAAGGGTTCGGGCCGCAGTGCCTGCGCGCCGCGAGGATGGCGCAGGCAAGAGGCGTTTGGGGGTCAGCCGCCGCGCTGTGCTTCGGACTTGAGGGCCGCAACCTGCGCCCGCGCATCGCTGCGCGCCTTGGCAAGGCAGGTCAGTGCATCCCGGTTGAGGATCCGCGTGCCGGTGGTCTGATCGTTGATGCGGCACACGGTGCGCACTGCCTTCTCGACGCGGCTGTCGAGCTTGCGCTGGCCCTCGGGGGTGGCAAGGTCGAGGTCGGCGGCGGAGACTTTCAGCGTCATGCGCATGACGGGTTCGCCGGTGCCCGCAGCAGCAAGGCTCGGGGTTGCAGCGGCCGCCGCAAGACCGGCGGCAACGAGTGCGTGGGTGAATGTCTTTGCAAGGGTCTTCATCGCTCTATCCTCCAACTGGCGGGTCGCCGCGATCGGGCGGGGGTCCGATCCGGGGTGTTTCAAGCGTCCTGCCGATGCCCCTGATACGCCCCCCGGCCCCGGCCCGCATCGCAAGGTCGATCAACCCCGGCGCACCGCTCGACCGGCGCAGGGCCGATGTGACGAGCGGCGCGAAACGGGCGACAAAGAGCGGTTTTCAATCGACCGGCGCAGCGCCATAGTGCGCGCCATGGGAGCAGCGACGGCCATCATCTTCCTGCTGGGAATCGCCAACTTCGCGATCAATGGCGCGGTGTTCGCCCGCGGCCACCCGCTGTTCGTGCGCCTGCCGCAGCCCAGTCAGGCGCTTGGCCGACGCGCTGCACTGCTCAGCGAATTTGCGGTGCTGTTCTTCGCCTTGTTGCTCTCGGTCGAGGGCTGGCCCGGCTATGCTTGGGCCTATGCCGTCTACACCATCGTCAACGGCAGTGCCGCCTGGCTCATCCTGAGCGGGCGGATCTAGAGCCGCAAGGCTTGCCACGAGGACCTGCACCGCCATGCCCGATCCCGCCGCTCCTTCCGTCTGCTGGCTGGTCGTCAACCCCACGAGCGGCAGCAACACCGAAGGCTGCGGGGAGACCCTCAGCGCCGCCTTCGCCGCGCGCGGGATGAGCGTGGAGCGCGTGATCGCCTTCCCCGACGACCCGCTGCCCGACCCGGCGGCGCTCGATGCCGCAGGGGTCGGCTTGGTCGCTGTCTACACCGGCGACGGGACGATCAACGCGCTCGTCAACCATCTGTCCGGCTGGGGCGGCGCGCTGCTGGTGCTGCCGGGGGGGACGATGAACCTCCTCCCGCTGCGGCTCCACCGCACCACCGACTACGAGGCGATCCTCGACATTGTCGCCGCAGGCGGCGCGCTCGCCCGGCGGCCGGTCTGCGTGCGCTGTCCGGCGGGCTTGGCGCTGGCCGGGCTGCTGGTCGGGCCGGGCACGGTCTGGAACCGGGTGCGCGAGACGCTGCGCGCCGGAGCAATCGCCGAAACGGCGAAGGAGACGCTTGCGGCGCTGCGCGAGACCACCTCCGGTCCCGGCATTCTGCTGGCCGATCGCCGCGCGGCGCGCGACGGCGGCTACCCGCTGGTCGAGCTCACCCCCGGCGAACACGGCGTCCAGATCGACGGCTATTACGCCGAAGCCCCGCTCGATTATGCGGGGCAGGCTTGGGCGACCCTGCGTCACCGCTTCCGCGAAGGGCCGCACGACCGGCTCGGCCTTGCGGAGAGCGTCACCCTCGTCAGCCTGGACGGCAGCCCGCTGCCCTGCCTGATCGACGGCGAGCCGGGCGAATGTCCCTCCGGTTCCTGCTTCAGGGTGGAGCCCTGCGGGGTCGATCTGCTAGCGACGGCGCATGACATCTAGACCCCTCACCCTGTTCCACCTCTCCGACATCCATTTCGGTCTGGAGGACGTCGCCGCGCTCGAATGGGTGCGCGGCGAGATCGCAACGCGCCGCCCGGATGCGGTTGTCATCACCGGCGATCACACGATGCGCGCACGCCACCACGAATGGGCCGCCGCGACCCGCTGGATCACCGCGCTCGAGGTGCCGGTGACGATCAATATCGGCAATCACGACATGCCCTATTTCAACCTGATCGAACGCTTCGTGGCGCCTTACAAACGCTTCGAGGGGATGCGGTCGCTGGTCGAGCGCGAGATTGATCTGCCGGGCCTTGCGATCGTGCCGCTGAAGACGGTGCGGCGCTGGCAGCCGCGCCTCAACTGGTCGAAGGGGTGGGTGACGCCGCAGGCGCTGGAACGGTGTCTTGCGGCGCTCGATGCCCTGCCGGCGGGGACGAAGGCGCTGGTCTCGGTCCACCATCCCTTGCGCGAGGTTGGCACCCACGGGACGGCGCTGACCCGCCACGGCGAGGCGGCGCTGGCGCAGCTGGCGAAGCGCGGGGTGCTCGGCGTGCTGTCCGGCCATGTCCACGACCCCTTCGACATTGCCGAGCCGACCGCGCAGGGCCCGGTGCGGATGATCGGCGCGGGCACCCTGTCCGAGCGGGTGCGCTCGACCCCGCCGAGCTTCAACGAACTGACCTGGGACGGCGTGCGGCTGGAGGTGGTTGTGCGCAATCTCGAGGGCGTGCCGACTCCGGCGATGCGGATCGAGGACGTCCCCCCCGACGCCTTGCCCCCGCGCACCCCCGGCGAGGCTGTGGCCCCGGTCGACCGGGTCCCCGCCGTCGACCCGCCGGTGCACTGAGGCAGCATCGCCCGGATCGCACCGAAGCGGCTGCCGCCGGGGCCGGAAGCTGAAGCCGCGGCCGCCCGGCCCGGAGCCGGCGCGCGCCGTTGCAGAGCAAGGCTCCGCGCTCCGGCGCGCAAGCGCACCGGAATGTTTCACGTGAAACATTGGGCTGGCCGGGTGTGGCGGGGCACTGCCGGGGGTCCGCGCGGGGTCTGGCACAGTGTGGCGGCGATCAGGCCGCAGGCGGTGCGCGAAGGGTGCTTCAGCGACGGGCAGGCTGCCTTCGGTTGCGATGAGCCATGATCCCGGTCAGCGCGCACCGCCTCGCCTCATGTATTCCCGCTCGCCAGCGCCGGCTTCCTCGGCCCTCCTGCCTCCGCCGCCCATGCCTCGGCCCACGGCAGACGTGCCGTCGCAAGCTGCGAGGAGGGGGCACGCCCGCGCTCCTCCGCGGACGCAGCGCGCTGAAGGGCAGGCCCCTGCGCCCCTTGCATGACCTGCGCGAGATCGGACGACCGGACGGATCGCGCAAACCGCGCGTCAGCCTCCTGCTCTGCTTCGGGTTGCGGCCCCGGCGGCAGCCGTTCGGGCACGCTTGCAGTAACTTTTCCGGGGGGGCGGCTTAACCTTTTCTCTAGCGCCTGCGTTAAGACTTTGTTGGTGAAATCGCCTCCGCAGGCGCGGTAAGGACAACGTGCTCCTGCGGGCCCTCTCCCGCCCTGCCCTGATCAACCGGCACGCACGGCGCGCGTGCCTCTGGGGAACGGCGATGGAAATCATCAAGTCGTTGATACTCGGCGCAATCCTTTCGGTGACGATCGCGCTCGTCATCGGCACGCAGGGGACGAGCGGCGGGGCGCTGGCCATCCACCTTGTCCATATTGCCGATGCCAAGCTCTACTGGTCGTGGCCGGTGTTCTTCTCGGGGAGCGGCCTCGCCTTCGGTCTGCTGCTGCTGCAACGCTGAACGCGGGGCGGCCGCGCAACGAAAAAGGGCGGCACCCTTGCGGGGCCGCCCTTTGTGTATCGGACGAGGCCGAGCCTTAACGCTTCGAGAACTGGAAGCTGCGGCGGGCCTTGGCCTTGCCGTACTTCTTGCGCTCGACCACGCGGCTGTCGCGGGTGAGGAAGCCTTCGGCCTTCACCGCGCTGCGCAGCTCGGGCTCGTACTTGGTCAGCGCCTGGGCGATGCCGTGCTTGACCGCGCCCGCCTGACCCGACAGGCCGCCGCCGCGCACGGTGGCGACGACATCGTACTGGCCGGCACGGTCGGTGACGGTGAAGGGCTGATTGATGACCAGACGCAGGGTCGGACGCGCGAAATAGGTTTCCTGATCGCGGCCGTTGATGGTGATCTTGCCGGTGCCGGGCTTGACCCACACGCGGGCGACCGCGTCCTTGCGGCGGCCGGTGGCGTAGGCGCGACCTTGGGCGTCGATCTCGCGCTCGCGCAGCGGCGCGGCGACACGGGCGATTTCGGCAGCGTCGCCCTGGGGCACGCCGGCGGCGATGTCCTTCAGATCGGCGAGATCCGAGACGGTCGTGGTTTCGTCAGCCATTATGCGGCCACCTTGTTCTTGCGGTTCATGGAAGCGACGTCGAGCACCTGCGGCTGCTGGCCGGCGTGGGGATGTTCGGTGCCGGCATAGAGGTGCAGCGCCTTCATCTGCTGGCGGCCAAGCGGACCGCGCGGAATCATGCGTTCCACGGCCTTTTCGAGCACACGCTCGGGGAAACGGCCGCCCAGCACCTTGGCCGGGGTGGTTTCCTTGATGCCGC
>ERZ1066121.1440-NODE-1440-length-17497-cov-7.356266_pt1 | contig 17497 bp, 15 predicted proteins | sample MGYA00382768_ERZ1066121 | MGnify/ENA primary metagenome ERZ1066121 (study PRJEB33369, sample SAMEA5778351) | biofilm metagenome | biome: Industrial cooling water; feature: Water cooling tower basin; material: Biofilm | place: United Arab Emirates | collected... | reverse complement strand
GTGCCTGGGGCTGTCTTGTATGCACATCTGCCGCTGCCGACGAGCAATAGGTTGCCGATCTCGGCAGTCCAAGCGCATCGCGACGATCTTGTGCGACACCGGTTTTCGCTATCTGTCGACGCTCTACAACGACGATTGGCTGGCGACGAAAGGCTTGTCCGGCGTATGACCGACGCTCCGCTGCCCCCGCCGCCGCCCGCCGTGAACGACAGCGTGCGCCGGGTTCAAATCGGTGTTGGCGGCGTCGTCGCCGTCCTGCTGCTGATCGGCCTGGCGCAGATCATTACGGAGCGATCGGCGGACGAGGCGGCAAAGGATCCGGCGACGGCCAGCGCCTTGCCGGCCACGGCCCCCGCCGAACCGACGGCTGAACAGCCGCTGATCGACCTTGGTGTGCAGCCGGAGACGGCAACCGCCGAAGCCCCCAGCGCCGCGCCGCCGTCGGCCCCTGAAACCGCCGTACCGGACCTTGCCCCCGATCCGGCACTCGATCCCGCCCGCCGCCCGGCGCCGTGACGGCACCCTTCTGAATGATGTCCAGGGTTCGGTTTGCCACCGCGATCATGGTGTTTGCCGTGCTCGCTGTGCTGGGCGGGCACTGGCTCGGAGGCGGCGCTGCACTGGGGCGGGTCGATGCGGCCCTGCTGATCCCGACGCTGGGGTTTGCCGCCGTTCCGCTGTATCTCATGACGTCGCGCACCGGGCCTCGTCCGGCGCTCGCCGCCGGGCTGGGGGCGATCGCAGTCGTCATGCTTTCTGCCATCTTGGCGGCGATCCAGCCTGCACGGCCGGACCTGGCCCAATTGTTGTTGTTATTGGCTGCCAGTGCCGCCATCGGCGCATTGCTTGGCACGCTTGGCCAAAGGGTCCACACGCGCCCAGGGTTGATCAGGGTTGGCTTGCTCGTCGCAGCCGCAGCACTCTGGTGGTTCGGCAGCCATGTCACGCTCGCCGCCCTGTACCGCGCGCCATCGCCCCCAGACACGGGCCGCACGGTCATGCTGACCGGCCTTCCGCTGGTCGCTTGGTCAGACCCGGCGGCGGCGCGAGCGGCGCGAGCGGCACGGGCGGAAGCGGCAGCGCTCACAATGTTACGAAAACGGCTGGGCGGAACGCTGGTGCTGCGCGACGCGCTGGACGCCGCATCGTTGCGGCCGGGCGACCGCTTGCTGCTCGCGCATCCCCGGCCATTGGACGCCGAAAGCCTGGCCGAAGTCGACCGTTTCGTGCGCAGCGGGGGGCGTGCCGTAATTCTTGCGGACGGGCTGTCGGGCTGGCCCCCGCCCTATGCGATGGGCGACCCGCGCAATCCGCCGATCACCAGCCTTCTGACCCCGCTGCTCGACCATTGGGGTGTCCGTCTGGAGGCACCGTTGCCGGGGAGTGCAGGGGAGAGGCCAGTCATCGTCCAGAACGGGCGCCAGCGGCTGACACTTCATTCGCCGGGGCATTTTTCCGCCTATCCGGTCAATTGCCGGACCGAGGCGGCGATGACGGGTGGACAAGCGGTGCTGATCGCCTGCCACATCGGTGCAGGAAGGGCGGTGCTGCTCGCCGATGCCGATCTGTTGTTCGATCCGCTCTGGCGGCCAGAGCCGTTGTGGGCGAGCCATTTGCGCCCGTCGGACAATATCGAATGGCTGACCGCTCGGTTGAACGGCGACGCGGACGCCGGTGCATGGGGACTGCGCCCCACCTGGCGGGACTAGGCAAGCCCCAAAGGCGCGAGCGGCGCCGCTTTCCTTGGTGAAATACGCTGAAAATCTCTCGCTAATCCGCGCATCTGGACGTGCGGTCCGACCGTTTTGCGGTTCGCGGCGCCTTGCATCCTCGCTAGCTTCCCTTGCCGGTTCATCCCCGTTTCCGGCATGGATTTTCCCGTAAACTGTGGATAATATGGGTCAGTCACCCCGATATTACCCAACTTTCCCCTTTTCTCCCCAAGCGACTGCTGATAGTCACCATGTCGGAGAGGGGCAATCTCCATCCCGTTGAGTCGTCGCGGAACAGCCATGATTCCGTGCGGGGAGGAGCTTTGCCCGAAACGCGAGCAGGATCAGGGGATCGGACGTGGCTGTGGTGAAACCCGGACTTTACTCCGGAACCAGCTTTGCCGTGATCGACGGAAAGGGGCGCATTGCCGTTCCCGCCGGGCTGCGGAACAGCGTCCCCGAGGCCGGTGAGCGCGGCGAGCGCGTTCTGTGGGTCGGCTATCATGACAAGCTGCCGTGCCTGGTTGCCTTTGGTCAGGATCAGTATGACCGCCTGCTGGGCGAGATCGAAACCCAGCGGGCCGAGGCGCGCGAACTGAAACAGCCGTTTGACGAGGACGCCGAATTCAAAAAGCGGTTCAGCTGGACCGAACAATATGTCCTCGACGGCAGCGGGCGGTTCAGCCCGTCGGCGACGCACAAGCGGCGCTGCGGCGCGGGCGGGCCGATCGCCTTCGTGGGTGCGGGCAAGCGGTTCGAAATCTGGTCGCTGGCCAAGCTGGTCGATTGCCCCGACGCGGATGCGGACCTTCGCGAGATTGCCGGCGAAGTGCTGGCCGAAGGCGAGGGGCGCTGATGATGGACGCGCGCCATATCCCCGTATTGCGCGACGAGGTTATCGCGGCACTCGCCATTGTCCTTGGCGAGCGGCACGTCGATGCGACCTTTGGCGCGGGCGGTTATACGCGCGCCATGCTGGCGGCGGGCGCGGCGGTGCATGCCTGCGACCGCGATCCCGACGCGCTGGCGGCTGGCGCAGCGCTCGTTGCGGAAAGCGGCGGCAAGCTAGTATTGATGGCCGGTCGCTTTGCCGAGATCGACCAGCTGGCGGCCGCCCACGGCCTTGATGCCGCCGATGGCATCGTTTTCGACATTGGTGTGTCGTCGATGCAGATCGACCAGGCCGACCGGGGTTTTTCCTTTCAGAACGATGGCCCGCTCGACATGCGGATGAGCCGCGCGGGCGAAAGTGCCAGCGAATGGCTGAACCGTGCCGACGAAGGCGATATTGCCGACGTCCTCTATCGCTACGGCGACGAGCGTCAGTCGCGCCGCGTGGCCCGCGCCATTGTCGCGGCACGCCCGCTGTCGCGCACGGGCGAACTGGCAAGCGTGGTGCGCAAGGCGCTTCGCCATCCGCCGGGCGCGCCCAAGGACCCGGCGACGCGCAGTTTTCAGGCGATCCGCATCCACATCAACGGCGAACTGGATGAACTGGTCGCTGGTCTGGACGCCGCCGAACGGCTGCTGCGTCCCGGCGGGCGGCTTGTGGTCGTAAGCTTTCACAGCAGCGAAGACCGGATCGTGAAGCAATTCCTGCGCGAACGGTCGGGCGGCGAAGCGCAAGGTTCCCGGCATCTTCCCCAAGGTGCGCCGCGCACCCCTGCGCCGACCTTTGCCCCTCCGGCGCGCAAGGTGCGCCCCGGTGCTGCCGAACTCGCGCGCAATCCCCGCGCGCGGTCTGCCACGCTTCGCAGCGCGGTGCGGACCAACGCACCCGCCTGGTATCCCCGTTCCCAAGCACAGGAGATTTCCGCATGCTGATGGCCGCTCGCAAATTGCAGGGTATCGGACTGGTGCTGCTGGTCCTGATGTTCGCGATGGTGCTCTATCTTCTCTCAGTGAATGTCGCGGCGACACGCAGCGAACTTGCCCGCATCAACACCGATATCGCAAAGTCGCGCGACGCGATCCGCTATCTGGAAAGCGAATATGCGGTCCGCGCCTCGATGCGCCAGCTGGAACAATGGAACGCGGACAATTTCGGTTATTCCGCCGCCGCCGCCGAGCAATATCTGAGCGGGGAGCGCGAACTGGCGTCGCTGGATCGTTTGCCACGGGCCAAGGGCGCGAATGACGTCGCGCCCGTATTGATGGCCATGGTGTCGCCGGTGGACCTGAAGGTGGGCGGCGTCAGCACGGCGGCCACGGTCGCGAGTGACGCGGCACCTGCCGACGTCGCCAAGCGTCACCGGACCAAGGTCGCCCTGATCGAAGACCGTTTGCTCGCGACCGAGACGCTGAAACCCCGGGTGTCGGCTGATGACGACGCGTCCAAAGTGGCTGGTGCCACCCGCCCGTGAACAGCATCGTCATCCGTCCTGTCCGGGTCCGCACGGCGGGCATCCGGCAAAAGCATATGATCCTGGCGCAGCAGCGTCTGATGATCCTGATGCTGCTGTTCGGGGCCGCGATGCTGCTGATCGCGGTGCGCCTGCTGTTCGTCGGGCTGTTCGACGGGCCGTCGGGGCGTAGCGCGGCGACCGCAGGCGACATTCCCGCACGCGGCGACATTATCGACCGCAACGGCGTGCCGCTCGCGCGGACCATCAATGCTTATGCCATCCGGGTCGATCCGGCGAAGCTGATCAACGATCCGGACTATCTTGCGGGCGAGCTGGTGCGCGTTTTCCCCGACATGGACTATGCTGCCGTTCGCGCCAAGCTGACCGGGGGGCGGGCGACCTATATCCGCCGCCGCGCGCTGCCCGATCAGGTCAAGGCGGTCAACGCCATCGGCGAGATTGGTTTTGATTTTCCGCGCGAACAGGACCGGCTTTACCCGCAACTCTCGCTGGCCTCGCACATTCTGGGCTTCGCCAACGCCGACGGGCGCGGGGTGATGGGTATTGAGGGCGCGTTCGACGATCGGCTGAGCGACAGCGCGCGGCGCGGCGAACCCCTGGCCCTCTCGATCGACGCCCGGGTTCAGGGCATATTGGAAAGCGAGCTTGGCTCGGCTGTCAGCAATCTGGAGGCAATTGGCGGTGCGGGCGTCATCCTCGATGCCAACAGCGGCGAAATATTGGCCATGGCCTCGCTCCCCACATTCAACATCAACAAGGTTGGCGAAAGCCCCCTGGGCGCACGGCGCAACGCGGTGACGCACAATCTGTATGAACTGGGTTCGACGTTCAAGCCGATCACCGTGGCCGCCGCGATTGATGCGGGAACCGCGCGCGACATGGCGCGCCGCTATGATGCGACGGCTCCCATTGCCATTGCCGGGTTCAACATCCGCGACATTCACCCACAGAAAAGGTGGCTGAACGTCCCCGAAACGCTGATGCACTCCTCGAACATTGTCACCGCGCGCATCGCCGACGATCTGGGTGTGGAGCGGATGCAGCAGGTCTATCAGCAGCTGGAGTTTCGCAACCGTCCGCATATCGAAATCCGCGAGCGCGCCAAGCCGCTGTGGCCGTCGAGCTGGGGGCGGCTGACCAATATGACGGTGGGCTATGGCCACGGCATCGCGGTCACGCCGCTGCACCTTGCCAGCGCCTATGCCGCGCTGGTCAACGGCGGGGTGTGGCGCCCCGCAACGCTGCTGCGGCATGAAGGCGCGCTGCCGAAGGGGCGTCAGGTTTTCAAGTCCGCGACGAGCGCGCGCATGCGACAACTCCTGCGCATGATCGTGGTCGACGGCACGGGGAAACAGGCCGACGCCCCCGGTTATCGCGTCGGCGGCAAGACGGGGTCGGCCGAAAAACCCTCGGCTGGCGGCTATAACCGCAGCTCGGTTGTGGCGACCTTCGCCGCCGCCTTTCCGATGGACAATCCGCGCTATGTCGTCGTCGCGATGATTGATGAGCCAAAAGGCAACGCCTTCAGTTCCGGCCAGCGCACCGCCGGCTGGACCGCCGCGCCGGTGGTGCGCAAGGTCGTGATGCGCGCTGGCCCGATGCTGGGCGTCATTCCCGACGATGGCCGCGATGTCGATGTGTCGGATCTGACGCCGCTGCTGTGGAAGAACCGGGCGGAGGCGGACGATTGATGCGGCTTGGGGCGCTGATCGGGAACAGCGCCGGGACCGCCGCAGACGCGCCGGTGACCGGATTTGCCATTGACCACCGCAAGGTTGCGCCCGACAGCATCTTCGGGGCGTTTCGCGGTGCGCGGGTCAATGGCGAGGATTATATCGCCGCCGCCATCGCCGCCGGAGCCATCGCGGTGGTCGCCCGGCCCGAAGCCGACGTTACGGGCGCGGTCCATGTCGCCGACCCCGAACCCCGCCGGGCCTTTGCCAAGCTCGCCGCGCGCTTTTTCGCGCCCTTTCCCGAAACCTGCGTGGCTGTCACCGGGACGAACGGCAAGACATCGACGGTCGAACTGGCCCGCCAGCTCTGGCACATGGCGGGCAACGCGGCAGCCTCCGTTGGCACGCTGGGCGTGACCACGGGGCAGGACCGGGTGACAACCGGGCTGACGACGCCCGACATCGTGACCTTTCTGGCCAATATGAGCGGTCTGGCGCGCGAGGGCATAACCCATGCGGCGTTCGAGGCATCCAGCCATGGCCTCGACCAATATCGTACCGAAGGACTCCGGGTCGCAGCGGGTGCCTTCACCAACCTAAGCCGCGATCACCTCGACTATCATGGCACGATGGAGGCCTATCTCGCCGCCAAGCTCAGGCTCGCGAGCGAGGTCGTGGCGGACGACGGGGCGCTGGTCGTCTGGGCCGATGACCCGGCCTCTGCCGCCTTTGTCGATGCGGCGCGGGCGCGCGGGCTGAACCTTGTCCGGGTGGGCATGGCGGGGAAGGAATTGCGCCTCGTGTCGCGCACCCCCACCAAATTCGGGCAGACGCTGGTTGTTGAAGGTTTCGGGTTGAACGCCGCGATCGACCTGCCGTTGATCGGTGCCTATCAGGCCGCCAATGCGCTGGTTGCGGCGGCGCTGGTCATTGCGACCGGCGGCGAACCGCGTGCGACCTTGGCCGCGCTTGGGCGGGTCCAGCCGGTGCCGGGACGGCTGGAGCGTGCCGCCATCGCGCGCAGCGGCGCGCCCATCTATGTCGATTATGCCCATACGCCCGATGCCATCGCCGCCGCGCTCGACGCGCTGCGCCCCCATGCGCGTGGCCGCCTGATCGTCGTCATCGGTGCGGGCGGGGACCGGGACGCGGGCAAGCGCCCCGAGATGGGCCGCATCGCCTCGACCAAGGCCGAGGTGGTGATCGTCACCGACGACAATCCGCGCGGCGAGGATCCCGCCACCATCCGTGCCGCCGTGCTGGCGGATGCGCCCGGTGCGCGCGAGATCGGCGATCGGCGTGATGCGATTGCGGCGGCCATTGCCGAAGCGGGACCGGACGACATTGTCTGCATCGCAGGCAAGGGACATGAACAAGGCCAGATCGTCGGGGCGGGGGACGCGGTGCGCGTCATCCCCTTTGACGATGTGGCAGTCGCGCGGGAGTGCGCGGCATGACGGCGCTGTGGACCGCCGATGCGATCGCCGCGGCAACCGGCGGCACCGCCTCCGCCCCGTTCAGCGTGCACGGCGTCGCGTTCGATTCCCGTGAAGTTCAGCCCGGCGATCTGTTCGTCGCGATGCGCGGCGAGAATACCGACGGCAACAGGTTCATCGACAAGGCGCTGGCGGCGGGCGCGAGCGGCGTGCTGTGCGAAATTGCGGTCGACGCGCCCCATGTCCTGGTGCCCGATGCGGCGGCGGCACTGGTCGCGCTGGGCCGCGCGGCGCGAACGCGCTGTCATGGCCGCATTGTCGGCGTGACCGGATCGGTCGGCAAGACGGGGACGAAGGAGGCACTGTTCGCCGCGCTGGAACGCCACCGTCCGGGGCGGGGCCACCGTTCCGTCAAAAGCTATAACAACCACACCGGCGTACCGCTCAGCCTCGCCCGGATGCCCGCGCGCACCGCTTATGGTGTGTTCGAAATGGGAATGAACCATGCGGGCGAGATTGACGCGCTGACGCGGCAGGTGCGTCCGCACGTCGCGGTCATCACCACCATTGCGCCCGCACACATCGAAAATCTGGGCTCGATCGAAGCGATCGCCGCTGCCAAGGCGGAAATCTTTGCCGGGCTGGAGCCGGGCGGGACGGCGGTGCTGCCCTTTGACAGCCCGCATTTTGATCGGCTGCGCGACGCTGCGCTGGCGCACGGTGCACAGATCGTCAGCTTCGGCCTGAACGAAGGTGCGGACGTGCGGGCGCTCGACTGGCTGCCCGACGGACATGGCGGCATGCTGGTGACGGCGGCGGTCCACGATCATCTGCTGTGCTTCACCCTGTCGCAGACGGGCGATCACTGGGTCGCCAATGCCATGGCGGTGCTGGCGGCGGTCAAGGCGGCCGGGGGCGATCTGGCGGCGGCGGGCCTTGCGCTGGCCGAACTGGCGGGGCTGGCGGGGCGAGGCGCGCGCCATGTGGTGACACGCGGCGGCGGCGAAATCCTGCTGATCGACGAAAGCTATAACGCCAATCCGGCGTCGATGGCCGCGACGCTGCGCGAACTGGGCCGCGCGGACGCCGGACGGCGGGTGGCGGTGCTGGGCAGCATGAAGGAATTGGGCGAACATTCGGACCGGTTTCACGCCGATCTGGCCGAACCGCTGGCGGCGGCGGGCGTGGATTTTGCTCTGCTGGTCGGTGCCGAGATGGCTTCCCTGGCAAAGGCGCTTGAGGGGCGATGCGATTTCGCGCATGTGCCGGATGCGGCAGCAGCGCAAACCATGATCGATGAATGCGCACGGGCGGGGGACGTGATTCTGGTGAAGGGGTCCAATTCGGTCGGCCTGTCGCGTCTGGTGATGGCGATGACGGGCGGGGGTGACTGATGCTGTTCTGGCTGGCGGAATATCTGGGTTTTCCCGGTGTTCTCAATCTGGTGCGTTATCTGAGTTTCCGGTCCGGGGCGGCAGTGGCGACCGCGCTGTTCATCGGGCTGGTGATTGGCCCGCGCTTCATTGCCATGCTGCGCGTGCGCCAGGGCAAGGGCCAGCCGATCCGCGACGACGGGCCGCAGTCGCATCTCGCAAAGCGCGGGACGCCGACGATGGGCGGGCTGATGATCCTCATCTCGCTGCTGATTTCCGCGCTGCTTTGGATGGACCTGTCCAACCGGTTCGTCTGGGCGTGCCTGTTCGTGACAGCGGGTTTCGCGGTCGTCGGCTTCCTCGACGATCTCGACAAGGTGACCAAATCGAGCCACCGGGGGATACCCGGACGGGTCCGCCTGTTGATCGAATTTGCGATTGCCGGCGCGGCGGTGTTCCTGATCGTGACCCGGACGGGGACCGATCTTTATCTGCCCTTTTTCAACGATATCGTGATCCCGCTGGGTCCGTTTTACTATGTTTTCGCCATGGTGCTGATCGTCGGGTTCGGCAATGCGGTGAACCTGACCGACGGGCTCGACGGCCTCGCGACCTTTCCCGTCATCATCGCCAGCCTGGCCTTTTTCGTCATCGTCTATCTCAGCGGCAATGCGAAGTTTGCCGAATATCTGGGGATTCCGCATGTCCCCGGCGCGGGTGAGCTTGCCATCTTCGCCGCCGCGATCATGGGGGCGTGCCTTGCCTTCCTGTGGTTCAATGCGCCACCGGCCGCGGTGTTCATGGGCGACACGGGCAGCCTGGCGCTGGGCGGCGCGCTGGCGACGATGGCGGTGACGGCGCAGCATGAACTGGTGCTGGTCATCATCGGCGGCCTGTTCGTGGTCGAGGCGCTGTCGGTCATCATCCAGGTGTTCTGGTACAAACGCACCGGCAAACGCGTGTTCCGCATGGCGCCCATCCACCATCATTTCGAACAGCTGGGCTGGCCCGAATCCACCGTCGTCATCCGTTTCTGGATCGTGTCGATCGTGCTGGCGCTCGCGGGCCTCGCGACGCTGAAGCTGCGGTGATTACGTCACAGGCCTGGGCTGGCAAACGCTATGCCGTGCTGGGCCTCGCGCGCTCGGGGCTGGCGACCGTCGCCGCGCTGATCGCCAGCGGTGCCGAGGTGCTGGCGTGGGATGATCGTATTGAAGCGCGGGACGAAGCAGCAGAACTGGGCGCAGCGATTGGCGATCCGCTGAATGCCGACCTGCGCGGCATGGCAGGGGTTTTGGTTTCGCCGGGCGTGCCGCTCAACCGTCATCCCATCGCTGCCCATGCCAAGGGCGCGAAAGTGCCGGTGATCGGCGACATTGAGTTGTTCGCGCAGGCGTGGCCTGATCTGCCGCTGCACAAGATCGTTGGCATCACCGGAACCAACGGCAAATCAACCACCACGGCGCTCATCCATCACATTCTGAAAACGGCGGGTGTGCCGACGACGATGGGCGGCAACATCGGCCTGCCGATCCTGGCGCAGAATCCATTGCCGGTGCACGGCGTTTATGTGCTGGAACTATCCAGCTTTCAGATCGACCTGACTCAAAGCCTGAAATGCGATGTCGCCGTGCTGCTGAACGTGACGCCCGATCATCTGGATCGTTACCGCGATTTTTCTGCTTATCGCGCCGCAAAAATTCGCTTGCTGCGGATGCAGCCGCGTTATGGTGAAGCGATCGTGGCGGACGGTGCGAACGGCGTCGCGCGTGCGGTACAGGCAATGAGCGTCGGTGCCGGATATACGCAATGGTTTGATGGCAATTACAGCACGGACTTTGCCGAAGAACAGCGCGGCTGGCCTACGCTTCAGGGGCCGCACAACGCGCAAAATGCGTGGGCGGCGCGGATGGCCTGCCTGGCCCTGGGCCTTGATCATGACGACATCAATGAAGGCTTGCGCACCTACCCCGGCCTCCCCCACCGCATGGAGCGTGTCGGCGAGCACGATGGCGTCGCCTTCATCAACGACAGCAAGGCGACCAATGCCGATGCCGCGGCGCCCGCGCTTGCGGCCTTTCCGGCGATCCGCTGGATTTTGGGCGGCAAGGCCAAGGGCGCTGAGCTTGATGCCTGCCTGCCGCATCTCGGCCATGTCCGCTCGGCCTATACGATTGGCGAGGCAGGGCCGATGCTGGCGGAGCTGCTGCGGCCCCGCGTCCCGGTGACCGAAGCGGGCACGCTTGACCGTGCCGTCATGGCGGCGGCTCAGGATGCACAGCCAGGTGATACCGTGCTATTGTCCCCCGCCTGCGCCTCGTTCGACCAGTTTCGGGATTTCGAGGATCGCGGCGACCAGTTTTGCGCCATTGTAAAGGGGCTGACCGCATGAACGGCGACAGCGGCATGATCGACGCAACAACGCCGGACACCGCCCGTCCGGTGATTGCGGTGACGCGCAGCAAGCGGCGCGGGCCGCGCCTCAGCCGCGCCGACCGCACCCCGCTGGGTCTGTGGTTCTGGGAAATTGACCGGGTGCTGCTGTTGCTCGTGTCCATCCTGATTGCCATTGGGCTGGTCGCGGTGGCGGCGGCTTCGCCGGTGTCGGCGCAGAAATTGTCGACGGCCAAGTCCAGCCTGGACCCGCTCTATTTCTTTTATCGCCAGCTTGCGTGGGTGGCAGTGGGTATTCCGGTGATGCTGGCGATATCCATGCTGCCAAAGCCGCAGGCAAAGCGTTTCGCCATCTGGGGAACGGGCATTTTCCTGACGCTTCTGTTTCTGGTCCCGATCGTGGGAACAGAGGTCAACGGGGCGCAGCGGTGGCTCGGTTCCGGTTTCATGCGGCTGCAGCCGTCGGAGTTTCTGAAGCCCCTGTTCGCCGTGTCGATGGCCTGGCTACTGTCGCTCCGGATGCAGGATGAACGCTTGCCGGTCATCCCGCTGTCCTTCGTGCTGACCGGCATCATCGCGGTGCTGCTGATGGCTCAGCCGGACCTGGGCCAGACGCTGGTCTTTACCGGCACCTGGCTGGTGCTCGTGCTGGTGGCGGGATTGTCCATGCGGATCATGGGGCTGCTGGCGGGCGGCGGCGTGGCCGCGATCGTCACCGCCTATTTCTTCTATCCCACCGCCACCAAGCGCATCAACATCTGGCTGTTCGGGGAGGGCGACGCGTTCCAGATCGACAAGGCGCACGCCGCGCTGACCGGCGGCGGCCTGATCGGTACGGGGCCAGGCGCGGGCATCGCCAAGTTCCAGCTGCCCGAGGCGCATACCGACTATATCTTTTCGGTCATTGGCGAGGAATTGGGGTTGCTGGCGTGCATCACCATTGCCTGCGTTTACTTCGCGATCGTCGCGCGCGTGCTGATCCGCCTGCTGGACGAAGAGGACGGGTTTCTGGTGCTCGCCGCAACCGCCCTTGTCGCGCAGTTCGGCGGACAGGCGGTTATCAACATGGCGGTCAACACCCAGTTGTTTCCGTCAAAAGGCATGACGTTGCCGTTCATCAGCTATGGTGGGTCGTCGTTCCTGGCGCTGTGCGTCGGCATGGGGCTTCTCCTCTCGCTGACGCGGCGCAACCCCTATGCCGTCGGCACGTCGCTGACGGCGAGCTGGAACCGTGCCCGGCGGACCGGCGGATGAGCGTTTCGCGCCATTATGTGCTCGCCGCGGGCGGAACAGGGGGGCATATGCTCCCCTCCTATGCGCTTGCCGCAGAATTGATCGCGCGCGGCCATCGGGTCGCCCTGATCACCGACAAACGCGGCACCCGCATTCCCGGCGCGCCCCTGGGGATGGACGTACATGTGCTGCCCGCCGGTCGTCTGGCGGGCGGACCCATTGGCTGGGCGCGCGCGGCCAATGCGATCCGCAAGGGGCGGGCGCAGGCCATGGCGCTGATGCAGGATTTTGCCCCGTCCGCCGTGGTAGGCTTTGGCGGCTATCCCTCTTTTCCCGCGCTGCTTGCCGCCAAGGCGCTCGATATTCCGGCGCTGCTGCACGAACAAAATGCCGTCCTGGGACGGGTTAACCGCCTGATGGCCCCGCGCGTCGCGGCGCTGGCCGTCGCCTATACCGACATGCACCGCCTGCCCGCAGCGGCGAAGGACAAGGTGCACCTGATCGGCAATCCCGTGCGCGATGCCTTTGTCGCGATGCGCGATCAGCCCTATCCCCCGCTGGGGCAGGACGGCATCCTGCGCCTGTTGGTGGTGGGGGGCAGCCTGGGCGCGACGATCCTGGCCGAGGTGGTGCCGCAAGCTGTCGCCATGTTGCCGCCCGCGCTGCTGTCGCGGCTGCAAATCGTGCAACAGGGCCGCGCCGACGATGTCGAGGCGACCCGCGCGCGCTATGCCGAACTGGGCGTGGCGGCGGAGTGCGCCACCTATTTTGCCGATATGCCCGACCGGATGCGCTGGGCGCACCTGTTCATCGGCCGCGCGGGCGCGTCGACGGTGGCGGAATTGAGCTGCGCCGGGCGGCCCGCCATTTTCGTGCCCTATCCGGCGGCGGTTCATGATCACCAGAGCTTCAACGTCCGCGACATGGTGAAGGCGGGCGGCGCGCGGTCCATCCCCCAGCCGCAATTCACCCCGCCGGAACTGGCCAAGCAAATCCAGAAACTGGCGCTGGAGCCCGGCGCGCTGGAAAATGCGGCGGCGCGGGCGGCATCGTGCGGACGGCCCTATGCGACCCGCGACCTCGCCGATCTGGTCGAATCGACGGGCGGTGCGCCGATGATGGATGTGATCCGGGTCGGCGCGGCGACCGGCCGGGCAAAAAGCGGCGCGCGGGCGACCGGGGCGGCAAGGGAGATGCAGGAATAATGCGCGGCGTTGCGACCGATATCGGCACCATCCACTTCATCGGCATTGGCGGCATCGGCATGTCGGGCATTGCCGAGGTGATGCACAATCTGGGCTATAAGGTGCAGGGCAGCGACATCGCCGACGGCTATGTGGTTCAGGGACTGCGCGACCGGGGCATATCCGTTGCCATCGGGCATGATGCCGCCAATCTGGGCAACGCGGCGGTCGTGGTCACATCGACCGCAGTGCAGCGCGGCAACCCTGAGGTGGAGGCCGCGCTCGCCAGGCGTGTGCCGGTGGTGCGGCGCGCCGAAATGCTGGCCGAACTGATGCGCCTGAAAAACACCGTCGCCGTCGCCGGGACACATGGCAAGACAACGACGACCAGCATGGTCGCCGCGCTGCTCGATGCGGGCGGGATCGATCCCACGGTCATCAACGGCGGCATCATCAACAGCTATGGCAGCAATGCCCGGCTGGGCGACAGCGAATGGATGGTGGTGGAGGCCGACGAAAGCGACGGCAGTTTCCTGCGCCTCGACGGCACGATCGCGGTCGTCACCAACATTGATCCCGAACATCTGGACCATTGGGGCAATTTCGATGCGGTGAAGAACGGCTTTGTCGAGTTCATCGAAAATGTGCCCTTTTATGGCGCCGCCGTCCTGTGTCTGGACCATCCGGAGGTGCAGGCGATCATTCCGCGCATCCGCGACCGGCGCATCGTCACCTATGGCTTTTCGGCGCAGGCCGATGTGCGCGGCCAGAATCTGCGGCCCGAGGTTGGCGGCACCCGTTTCGATGTGGTGGTGCGCGACCGTGACGGCGCCAGCCGCGAGATTCGCGACATCATGCTGCCCATGCCGGGGCGCCACAATGTGCAGAACGCCCTGGCGGCGGTGGCAGTCGCGCTACAGCTGCACGTCAGCGACGACAAAATCGCCAGCGGGTTCGACCGCTTCGCCGGGGTCAAGCGGCGCTTTACCAAGGTGGGCGAGATTGCCGTGGGCGGCGGCGGCGTCACGGTGATCGACGATTATGCGCACCATCCGGTGGAAATCCGCGCAGTGCTGTCCGCCGCGCGCGAAACGGCGGCGGCGGGAACACCGGCGGGCCGCGTGATTGCGGTGGTTCAGCCGCACCGCTTTACCCGCCTTGGCAATCTGATGGACGACTTTGCCAGCGCGTTTAACGACGCCGACATGGTGTTTGCGCTGCCCGTCTATACGGCGGGCGAGGCACCTATTGATGGCGTGTCATCGGATGTGCTGGCCGAAAAATTGCGCGAGCGCGGGCACCGGGATGCGGCCGCGCTGGCGGGTCCGGCGGATCTGGCGGCGGCACTGCGCGACGTGGTGCAGGCAGGCGATCTGATCGTGTGTCTGGGCGCGGGGGACATTACCAAGACGGCGGCCGGGCTGGCGGCGGCGGTTCAGAAATGATCATGGACAAAAAACCCGTCCGTCCTGAGCTTGTCGAAGGACCGTCCTTTTCTTCGGCAACAGGAGAAAGAAAGGACAGCCCTTCGACAAGCTCAGGGCAGGCGGAGTTGGGGAGCATATGTGGAAAACTGAGCCAGAACACCCCCCTCGCACCGCTCGTCTGGTTCAAAACGGGCGGTGCGGCACAGTGGCTGTTCGAGCCTGCCGACAGCGATGACCTGAGCCAGTTTCTGGCCAGGCTCGATCCTGATGTGCCGGTCCTGGCGCTGGGCCTGGGGTCGAACCTGATCGTGCGCGACGGCGGCTTTCCCGGGGTCGTGGTGCGGCTCGGCAAGGCCTTTGCGAAGGTGACAGCGGACGGGCTGACATTGAACTGCGGCGCGGGTGCGTCGGGCATATTGGTGTCGTCAACCGCGCGCGATGCCGGAATAGCGGGCATGGAGTTCCTGCGCTCGATCCCCGGAACCGTTGGCGGGTTCGTGCGGATGAACGGCGGGGCCTATGGCGGCGAGGTCAAGGACATATTGGTCGATTGCGACGTGGTACGGCGCGACGGGACGCTGGTCACGCTGGCCGCCGATGATTTGCACTACAGCTATCGCCACAGCGAGCTACCCGATGGCGCGATCGTCGTCGCAGCGCGCTTTCGCGGACAGGCTGGCGAGCCGACGGCAATCCAGGCCGAGATGGACCGCATTGCCGCGAGCCGCGAGGCATCGCAGCCGCTGCGCAGCAAAACCGGCGGATCGACCTTCAAAAATCCCGACGGGCACAAGGCATGGCAGCTGGTCGATGCCGCGGGGTGCCGCGGGCTTACCATCGGTGGGGCGCAGGTGAGCGAGAAGCACACCAATTTCCTGATCAACACCGGCGATGCGACCAGCGCGGATATCGAGGCGCTGGGCGAGGAAGTCCGGCGGCGGGTCAAGGCGCAAAGCGGCGTGGAATTGCAGTGGGAGATTCAGCGGGTGGGGGTAATGAAATGAACCGGTCGTTCCATACTCCGTCCGTCCTGAGCTTGTCGAAGGACCGTTTTTTCTGCTTTGACAGCGAAAAAAAGCAATACAGCCCTTCGACAAGCTCAGGGCAGGCGGGTTTTGGTGAGAGGTGGGCGCTGTGAGCCGCGGTCCCTGGCATGTTGCGGTCCTCATGGGCGGGTGGTCGAACGAGCGGCCCGTCTCGCTGATGAGTGGGAACGGCATTGCCGACGCGCTGGAGCAGCGCGGGCACCGCGTGACGCGGATCGACATGGGGCGCGATGTTGCCGCGCGCATTGCCGAGGCCGCCCCCGACGTCGTGTTCAACGCGCTGCACGGCTCGCCGGGCGAGGACGGGACGGTGCAGGGGATGCTCGACCTGATGGGCGTGCCCTATACGCACAGCGGCATGGTCACGTCGGTCATCGCCATCGACAAGCAACTGACCAAACAGCGTCTGGTGCCCGCCGGCGTCCCCATGCCCGGCGGACATGTTGTGGAAAGCGAGAGCCTTTACGCGCGCGACCCCCTGCCGCGCCCCTATGTGCTGAAGCCCGTCAACGAAGGCTCCTCGGTCGGCGTTGCCATCGTCACGGAAGGCGGCAATTACGGCAATCCCATTGCGCGCGATGCGGCAGGCCCGTGGCAGCAATTTCCCGAACTGCTGGCCGAACCCTTTATCAAGGGACGCGAGCTGACGGTCGCGGTGCTCGGCGGGCAGGCGCTGGCGGTGACCGAACTCAAGCCCAAAAGCGGCTTTTACGATTTCGACGCCAAATATACCGACGGGCTGACCGATCATGTCTGTCCAGCCGATGTCCCCGATGATATCGCCGCCTATATGATGGAACTGGCGCTGCGCTGTCATCAACTGCTGGGGTGCCGGGGCACGTCCCGCACCGATTTCCGCTGGGACGACGAACTTGGCCGCGACGGCGTGTTCGTGCTCGAAACCAATACCCAGCCGGGCATGACATCGCTCAGCCTGGTGCCCGAACAGGCCCGGCATCTGGGCATCGATTATGCCGAACTGGTCGAACGCATTGTGGAGGACGCGCTATGAGCAAGGCGACGGTCAAGCGCGGCAAGGCCCCCGCACGTCGCCCGGCGCGCGCGTCGCAGCGGCGCAAGCCGGTCGGCCCCTCGCGCCTCGACCAGCTGATTGCGGCCTTGCCCATCGGCCCGGCGACCCTGCAACGGCTGGCCAATTATGCGATCGGCGGGGTGTTGTTCATCGCGGCGGGCTTTGCCGCGCATTTCAGCGGCGCGACGGCGTGGGCGCACGACCAGTGGGCGGGCAGCGTCGCCCGCGCCGGTTTTCAGGTCAAACGGATCGAGGTCGTCGGGGCGAACCGCATCGATTATCTGAAGGTCTATGACATCGCGCTTAGCCAGCAGAACCGCTCGATGGCGGCGGTCGATCTGGATGGCGTGCGCGCCAATCTGCTCAAATATGGGTGGATCAAGGACGCGCGCGTTTCCCGGCGGCTGCCCGAAACGCTGGTCATCGACGTGGTCGAGCGCAGCCCGGCGGCGGTGTGGCAGCATAACCGCCGCCTGTCGCTGATTGATGCCAATGGCGTAGTGCTGGAACCGGTCACGGCCGCGACGATGCCCGATCTGCCGTTGCTGATCGGGCCGGGCGCGAACCGCCGGTCGCGCGAGCTGGAAACGCTGCTGGAGAATAGCCGCTCGCTGCGCCCC
>ERZ1066121.1439-NODE-1439-length-17502-cov-14.220898_pt1 | contig 17502 bp, 16 predicted proteins | sample MGYA00382768_ERZ1066121 | MGnify/ENA primary metagenome ERZ1066121 (study PRJEB33369, sample SAMEA5778351) | biofilm metagenome | biome: Industrial cooling water; feature: Water cooling tower basin; material: Biofilm | place: United Arab Emirates | collected... | reverse complement strand
AGTCGCTACCACCTCAAGGTAGTGCGTCTACCAATTCCGCCACCTGGGCTTTGCCGCTGCACGCTTCGCTTGTCGCGCAGCCGGACTATTGTACGGGAAGCCGGCGCGTCGGCGCCAACATTCCGTGCTGGATACGATTATGCCGCGCCACCGGAAGCGGGCGCCGCCGGGACGGGCGCTGCCGCTTCATCCGCGGGCGCAGCCTCGGCCGGCGCGTCGCCGGCGGGTGCGGTCGCGTCCTGGGCCGGCGCCGCAGGCAGCACGCCTGCAGGCGGCACGGCCTGCGGCACGGGTGCGGCGTCGCCCTGCGGGGCGGCCTTCGGCACGGCGATATCGGCGGCCACGCCAAGATCCTGCGACTGCGCGGTAGGCGCCGCGTCGCCGCGCGCACGCGAACTGGCCTGCCAGGCCATGTACATGCTGATCGCGAAGAACACGATGGCCAGCCACTTGGTGGCCTTGGTCAGGAAGCTGGAGGCGCCGCGCGAACCGAACACGGTGGCCGACGCGCCCGCGCCGAAGCCGGAACCGGCCTGGGCGCCGGCGCCGCGCTGCATCAGGATCAGGGCGATCATCGCGATCGCGACCAGGACGTAGATGACGTTGAGGATCAGCAACATCGGAAGCTAGCTCGTGAGGTGGACCCGCTGCCGCGGCCCGGAACGACGGGGCCGGCAGCGGAACCGGCAAAGGACACCGGAGGGACCCGCAGGCCCGACCGAAGAGCGCAGACCCGGCGACCGGTGCACCGGTTCAGCCGGCGCGGGCCGCGACGATGGCGAGGAAATCCGCGGCCTTGAGCGAGGCGCCGCCGATCAGGCCACCGTCCACGTCGGGCTGCGCGAACAGCTCCGCCGCGTTGTCGGGCTTGCAACTGCCGCCGTACAGGATCGGCAGCGAGCCGGCGATTGTAGCATCGCGGCCGGCGACTTCGCCACGAATGAAGGCGTGCACGGCCTGGGCCTGGGCCGGGCTGGCGGTGCGGCCGGTGCCGATCGCCCAGACCGGCTCGTAGGCGATGACCGCGCCGGCGAAGGCCTGCGGGCCGCAGCGGTCGAACACCGCGGCCAGCTGCTTCTCGATGCGCCACTCGGTCTGGCCGGCCTCGCGCTCGTGCAGGGACTCGCCCACGCACAGGACCGGCACCAGCCCGGCATGCTTGGCGGCCTCGAACTTCAGGGCGACCAGGTCGTCGCTTTCGGCGTGGTACTGGCGGCGCTCGGAATGGCCGACCAGGCCGTAGCGCGCGCCGATGTCGACCAGCATCTTCGCCGAGACCTCACCGGTGTAGGCGCCCTCTTCGTTGGCGCTCACGTCCTGGGCGCCGAACTGCAGGGGCGCGCCGGGGTGGGCGGCGATCAGGCCGGTGAGGAACGGCAGCGGCGGCAGCACCACCACGTCGACGCCGCCGCGGGGGGCGGCAGTCGGCAGGCCGTCGAGCACCGCGGAGACCAGATCCTCGGCGAAACGGCGGGTTCCGTGCATTTTCCAGTTTCCGGCGACGATCTTGCGACGCATGGGCGGCTCCGCTGAAGAATCGCGACAGGATAGCCGATCGCGGCGCGCGCCCGTCCATGCCCTGCCCGCTTCCGGCACTGCGGCTATGCTGGCGGCCCCTGCGCACCGAGCCCGGCCCCATGTCCAACGCCCACCCATCCGCCGCCCACGTCCGCGGCCATGCCCTGGTCACCGGCGCCTCCAGCGGCATCGGTGCGGCGATCGCGCGCGAATACGCGCGTCGGGGCATCCCGCTGATCCTGACCGCGCGCCGGGTGGAGCGACTCGAAGCGCTCGCCGCAGAGCTGCGCCCGCAGGTCGAGGTGGTGGTGCTGGCCGCGGACCTGGCCGACCCGGCCGCGCCCGCGGCGCTGGAGTCGGCGGTGCGCGAGCGCGGCCTGCATGTCGCGCACCTGGTCAACAATGCCGGCTACGGCGTGCCGGGCCGCTACCTGTCCGCAGACTGGAAGACCCACGCCGACTCTCTGCAGGTGATGCTGCACGCGGTCTGCGAACTCACCCACCGCTTCCTGCCGGCCATGGAGGCCGCGGGCCACGGCCGCATCGTCAACGTGGCGTCGCTGGCCGGGCTGGTGCCGGCCTCGGCCGGGCACACGCTCTACGGGGCGACCAAGGCGTTCCTGATCCGGTTTTCCGAGTGCCTGGCGTTGGAAATGCGCGAGAAGGGCGTGCACGTGTGCGCGCTGTGTCCGGGGTTCACCTACACCGAATTCCACGACGTGAACGGCATGCGCGCGCGGGTGTCGAAGCTGCCGAAGTGGCTGTGGCTGGATGCGGATGCCGTTGCGCGGCAGGGCCTGGACGCTGTGGAGGCGGGCCGTGCACGACTGGTCACCGGCGGCGCCAACCGGATGATCGCCGCGCTGTCGAAATACCTGCCGGACCGTCTGGCCCACGCGCTGGTGGCGAGTCGCAGCGACGAGTTCCGCAACGCGGAGTGAGCTCCGCGACGCTCTCGGCCCGTCGGCGGAAGCACGGCCGCGGCAGGCTTCCGGCATCTGGCTGGCAACGTTTTGCAGCCGACCGCGATCGATCGCGGCCGCAGGGCGTTCTGCGAATGCACTCCGCGCGAGACCCCGCGCGCATGCCATGTGGAGAGCCCGTCGCGCCTTGTCCGCACACAGGAGGACGACACCCCCACCATGACGAAGCGGGCAAGACATCGGCACGGTGTCGGCCTGCATCGCGTGCGCCCCTTATCCTGTCGCCCCACATCATGGAAGTCGTTTTCATGCCCGAACTACGGACAACAACAGCCACACCCACCCGCGGCCACGCACTGATCACGGGGGCCTCCAGCGGCATCGGTGCGGCGATCGCGCGCGAATATGCGCGTCGCGGTGTCCCCCTGATCCTGACGGCTCGGCGCGTCGAACGTCTGCACACGCTGGCCGACGAGCTGCGCGGCCAGGTGGATGTCGTGGTGCTGGGCGCGGATCTGGCCGATCCGCGCGCACCGGCGGCACTGGAGGCCGCCGTGCGCGAACGTGGCCTGCACGTCTCGCATCTGGTCAACAATGCCGGGTACAGCGTGCCGGGACGATTGCTCGCATCGCCCTGGGCCGTGCATGCGGACATGCTCCAGGTGATGGTGACCTCCGTCTGTGAACTGACGCACCGCTTCCTGCCGGCGATGGAGGCCCGCGGGCACGGGAGGATCCTCAACATCGCATCGGTCGCCGGGCTGTTGCCGGCCTCGGCGGGAGACACGCTCTATGCCGCCACCAAGGGGTTCGTGATCCGGTTTTCCGAAGCGCTGGCGCGGGAGAGCCGTCGCCGGGGCGTGCATGTCTGCGCACTGTGTCCGGGCTTCACACGCTCCGAATTCCACGACGCCAACGGCACGCGGGTGTTGGCCGACAAGGTGCCCGGGTGGATGTGGCAGGATGCCGGCGCGGTCGCGCGTCAGGGCGTGGAGGCCGTGGAGCAGGGGCAGACGCGCGTGATCACCGGCACCATCAACCGGGTGCTGGTCTGGCTGGTACCGCGCATCCCGCGATGGCCGATTCGAATGCTCGGGCACCTGCGGATGCGGGTGCGTCGCTTGTTCGCCGCACGCCGCACGACTGTGCGGGACACGGACGCCGACTGCCCTGAGACAGGGTGATCGCCTCAGCGCCGCACCCAGGGGGTCGACAAGCGGCCATGGCCGCCGCGCGCGCCACCGAAACGTATCGCTGAACGCACCCGCTGAGACATCGGTTCGATCTGCCGGCCATGGCCGACGAGGCCGTTCATTTCAGCTTGATCTCGCGCAGCCGCTCTTCCAGATAGCCCTGGGCGGTGATCGGCTCCGGATAGCGGCTGGGGTTGTCGGCGCTCACGCAGTCCGGTAGCACGTCGATCACGAAGTCCGGATTGGGGTGTAGGAAGAACGGCGTGGAATACCGCGGCTGACGCGCTTTCTCACCCGGAGGATTGACCACACGATGGGTGGTCGAGGGCAGCACGTGGTTGGTGAGGCGCTGCAGCATGTCGCCGATGTTGACCACGATGGTGTCGGCATCGGCGGTATAGGGCACCCACTCGCCCTTGCGCGAGAGCACCTGCAGGCCTTCGGCGCTGGCACCGACCAGCAGGGTGATGAGATTGATGTCCTCATGCGCGCCGGCACGGACATTGGGGATGTCGTCGGTGGTGATCGGCGGGTAGTGGATCGGGCGCAGGATCGAGTTGCCGTTGTCGGTCTTGTCGGCGAAATAGTCGCGGCCCAGGCCCAGGTGAAGCGCCAGCGCGGACAGCACGCGCGAGCCCAGCGTATCGAGCGCGTCGTACAGCGCCAGCGCCTTCTCGCGGAACTGGGACACCTCGTCCGGCCACACGTTGGCCGGCATCACGTCGGCGTACTTCTCGTCGCGCAGCTCGCGGCCGACGTGCCAGAACTCCTTGAGGTCGAAATGCTTGGAATCCTTCGCGGTCTCCACGCCGAACGGGGTGTAGCCGCGGGCACCGCCGCCACCGGGGATGTGATAGCGCTTCTTGACCTCGTCGGGCAGTGCGAAGAAGGCCACGAACGCGTCGTAGGCATCGTCGATGAGCGCCTGCGGGATGCCGTGGCCGCGGATGCCGGCGAAGCCCCATTCGCGGTAGGCCGCGCCGAGCTCGGCGACGAAGGCGTCGCGGTCGCTGTCGGTGGAGGCGGCGTCGAAGCGGCCGATGTCGAGGGTGGGAATCGTGCTCATCGCGAAATGCTCATCGTGAAGGTGGGCGCATGGGGTGGATGCGTGATCCGCGTCCGCCCACGGCGCGGGAGGCCCGTGGACGGCAGGTGGGCGACGCGTGGGCCGTCCTGCATGCCGGCCGCGAAGGATGGCGGCTGCGCCCGGCAGGCGCAAGCCGGCAGTCTGCAGGGCATCGCTCCGGCCCGGCTTGACCGCAATCAAGCCGGCCGGCGATGGCGGCCGCCAGGCGCGCGGGCCTGGCCATCGCAGGCGCTCAGACCGCGCCCTGCACCGCCGCGACCAGGCGCTCGAGGGTGGACTGCATCAGGCCGGCATCGTCGGCCTCCACCGTCACCCGCACCACCGGCTCGGTGCCGGAGGGACGCAGGAACGCCCGTCCCCTGCCCTGCACCGCCACCTGCGCCTCCGCCAGCGCGGCCTGCACGCTCGCGGCTTCGGCCGGACGGCTGCCGGCGGCCACCTTCACGTTCACGGTCTTCTGCGGCACCTTGACCAGCCCGGCCAGCGCTTCGTGCAGGCCGAGTCCACGCCGTCGCAGCACATCCAGCACCTGCAGCGCGCTGACGATCCCGTCGCCGGAACTCACCCGGTCCAGGCACAGCAGATGGCCCGAGGTCTCGCCGCCGAGGATCCCGCCGTGCTCGAGGAGCGCCTGATGCACGTAGCGGTCGCCCACCTTGGTGCGCAGGAAGCCGATACCGCGCTCCGCGAACGCCTGCTCCAGTCCGAAGTTGGTCATGAGCGTGCCGACCACCGGGCCGCGCAAACGGCCGCTGGCCTGCCAGTCGGTGGCGAGGATGTAGAGCAGGTCGTCGCCATCGCGCACGGTGCTTTCCGCGTCGACGAACAGCACGCGATCACCGTCGCCGTCGAAGGCGATGCCCAGCTCCGCGCCGGTCTCGCGCACGCGCGCGGCCAGCGCCTCGGGATGGGTGGAACCGACACCGTCGTTGATGTTCAGGCCGTTGGGATCGACGCCGATGGCCTCGACCCGTGCGCCGAGTTCGCGCAGCACCAGCGGGCCGACCTGGTAGGTGGCCCCGTGCGCGCAGTCGACCACGATGCGCATGCCGCCGAGGTCGAAGCGCCGTGCCACCGAGCCCTTGCAGGCTTCCACGTAGCGGCCGATGGCATCGCGCGTGCGCACCGCCTTGCCCAGGCGCTCGGAGGACACGGTGGAAAACGGACGTTCGAGGGCGGCCTCGATCGCCAGCTCGGTGGCGTCGTCGAGCTTTTCGCCTTCGGCCGAGAAGAACTTGATGCCGTTGTCGTAGTGCGGGTTGTGCGAGGCACTGATGACGATGCCGCCGTCCGCGCCGAGCGAACGGGTGAGGTGCGACACCGCCGGTGTGGGCATCGGGCCCATCAGCTGCACGTCGACGCCCGCGGCCACCAGCCCGGCCTCCAGCGCGGCCTCGAACATGTAGTTGGAGATGCGGGTGTCCTTGCCGATCAGCACCAGCGGCTTGCGCCACTGGTCGCAGTCCGCACCGCGCGCCTCGCGCAGGGCGTGGCCGTAGGCGTTGCCGAGGCGGAGCACGAAATCCGCCGAGATCGGGCCCTCGCCCACGCGTCCGCGGATGCCGTCGGTGCCGAAATACTGTCTTGCCATCAGTCGTTTACGTTGGGGTGGATGAGGCGAGAACGTCGCAGGCGCAGCGCAGCGGCCAGCGGTATGTCGGGGCGTTTGCGCCAGCCATGCCGCGGGGCGGCGGCGACGTCGGACTCGACCCGGACGGGGTCGGCGGGCGAGGCGCCGGACAGATCCGTCAGCAGTTGCCGCACTGCCTTGCGGTGGGAAGCGTTGACCCACTGCTTGCGTCGACGGATCGCATCGCGGGCGCCCCACTGGCTTTCGGCCACGACGTTGCGGCAGTCGCGCTGCAGACTGTCCCGCTTCTTTTCCTGCGGCGTGCGTTTGCGTGTCATGGTCGTCCCCCGGCTTGGGCGCAGGCTTGCACGTTCCGCCTGCGCCGTCTGCCCCGCAGCCGCTTCAGCCTTCCGCCGCCTCGTCCTCGGGCTCCGGCTGCTTCATCATCAGCGCGACCAGCTGCGCGATGCGCCGACGCAGTTCGCGGCGGTCGCAGATCTGGTCGATGGCGCCGTGGTCGAGCAGGAATTCCGCACGCTGGAACCCTTCGGGCAGCTTTTCGCGCACGGTCTGTTCGATGACGCGCGGGCCGGCGAAGCCGATCAGGGCACCGGGTTCGGCGATGTTGATGTCGCCGAGCATCGCGAACGAGGCCGAGACGCCGCCGGTGGTGGGATGGGTGAGCACCGAGATGTATGGCAGGCCGGCGCCGCGCAGGCGGCCGAGCGCGGCCGAGGTCTTGGCCATCTGCATCAGCGAGAACAGGCTTTCCTGCATGCGTGCGCCGCCGCTGGCGGCGAAGCTGACGAAGGGCGCGCCCAGTTCGAGCGCGCGTTCGGCGCCGAGCGAGAACCGCTCGCCGACCACCGAGCCCATCGAGCCGCCCATGAACGCGAAATCGAAGGCCGCGGCCACCATCGGGCGGGACATCAGGGTGCCGGACATCGCGACCAGCGCGTCGCGCTCGCCGGTGGCCTTCTGCACCGACTTGATGCGCTCGGCGTACTTCTTCTGATCCTTGAACTTCAGCACGTCGACCGGGCCGAGCGCGGCGCCGATCTCGATGCCGCTGCCTTCGTCGAGAAACGACGCCAGGCGCGCGCGGGCGCGGATCGGCGCGTGGTGAAGACACTTCGGGCAGACTTCGAGATTGGCGCGCAGCTCTTCGCGATAAAGCACCGCGCCGCAGCTGTTGCACTTCTCCCAGAGCCCTTCGGGCACGCTGCGTTTGCGCTGCACACCGCTTTCCGTGCGGATGCTGGCGGGCATGAGTTTCTTGAGCCAGGACATGCGTGTACCGATTTCCTTCGTCGTCGGGATCCCCAAAGTGAAGGAGTGTAGCAACTCTGCGTGCCATTCATGCGCCAGAGGGAAAGCGCAATGAAGCCGGCGTCGGCAGGCCCGCCCCGGCATGGCCGGAAAGGCCTGGGACCGGCCGATCCGCAGCATCGGCCGGCTGCATGCGGCCCCGGGCAGCGTGGCTGACCGGCTTCATGCGAATCAATCGCTTATGCCCGCGATCGGACCGCTCACCTCAGGGGGCGGCGTGATGTGGCGGTGCAAGTCTCTGCGCGCATGCACACGACGCGCCCGGAGCCTCATCCCGGGCCGCCCGGCGTACCCGGCGGACGCGCCAGGCGGCCGTCAGCCGTCGATCGCCGCGCGCAGGGGCGCCAGGAAGGCGCGTGCCCGGGCCTGGGCGTCGGCGGGGTCCGCCGCGTCGGCGAGGGCGGCGACCAGCGCACTGCCCACCACCACGCCCTCGGCCGAGGGCGCCATGGCCGCGGCGCCGGCGGCGTCCTTGATGCCGAAGCCCACCACCACCGGCACACCGGCGCGGGCGCGGATCTCTGCCAGATGGCCGCTGGCGTCGCCGGTATCGAGCCGGTCGGCACCGGTCACTCCGGCGTAGCTGACGTAGTACAGGTAACCCTGGGCGTCGGCGCACAGACGATCCAGCCGCGCGGCGGGTGTCGTCGGCGAGGCCAGCAGCACCAGCTGCAGGCCGTGGCCGCCGAGCGCGTCGCGCAGTTCGCCGGCTTCTTCCGGCGGCAGGTCGACCAGCAGCACGCCGTCGACGCCCGCCGCGGCCGCATCCGCGGCGAAGCGCGCGTAGCCGCGGATCTCCACGGGGTTCAGATAGCCCATCAGCACGACCGGCGTGTCGGCGTCGCGCTCGCGGAACGCGCGCGTGGCCTCCAGCGCGAAGCTCAGGCCCGCACCGCGCTCCAACGCACGCTCGGAGCTGCGCTGGATGGTCGGGCCGTCGGCCATCGGGTCGGAGAACGGCACGCCGAGTTCGATGACATCGGCGCCGGCCTCGACCAGCGCGTGCATCACCGGCACGGTGGCCTCCTTCGAGGGATCGCCGGCGGTCATGAACGGCACCAGGGCCTTGCGGCCGCTGGACTTGAGCTGGGTGAAGCGGGTGTCGATGCGGGTCATGAGTCGAAGGTCGATTCCGTAGAGGCGGCTTCAGCCGCGATAAGCGTCAGGAATACATGCAAGCCGGGCGTGACGCGGGTTCGGGGCTGAAGCCCCTCCTGCGACCGCCCGGGCACCGGGCTAAAACACGATCCCTTCCCGCGCCGCGACCGTGTGCACGTCCTTGTCGCCGCGCCCGGACAGATTGCACAGCACGAGGCCGTCCTTCGGCAGCTCTCGGGCGAGTTTGATGGCCTGGGCGATGGCGTGGCTGGATTCGAGCGCGGGCAGGATGCCTTCGGTCTTGGCCAGCAGATGGAACGCTTCCATCGCCTCGGCATCGGTCACGCCGACATATTCGGCGCGACCGCGGTCCTTCAGGAACGCGTGTTCGGGGCCGACGCCGGGGTAGTCGAGGCCGGCGGAGATCGAGTGGGTCTCGATGATCTGGCCGTCGTCGTCGCACAGCACGTAGGTGCGGTTGCCGTGCAGCACGCCGGGGCGTCCTGCGGCCAGCGAGGCGGCGTGCAGGCCGCTGCCGACGCCGTGCCCCGCCGCTTCGGCGCCGACCAGGCGCACACCGGCATCGTTGAGGAAGGGGTGGAAGATGCCGATGGCGTTGCTGCCGCCGCCCACGCAGGCGGTGATGGCATCCGGCAGGCGGCCGTATTCGGCCAGCATCTGCGCGCGCGCCTCGCGGCCGACCACGGCGTTGAAGTCGCGCACCATGCGCGGGTACGGGTCCGGGCCGGCCACGGTGCCGATGATGTAGAAGGTGTCGCGCACGTTGGTCACCCAGTCGCGCATGGCCTCGTTGAGCGCGTCCTTGAGGGTCTTCGAGCCGCTGGTCACCGGCACCACGGTCGCGCCGAGCAGGCGCATGCGGTAGACGTTGATCTTCTGGCGCTCGATGTCGGTGGCGCCCATGTAGACCACGCATTCCAGGCCCAGGCGCGCGGCGACGGTGGCGCTGGCCACGCCGTGCTGGCCGGCGCCGGTTTCGGCGATGACCCGCTTCTTGCCCATCCGCGCGGCCAGCATGGCCTGGCCGATGGTGTTGTTGATCTTGTGCGCGCCGGTGTGGTTGAGGTCCTCGCGCTTGAGCAGGATGCGCGCGCCGCCGGCGTGGTCGCTGAGCCGCTCGGCGTGGTAGATCGGGCTGGGCCGGCCGACGTAGTGCGCCAGGTCCTGGTCGAAGGCAGCGATGAAGGCCGGGTCGACCCGCGCCACGTCGTAGGCCGCGGCCAGCTCCTGCAGTGGGCCGATCAGGGTTTCGGCGACGAAGCGGCCGCCGAAGCGGTCGAAATGGCCCTCGGCATCGGGGAAGGCGTTGTAGTCGGTCCGGGCCGGGCCGGCGGAGTCATGGTCGAGCATGGGAAAGGCGCCGCGGTTGCGATGTCGTACTTTAACGCAGACAAGCGGGCCGGATAAGCCATAAAATCAGTACAACCTGTCAGGAAAACTCACGCATCATGCAGCGCGACCTGCCCCCGCTCAATGCCCTGCGCGCGTTCGAGGCCGTGGCCCGGCTGGACAGCGTCAGCCGCGCCGCCGAGGAACTGCACGTCACCCACGGCGCGGTGAGCCGGCAGCTGCGGGTGCTGGAGCAGGCGCTGGTGGCGCCGCTGTTCGTGCGCGCGGGCCGCGGGCTGGCGCTCACCGCCGCCGGGCGCCGGCTGCACGCGGCGGCCGAGGATGCGCTGCGCCCGCTGCGCTCCGCCTGGGCCGAACTGCGCCGCGGCCCGGAGCAGGCGCCGCTGGTGCTGGGCTGCCCGGGCAGCCTGCTGGCGCGCTGGATGATTCCGCGCCTGGACCGGCTGGCGCAGGACTGCCCCGGGCTGCAGCTGCATCTCTCCGCGCGCGAGACCGCGCCGGATGCGCAGCTGAGCGGGCTGGACGCGGCGCTGGTGATCGCCGCCCCGCCCTGGCCCGCCGACTGGCAGGTGCACACGCTCGCCACCGAGCGCATCGGCCCGGTGCTCGGCCCGCGCTGGCCGGGGGCGGAGACACTGCTGCAGGCATCGCCGCAAACGCTGGCCGCACATGCCCTGCTGCACACCACCTCGCGCCCGCAGGCGTGGCGCGCCTGGGCGACACGCGCGGGCGTGAACCCCGACACGCTGCGGATGGGCACGGGTTTCGACCATCTGCACTACCTGCTGGAGGCCGCCATCGCCGGGCTGGGGATCGCCATCGCGCCGGAACAACTGGTGGCCGACGACCTCGCCACCGGCCGGCTCATCGCGCCCTGGGGGTTCGTGGACACCGATGCGCAGTGGGTCCTCTGCGCCTCGCGGCGGCGCGACGATGCGCGCATCGCGCGGCTGGCGGAGTGGCTGCGGGCAGCGCTGCGGTAGCCGACAGGCCACCGGGAAGCGGCATCCGGACTGGAGGCAGATCGCGAGGCCGGGAGCGGTGGGCAGGATCAACCTCATGGACGGCCCGATCGCCGCCCATGAGGCCCTGCGGACGCAGGCGATCAGGTCTCCGCGGTGCGCTCCGCCATCGCGTCGGCGCGGCGGACTTCCGCGACGAAGCGCCGCATCCGCGCGGCGTCCTTGAGCCCCGGCGCCGATTCGATGCCGCTGGACACGTCCACGCCAGGACAGCCGGTGGCGTGGATCGCGTCGGCCACGTTGTCCGGATGCAACCCGCCGGCGAGCAGCCACGGGCGGGCGCAGTCGCGCGGGAGGCGCGACCAGTCGAAGGCATGGCCGCTGCCGCCGGCCTGCCCTGCGGCATGGCTGTCGAACAGGAAACCGGCCGCGTGAGGCCAGTGCGCGGTCAGCGCGGCGCCATCGAAGGCGCCGCCCGATGCCGCATCGCCGCCCATCGCCACCGCCTTCATGTACGGCAGGCCGAAGGACGCGCAGAACGCGTCGTCCTCGCCGCCATGGAACTGCAGCACGGTGGGGCGCACGGCATCCATCACCTCGCGCACCGTGGCCGCGTCGTTGTCCATGAACAGCGCCACGGCGGCCATGAAGGGGTCGAGCGCGGCGCGCAGCGGCGCGGCCGCCTGCGGCGTCACCCTGCGCTTGCTGCGCTCGGCGAAGACGAAGCCGACGGCATCGACGCCGAGTGCGCAGGCCTCGGCGACATCCCCGATGCGGGTCAGGCCGCAGAACTTGATCCGGGTGCGCGCATGGCGACGCGACGCTGCGGAGGGGCCGGGCTCAGGCATCGAACAGCACCTCCTCGGGCAGCGGCCACTCGCGTGGATAGAGCGGACCGACGAACACCAGCCCCTGCGCCGGGCCGGTGGGGCCGGCCAGGGTGCGGTCGCGCGCCTCGAGCACGTCGGCGATCCACGCCTCCGGTCGCTCTCCGGCACCGACCTCCAGCAGCGAACCGACCATGTTGCGCACCTGATGGTGCAGGAAGGCGTTGGCCTGGACCTCGAACACGACGGTGTCGCCTTCGCGGCGCACATCCAGCCGCTGCAGTTCGCGGCGCGCGTGCGCGGCCTGGCAGTGTACGGTGCGGAAACTGGTGAAGTCGCGCTCGCCCAGCAACTGCCGGGCCGCGCGGTGCATCGCGTCCGCGTCCAGCGGACGCTTCTCCCAGGCCAGCCACTGGCGGCCGAGCGCGGGCCGGACCTGATGGTTGAGCAGGCGATAGCGGTAGCGGCGTGCACGCGCGGAAAAGCGCGCATCGAAGTCGTCCGGCACCGGCGCGCACCAGCGCACGCGCATCGCCGGCGGCAGGCGCGACGTGGTGCCGAGCACCCAGCCGCGCGGGTCGCGGCGCGCATCGGTATCGAAATGCACCACCTGGCATTCGGCATGCACGCCGGCATCGGTTCGCCCGGCGCAGACCGTGGACACCGGATGGTCGGCCACGGTGGCCAGCGCGCGTTCGAGCGTCGCTTGCAGATTCGGCACCGTGCCGGGGCGCAGCGGCGCACCGTCGGCGCCCAGCGCGCCGGTCTCGGCATCGTCTTCGCGTGCGGTCAGGCGCTGCCAGCCGTGGAAGTCGCTGCCGTCGTATTCGACGCCGAGGGCGTAACGCATCGGAATGCGGGAGCGGGGCCGGACCGGCGCCAGGCTCAGGCCAGTTCGGACAGCAGGCGCGCGGCCTCGGCGCTGTCGTCGGCATCGCCGTAGGCGGCGACCTCGCGCAGCAGGCCGACCGCGGTGCTGCGGTCGCCCATGTCGAGGTAGGCACGGGCCAGTTCGATCCGGCTTTGTCCCGCGGGCGCGGTGTTGAGGCTGGGCACGCCGCTGCCGTCGGCCGCGGCGAGACCGCCGGAGGCATGCCAGGTCGGCACCGGGCCCACCGGCACGCGGGCGGGCGGTTCGTCGGCCTCGGCAGCGGCCACGCGCGCATCCTCGCGGCTCCAGGCCGGCATGGCCGGCGCTTCATCCGAGGTCGGCAGCGCGGCCGCCAGACGCGCGGTGCGCCCGCTGTCGGTGGCGGCCGGCGCAGCGGGCCGTCGACGCATCATCAGCGCCGCCAGCCCACCCAGGACCAGCAGACCGGCACCGATCATCAGCCACAGGCCGAAGCCACCGCCGGTGGCGGCATCCTGGCGCGTGGCCAACTGCTGCTGCACCGAGGCCAGCTCGCTGTCCTTCATCGCGATCAGCTGCTGCTGCTTGTTCTGCAGATCCTCCAGCTCGGCCACGCGGGCCTTCAGCTCGGCGACTTCCGCCTCGCGCGCGGCAAGGGATTCCTGGGTCTCGATCTCTGCCTGCTGGCGCAGCATGTCGCCTCCACCACTGCTGTCGATGCCCGACTGGGTCGGTGCATCGCCGTTCCGGCGCTCGGCCGGGGGAACGATTTCGAGCCGCGCGCCGGCGGTGCGGGACGTGGAACCACCCGCCTCCCCGGAAACGGCCCCCTGCCCCGCCGAAGCGGGCGGCGCGGTGCCGGCCACCGACGGCGGTTGCGCGAGTGCGCGGCCGGCGCTGCGCCACTGCGCGGTCTGCTCGCGGACCAGCAGCGCGGCTTCGTCGGGACTGTAGGCGGCGATGGTCTCGCCGTCCGGGATGCGCAGCACCGCGCCGGCCTTGACCAGATTGACGTTGCCGCCGATGAAGGCGTCCGGGTTGGCACGCAGCAGCGCCACGAGAGTCTGGTCCAGCCGCTGACGGCCCTCGCCCTGACCGGCGAGCACCTCCGCGGCGATGCCACCCAGCGTCTCGCCGCGACGCACGGTGCGGGTGCCGCTCGCGGCGCCCTCCGCGGCAGAGGCCGCAGGCTCGCGCCCGGCCGGGGCAGGCAGCGGAGCCGGTACGGCCGCCACTTCACGCGGCTGCGGGGCCGGCACCGGAGCCGGTTCGGCCGCCGCGGCATCCGGCGAGAGCGGGATGCCCACCGGAGCTTCGGCTTCGAGAGGGTCGAGGTCGGTGGCAGCGGTCTGCGGCCGGGTCGGCAGCGGGATCGGCACCGGCGACTCCGCGTTCAGCGGATCGGCGGGCAGCGCGATGGGTTCGCGCGCGATCAGGTCGTCCTCGGTGGTGGCTTCCTCGATCGGCGGCTGGGCCGGCGCCTCGGCGCTCTGCGGCGCGTCCAGCAGGGCCGAGTACTCGCGCACCAGGCGGCCCTGGCCCCAGTCCACCTCGATCAGGAAGGTCAGCAGCGGCTGCTGCACCGGGGTGGGGCTGGTGACCCGGATCACCGGCCGGCCGCGGGCATCGAGCGCCGCGGTGAACTGCAGATTGGAGACGATGCCCTCCGGCGGCGACAGGCCGACACGCGCGAAGGTTTCCGGCGACGCCAACCGTGCCTGCAGCGCCTGCAGTTCGGTCGGATCGGCGGACACGATGGGGATTTCGGCCAGCAGCGGCTGGTCGCGCTTGGACAGCACCTGGATCTGGCCCAGGCCCAGCGCAGCGGCCAGCGGTGCCCAGACCAGCAGGCCGACTGCAAGCACAACCGCAAGACTGGCGCGCAAGTGATTGATCACACGTTCCCCTCGGTACATTCCCGAGACTGTAGCCGGGTCTCCGGGTGCTGCGCAACGGCGGCGGCGTTCGGAGCGGCATGCGCCCCCGGCCCCGCGCGGCCGATCGGCAAGCTCGGACGCGCGCACCGATGGGGGGTTCGGGCCTGCAGGCTCTCCTACGCGCAAGCCGCACCCGTAGGAGAGGCTTCAGCCTGGGCGGCGCCCGCAAGACGCCGCAACCGCGGTGCCGAGCTCGGGCTTCAAGGCTCTCCTGCGAACGAGCCGCCCCGCAGGAGCGGCTTCAGCCGCGGCCGCAGCGCAGGCCATCGCGAGCGCGACACCGCTTTCGGGCCTGAAGGCCCTCCTGCAGATGCCGGGCAGCGCTCAGCCCTGCTCAGCCGCCACCAGTTCGGCGATCTGCACGGCGTTCAGCGCCGCGCCCTTGCGGATGTTGTCCGACACGACCCAGAGATTCACCGCCTGCGGGTGCGAGAAGTCGTCGCGGATGCGGCCCACGTACACCGGGTCGCGGCCGGAGGCGTGGGTGACCGGGGTCGGGTAGCCCCCGGCCTTGCGCTCGTCCACCACTTCCACCCCGGGCGCCTGCTCCAGCAGTGCGCGCACCTGCTCCGCGCTGATCTTCTCGCGGGTCTCCACGTTGACCGCCTCGGAATGGCCGTAGAACACCGGCACGCGCACGGCGGTGGGGTTCACCTGGATGGTGTCGTCGCCGAGGATCTTGCGGGTCTCCCAGACCAGCTTCATCTCTTCCTTGGTGAAGCCGTTGTCGAGGAAGTCGTCGATGTGCGGGATCAGGTTGAAGGCGATCTGCAGCGGGAAGCGCTTCGGCTCGGGGTCCTGGAAGTTCAGCAGCGCAGCGGTCTGCTTGCCCAGCTCCTCCAGCGCCGAACGCCCGGCGCCGGACACCGACTGGTAGGTCGCGACGTTGATACGCACGATGCCGGCGGCATCGTGGATGGGCTTGAGCGCGACCAGCATCTGCATGGTCGAACAGTTGGGGTTGGCGATGATGCCGCGCGGACGGTTGCGGGCGGCTTCGGGGTTCACTTCGCTCACCACCAGCGGCACGTCGTCGTCGTAGCGGAAGGCGCTGGAATTGTCGATCACCACCGCCCCGGCGGCGGCGAATTTCGGGCCGAATTCCTTGGAAATGGAGCCGCCGGCCGAAAACAGCGCGATGTCGACGCCGGCCGGGTCGAAGCTGGCCAGATCGCGCACCAGGATCTCGTCGTCGCCGAACTGCACATACTCGCCGGCCGAACGCTCGCTGGCGAGCGCAATGACTTCGCTGGCCGGGAATTTGCGCTCGGCGAGAATCGACAGCATCGTCTCGCCCACGGCGCCCGTCGCGCCGACCACTGCCACCTTGAATTGCCTGCTCATTCTGGTTTCACCTGGGATTGCGTAGGAGGGCCTTCAGGTCCGACCAGGCCCAATCGGGTCTGATCGTTATCGCCCGAGTCGCGGCTGAAGCCGCTCCTACGATGTTGGGGGTATGGAAAAGCGTATCTGCGTCGGGACTCCGCGGCGCGTCGCTGCCCGTGGGGGGCGAACCGGCGAGGCGCCGCTATCGTTTGGGGTCGGCAGTGGGGTCGGGTGCGACGGCCGGAATCCGCGGAAACACCTGGCCCACATCGCCGCACTGGGCGCGATGCTGCAGCGCCAGGTCCATCAGGGTCAACGCCATCATCGCCTCGCAGATCGGCGTAGCGCGGATGCCGACGCAGGGGTCGTGGCGGCCGGTGGTGACCACTTCCACCGCCTCGCCGTCCACGTCCAGGCCGCGGCCGGGAATGCGCAGGCTGGAGGTCGGCTTGAACGCGACGTGGCAGACCAGCTGCTGGCCGCTGCTGATGCCGCCGAGCACGCCGCCGGCATGGTTGGAGAGGAAGCCCGCGCGGGTCATCTCGTCGCGGTGTTCGGTGCCGCGCTGGGCCACCGCGGCGAAGCCGTCGCCGATCTCCACGCCCTTGACCGCGTTGATCGACATCATCGCCGCGGCCAGCATGCCGTCCAGCTTGGCGTACAGCGGCTGGCCCCAGCCGGGCGGCACGCCGTCGGCCAGCACGGTGACCCGCGCGCCGACCGAATCGCCGGATTTGCGCAGCGCGTCCATGTAGGCCTCGAGCGCCGGCACCTGGCCGGCGACCGGCCAGAAGAAGGGAGAGGCTTCGACGGCATCCCAGTCGGGCGCGACCGGGCTCCACGCACCGGCCTCGGGCAGCAGCTCGCCCAGCTGCGACAGGTGGCCGCGGACTTCGATGCCGTGGCGCTCGCGCAGCCATTTCTTGGCGATCACCGCGGCGGCCACGCGCATGGTGGTCTCGCGCGCGCTGCTGCGCCCGCCGCCGCGCGGGTCGCGGATGCCGTATTTCTGCCAGTAGGTGTAGTCGGCGTGGGCGGGGCGGAACTGGTCGGCGATGCTGCCGTAGTCCTTGCTGCGGGCGTCGGTGTTGCGGATCAGCAGGGCGATGGGGGTGCCGGTGGTGCGGCCCTGGTAGACGCCGCTGAGGATCTCGGTCTGGTCGGTTTCGCGGCGCTGGGAGGTGTGGCGGCTGCGGCCGGTGGCGCGGCGTTCGATGTCGCGGGCGAAGTCGTCTTCGGTCAGGGCAAGGCCGGGGGGGCAGCCGTCGATCACGCAGCCGATGGCGGGGCCGTGGGATTCGCCGAAGGTGGTGATGCGCAGGAGGTGGCCGAAGGTGTTGGACATTGGGGGCGGTATGTTCCGTTGTACTTCGCGGGGCGCGAATAGAAAAAAGCAGGAGCTTCCGCGCTGTCGCGCAGGCCGCTTTTCCTCGGGCTTGTGCGTTGGAAAAGCAACAGCTTCCGCGCTATCGCGCGGGTAACTTTTCTTTGCGTGCCCAAAGAAAAGTCAC
>ERZ1066121.1438-NODE-1438-length-17506-cov-43.469142_pt1 | contig 17506 bp, 16 predicted proteins | sample MGYA00382768_ERZ1066121 | MGnify/ENA primary metagenome ERZ1066121 (study PRJEB33369, sample SAMEA5778351) | biofilm metagenome | biome: Industrial cooling water; feature: Water cooling tower basin; material: Biofilm | place: United Arab Emirates | collected... | reverse complement strand
GTCAGGCAGGTGAAGCTGAAGTACAGCAGCTCCCACCAGCCGGTCAGGCCGTCGGCGTCGTTGGTGGGATTGATGAAGAACGCGCCCGGCGCCAAGCGCTCGATCGCCGCGTAGACGTAGGCGAACACGAAGGCCAGCAGCACGTACAGCGAGGCCAGCGCCCACAGCTCGTCGAGCGTCATGATCTCGTCGCGCAGCACGTAGCGCAGCAGGCAGGCCGCGACGAAGCCGTGGAACGCCGCCTGCGCAAGCTGGCTCGCCACGTAGAGCGCGTCGCCGCCGCCGAACACCTCGGCCGCGTGCAGCAGCACCGCGGGCACCAGCAGCACCCAGCCGAGCCGCGCCTCCGCGCCGCTGGCGCGCGCGGCCTTCAGCGCCAGCGCCAGGATCAGCCAGTCGAAGGCCACCAGCACGAGCCGCCCGCCGGCCACGTCGTCGAGCCACGGCCAGGCCAGCACCTGGGTGAACAGCGCGAGCAGCAGCAGCGCATTGGGCAGCCGGCGCAGCCGCGCGATCGCCCTCATCGCCGCGCCGCCGCGCTCACAGGCCCTCCCAGGTGCGGAAGGCCTCGCGGATGTGGTGGCGCAGCGCCTCCTCGTCCCAGGGCTTGGTCAGGAAGCGGTAGATCGCGCCGCGGTTGATCGCCTCGGTGACGGTGGCGAGGTCGGTGTAGCCCGAGAGGATCAGCCGCACGGTGCGCGGGTAGAGCTCCTTCACCCGGCCGAGGAACTCGGTGCCGCTGACGTCATTCATGCGCTGGTCGCTGACGATCACCTGCACGTCGTTGCTGGCCAGCAGCTCGAAGGCCTCCTGCACGCGGCTGGCCGCCAGCACGCGGTAGCCGTCGCGGCGGAACACGCGCTGCAGCGCCTTGAGCACGTTCTCCTCGTCGTCGACCAGCAGCAGCGTCCGCGACGCCGCCCCTTGCGCGAACAGCTCCGGGCGCAGGTAGCGCTGGCGCAGCAGCGGCTCGAGGTCGGCGGGCGCCAGCGCGCCGGCGAAAAGGAAGCCCTGCAGCTGGTCGCAGTCGGCGCGGCGCAGGTAGCCGACCTGCGCCTCGGTCTCGACGCCTTCGGCCATCACCTTCAGGTGCAGCTGCCGCCCCATCGCGATGATGGCGCGGGCGATCGCCGCCTGGCCCTGGTCGTGGGCCACCTCACCGGTGAATTCGCGGTCGATCTTGATCTTCGACAGCGGGTAGCGCGGCAGCTGCGACAGCCCGGCGCCGCCCATCCCGAAGTCGTCGAGCGTCAGCCCGACGCCGTAGCTGCGCAGGCGGCGCAGGGTGTCGCGGATGCGCGCGGCGTCGCGCAGCAGCGTGCTTTCCGAGAGCTCGATCTCGAACTGGTCGAAGGCCACGTCGGCGGCGGCGAGCCGCCGCTCGAGCTGGTCGACGAGGTCGTCCTCGAGCAGCTGCACGGTCGACACGTTGACCGCGACGCGCAGGTCGTCGAAGCCGCTGCGCCGCCAGTGGCGGGCATCGGCGATGATGCGGTCGAGCACCCAGGCGCTGACGCCGCGCACCATGCCGAGCTGTTCGGCGCGCGGCAGGAACTGCGGCGCGGCCAGCACCCGCCCGTCCGGCGCGCGCCAGCGCAGCAGGGCCTCGACGCCGGCGATGCGGCCGTCGGCCGCGTCGACGAAGGGCTGGTAGTGCAGCTCGAGCTCGTCGCGCTCGAGCGCCTGCGCCAGCGCCCGGGTGAACGCCGGCGCGGTCGCCGCCGCCGGTGCGCCGGCGCGCGCGGCGCGACCCACGCCGCTGCGCTGCGCCGCGTAGAGCGCGCGGTCGGCGGCGGCCAGCGCCGCCACCAGCGGCTCGCCGTCGTCGGGATACACGGCCAGGCCCACGCTGGCGCTGAGCGTCAGCGCGTGCGGCGGCACCGCCAGCGGCGCGGCCAGTTCGGCCAGCAGTCGCCCAGCCCAGGCCTCGGGATCGGCCAGCGCGCCGGGATCGTCGGTGACCACCAGCACGCAGGCCCCGCGCAGGCGCCAAACCCGCCCGCGCGGCAGCGCAAACGCGGCGATGCGATCGGCGGCCGCGGCCAGCGCGCGCGCCGCCACCGGCTCGCCGAGGCCGTCGACCAGACCGACGAAGCGGTCGAACGCGACCTCGGCCAGCAGCGCGCGGCGGTCGGGCGGCAGCGCCGCCAGCAGGGTGGGATCGGCGGCGCCGAGCCACGGCAGGCGGCTGGTGGGATCGAGCGCGGCCTCAGGCGGCGTCACGGCCGCCTCAGTCCGCCGCGCCGGCCGTCTCGACCGCCAGCTCGGCGGCCAGCGCGTGCCAGCCCGAGCGCGCGGCGTCGAGGCCCTGCCGCGAGAGCCAGGCCTCGTCGAGCGGCACGTCGCCGACCAGCGCCCACGCGACGTGACAGGCGCCGACGACGCCGAGGCCCGATTCCCCGGCAAGACCCGGCGCCGGATGCAGGGCGCAGGCCTCGACCAGGCCCTGCGGCAGCCCCCACAGCGCCAGCAGGTAGGCGCCGGCCTCGGCGTAGGTGGGCCGCTCGTCGCCGTCGCCGGGCGGCGTCCACGGCAGGCGCACGTCGGGCAGCAGCCGGCCCACGCCCGCAAGCAGCGCCGCGGTGGCCGCGCGGTCGGCGCGCGGGCCCGGGAGCAGGCGCGCGGCGAGCTTCGACGCCTGCAGGCTGCGCTCGCGAAGCGCCTCGTGGGCCGGGTCGGCGTCGCGGCCGCGCAGGCCGCCGAACACCTCGCCGGCCAGCACCAGGCGACGCAGGGTGAGGTTGCCCAGCCAGACCACGGCGGTGTGGATGTCGTCGATGCGGCGCCCGCCCGAATACATCGCCGAGTTGCACAGGCGCAGCACCTTGGCCGCGAGGGCGGGATCGCCTTCGACCAGCGCGGCGACCTCGCGGGCCGACACGTCGGGGTCTTCGGTGCGCCGCATCAGGTCGAGCGACAGCGCCGGCGGCGGCGGGAGCCGTCCCACGCGTCCGATCGCCTCGGCCAGCCGCGGGCCTTCGAGCCGCTCGCGCAGCGCGAGCACCGCGCCCAGCCCGGCCAGCAGCGCGTCGGCGTCGAGCGGCGGCTCGAGCAGGCGATGCACGTTCTCGAGCGCCGCGAGCCCCGGCGCGTCGCGGCCATCGTCGAGCAGCAGGCAGCGGATCACCCGCGGCTGGTCGCGCTTGAGCAGGCCGAGCAGCGCGTTGCCCGACCCTTCGGCGAGCCGCGGCTGCACGATCGCCGCGTCGAACGGCGACTCGCGCAGCGCGGCCAGCGCCTCGGCCGCCCCCGCGGCGCGGTGCAGCGACGCGCGCGCGCCGAGCGACGCGGCCAACGCGTCGGCGAGGCGGGCATCGATGCCGGCGAACAGCAGGCGCAGCGGCGGGATCGGGGCATCCATGGCGGCGGAACGGGCGGGCGCGCGGCGGGGAGGCCCCGAGTGTAGGCGCTCGGGCCGATCTCGCGGACTGTGATCCCGGGCGCGGCGCGGCGCGCGCGTCGGCGCCTAGACTTTGTCAACGTCGACAAACCGGTTCCGATGCGCGTTTTCCTTGCTTCCTCCGATCCGCGGCGCGCCGCCGCACTGGGTGCGGCGCTTGCCGCGCGCGGCTTTGACTGGCGTGTGCAGGTGATCGATGCCGACGCCGCGCCCGAGGCCGGCACCGGCGAGTCCGTGCTGCTGGTGGATCCGGCGCTGCCGGAAGCGGCCGCGCTGCTGCGCCGCTGGCTCTACGCCGCGCCCGAAGCGGCGCGCGCGCTGCTGGCGCCACCCGCGCACGAGGCGCTGCCGGCGGGGCTGCTGGCGCTGGCCCACGCGGTGCTCGACGACCGGGAAGCGATCGACGCGCTCGCCGAGGCGCTGGCCGGCCACGCCGCGCTGGCCGCGGCGCTCGATCGGCCGTCGCTGCGCGCGCAGGTCGGCGCGCTGACCCGGCTTCCCGGCGCGCCCAAGCTCTATCTCGCCATCAGCCGCGCGCTCGACAATCCCGCCGTCGACACCGACGCCATCGCCGCGCAGGTGATGAGCGATCCGGTGCTGTCGGCCCGCGTGCTGCAGATCGCCAACTCCGCCCTCTTCGGCGCCGGCCGCCGCATCGACAGCATCCCCGTGGCGCTTGGCCGACTCGGGCTGAAGACCACGCGGCAGCTGGTGCTCGCCGCCGAGCTGTATGCGTTCGACGGCGCCGACGCGGCGCGCGCCGCGCGCGCGCGCCAGCAGGCGCTGGTCTCGGCTTGGCTGGCACCGCGGCTGCTCGCTCCGGGCGTCGACGCCGACGTCGCCGCCACCGCGGCCCTGCTGGCCGGACTGGGCGCGATGCTGCCCGAGCTCGACGACGACGGCGTGCCCGCCTTGCCGGGCGCGCCGGCCCTGCAGGACGAGGCCGCGGCCTACCTGCTGGGACTCTGGCAGCTGCCGGCCGCCCTGCAGCAGGCGGTGGCCTGGCAGCGCTGCCCGCGGCTGTCGGGCGGGCGATTCGGCCTGGTCGGCGCCGTGCACGTGGCCAGCGCGCTGGCCTTCGAACGCGCGGTCGACGAGGCGTGGCTGCAGCGCGTCGGCATGGCCGCGCACCTGCCGGCGTGGCGCGAGCTCGCGACGCGGCTCGATCGCTTCGTGGCCTGACGGCGACGGCTTTCCGGCGCCGTTTTCGTGGCGCTTTCCGCGTCGCGCAGCGCGCATCGGCTCGACTATGCTGGCCCGGCGCCGCAGCGACGCGGCGCGTCCCGGGGATCGCGATGAGCAACGAACGGCCAGCGCCGCTCGATGACCGCCTCGTCTTCGCGCTGGAGGCAGCGCCCGCGGCAGCGCCCGCGCGCACCCCATGGCCGATCCTCGTGGTCGACGACGAGCCCGACGTCTACGCCGCCACCTGCATGGCGCTGCGCGGCGTCGAGATCCTCGGCAGGCCGCTCGAGTTCCTGCACGCGGCGTCGGCCGCGGAAGGATTCGCGCTGCTGCGCGCGCGTCCCGACGTGGCGGTGATCCTGCTCGACGTGGTGATGGAGTCCGACGACGCCGGGCTCGCGCTGGTGGCGCGCGTGCGCGGCGAGCTCGGGCTGCACAAGCCGCGCGTGATCCTGCGCACCGGGCAGCCCGGCTACGCGCCCGAGATGCAGGCGATCCGCGACTACGACATCAACGACTACCGCATCAAGAGCGAGCTGACGCGGACGCGGCTCTACACGGTGCTGACGTCGGCGCTGCGCGCGTTCCAGTCGCTGGCCGCGGTCGAGGCCACGCGCGCCGACCTCGAGTACCTGCTGGCCGCGCAGACCGAGCTGCTGTCGGCCAACACGCTGCCCGGCTTCGCGGTCGGCCTGCTCGAGCGCCTCGCCGGGCTCTACGACGTGCCGGCGAACGCGCTGTTCTGCTGCGACGCGCGCGCCGCGCCCGACGCCGACGGCGGCACCGGCCGCCGCGTGCTGGCCGCCACCGGCCGCTATGCCGACTGGTCGTGGCGCCGGCTCGACGCGCTCGGCTCCCGCCCCGAGGTGGCGGCCATCGAGCGCGCCTTCGCCGAGCGTCGCAACGTCTACGCCGAGACCGGCGTGGCGATGCACCTGCCCTCGCGCACCGGCGCCGACGCGGTGGCGTTCCTCGGCGCCGACGACCTGCCGGGCGCGCACGATCCGCGCATCGTCGACATGTTCGTGCAGAACACCGCGGTGGCCGCCGACGGCGTGCGCCTCGTCGAGCGCCTGCGCGACGCCGCCTATGTCGACGGCCTGACGCGGCTGCCGAACCGCTCGGCGCTGGCCGAGACCATCGACAGGGCGCTGCGGGCGCCCACGGGCGAGGCGATGCGCCTGCTGCTCATCGACATCGACCAGTTCTCCGAGATCAACGAGACCTTCGGCGACCGCATCGGCGACGCGCTGCTGCGCGGCGTCGCGCAGCGGCTGATCGGTCTTGCCGACGCCAGCGTCCGGGTGGCGCGCGTGGCCAACGACACCTTCGCCGCCTTCGGCCCGCGCGAGCGGCTGCAGCCCGGGGAATGGTCGCGGCGGCTCGACGAGCCGTTCGACGTCGAGGACCTGCAGATCGGCCTCTCGGCCTCGTTCGGCGGCGTCGAGCTGGTGGGCGACTGCAGCAGCGGCGGCGAAGTGATCAAGATGGGGTACTCGGCGCTGAAGCGCGCCAAGCAGACCGGGCACCGCTCGGTGGCGTTCTACTCGCACGAGGTCGCCACCGAGATCAAGGAGCGCACGCGCCTGCTGCACGGCCTGCGCTCGGCCTTCGACCAGCAGCGGCTGTTCCTGATGTTCCAGCCGCAGGTCGACGCCGCGTCGGGCCGAACGGTGGGCCTCGAGGCGCTGATGCGCTGGCGCGCCGACGATGGGCGGCTGGTGCCGCCCGACCGCTTCATCCCGGTCGCCGAGCAGTCCGGCCTGATCAAGGATCTCGGCGGCTGGGCGATGCGCAGCGCCATCCGCCGCGCCGCGCTGCTGCGCGACGCCGGGTACGCGCTGCGGATGGCGGTCAACGTGTCGATGAGCCAGCTGCTGGTGCCCGGCTTCGAGGTGCTGGTGGCCGAGGCGCTGGCCGACGGCGGGCTGCCGCCCGACCAGCTCGAGATCGAGATCACCGAGTCGGTCGCGATGCAGTCGCCCGACATCGTGCTGCCGCGCCTCGCCGCGCTGAAGCAGATGGGCGTCGGCGTGGCGATCGACGACTTCGGCACCGGCTACTCGTCGCTGTCGAGCCTCGAGCGGATCGCGCCGGACCGGCTGAAGATCGACCGCAGCTTCGTCATGGGCCTCGGCGGCGAGGCCGGCGGCGGCTTGGCCGAGATGATCATCGAGCTGGGGCGCACGCTGGGCCTGACGGTGATCGCCGAGGGCGTGGAGACCGCGCCGCAGCGCGACCGGCTCGTGGCGCTGGGCTGCCATGAGCTGCAGGGTTATCTCTTCGCGCCGCCGATGGCCGCCGAACCGCTGCTCGACTGGCTCGCGGCGCGCGCCGCCGGGGCCGCATGAGCGCGGCCGGCGCCGACGCGGCGCACCGGCTGCGCCTGCAGGCCGAATACCACGAGGTGCTGTTCCGGCATTCGCCGCTGCCGGTCATCGTGATCGATCCGCGCGTGAACCGGCTCGTCGACTGCAACGATGCGGCCATCGCCATCTACGGCTTCGGCAGCCGCGCGGCGACGCTCGACATCAACGCCGCCGCGGTCTCGCCGCCGCGGCAGCCCGACGGCCGCGCGTCGGTGGACGCGGTGGCGCCCTACGTCGACGCCGCGCTGGCCGGTTCGCCGCAGGTGTACGAGTGGCGGCACCGGCGACCCGACGGCAGCGAGTTCGACGCCGAGGTGAGGCTGGTGCGCTTCGGCCCGCCGGAAGCGCCGCTGCTGCTCGGCAGCCTGATCGACATCACCGCGAGCAAGGCCGCCACCGCGGCGCTGCGGCGGCTCAACGAGGAGCTCGAGAGCCGCGTGGCCGCGCGCACGTGCGATCTCGCCGAGTCCAATGCCGGCCTCTCCGACGCGATCGACCGGCTGCGCCGCGCCCAGGACGAGCTGGTGCGCAGCGAGCGGCTGGCGTCGCTGGGGGCGATGGTGGCCGGCATCGCGCACGAGCTGAACACGCCGCTGGGCAGCGCGCTGCTGGTGGCCACCACGCTCGGCGACGGCATCGAGGCGCTGCGCGCGCAGCTCGCCGGCGGAACGCTGACGCGATCGGCGCTCGAGGCCTTCCTCGACCAGCAGGCCGAGGCGCAGTCGCTGATCGTGCGCAACGCGCAGCGCGCCGCCGAACTGATCGGCCACTTCAAGCAGGTCGCGGTCGACCAGACGTCCGAGCAGCGCCGCCGCTACGACCTCGCCGAGGTCGTCGACGAGGTCATCGCCACGCTGCAGCCGCGGCTGCGCAAGCGACCGCTGCAGATCGACGTCGACCTCGCGCCCGGGATGGCGATGGACGGGTATCCCGGCCCGCTCGGCCAGGTGTTGACCAACCTCGTCATGAACGCGGCGCTGCACGGCCTGCGCGAGCGCGCCGGACGGATCGCGGTAAGCGCGCGGCCGGCCGGCACCGACGCGGTGCGGCTCGCGGTCGAAGACGACGGCGTCGGCATCGCGCCCGAGCACCTGCCGCGCCTGTTCGATCCATTCTTCACCACGCGCCTCGGCGAGGGCGGCAGCGGGCTGGGGCTGCACATCTGCTACAGCCTTGTGCACCGCACGCTCGGCGGCCGCATCGACGTGGACAGCGCCCCCGGCGGCGGTGCGCGCTTCACGCTGACCCTGCCGCGCGTGGCGCCGGTGCCCTCGCCGCCGGCCTAGGCGCTCAGCGCCGGCCGCGGCCGCGCCACCGTGCGGCGAGGCGCGCCGCCATCCGCGACAGGAGGCCGGAGGGTGATCCACCCGTCGCCGTGCGCAAGGCCGCGGCCGGCAGCGGCTCGGTCGGCAGGTCGGGGCGGACGAGGTCGCTGTCGGCGAGCTCGCGGGCCCACCCGGCGTCTTCCAGCAGCAGCTCGACGCGCCAGTCGCGCAGGTGCCGGGCCACGCGGTAGACCGCGTCGTGCGCCGCGCGGCGCTCGGGATCGAGCAGCACCTCGCGGGCGCGACGCGCGAGCTCGGGATCGGCGCAGCGGGCGATCGCGCGGCGCAGGGCGGTCTCGTCGGCGCCGTAGCCGAGCCCGAGGCGGGCGTAGAGGTCACGCATCGGCGACGTCCTTCAGCAGCGCCCAGGCCTTCTGCACGGCGTCGAAGCGCGCCGCGGCGGCGGCCAGCGCGTCGGCGTCGCCCTGCGGCTGGCGGTCGGGATGGTGCTGGCGCGACAGGCGCCGCCACGCGGCCTTGATCGCGATCGGCCCGGCGTCCGGCCGAAGTCCCAGCAGCAGCAGCGCGTCGCGCCGGGCCGCCGCGGCCTGCCCGGCCAGCGCCGCATCGGCGGCTTCGGCGCGTTCCCGCGCGGCGCGAGCCCGCATGGCCGCCTCGGCGGCCTCGAACACCGCCGGATCGGACAGGTCGGACGGCGGATCGAACTCGATGCCGAGCAGCGACTCGAAGCGCTCGCGCAGCAGCGCCGGCGGCGCAGCGAGCAGGTCGGCGAGGAAGACCAACGCGTGGCGCTCCGGCTCGGAGATCCGGCCGTCGGCGGCCGCAACCCGGATGAACAGGTCGAGCAGCCATGCGCTGCGCTTCGGCGAGCGCTGGGTGCGCAGGAAGCGGAGCAGCCTCGGCAGCTCGGCCGGCAGCGGGTCGGCGGCCAGCGCGTCGGCGATGTCGGCCAGCGGCACGCCTTCCGGCTCGTGGGTGAGCGCAAGCCCCACCTCGTGGAACTCGCGCGGATCCAGCGGCCCATCGACGGCGGCCAGCCACATCGCGGCCGTGCGGATGCTGTCGGCCACCCGCTGCGGGCTGGCGGCCACGCGCTGCAGCAGCGCCGCGCTGGCGGCCACGGCGGCGTCGGGCGCTGCGCTCACGCGTGGGCGTCGGGCTGCAGCAGCAGTCCGGCCAGCCAGCGCTCGCCGCGATCGAGCAGCTCCACGGGCGTGTACTGCCAGCCGGTGACGATCATCGCTTCGGCGACCGCGAACTCGCGCTGCGCCTTGTTGAAGCTGCGCTCGCCGGCCTTGACCATCTCGAGCACGAAGGCCGGCGGGGGCACGGCGTCGGGATCGGCGGGGCCGGCCACGGCGCTGGCCACCGCGCCGGCCGTCGCGCCCCGGCCCCGCGCCAGCGCCTCGATGCGCGCCAGCGCGGTCGCCTGCGCATCGCCGGTCTCGGGCACGTGCGGCGCCGCGGCCGCCAGCGTCTTGCAAACGGTGCTGAGCTGCGCCGTGGCCTTCATGCGCGCCAGCTTGGCGGCGCCGGCCGCCGACTCCGCGGCCTCGAGGTCCTGCCGCAGCCGCTCGATCTCGGCGCCGGCATCCGCGAACGCTTCGCCGGCATCGAGCAGGCGCTGCACTTCGCGCTGCAGCTCGTTGAAGAGCCCCGGATGGCTGGCCTTGAGGTTGCGCGCGGCCATCTGCCACGCATAGGCCACCTGCGGCCCGCTGCGCGCGGCCGCCGGCGACGCGGAGGCGGCTGCGCCACCGGGCGGCGCCACCGGCGCCGCGGGCTCGGCCAGCATCGCCAGCGCGGCCTCCAGCCGCTGCGCGAGGTCGGTCTGCTCGTAGTGGCGCAGGCTCTTGCGCAGCTCGAGGCGGCAGTCGATCAGCAGGGGGCGCAGCGGCAGGTCCATGCGCCGCATTCTAGCCGCCCGGTCGATGACGGTCGCCAGCGCGCGCGGCCTTTCCGCGGCGCGGCCCCGGATCAGCGGCGGTGCCCGCCCACCTCGACGAAGGCGAGGAACTCGGCGCGGGTGCGGGCGTCGTCGCGGAAGCAGCCGCGCATCGTCGAGGTGACCATGCTGACGCCGCGCGTATGCACGCCGCGGGTGGTCATGCACTCGTGGCTGGCCTCGATGACCACGCCGACGCCGCGCGGCGCGAGCACGCGCTCGATGCAGTCGGCGACCTGCGCGGTGAGCTTCTCCTGCACCTGCAGGCGCCGCGCATAGGCTTCGACCACGCGCGCGAGCTTGCTGATGCCGACGACCTTGCCGCCCGGCAGATAGCCCACGTGGGCCTTGCCGATGATCGGTGCGAGGTGGTGCTCGCAGTGGCTCTCGAACGGGATGTCGCGCAGCACCACCATCTCGTCGTAGCCCTCGACCTCCTCGAAGGTGCGGCGCAGGTAGGCGTCCGGATCGAGCGTGTAGCCCGAGAACCACTCGCGCCACGCGCGGGCGACGCGCAGCGGCGTTTCCACCAGCCCTTCGCGCGACGGATCGTCGCCAGCCCAGCGCAGCAGGGTGCGCACGGCCTCTTCGGCATCGGCACGCGACACGCGATCGGCGTCTTCGCTCATGGGGTGGCCTTCACGCGTCGGGGTATGGCTTCACACCGTAGGCCCCGCGTCGTTCACGTCGTGCGAAATGCGCGCCCTCAGCGCGCGGCCAGCGGCCGCGTCGCGCGATGCGCGAGCAGCCACGCCGCGCCGAGCAGCCCGGCGGAAAACAGGAAGGCGGCGCCAGGCAGGTACATCGGCGGCCGCTCGCCGATGAAGAGCCGGAAGATGGCGGTGAACAGGAAGGGCCCGAAGATGCCCGCGGTCGAAACCAGCGAGGCCAGCGAACCCTGCAGCCGCCCCTGCAGCTCCGGCGCGACGCGCTGCGTCACGAGGCTCTGCGTGGCCGGGCCGGCCAATCCCCACAGCGCCATCAGCGGAACCGACAGCAGGAACAGCGCGCCGCTCGGCGCGAGCCCCATCCACGCGAAGCCGGCGATGCCCGACGCGAGGCCGATGCCCACCGCGCGACGCTCGCCGATGCGCGGCACGAGCCGCCGCACCAGCACGGCCTGCACGAAGGCGTTGCACAGGCCCACGAGGCCGAGGGTCAGGCCGACGTCGAGTTCGCTCCAGCCGTAGCGGTAGTCGGTGTACAGCACGTAGACGCTCGGCAGCACGTAGTGCGCGAGCTGCGACAGGAACACCACGCCGGCGAGGCCGGCCACGCCGCGCGCGTCGCGCAGCAGGCGCAGCGCGCCCAGCGGGTTCGCGCGCTGCACGTCGAAGCGCGGGCTGCGGCGCTCCGGCGGCAGCGATTCGGGCAGCACGAAGAAGCCGTACAGGAAGTTCGCGAACGACAGGCCGGCGGCGACCCAGAACGGCAGGCGCACGTCGATCTCGCCCAGCACGCCGCCCAAGGCCGGACCGAGCACGAAGCCGAGGCCGAAGGCCGCTCCCAGCAGGCCGAAAGCGCCGGCGCGCTGCCGAGCGGGGGTGATGTCGGCGATGTAGGCGTTGGCGGTGGCGATCGACGCCGAGGTGAGTCCGGCCAGCACGCGGCCGAGGAACAGCAGCGGCAGCGTATTGGCCAGCGCCATCAGCACGAAATCGAGGGCCAAGCCGAGGTTCGACAGCAGCACCACCGGCCGGCGGCCGAAGCGGTCGGACAGCGCGCCCTGAACCGGCGAGGCGAGGAACTGCGCGAGCGCGAACGCGCTGCCGAATGCCCCGACCCACCACGCGGCCGTCTCGATCGAGCCGCCGACAAACTGCTTGATCAAATGCGGCAGCACCGGGATCACCACGCCGATGGCGAGGATGTCCAGCGCGACGGTGATCCAGATGAAGACCAGGCCCGCGCGGCGGCGGGCGGGAGCGACGGCGTCCACGCCAGGGGCCAGCGGCAGCGGGGACGCGAGTGTAGCGCGCGGCGGTCGGGGCGATGCCGGCGTCAGGGCACCAGCCACTCGCCGCGCCAGGGCCCTTGGCCGGTGCGCGCGAAGCGGGCGCGCCGGTGGCCCTCGAAGGCGAGGTGCAGCCACTCGAGGCGCTGCAGCGGGACGGTCACCACGGCGAAGTTGCCGCGGCCCGCCGCGCTCTCGGCTTCGGTGGGGCGCTCCTTGACCAGGTGCGCCGGCAGGCCGCTGGCCGGTTTCGGCGTCGCCGTGCCGGGCGGCGGGTCGGCGAGGTAGCAGCGCCGCGACATCAGGCCGGTGCGCTTCCACGCGAGGTCGGCCACCGCATCGTCGACGTGCAGCACGGCGCGCCCTTCGGCGCGCACCTGCACGCTCTGGCCGTAGAAGCACAGCGACACGCGCGGATCGCGCTCGAGCTCGACCCACTTCTCGCTGCGGCGATCGGTGTGGAATCCCAGCACCCCGCGCTCGCGGTCGACCTGGCGCAACACCACGTAGCGCGCGCTCGGGCCGCGCGGCGCGCAGGTCGACAGCACGGCCTGGTGGAACGGCGACTGGCGAAGGCGCTGACCGTCGGCCAGCAGCCGCCAGACCTCGTCGAGGACGCTGGCGAAGGTGAGCGACGGCGGCTCGCGGCTGTCCATGCGCGCATTGAACCGCGCTGGCCGTGCGTGGGGTGCGAAGCGTCGCGGGCCCGGTCGCATTCGCGAGCCGTTCGCGTCGTCGCCGTTCGCCGGCTTCACCGCGCGTGCGCCCGTCGGCCTGCAGTCTCCGGGCATGTCTCTGCCATCAACGGCCGGCCAACCGGCGCTCGAAGTGTTCTACGACGGCGGCTGCCCGGCCTGCCGCCGCGAGATGGCGCACTACCGCGCGCAAGCGGGCGCGGAAGCGATCCGCTTCACCGACGGCGCGCACGACCTCGCCCGACTCGCCGAGGTCGGCCTCGATCCAATGGCCGCGATCGCGACGCTTCACGCCGTCGACGCCGACGGCACGTGGCACGTCGGCGTGCCGGCGTTCCGCGAGATCTGGCTGCGGCTGCCGCGCTATGCGCCGTGGGCGCGGCGCTTGCGCTGGCTGATCGACTCGCGTGCGCTGGCCTGGGCTTACGCCGTGTTCTGCAAGCTGCGGCTGCCCAACCGCTGCCGCGACGGGCGCTGCCCGGCCTGAAGGCGTCGAGCGCGCGGCGCGGGCACGCCCACCGCGCGCATCAGTCGAGCACGCGGCAGAACGCGGCCTTCAGGTAGCGGCTTTCCTGCACATGCGCGAGCCACGGGTGGTCGGCGCCGGCACCGGCCACCTTGATGACCTGCACAGTGCGGTTCGCGTAGAACGCCGCGCGGCGCAGCATGTCGAGGAACTCCTCCTCGCTGACCAAACCCGTGCACGAGAACGTCGCGAACAGCGCACCCGGCTTGCAGACGCCGAGCGCCAGCTTGTTCATATCGAGATATTTCTTCAGCGCCGGGATCACCTGCTCGCGGTCGCGGGTCATCTTCGCCGGGTCGAGGATCACGACGTCGTAAGCCTCGCCGCGGGCGGCGGCGGCGCGCAGCCACGGGAAGATGTCGGCGTGGATGAAGCGCGTCTTCGTCGCCGCGGCCTGCGCGTTCAGCTTGAGGTTCTGCTTGGCGATGGCGATGACGTCCTCGTCGATGTCGACGCCCACCACCTCCGATGCGCCGCGCGCGGCCGCGTACACCGCGAAACCGCCGGTGTTGCAGCACAGGTCGAGCACGGTCTTGCCCTCGACCTGGCGCGACAGCCATTCGCGGTTGTCGCGCTGGTCGGCGAAGAAGCCGGTCTTGTGCGCGCTGCCGGGTGCCGCGCGGAACTGGATGCCGTGCTCGGTGATGACCACGGGCTTCGGCGCCTCGCGCTGGTGCAGGTCGAAGCTCTCCTGCTTCTGCACGTGCTCGTCGGCGAACCACCAGAACCGGCAGCCGGGGAACTGACTCTCGAGCGCAGAGAAAATCCACTCGCGGTGGCGGAAGGCGCCGGCCGAGAAGAACTCGACCACCAGCAGGTCGCCGTAGCGGTCGACCACGAGGCCGGAGATGCCGTCGCCTTCGGAATGCACCACGCGCCAGGCGTCGCTGACCGCATCGAGCTTGAGCAGGTCGCGGCGCAGCGCCACGGCCGCGGCGATCTTGCTGCGGAACCAGGCCTCGTCGATCGCTTCGTCGGGGTCGGTGGTGAGGATGCGCAGCGCGATGCGCGAGTGGCCGTTGTAGAAGCCGCGGCCGCACCAGGTGCCGTCGCGGTCGTAGACCTCGACGATGCTGCCGGGCTTGGGCCTGGTGGGCGGCTTCTCGACCATCTTCTGGAAGATCCACGGATGGTTCGAGCGGCGCTCGATCTTCAGGCGGACGGCGGCGTTTTCGGCGGAGGCGTTCATCGCAGCATTGTACGCACCGGCCCCGGAGCCTCGGCTCGAGCGGAACCGCGACGGCGCGGATTCAGCCGGCGACAACCACGCGGTCGCGGCCGGCCGCCTTCGCGGCGTACAGCGCGGCGTCGGCGCGCTGCAGCACGTCCTCGAGGGCCTCGTCGTCGGCGCGACGCACGCTGACGCCGATCGAGACGGTGAGGGCCAGCGCGCGCCCGGCCGCATCGCAGGGCCTTGCGGCAACGGCGCCGCGCAGTCGCTCCGCGGCCGCTTGGGCTTCCTCCACGCCGGCACCCGGCAGCAGCAGCACGAACTCCTCGCCGCCGAGGCGCGCCACCACGTCCTGGGCCCGCGCCTGCTCGCGCAGCCGATCGCCAAGCGCGCGCAGCACGGCGTCGCCCACGGCATGGCCGTGCTGGTCATTGATGCGCTTGAACCGGTCGGCATCGACGAGCAGCACCGCGAGGCCGTGGCCGTTCGACCAGCAGCGCGCCGCCGAGGCGTCGAAGCCGCGCCGGTTGGCGAGCCCGGTGAGCGCGTCCTCGTCGGCCTGCGCTGCAAGCCGACGCACCAGGCGGTGCTGCATCAGCATCAGCAGCCCGAACGTGGCGACCAGCGGCAGCGTGGCGGCGATGGCGTGCATGGCGAGGTTCGAAGGCAGGCCGAACAGGGCGGCGGCGTCGAGGCCGGGCTGGGCGATGACCGCCACGCTGCGCCAGACGAGGCTGCCGAGCAGGGCCGCGTACACGGCCACGAGCAGGCCGCGGGCGCGCGAGCGCGGGCGCTCGGCGTCGGCCAGCAGCAGGTGCAGGGCCTCGACCAGCGGCACGGCCAGCAGCGCGGCACCGAGCAGCATGCGCGCGTGCAGCGAATCGTGACCCCACAGGAATGCGGCGCTGACCACCGCCTGCGCCGCCAGCAGCAGCACGTCGCGGCGGCGCCGCGGCGCGCGCCCGTGGAAGCGCCTCAGGGCGCCGACCTGAAGCAGCTGCGACGCCAGCAGGGCGACGTTGCCGCCCACCACCACGACGCCGTCGGGCAGCGTGCCGCGCAGGCTGAGCAGCAGCCACGACAGCGCCAGCAGCGCGAGGCCCGCGGCCCAATCGCGGGCGGCGGGCCGCAGGTCGGCGCCGAAGTCGCGCAGCACCACGACGAAGCCCGCCGTGGCGGCGAGGCTCATGACGGCGGCGAGCACCAGCAGCGTGGCAAGGTCGATCTGCATCCCGCCAGCGTAGCGGGTCGACGCCACGACGCGCCCCCCTTGCGGGCCCGTCGCCGCACCCCCAGCTTGACGCCATGACCGCCCCGTCCCGCCCCTTCGATGCCCGCGCCGAAGCGCGCGCCCAGCGCCGGCGGGTGGGCGCCAGCCTGCGCGGCTGGCTGGGATTCATCGGACTGCTGGTGGCGATTCAGATCGCGAGCATCGCCTGGCCCGGGCTTGCCGCCCACGGCGTCGTGCCGCTGACGGCGCACGGCCTCGTCGGGCTGCTCGCCGCGCCGCTGCTGCACGCCGATTTCGCCCACCTGTTCTCCAACGCGATCGCGCTGGTGGCCCTCGGCACGCTGCTCGGGGTCGTCTATCCGCGCAGCGCCCTGCGCATCGTCGCGGCCGGGTGGATCGGCGCGGGTCTCGTCACGTGGTTCATTGGCCGGCCGTCGGTGCATCTCGGCGCCTCGGGCCTCGTGCACGCGATGTTCTTCGCGCTGTTCGCGCTGGCCCTGCTGCGCCGAGACCGACCCGCGCTGGTGGCCGCCTTCGTCGCCGTGCTGCTGTTCGGCGGCATGCTGCTGACGGTGCTGCCGCACGAGTGGCGGATCAGCTGGGAGATGCACGCCGGCGGCGCGATCTCCGGCGTCGTCGCGGCCTTCGTCTGGCGCCGCCGCGATCCGCCGCCGGCGCGCGCGCCCTACTCGTGGGAAGTGGAGGCCCAGCAGGCGGAAGCGCTCGCCGAGGCGAAGATCGTCGAGGCCGAAACCTTCGAGCCCGCCCGGCCCGCCGACGTGCCGGTGCTGTGGCATCGCCCGGAACCGGATGCAGGGCGCGACGATGCGCGCGGCGCGGTGCTGCCGTTCCGGCGACCGGACGCGCCGAACGACCCGCGCTGAATCACTTCACCGCGCGCAGCACGAAGCTCGAATTGACGTCGGCCACCTGCCCGCCGGCGAGCAGGCGATCGAGCAGGAAGCGCGAGAAGTGCTCGAGGTCGCGCACGCGCACCTCGATCAGGTAGTCCATGTCGCCGGTGAGCGCGAAGCAGCGCTCGACCTCGTCCCAGCCCTGGATGTCTTGGGCGAAGCGCGCGATGTCGGCCGCACCGTGGCTCTTCAGCTGCACGCGCACGAAGGCGCGCAGCCCGAGGCCGAGCTTTGCCGCGTCCAGTTCGGCGCGGTAGCCGGTGATGACGCCCTCGGCCTCGAGCCGCTGCACGCGGCGCAGGCAGGCCGACGGCGAGAGGTTCACGCGCTCGGCGAGCTCGACGTTGCTCAAGCGCCCCTCGGCAGTCAGCGCGCGCAGCAGGGCGAGGTCGGTGCGATCGAGGGCGGGAGCGGTCATGGCGCACGATTATTGCGCCTATTCAGCCCCGATGCGCAATTTTGCAAACCTGTTGCGCCCTTCCGGCGCGACACTATCGCTCCTTGCCGCCCACCGCGGCCCCGCGAGCAGTCCGCCATGAACGCCGTCCCGAAGCGCGTCGAACACCTGCAGACCGACAAGGGCAGCGTGCCGGTCTACACCACGGCGGTGGTCGAGCAGCCGTGGTCGACCTACTCGGCCGTCGACCACGACGTCTGGACGCGGCTGTTCCGCCGCCAGCGCGAGCTGCTGGTCGGCCGCGCCGACGAGGAGTTCCTGCGCACGCAGGACGCGATGGGCATGGGCGAGGACCGCATCCCGAAGTTCGACGATTTGAACCGCATGCTGCGCGCGCGCACCGGCTGGGAAATCATCGGCGTCGAAGGCCTGC
>ERZ1066121.1437-NODE-1437-length-17507-cov-7.003610_pt1 | contig 17507 bp, 17 predicted proteins | sample MGYA00382768_ERZ1066121 | MGnify/ENA primary metagenome ERZ1066121 (study PRJEB33369, sample SAMEA5778351) | biofilm metagenome | biome: Industrial cooling water; feature: Water cooling tower basin; material: Biofilm | place: United Arab Emirates | collected... | reverse complement strand
GATATAGGGTACCGACGCTTTCGCCGCATCGGGGCCGTTCGCGCCCGCAATAGCACCAAGCGCGATGCCGACCAGCAGCGCCCCGATGATGACAATTGCCGAAGGTTTGGCCAGTTTTGCCAGCATCTTAGCGCGCTCCGCTTGCGTGCGCCTTGCCAATGGCGGGGCGGCGGACTAGGCGGAGCGAAGGCGGGGCCGGACGGCGCGAGCTGATGATGGTCATGGGCCGCAAGGGTTAGGGAGAGCCGCAGGGATGCGCAAGTTTTTCGGCACCGACGGGATTCGCGGGCTGACCAATCAGGCACCGATGACCGCCGAAGTGGCCATGCGTGTGGGAATGGCCGCCGGAGCGCATTTCCTGCGCGGCGATCACAAGCACCGCGTCGTGATTGGCAAGGACACGCGCCTGTCAGGCTATATGATCGAAAATGCGCTGGTCGCAGGATTTACCAGCGTCGGGATGGATGTCGTCCAGGTCGGACCAATGCCGACGCCGGCGGTGGCGATGCTGGTGCGGTCGATGCGCGCCGATCTGGGCGTCATGATCTCTGCCAGCCATAATCCCTTTCACGACAATGGCATCAAGCTATTCGGGCCGGACGGGTACAAGCTGTCCGACGATGACGAACGACAGATCGAATTGCTGCTGGCGAGCGAACCGAAATTGGCCGCACCCGCCGCCATCGGCCGCGCCAAGCGAATAGAGGATGCGCGCGGTCGCTATATTCACGCGGTCAAGCAAAGCCTGCCCGAAGCCGTGCGTCTAGACGGTCTGCGGATCGTCATCGATTGCGCCAATGGGGCAGCATACAACAGCGCGCCCACTGCACTGTGGGAACTGGGCGCAGATGTCATTGCCATTGGTGTCACGCCCAACGGCACCAATATCAATGACCAATGCGGATCGACCGCACCGGCATTGCTTCAGGAAACGGTCGTGGCGAGCGGTGCGGATATCGGCATTGCGCTTGATGGCGATGCCGACCGGCTGATCATCGTCGACGAGGCGGGCAAGATCGTCGATGGCGATCAGATCATGGCATTGATCGGGTCAAGCTGGGCGCGACAGGGGCGGTTGAAGGGGGGCGGCGTGGTCGCGACGGTGATGTCGAACCTGGGGCTGGAGCGCTATCTCCAAGGGCAGGGCTTGAGCCTGGAACGCACCAAGGTTGGCGATCGCTATGTCCTTGAACGCATGAAGGCGGGCGGATTTAACGTAGGCGGCGAACAATCCGGGCACATGATCCTGTCCGATCATGCAACCACGGGCGATGGCACCGTCGCCGCGCTTCAGATTTTGGCCGAACTCATCCGTGCGGGCAAACCGGCCAGCGCCTTGCTGCATCAGTTCGATCCGGTACCGCAGCTGCTGAAAAACGTTCGTTTCGGGGGCGGCGCGCCGCTTGAGGCTCAAGCGGTAAAGGCCGCGATCGCGGATGGCGAGGCGATGCTGTTGGGAAAAGGCCGTCTCGTCATCCGCGCATCGGGCACCGAACCGCTCATCCGCGTAATGGCGGAGGGTGACGATGCCGGTCAGGTGGAACAGGTGGTCGACATGATTTGTGACGCAGTGCGGGTGGCCGCCACATAATTTGCAAACCCCGTCCGTGCTAAGCTTGTCGAAGCACAGTCCTTTCTTTAGCTACTGCCGAAAGAAAGCACGGCCCTTCGACAAGCTCAGGGCAGGCGGTTTAGAAAGATCATTATATGCTGGAAATGCGACCCGATTGCGAAAAGTGCGGCACCGATCTGCCCGCGCAGATGCACGGCGCCTTCATTTGTTCGTTCGAATGTACATTTTGCTCCAATTGCGCGGACCGCCTGGACGAAATTTGCCCCAATTGTGGCGGCGACCTGCTCGACAGGCCCATTCGCGACGCACGCCATCTGGAAAAGCATCCCGCATCAACGGTGCGCCGGTACAAGCGATGACCATACAGACAGCGCTTGCCCGCTCGCACCAGCCCGAATTGGCGGATGCGCGTGCCGCCGGTTTGGGAAAGAGACAAAAGACTATGCGAATGACGTCTTTCGTCCATCGCGCGGGGACGCGATGACCGCTCGCATCCTCATCGTTGCCGGCTCGGACAGCAGCGGCGGCGCAGGCATTCAGGCCGACATCAAGACAGCGACGATGCTCGGCGCGCACCCGATGACGGCCATCACCGCCATAACCGCGCAGAATACGAAGGGGGTCCAAGCGGTCCACCCCGTTCCCGCGGATATGGTATTGGCGCAAATCGACAGCGTTGTTGGCGATATCGGTATTGATGCTGTCAAGATCGGCATGATCGGCAGCGCGGAGACGGCGGAAAAGGTGGCAGCAACGCTGGAGCGATTGTCCGTCCCCATCGTTTTCGACCCCGTTATGGTCGCCACCAGCGGGTCGGTGCTGGCGGACGCGCGCACTATATCGGGCTTCGGCAGGTTGATGGCCATTGCCGCAGTGGTCACGCCCAATTTGCCGGAACTGAACGCACTGGGCGGGATTGCGCCGGTCCTGCGCCATGGGTGTCATGTTCTGGTCAAGGGCGGTCACGGCGGCGATGAAGAAATTGTCGACCAGCTTGTCGGCCCCAATGGCAAGCTGCGCGAATGGCGCGCGCCGCGCATAGCGACAAGCAGCACGCATGGCACAGGCTGTACGCTGGCTACGGCGGTGGCGACGGGGCTGGGGCAGGGGATGAACGCCGAAGCCGCAGTTGACCGTGGCATTGGCTTTGTCCGTCTGGCGCTGCGCGATGCGCCGGGGCTTGGGAGCAGCCATGGTCCGCTTGGTCACGCGCGGGTCCGTGAGGATGCCATGGTGCCCGGCGGCTCGCTCAACCAAATTACGGTCGGCGCTGCCGACTATGCCGCATCGGTGGGCTTCTACCGCGCGCTTGGCCTGGCCCAGATCGTCGACAGCCCTAGCAATGGCTATGCGCGGTTCGAGGCTGATAATGGTGTTACACTGTCAATCCATGCCGGTGCGGCGTCGGCAACGACCACCATTTATTTCGAGCATCGCGCGCTCGATGCCTGGGTCGCACAACTTCAGTCGGATGGCATTGCGTTCGACGAGCTGCCACAGGATGAAAGCTGGGGCTGGCGCGAGGCGCGGCTCGCCGATCCGGCGGGCAATAGCATCTGCCTCTATTCTGCCGGCGAGATGCGGCGCTATCCCCCCTGGCGTATATGATATTTGGCGTCGACGAGGCGGGGCGCGGGCCGCTTGCCGGGCCGGTGGTGGCTGCCGCGGTTCTGCTGTGTGACGGTGGCATCGCGGGGTTGGATGACAGCAAGAAGCTGAGCGCGTCACGCCGCGCCGTTTTGGAGCAGGACATCAAGACACGGTGCCGCTGGGCCGTCGGTCTGGCCGATGTGGGAGAGATCGACCGGCTCAATATTCTTAAGGCGACCATGCTGGCGATGACGCGGGCGGTCGATGCCCTGGCGCAGACGCTGGGGCGTGATCCGGTAATAGTATTGGTCGACGGCAATCGACTGCCTCTGTGGCGATATCCGGCGCGCGCCATTGTCGGCGGGGACGCACTTGAACCGTGTATTTCCGCAGCGAGCATTATTGCAAAGGAGCATCGGGACCGGCTTATGCGGGCCGCAGATGTGGCCCATCCCGGCTATGGCTGGGCATCGAACAAGGGCTATGGCAGCGCCGCCCATCTTGCCGCGTTGCGCACACTGGGGCCGACGCCCCTTCATCGACAAAGCTTTGCCCCCGTCGCTCAGCATTTTCTTCAGCTGTGAGTCTTTCCTGCCACACCACCAGCGCTTGAGTCCCGGCGAATCGGGAGACTCCATATGCTGTGGCGGACTCGTTTCGTTCACGCAGCGAAGCATCTTGGCCTCCGGAATCGGCTGGTCGATGGGGCTTGACGGCGGAGTCCGTGGGACTCACACCGGGCGCTCGCGCACAATCTGGCGCGTTGCGGCAGGAATAAAGTCATGAGCGTGATGGAAAAAATCGGGCAGCGGGTCAGCGCCACGTCGGTCGCACCGGTCGCACCACTGCCGCTCGACACCATCCTGCAGGGTGATTGCGCCGCGATGATGCGGACGCTGCCTGCCGCGTCGGTTGATATGATCTTTGCCGACCCGCCATATAATCTTCAGCTTGGCGGCGATTTGCATCGCCCTGATGGTAGCCAGGTTGATGCCGTCAACGATGCGTGGGACAAGTTCGACAGCATTGCTGCCTATGACCGCTTTACCCACGCATGGCTGGCCGAGGCGCGCCGCGTGTTAAAGCCTGGCGGCAGTATCTGGGTGATCGGCAGCTATCATAACATTTTCCGCGTCGGCGCGGCGCTGCAGGATCAGGGCTATTGGATCCTCAACGATATCGTGTGGCGCAAAGCGAACCCGATGCCCAATTTCAAGGGCACGCGCTTTACCAACGCTCATGAAACGCTGATCTGGGCGAGCATGGGGGAAAAGGCGAAATACACCTTCAACTATCGCGCGATGAAAACGCTGAACGATGAATTGCAGATGCGGTCCGACTGGCTGATCCCCATTTGCGCGGGAGCGGAGCGGTTGAAGAAGGACGGGCACAAGGTCCATCCCACGCAGAAGCCGGAAGCGTTGCTTTATCGCATCTTGCTCGCCTGTTCTAATCCCGGCGATGTCGTTCTGGATCCGTTTTTCGGAACGGGTACGACTGGCGCGGTCGCCCGAAGGCTGGGGCGGCACTATATCGGGATAGAGCGTGAGGACGACTATATCGCAGCCGCCGAGGAACGCATCGCCATGGCATTGCCGCTCGACGAAAGCGCGCTCAAGACGATGATGGCGCCCAAGGCATCGACTCGTGTTGCGTTCGGGATGCTGGTTGAGGCGGGCATGATTCCCCCAGGCGCTGTGTTGACCGATGCCAAGCGTCGCTGGCGCGCCACTGTAAGAATCGACGGCTCGCTTGATCATGCCGGTAGCAGCGGTTCGATCCACAAGATCGGGGCGAGTGTGCAGGACGCGCCCAGCTGCAACGGCTGGACCTTCTGGCACCTTGAAACACCGCAGGGGCTGCGCGTGATCGACGCGGTGCGGCAGGACTGGCTGCTGGCCAACGAGGCATGATCGCCAAAGAAAACTATTTGCTCTCAGCCTATTGCGGTTAGAGAAAAGCAATGTTTGCCCCGCTTGTTAAATCCGATCTTGGCACCGTCTCGGATGCAGCCCGCATTTACTGTCGCCCAACCTGTTTCGTTGATCGTCCACACGAGCTTGATGACGCTTGCCTGCGCCTCGCCGATACTATGCTGTGGTTTGCCGCATGGCATGTCAGCGTGCGGGATGACGGCCGGGTTCGATCGGCAATCGTCCCCGTAGCAGAGTTTGCAGACTGGGCTGCGGCTATGCCCGACGCGCTGGCGCTGCAGGCACAGACACAAATGGCGAATGTGGCCCGCCCGCGCGGGATCCTGGTTATGGGCGAGCGGACCGTCCGGCTGAACGAGCCTCAGGTCATGGGCATATTGAACGTCACACCTGACAGCTTTTCGGATGGCGGCAAGCATGGCGATGCCCAGGCGGCAATCGATGCGGGCTTTGCCATGGCAGAGGCGGGCGCGGCAATCATCGACGTAGGCGGCGAATCGACCCGTCCGGGGGCCACTAGCGTGTGGGAGGGCGACGAAATCGCCCGTATCCAGCCAGTCATCGCGGCGCTGGCCAAGGGCGGGACGGCAGTATCAGTCGATACGCGCAAGGCTGCCGTGATGGAGGCGGCACTTGCCGCAGGGGCGGGTGTCATCAACGACATTTCATCGCTTCGTCATGATGCACGGGCCATGGCGGTCGTCGCAGCGGCAAGCTGTCCCGTTGTGCTGATGCATGCGCCCGGCGCCGGAAGCGATCCCCATGATGGCGGCGCTTATGATCATGCGCTGTTTGACGTGTTCGACATGTTGGAAGACCGGATTGCGGCCTGCACGGCGGCGGGTATTAACCGCGCCCGTATTGTCGTCGATCCGGGCATCGGTTTCGGCAAGGGCGTTGCCGATAATCTGGCGCTGCTAAACGGCATCGCGCTATTTCATGCGCTGGGCTGTCCAGTGTTGGTCGGGGCCAGCCGCAAGCGTATCATCGGTGCGCTCGATGGCGAAGCCGGCGCCGATGCGCGCCTTGGTGGATCGGTCGCGCTGCATTATCATGCAGTAAGCCATGGCGTGCAATTGCTGCGCGTTCATGACGTGCCCGAAACACGCCAGGCGCTGCGTATGTGGCGCGGGCTACGGGATGCTGCGCTGACCGGCTAACCCGCGCCGTCTCTGGTCGGCGTCATCTCCCAGCCCGCCAAGACCGGCGCTATTCACGCCGCGCTGCTGTCGATCCCCAGTTCGCTGAGCTTGCGGTACAGCGTTGAGCGGCCGATACCGAGACGGCGGGCAACCTCGCTCATCCGGCCGCGGTAATGACCAATGGCCAGGCGGATCACATCCGCCTCGATTTCATCGAGCGGGCGCAGATGGCCATCGGGCAGATACAGGGTGACGCCGATGGCATCGCCATTAATTGCCACATTGCTGTTGTCACTAACCGCCGAACCGCCCAAGGCGGCGTCGATAGCCGGAAATTCGCCAAGGGTGAGCGCTTGACCCGGACAAGCGATGGCCGCGCGGAACAGCACATCCTGAAGCTGCCGGACATTGCCCGGCCAGGCATAGGCGGCCAGCAGGCGCAGTGCCTCGTCGGTTATGCCCAGCGGACGCATGCCAGGCAGTTGGCCGATGCGCGTCAGCAGATGGCGGGTCAGCGGTCCGATGTCGCTACGCCGGTCGGTCAGGCAAGGCAGGGTCAGTTGCGCCGCGCCGAGCGCATAGTAGAGGTCCTCCCGAAAGAACCCGCCCGCGATCAGCTTGTCGAGCGGGGTGGAAGTGGTAGCGATGATCCGCACATCGACCCGATGCTTGATCGTCCCGCCGATGCTCTGAACATCGCCCGTGTTGATGAAATCGACCAGCCGCTGCTGCGTTTCCAGCGGCATGCATTCGACCTGATCGATGATGATGGTCCCGCCGTCAGCTTGCACCAGCCGCCCGACCTGTTTGTCGAACGCGCCTGGGAAGGCGCTGCGTTCGTGTCCGAACAAACCGGACGCGATCAAGCCGGGCGACACGACCGAACAGTCGACCAGCACCAACGGCCCCTTTGCGCGCGGACTTGCGCCGTGGATTGCGCGGGCGAAAACTTCCTTGCCGGCACCTGCCTTGCCGTTGATCAGCACAGGCACGCGGGCGCGCGCCGCCTTTGCCGCGATCGCGAGGGCGTTGCGGAAATTGGGGCTGGAGCCCACGATTTCATCGAGGCCGAGAGGTACGCGCAGCTTTTCGGTGAGCGGCCGAAGTTCGCCTCCCGCGCCGCCGATAAGCTGGTCAAGCGCACCAAGTAGCCGGTCGGGCGCAATCGGCTTTTGGACGAAGTCACTCGCCCCTGCACGCATCGCCGCAACCGCTGCGGCGACGCTGTGACGCAGCGTGATGGCGATCAGGGGCAGGCCGGGCCGCCATCGACGCAGTTCCGCGATACATTCATTGATCGGCGCGCCGGGTGCCCCCTCGTCGACGAGCACGGCGTCGAGCGCCATACCTTCCTGTGTCCCAAGTTTGGCGAGAGCCGTATCGGTGTCGGCTGCAATGATGGTGCGCCAACCCCCGCGCGACGCCAGCGCGCTGATAAAGCGCTGCTGTGCGGTTTCGCTGTCAACCAGCATCAGGGTGCGGATATCGCGGTTGCTTGCCATCGCGCTCTTGCCAATCTCCCCGGTGCGCCGGCCTGGTCCTGCGCATTCCTGTCCCATCTTGTAACAGGCAGGAGTAAATGCCCGATTAAGCGCCGACGCTGTGACGCGGTGCACAGCGGGGCTTGAGCAAGCGGGGCACCGTGGCTAAGACCGGCATAATGCCCGATTCCGGGTCCAGTTTACCGATGCCGCAGCTGTGCTCTGCCGCACCGACAGGGGAGAATGATCATGGCCGAACAGGACATGAAAGCCGCCGAAAAAACCTATTCCGCCTTTTTGTCTTGGACGAAGTTCGGGATTATCGCGACGGCGGCCGTCACGATCCTCGTCGTCATCCTGATCGCCTGATCGGCAGCTGACATGACCCGGATCGCCGTTCTCAAGGAAAATGCAGACGGCGAAACCCGCGTCGCCGCCACGCCCGAAACCGTCAAGAAGTTCATTGGACTTGGCGCCGACGTGGCGGTTGAGGCGGGGGCTGGTCTTGCCGCGTCCATTGGCGATGCGGATTATGCCGCCGCCGGTGCCAGCGTCGGCCCGCGCGCTGCAACGCTTAAAGATGCTGACATCATTCTGGGCGTGCAGGGACCGGCTCCGCAATCATTGGGCGGCCAAGCCGCTGGTGCATGGCTTGCCGCTGGGCTCAACCCCTTTGGCGCGGGAGAAAATGGACGCGCCCGCATCGATGCCTATGCCGCGCTGGGGATAGAGGCGCTCGCCATGGAGTTCATGCCGCGCATCACCCGTGCGCAGTCGATGGACATATTGTCGAGCCAAGCGAACCTTGCGGGGTATAAGGCGGTGCTGATGGCCGCCAACGCCTATGGCCGCGGCTTTCCCATGATGATGACGGCTGCGGGCACGGTCAATGCCGCCAAGGTCTTTGTCATGGGCGTCGGCGTCGCGGGGCTTCAGGCTATCGCCACCGCGCGGCGGCTGGGTGCGCAGGTCAGCGCAACCGACGTGCGCAGCGCGACGAAGGAACAGATTCAGTCGCTGGGTGCAAAGCCGATCTTCGTTGAAAGTGTCGCCGGGATCGAGGGTGAGGGCGCTGGCGGCTATGCCACCGAAATGTCCGAAGAATATAAGGCGGCACAGGCCGAGCTGGTGTCGAGCCATATCGCCAAGCAGGACATCGTCATCACCACCGCCCTGATCCCTGGCCGCCCGGCGCCGCGTCTGATCTCTGACGTGCAACTTGCAACGATGCGCAGCGGCAGCGTGATTGTCGATATGGCCGCGGAAAGTGGCGGCAATGTCGAGGGCAGCGTGGCGGGCGAAACGCGCGTGATCCACGGTGTGACAGTGATCGGCGCGAAGAACATTCCGGCAAGTCTGGCCGCCGACGCATCCGCGCTGTTTTCGCGCAACCTGTTCAACTTCCTGTCGGCATTCTGGGACAAGGATGCAGGAAAACCGGTGCTCGACGAGGAAATCGGCACTGCCATCCGCCTGACGCAGGGCGGCAAGGTGGTGCATGAAAGGTTGCTGGGGTGAACTGGCCAAATGTCGGCGCCTTCCATCATCGACCAGCTTAAAATGCTGGAAGCCGATCTTCGGGCAAAAGGCGTGTCAGCGCTGTATCTGTTCGGATCGGTCGCCCGGGGAGAAGAGGGTCCGGAGTCCGACATCGACCTGTCGTTCGATATTGCCCCAGACGCGAAGTTCAGCCTTTTTGACCAAGCGCAGATCATGTTTGATCTGACCGAAGCGCTGGGAAACCAGGTGGATCTGGTGCCGCGCCGGGCAATTCATCCCTATATCCGCGCTAAGGTCGAGGCGGAGCAGATCAAGGTGTTCGGATGACCGCCATCGAACGCGATCAACTCTGTTTGCGTTTGATCGCAGACGCCATCGACGACATTCATCGGCGAATATCCCAGTCTGATTTCGAACAATTCATGATCGATCGGGACGAACAAGCGCTTACGGCTTTCCGGCTGTTGATCATCGGCGAAAACGCCAACAAGCTGTCCGATGAATTGAAGTCGCGTCACCCGCAGCTCCGCTGGCATCATATGGTTGCGTTCCGGAATATCATGGCGCACGAATATCATCGTGCCGATCCTGTTCTGATCTGGGAGGCAGCGTTGGCTCTCGGTGAGATAGAGGCGATGGTCGATGCTGAAATCATCGGTGAAAGATAATCAGGGGGCATAATGGACTTTATCTCAATCCTCTCGATCTTCGTGCTGGCCTGTTTCGTTGGCTACTACGTCGTCTGGTCGGTCACGCCTGCGCTGCACACGCCGTTAATGGCGGTGACCAACGCGATTTCGTCGGTGATTATCGTCGGTGCGCTGATTGCAGCCGGAGCAACGGGGTCGGCGAGCGCGACCTGGCTGGGGCTGGCGGCAGTCGTCATGGCCAGCATCAACATTTTTGGCGGTTTTGCGGTCACAGCGCGGATGCTGGCCATGTATAAAAAGAAGGACAAGTAAGGCATGGACCACGCCGCCCCGCCCGCCTGGGCCACGCTTGCTTATCTGGTATCCGGCGTCTTGTTCATCTTGGCCCTGCGCGGGCTAAGTTCGCCTGCGTCATCGCGGCGTGGCAACCGCTTTGGCATGGCCGGGATGGCGATCGCCGTGCTGACCACGCTCATCACCCACATGCCGATGTACACGCCCGACCCGGCAATGCTGAACAGCTATGTCGGTCCCGACATCAACGCGCTGGCGTGGATATTGGGCGCAATCGCGCTGGGCGGGGTTATCGGCATCGTAACGGCACGGCGCATCGCCATGACCGACATGCCCCAGTTGGTGGCCGCGTTTCACAGCCTGGTCGGGCTGGCTGCGGTTGCGGTGGCGGCGGCGGCGTTCCTTGACCCTGCGGCATTCGGCATATTGGCCAAGCCCGAAGAGTTCATGGACCCGGTGGAATATGCCAAGCTGGGCCTGATAAATCCGGTCAGCCGCGTTGAAATGGGGCTGGGCGCGGCCATCGGCGCAATTACCTTCAGTGGATCAGTCATCGCGTTTCTGAAACTGGCGGGCAAGATGTCGGGAGCGCCGATCATCCTGCCGCTGCGCCATGTTATCAATCTGGGCACGCTGACCGCGATCCTGGGCCTGACCGCCTATTTCGTGGTCGATCAAAGCCCGTGGGTGTTCTGGACGATCCTGGCGCTCAGTTTTCTGATCGGTTTCCTGCTGATCATCCCGATTGGCGGAGCGGACATGCCCGTCGTTGTGTCGATGCTGAACAGCTATTCGGGCTGGGCCGCGGCCGCGATGGGCTTTACCCTGTCGAACAGTGCGATGATCATCACCGGTGCGCTGGTCGGATCGTCGGGCGCCATCCTGTCCTATATCATGTGCCGGGCGATGAACCGCAGCTTCATCAGCGTCATCGCTGGCGGTTTTGGCGCCGAGTCCGGTGCGGGCGGCGGCGAGGCAAAGGAACAGCGTCCGTGGAAGCGCGGCAGCGCCGAAGACGCAGCCTATATGATGAGTCAGGCCGAAAGCGTCATCATCGTCCCCGGTTACGGCATGGCGGTGGCCCAGGCCCAGCACGCGCTGCGCGAAATGGCGGATATGCTCAAGAAAGAGGGCGTCAGCGTCAAATATGCGATCCACCCGGTCGCCGGGCGGATGCCGGGGCATATGAACGTGCTGCTGGCCGAGGCCAATGTCCCCTATGACGAGGTGTTCGAACTGGAGGATATTAACAGCGAATTTGCGCAGGCCGATGTCGCCTTTATCATCGGAGCAAACGACGTCGTCAATCCGGCGGCAAAAACCGACAAATCCTCGCCCATCTATGGCATGCCCGTGTTCGACGTGGACAAGGCCAAGACGGTGTTCTTCGTCAAGCGCAGCATGGGCGGCGTCGGCTATGCCGGGGTTGATAATGACGTGTTTTACATGGACCAGACGATGATGCTGCTCGCCGATGCCAAGAAAATGTGCGAGGACATTGTGAAATCGATGAGCGGCGGGGGGCATTAGCCCTACATTTTTTGCCAGATATCGTCTGCCCTGAGCCTGTCGAAGTGCAGGCTATGCAATAGCTGAGAGTTTTCACAATGCGCAAATTGGGTCTGATTGGCGGCATGAGCTGGGCCGCGACCGAAGCCTATTATCGGCATATCAATCGCGGGCTACAGAAGCGTGTCGGGTCAGCTTGTTCAGCGCCGCTGTTGATAGAAAGCCTCAACAATTGCGACTTGTCGCGGCTGAGTACCGATGAACAATGGGCGGTGGCCGCGCAAACCCTGACCGCGTCGGCCCAGCGGCTGGAGACAGCAGGCGCCAGCGCGATCATGATCAGTGCGAACAGCATGTACAGGGTGGCCGACGCGGTTCAGGCGTCCATTTCCATTCCGCTCATCCACATCATCGACGAAACCGGTGAGCAGCTGCGTACCGATGGCATCAAATCGGCCGCAATCATCGGTACGCGCAACGTGATGGCGGAACGCTGGTATCGTCAGCGGCTGGTGGGGCAGGGGGTCACCCTGGCACCCGCCGATACCGCCCATGCCGAAGCGATCAACCGTATCATCTATGACGAACTGATGCAGGGCCAGGTGACGGAGGCTTCGCGCCGCACGCTGCGCACGATCATCACCGATATCGACAAGCAGGACGTCGATGCGATCGTTCTGGCCTGTACCGAACTTGTGATGATCGTCGATCCCGACGCCAATGTCCTGCCGATCTATGATACGACCCGCATTCATGCGGCGGCGGGCGTGGACTGGATCTTGGGCAACGCGCCCTAACAGGGCTTCGTCACTTCGCCCGCGTCCAACCCACCGTGCGGCAGAATATGGCGACGCAGCCTTGCAGTTTCAGCTTGTTTCCCGTGACCGTAACGGCGGCGTTGAAATGGCGGCCTTCTTCAGGGCTGTAGCCTTTGCCGGCCCAGCCACTTCCGTCGGGTTTCAGGCCGGTCAGGATATTGATGCCGACCAGCTTGCGCGTGCGCAGCGCCTTGTCCGGGTTTTTTGTATCGCGCGCTCCGCCAGCGGGTTCCGCAACCAAAAAACGGTCGATCCGGGCGCAAAGCGCCGCGCCGCAGGGGGCGATTTCCATCACCGCCTTGCCATCGTCGGTCAGCCAGCGACCGGCAAGCGGGCTGGGCGCGGCGGCGGCGGTGCCTGTCGCAAACAGCGCGGCGGCGATGGCGGCCAGGGTGAAACGCATGAATGTCCCTTTCGCTAGGATCGGCGCGTACGCGCAGACTTGGCATCGCAGCGGATTTGCCCCACATTTGCCGTGAAGGGGAGAGAAAATGCGAGTCCCATATTTTTATGCTGCCATGATGCTGGCCGCGATCGCGTCGCCGCTGGGCGCCAAAACCATTCCTGTTGCAGCGGGCGAAGGCGCGCAGGAACGGTTGCAGGAAGCGCTAATCCTGGCCGAACCCGGCGACACGGTAGAACTGGGCGCGGGTATCTTCAAACTGACCGATGGCCTGTCGCTCGATGTGCCGCGCATCACGGTGCGCGGGGCCGGGGCGGACGAGGCAGGTTCGGTGCTCGACTTCACTGGCCAGATGGGCGCGGGCGAGGGGCTGCTGGTCACCAGCGATGATGTGCTGCTGCGCGATTTTGCGGTGCTCAATACCAAGGGTGACGGCATCAAATCAAAGGGTGCCGACCGAATCATCTATCACCAGCTGCGCGTCGAATGGACGGCGGGGCCAAAGGAAAGCAACGGCGCCTATGGTATTTATCCGGTGGAATCGGCAGATGTGCTGATCGACAGCGTTTATGTGCGCGGGGCGTCGGATGCGGGCATCTATGTCGGTCAGTCGCGAAACATCATTGTACGCGATTCGATTGCCATGGAAAATGTCGCAGGGATCGAGATCGAGAACAGCTATGACGCCGATGTCACGGGCAACATCGCGACCAGAAACACTGGCGGGATATTGGTGTTCGACCTGCCCAATTTGCCGCAGATGGGCGGGCGCAACGTCAGGGTGTTCGGCAATATTGTCACCGGCAACATGACCCCCAATTTTGCTCCAAAAGGCAATATCGTGGCCAGCGTTCCGACGGGAACCGGCATATTGGTGATGGCCAACCGCGATGTCCGCATCTTTGACAATGTGATCGACGATCATGGCACAGCGAACATCATGATCATCGGCTATCGCTATCCCTTTGACGATCCCAAATATAATCCGCTGCCACGCGGCGTTATCACTTATGGCAACCAGCATGGCCGCGCAGGCTTTGCCCCCGCTATGGACGGCGGCAAGGAACTCGCCACAGCAGCGGGCGGCAGCCTGCCGCCTGTCTTTTGGGACGGCAGCGGCGAGGATATGGTGTTTGGTGACGCGGTCGACGTCCTGACCCTTGGTCTCACCGATCCTCAGGCGGGCCTTGCGGCAGCCAAGCCCGCGCCGATCGCGCCGGCCGATGCGGTGGTGGTCAAGGCGCGGGTGGGCGATGGCGGCAAGCCGATCATTTTGCCCGAAGCCATGGAAGCCAGAATCCGGTGAGACTCGCGGTTCCGCTTATCCTTGCCGCACTCGCGATCACCGGAGTGGCGCGTGCTGTCCCGTCCCCTTCGGTTCATCAAGCCGTGGTGGACGGTGAAAGCATCCCCACCAAACTCTCGGCCTTTGGTTTATTCGCGGACAATGATCCGGCGCGCCCTGTGGCGAGTTTTGCCTATACGCTGCGCACACCCTTATTCAGCGATTATGCCGACAAGCGGCGCTTGGTCGCGCTACCGCCAGGGCAACGCGCCGTGGTCGGCGATGATGGCAATGTCCAATTTCCCGTCGGAACGGTACTGGTCAAAAGCTTTGGCTGGGCGGATGTCAATGGCGGCCGACCGATCGAGACGCGCTTGCTTGTTTACCGGAGCGCGGGATGGGTCGCCTTGCCCTATGTCTGGGACGCCGACGGCCGCGATGCGACGCTGAAAGTTGCGGGCGCGCGCGTCCCGGTTAGCTTTCGTGCGCCCAACGGGCAAATGCGCACGATCAGCTATGCGGTGCCGAACAAAAACCAGTGCAAGGAATGCCATGGCCGCAGCGGAGCGATCGCCCCGATCGGTCCAAAGGCGCGCAACATGATAACCGAGGGTGCAGACCGGCATTTTAGCGGCGGGGCCGTGCCGAAACCCACCTTGCCGCGCTGGGACGACGCTTCTTCTGGCACGATTGCGGAGCGTGCCCGTGCCTATCTTGATGTGAACTGCGCACATTGTCACAATCCGCAGGGCAGCGCGTCGAACAGCGGACTGTTTCTGGGCTGGGACGTGTCGGACGCCAAGATGATCGGCGTCGGCAAACGCCCTGTTGCAGCGGGACACGGCAGTGGCGGACGCGATTTCGCGGTCGCGCCGGGTGATCCTGATGCTTCGATCCTGCTTTATCGCATGGAAAGCGTCGAACCTGGCGTCGCCATGCCCGAAGTGGGGCGTGGCACCGTCCACCGCGAAGGCGCGGCGCTGGTGCGCGAATGGATTGCACAAATGCCGCGAGCCGCGCATTAGCAGCGCCATGCCTGACCTAGTCCTTCATGATTATTTTCGCTCCTCGGCCAGTTTTCGTGTCCGCATCGCGCTAGAGCTGAAAATGCTGCCTTTTGAGCGGATGGAGGTTAGTCTGCTCGCTGGTGATCAGCGGAGTGATGCCTATCTCGATCAGAACGCGCAGGGTTTTGTCCCCATGCTGATCGCGGACGGTCAGCCGGTGATCCAGAGCCTCGCCATTATCGACTGGCTCGACCGCGCCCATCCAGAACCGCGTTTAATTCCCGAAGAAGCCGGACCGCGCAGCATTGCATTGGCACAGGCGATGGTCATCGCGTGCGATATCCACCCGCTCAACAATCTGCGCATCCTCAAATATCTGACCAGTGATCTGGGCCTTAACGAAAATGTCCGCGACCGCTGGATAGCCAAGTGGATTGGCGAGGGGTTCGAAGCGCTGGAGGCGATGGCAGGGGAGGGGGCTTTTCTGGGCGGCGATGCCCCGGGGGTCGCGGACTGTTGTCTGGTGCCGCAGATGTACAATGCGCGGCGGTTCGAAGTGCCGCTCGATAACTATCCCCGGCTGGCGGAGATCGATGCCAACTGTATGGCGCTACCGGCATTCCGGCGCGCGCATCCGGATGCGGTGAAGGGCGAATGACGCGTGCTCTAGGGCTGATGGCAATGCTGGCCTTGCCCGGCGTCGCAGCCGCGCAGGACGACACCTTGGTTCGTGCCGATGATTGTCGTGTCGATCCATCCTTGTGCATTATTACCCATAATCCGTCGCTTGACGAAATCGTGGTGACCGGAGCGGGGGGGCTGCCGCCAGAAAATTTTGATCGCGTCATAGGGCACCATTCGATCGAGGAAGGCGGCAATGGCCTGGGGTTGCGGCTGGAAAACCAGTTGCGCGGAGAAGCGGGTCTTGCTCAGTTCCGGCGCAGCGACGCGCGGTCTGCGCACCCTACCAGCCAGGGCATCACCCTTCGCGGGCTGGGCGGCAACGCATCGAGCCGGGCGCTGGTGCTGCTGGACGGCATCCCGCAAGCCGATCCCTTTGGCGGGTGGGTCGCATGGAGCGCGTTTGACCACGTCAATTTGCGCGACGTCGTCGTGCATCGCGGGGGAGGCAGCGGAGTTGACGGCGCAGGCGCTCTTGCCGGGACCATCAATCTATACTCGTCCCAAGCTCTAGGCGGCGGTGTTGCGGTTGGCGGCGGATCATTTGGCGCCAGCGATGCGGTTTTCAGCATTGGCGAGAATCTGGGTGATGGCCGCGTATCGCTGGACGGACGCTGGATGCGCGGCGATGGCTTTATCCCGATCGTTGCCGATGACCGCGGCGCGGTGGATCGCCGCGCGCCTTTCTCTCAGGCCGGACTTGGCATGCGCATCAGCACGCCGGTCGGGCGCTTCGAACGTATTGAAGTGAGCGTCCGGGGCTGGCGCGACCGACGGGACCGGGGCACGGATTTCTCGCGAACGGCCATTGACGGGCTAGATGCCAGCATCCGCTACCTTGTTGATCCCACCCCCTTTGCCGGATGGCAGGCATCGGTGCTCGGCTATGTTCAGTTGCGCGAACTTGATACCGGCTTTGCAAGCGTGTCGGTGGACCGAAGCAGCGTTGCACCTGCGCTGTATCAGCGGGTGCCAGCGATGGGGCTGGGTGCCAGGATAGAATTGCGCCCGCCGAGCGGACAGGACAACCCCCTGCGTTTCGGAATGGATTGGCGGCGCGTTGAGGGCAGCACGCAGGAATCCTTTTTCTTCACTGGCACGGTCCCGGGCCGGGCGCGGGTGGCGCGCGGCAGCAGTGACACCATTGGCTTTTTTGCGGACTGGGCGGCCGAGCGCGGCAATATTCTGGTCAACATTTCCGGGCGGCTTGACCACTGGAAGATTGCGCAAGCGTCGCGCGTTGAACGCAACATCGGCGGGTCGGTGCGATCCGACGAGCGTTTCCCCGCACGATCTGGCTGGGAGGCATCTGCGCGAGGCGGCGTGCGCTACGATGCGGGCGAGTTTAATTTGCGCGGAGCAGCCTATACCGGATGGCGGCTTCCCACGCTAAACGAACTATACCGGCCGTTCCGGGTCGGGGCAGACGCGACTGCCGCCAATGAAGGATTGCGTCCCGAGCGTCTGATCGGCGGGGAAGTTGGGGCCGACTGGTTCGCCGGTGACGTGCGGGTCTGGCTCACAGGCTATTGGAACCACCTCGACGACGCGATTGCCAATGTAGCGCTGGGGCGGGGCCCAGGGAATTTTCCCGGCGTCGGGTTTGTGGCAGCTGGCGGAAGCTATGCACAGCGCCAGAA
>ERZ1066121.1435-NODE-1435-length-17520-cov-29.096879_pt1 | contig 17520 bp, 13 predicted proteins | sample MGYA00382768_ERZ1066121 | MGnify/ENA primary metagenome ERZ1066121 (study PRJEB33369, sample SAMEA5778351) | biofilm metagenome | biome: Industrial cooling water; feature: Water cooling tower basin; material: Biofilm | place: United Arab Emirates | collected... | reverse complement strand
AGCCGGGGGCGTCGGAGGGCGGGAGCGAGGCGGACATCGCGGGGAGGCGAGGGTCACGCGCCGGCCGGCCGGAATGGTCGCCGCGCGCGCACGGGCCAACCTGCGGCGATCGGCCGCGGGCGGCATCCTCTCCGTTCGCGCGACTTGACTCCTATTGGCGGGATCCAGGCAAGTCGTTGCCGTCGTGTCGCTTGGCTGCATTCCTCCGCCCGCGTCGCGGCGTGCCGGCGGCCTCCGTAGGGGGGGGAGGGCGAACCACTGGAACTACAGTGGGCGGCTCCGCCGTGTCCCCCGTGGCTCCAGCGGTCGGTGCGGTGCCGGCGATCCGGCGGTTCCGATCCCGCCGCGCGAGGCGTGCGCCGATGGGGCTCGCGGGCGCGAGCAGGGCGCGAACGGATTCAGGGCAGCTCGGCCGCCGGAACCGCCTCCCCCCGCAGCACCGCACTCGGCGGTACCCCGAACCGCTCGGCGAACGCCCGGCTGAAGTAGCTCAGCGACTCGAACCCCACCGAGTACGCCACTTCGCTCACGCTCCCCGCCCGCGCCGCCAGCAGCGCCGCCGCGCGCTCCACCCGCACCCGGCGGATGAACCGCGTCGGCGACTCGCCGGTGGCCTCCTTGAGGCCGCGGTAGAGCTGGTGGTACGAGAGCCCCGCGAGCGCCGCCAGCCGCGCATGGTCGAGCGTGCGCTCGGTGAGGCGCGGCTCGAGGAGGGCGCGCAGGCGCAGCTCGAACGCGGTCGGCTCGCGCGGCGGCACCGCGTCGTCGTCGATGGACTCCGGGACGGCCGGCATCGCGTCACCCGCATCATCGCGGTCGGCGTCCGTACCGCCGGCGACATCGGTGGGCCGCGCCGCCTCCACGACTCCACCGGGTGCCACCGCCGCCTCGCCGGCGAACCGCTCCCGCAGCCGCCGCCGCTGCGCCAGGAGCGACGCGACCGTCGCCGCCAGCACCGCGGGCTCGAAGGGCTTGAGCAGGTAGGCGTCGGCGCCGGTGCCGAGCCCCGCCACCTGGTCGGCGGTGTCGGCGCGGGCGGTGAGCAGGACGACCGGGATCGCGTCGGTCATCGCGTCGTCCTTGAGCGCGCGCGCGAGCCCGAGCCCGTCGAGCTCCGGCATCATCACGTCGGCGACGATGAGGTCCGGCAGCGCCCCGCGCGCGAGCTCGAGCCCCGCGCGCCCGTCGGCCGCCTCGATCACGCGGTAGGTCCCGCCGAGGATCGAGCGGACGAAGGCGCGCACGTCGGCGTTGTCGTCGACGTGGAGCACCGTCGTGCGGTCGTCGCCGTCGCCGGGGGCGTCGTCGGCGCCGGTCTCGATCGGCGCCGCCTCCTCGATCGGCACGGGGGTCGCCTGCATCCCCGCGTCGCGCGCGCGCTCGACCGCCGCCACCGCCGCGGGATCGCGCAGGAGCGGGAGCCGCACGGTGAACGTGCTCCCCGCACCGACGGTGCTCGCGACGCCGATCGTCCCGCCGTGCAGCTCGACGAGCTCCTTCGCGAGCGCGAGGCCGATGCCGGTCCCCTCGTGCCGGCGCGTCGCCGAGGCGTCGGCCTGCCAGAAGCGGTCGAAGACGCGCGGCAGCACGTCGGCGTCGATGCCGATGCCGGTGTCGCGCACCGCCACCACCGCGTCGTCGCCGTCGGCGCGCACCGTCACCAGCACACGGCCGCCCGGGTCGGTGAACTTGAACGCGTTCGACAGCAGGTTGAGCAGCACCTTCTCGAGCTGCTCCCCGTCGAACGCCACCGGCACCGGCGCGGGCGGTGCCTCGACGGCGATCGCGATGCGCCGCCGCTCGGCCAGCGGCGCGAAGGCGAGCGTCGTCGTGCGGACGAAGGCGCCGAGGTCGCGCGGCGTGCGCGCCAGCGTCACCGCGCCGGCCTGCAGCCGCGAGAGGTCGAGCACCTGGTTGATGAGCCGCAGCAGCCGCTGCCCGTTGCGCTCCATCAGCTCGCCCTGCTCGCGCACGGTGGCGCCGAGCGGGCCGTGGCGCCCGTCGAGGAGCGAGCGCAGGGGGCCGAGGATGAGCGTGAGCGGGGTGCGGAACTCGTGGCTCAGGTTGGCGAAGAGGCGCGAGCGCGACTCGACGAGCTCCGCGAGCTGCGTGTTGCGCGACGCGAGCTGCGCCTCGCGCTCGCGGAGCGCGCCGGTGCGTTCCGTCACCACGCGTTCGAGCTCGTCGGCGCGGCGGCGCAGGAGGCGGAGTCGCCACTGCACGCCCGCGACCGCAGTGACGAGCGCGGCGAGGAGCGCGAGCACGCGCGCGGTGGTCGTCTCCCACCAGCGCGGGGCGATGTCGAGGGCGAGCGTCGCGGGGCGTGCGCTCCAGCGCCCGTCCTCGGTGCCGGCGAGGACGCGGAAGGTGTAGCGCCCCGGCGGCACCCTGGTGTAGAACGCCGTGCGGCGCGCGCCGGCGTCGACCCACCCGGTGTCGTAGGGCTCGAGGCGGTAGCGGAAGCGGAGCGCGCGCGGCGCGACGAAGCTCGGCGCGGTGTACTCGACCTCGAGGTCGCGGCGGCCGATGCCGGGCGCGACGAGCGTGTCACCCGCGGTGATGGTGGTGTCGCCGGCGCGGATCGCCGCGATCGCCACCGGGGGCGGGACCGCGACGCGTGCGACGCGCGCGGGATCGACGATCGCGACCCCCGCCTGCGTCGGGAACCAGAGACGCCCGTCGGCGGTGCGTGTGCCGGCGGGCTGCGAGCCGCCGTTCCCCTCGCGGTTGGCGAGGCCGTCGCGCTCGGTGTACGACACGGTGTGCACGCGCGCCGTGCGCCCCGCGACGAAGTCGTCGAGCTCGCGTCGTGCGACGTGGAAGATCCCGCGGTTCGTGTTGAACCAGAGCCGCCCCGCGTCGTCGGGGAGGATCATGTGGAGCACGTCGTCGAAGAGGCCGTGCCGCGAGTCGATGACCGTGATCCGCCCCTGCCGGCCCGGCGCCCACGCGCGCGGGTCGAGGTGTGCGAGACCGCGCCCCTCGGTGCCGATCCAGAGCGACCCGGCGGCGTCGACGTGCAGTGAGCGCACGAGCATCGTGGGGAGGCCGTCACGCGTGCCGACCTCCCGCCACGTGCCGTTCGCGACACGCGCGAGCCCGCCGCCGGCCGTCCCCACCCACAGCGCCCCGTCGGGCGTCTCGGCGAAGGCGCGCACCGTCGCCGTCGGCACGCCGGCGCCCGCCACGCGACGCCACCGTCCATCGGGCGATCGCGCGAGCAGCCCGATGTCGGTGCCGACCCAGAGCGTCCCGTCGCGCGCTTCGTGCAGTGCGACCGTGGTCTGCCCGTCGCCGAGCGACACCTCGGGCACCGGCGTGCACCGCATCCGCGGCGCGCCGTGCGCGTCGCAGCGGGCGAGAAAGCCGCCGCCGCCCACCCAGAGCGCGCCGCGCCGGTCCTCCAGGATCGTGCGGATCCACCGCTGCGGGAGTCCACCGGCCAGGAGCGGGATGCGATCGGTCCAGCGGGTCGCGCGTCCCGTCGCCGGATCGAGACGCGTCAGGTCGCCCTCGTTGGAGCCGTACCAGATGGCGCCGTCACGCGTGGCGGTCACGGCGTACGTGATCGCGGTCCCGAGTCCCGGCGGCAGCGGCGCCATCGCGATCGGGGTCCGCTTGAGGTGGAGGAGTCCGTTGTCGGAGGTCCCGACCCAGACCGTTCCCTCGCGATCCTCGATGGCGCCGATGGCGAGGTGCTCGCCGCCGATGAGCGTCCGGACGCGCGGCGACGCGCCCGCGACGGTGTGCCCGACGTGGAGCACGGCGGCCGGGGTGATGAAGAGCGCCCCCGAATCGCGCGTCGCCCGAGGCCGCACCAGGGTGCGGAGCGAGCCCGCCGGCCAGGTGTGCACGCGCGCCGGCGGCCCGGGGATGATCCGCCAGATGCCGGTGGCCATCGACATCCACGTCGTCCGGCCGTCGGCGCTCCGCGCGAACTCCACCGGTTCGGCCGCAATGCGGCCGTACGTCCCGCTGTCGGCGACGACGAGGCGCGGCGTCGCCGTCCAGTGCACGAGGCCGCGCGTGGTCGCGATCCACATCGCGCCGTCCGCCCCCTCGTGCATCCCCACGATCTCGCTCCGCGCGGTGGTGCCGGCGTCGTCGAGCCGCACGGCTCGGCCGTCGCGGACGCGGAAGAGCCGTCCCTCCTCCTCGGCGATCCACATCGTGCCGTCGGTGCGCTCGACCATGGCGTCGACGCGCCCGCGGACGACGCCCGGCGCCACCCACCGCCAGCGCCCGTCGCGCACCGCCGCGACGCCGCGGTCGGTCGCGACCCACCAGGTGCCGTCGCGCGCCTCGGTGATCGAGCGGACGCGCGCCGGGATCCCGAATGCCGTCGCCCGCCCGTGCGCGAACCGCACGAGCTCGCGCTGCTCCGTGACGAGCCAGAGCGCCCCGTCGCGCCCCTCCTGCATCTCGATGAGGCGGTTGGTCGGGAGCCCCGGCGTGTTGGCGATCGACCACGTCGTGAAGCGGACGCCGTCGAAGCGTGCCAGCCCGTCGAAGGTCGCGATCCAGAGGAAGCCGTCGCGCGCCTGCAGCACCGACGTGATCGCGTTGACCGGGAGTCCGTCGGCGACGGTGTAGCGCTCGAGCACCGTCGGTTCGGCCGCACGTGCCTGCGCCACGACGGCGACGGGGGCGGTCGTCCCCGCGAGGGCGGCGGCGAGCGGGATGGCGAACGCGGCGCCACGCGCACGAGGCGCGCGACCGCCGGGACGTGCACGATCAGGCATGCAGGAGCGCGGGCGGGTCGGCTGGCGTGTGCGGCCCGGGCGTCGTCGCCCGCTCGCCCGCGCGCCGGAACTCGAGCGCGGGGTCGTCGACGCGCGCGATGCGGAAGCGCGCGAGGTCCTTCAGGTAGCTCTGCTCGAGGCGCCACGGCGCCCGGTCGCCCTGCCGCGGGAGCCCGCCGAGGGCGCGCTGCACGTAGCCGGACGTCAGGTCGAGCACCGGCGTCTCGGCCATCGGCGTGCGCGGGCGCCGCGGCGTCACCTGCACGTAGCCGTGGTCGGCCATGTGGCGGACCAGCCGCGACGCATGCCCGGCGATCAGGTCGCACTTGAGCGTCCACGACATGTTCGTGTAGCCGACCGCCGCGGCGAAGTTCGGCACGTCGCTCAGCATCGCCCCCTTGACGACGAGCGTGCGCGGGAGCGCGACCGGCTCGCCGTCGACCACGAGCGCCACGCCGTGCAGGAGCTCGAGCTCGAGCCCCGTCGCCGTCACCACGACGTCGGCGTCGAGGTGCGCCCCCGACGCGAGCCGGATCCCCGTCGGCGTGAACGTCTCGATCGTGTCGGTGACGACGCGCGCCTTGCCGTCGCGGATCGCGCGGAAGAAGTCGCCGTCGGGGGCGAGGCAGAGGCGCTGGTCCCACGGATCGTAGCGCGGGACGAAGTGCGGATCGACCGGGTGCGCGTCGCCGAGGGCGGCGGCGACCTCCTTCGTGAGCGCCCGCCGCACCACCACCGGCGCGACGCGCGCGAGCCGGTAGTAGAAGGCACCCCGCGCGATGTTGAACCAGCGCGCCGCGCCGTGCGCGAGCCGCCCCGGGAGGAGCGTGCGGAGCGCGTGCGAGACGGGATCGCGCGAGGGGCGGATGGCGATGTACGTCGGCGACCGCTGCAGCATCGTCACCGACGCCGCCGCGTGCGCCCCCTCGGCCAGGCTCGGCACGAGCGTCACCGCGGTCGCGCCGCTGCCGATGATCACCACGCGCTTGCCGGCACAGTCGAGATCGGCCGGCCAGTGCTGCGGATGCACGAGGCGCCCCGCGAAGGTCTCCATCCCCGGCCACGCGGGCGTATGGCCCCGGTCGTAGCGGTAGTAGCCGGTGCAGGCGAGCAGGAAGCCGCAGGTGAAGGTCGCCGGCGTGCGCGCGTCACCGACCTCGCAGTGCACCGTCCAGCGCGCCTCGGCGCTCGACCACTCGGCGCGCACCACGCGGTGCCCGAAGCGCACGTGCCGGTCGATGCCGAACTCGCGCGCGGTGTCCTCGACGTACGCGCGGATCGCCGGCCCGTCGGCGATGTCCCTCGCGCCGGGCCACGGCCGGAAGGCGTAGCCGAGCGTGTACATGTCGGAGTCGGAGCGGATGCCGGGGTAGCGGAAGAGGTCCCACGTCCCGCCCATCGCCGCGCGCCCCTCGAGCACGAGGTAGGTGTGCCCCGGGTTGCGCGCCTGCAGGTGCCACGCGGCGCCGACGCCGGAGAGCCCGGCGCCGACGATGATCACGTCCACGTGTCCCTGCTGCGACATCGCCCCTCCCGCGGCCGCGTCGCGCGGCGCCGGGCGCCGGCGCGCCGGGCGCGTCGTGCGCTCGCCCGGATGCTACCCCGCGGGTCGTCGCCCGCGCGAGGGGGCGCGGTGATCGCGGCGGCGCGGGGGCCGCATGGACCCGATGCCGCCCCGCCCGGCCCCGCCGGCTCAGCGGAAGACGCGCGCCAGCGGCAGGGTGAAGCCCGGCAGCACCCCATCGCCCTCGAGCGCACCGTGCGCGTCGAGCACGGCCACCGACCCGTCGGCGCGATGGACGCGCGCGGTGCGCCGCTCGGGATCGACGACCCACACCAGCGCGCTCCCCGCACGCAGCCAGGCCGCGACCTTCTCGCGCACGGCACGCGGGCGGTCGCCGGGCGAGAGCACCTCGACGGCGATCGTCGGCGCGGCCTCGAGGTAGCGGTGGAGCGGCCGCGACGGCAGCCGCTCGGCCGCGACGTAGGCGACGTCGGGGGCGCGCACGGTGTCGGGATCGCGCTCGATCCAGCAGCCGGGATCGTTCGTCGCGACGTCACCGGGACGCATGCCGGTCGCCTCGGCCTGTCGCGCGAGGTGCACTTCGAGCGCGAACGCGATGGCCGCCACCACGCGCCCGTGCTCGAAGCCCGGCGGCTCCGCCACCACGAGCCACCCCCGCACGAGCTCGACGCGGCGGTCGGAGGGATCGTGGTAGGCGAGCAGCTCGTCGGCGGTCATCCGCGTCGGCGGGACGGCGACCGGTGCGCCGGGAAGGCGTTCGCGGCGCAGGCGACCGCTCACGGGGCGCGATGACATGACGGTGTTCTCCGTGGCCAGCGGGCGCGCCGGCCGCCGCGACCGACAGGCGGCGGCGGTCGTGTGGCGTGCGCCGCACCGACCAATGTGCGCCCGACCCGATCGACGTGCATCACCATTTCACTGCGGCCGTTCCCGTATTCGCGCACGGCACCGGGAACGGCGCAGGGCACCACGTTCCGAAGACGCGGCACCGCGCCGCGCGCCCGCTCAGCGCGGCGCGACCACCGTCACGGCGCCGCACGCCGGCGGCACGTCGCGCGTCCACGACGGCAGCGCCGCCCGCGCCCGCGCCACCGGCCACCGCCACCCGCGCCACTCGCCGCCGGCGTCGGCTCGCACCGCGGCCCGGTGCAGCGCCGCGCGCAGCGCGCAGCGCACCGCCGGGTCGGGGTGGGCGGCGATCAGCGCCGGCGCGCGGGCCGCGAGCGCGGGGGCCGCGTCGGGGCTCAGCCGGCCGAGGTAGCGCGCATCCACCGGCTTCCCCTCGGCCCCGCGCGCGAGGTTGACGCGGGCGATGGTGGCGTCGGGGTTCACCACGTGGAGCGCGGCGAGCGTCGCCCACGCCGCCACGACGGCGCCGGCCACGAAGGTCGCGGCGCGCGCGCGGAGCAGCGTCGCGAGCGCGAGCACGAAGACGACGCCGAGCCACGTCATGAGCGCGCTCGCGTAGAGCCGCCCCTCGGTGAGGCCGAAGGCGTCGGTGTAGAGGCGCATCCGGTCGGCGGCCGAGGCGAGGACGACGAGCAGCAGCACCACGAGCACGCCGGCGACGGCGCGGAACGCGCGCATCGCCCGCGACGCGGCCGCGTCGGCGGTGACGATCGCGTGGGCGACGACGAGGAGGGCGAGCGCGAGCACGCCGAGCGTCACCAGCTCGAAGAAGCCGCGGCGCGCGTACTCGGCCACCGTGACGCCGGCGGTCGCGAGCGCCCCGGCGCCGCCGAAGAGCCAGCGGAGCTGCAGCGCGCCGAAGGTGACGAGGAGCACGTTCACGAGTGCGAGCGCGACGACGACCTCGCGCGCGCCGATGCGGAGCGCGGCGAGCGGCGCGTGCGCGAGGCGGCCGAGCGTCGCGACGGCACCCTGCCGCGCATCGTCGCGCGGGGCGACGAGCGCGGCGTGGAGCGTCCCCGCCGTCCCCCAGGTGACCGCGACGATCACGAACAGGTGCTCGGCCAGCGCCTCGACGTCGAAGTCGAACGGCTTCCAGAGCCGCGCGAAGGCGGGATCGGCATTGAGGAGGAGGAGCGTGAAGACGAGGAGCACCGGCGCGGCGAGGAGCCCGCCGCGCACCAGCGTCCCCGCCCCGGCGACGGCCATCGCGCGCGGGGCGGCGACGCTGTCGCCGGCGGCGGTGGCGAGGAGCGGGCCGCCGGCGGCGACGCGCGCGCCGGTCACGACGCCGCGCGCGATCGCGGCGAGCGGGGTCGCATCGCGGGGCGCGTCGTCGGTCGCGGGCTCGCCGCGCCGCAGCGCGACGACGAGGAGGAGGAGCGCGCCGAGCGCGGCGAGGGTGTCGAGGACGATCAGCGGCGCGGCGTCGCGGACGAGCTTGAGCGCGGCGAAGCCGAGCGCGGTGGCGCCGAGGGCGACCGCGACCGGTGCGATGCGGCGCCCCGCGCGGCGGGCGAGGAGCGCGAGCGCGGCGAGGAGGGTGCCGACGAGGACGACGAGGTCGACGCCCTGCGGGAGCCAGCGCACGACGACGTCGGCGAGGAGGCCCGTGGCGGCGGCGGCGGCGAGGGCGCGGAGGACGAGCGCGCGGCGGTCGGGGGCGGGGGCGGCGGTCATGCTTTGCGTCGCAAAGTGGGAGGATGCGCGGCGGGGCGTGGGCGCGAGCGGGACGACGTGCGACTCAGCCCGCGCGCGTGGCGCGGATGAGCGCTTCCATGTGGTCGAGGTACGCGGCGAGGGCGCGGCGCCCGGCGGCGGTGAGGCGGTAGTCGGTGCGCGGGACGCGCCCCTCGAAGCCCTTGGTGCAGGCGACGTAGCCGGCGTCCTCGAGCTTGCGCGCGTGGACGCTGAGGTTGCCGTCGGTGACCTGCAGGAGCGCCTTGAGCTCGGTGAACGAGAGCGTCTCGTTGACGGCGAGCGCGCTGACGATGCCGAGCCGGACGCGCTCGTGGATGAGGGCGTCGAGCTCGCGGGCGGTGGAGGCGGCGGCGCTCCCCTGGAGGGCGGCGAGCACGGGGCGCTCCTCGGCCGCGGGGGGCGGCGGCGCGTCGGCGGGGCGACGGGTGCGGGCGGCGGCGGGCCTAGCCATCGTGCCGCCACGCGATGTAGGGCCCGAAGGCGAGGTGGAGCCCGCCGAAGCCGGCGACGAGGAGCGCGTCGCCCCAGGCGGGCGGGGCGACGACGGCGAGGGCGCCCAAGGCGAGGAAGGCGGCGCCCATGGCGGGGACGGCGCGCACCGACCAGGCGCCGGCGGCGACGACGCCGGTGCCGTAGAGGAGGAGCCAGAGCGGCGCGAGGAGCTGGACGGCGTCGGCGCGCCAGCAGGCGAGGGTGAGGAGCGCGCCGGCCGCGAGCGGCGGGACGAAGGCGGTGGCCAGCTTGCGGGCGGCGCCGGCGAGGGCGTGCGCCTCGCCGATGCGGCGCGCCTTGGCGACGATCGCGATCGTGCTGGCGCCGACGGCGAGCGGGGCGGCGACGAGCCAGGTGACGAGGCGCGTGGCGGCGTCGGGGGCGCGGAGCGCGGCGAGGCCGGCGACGAGGCCGATGGCGCCGGCGGCGGCGATGCCCCACCCCGAGACGGCGGTGACGGCGGTCGCCCGCTCCATGGTGGAGCGGATGAAGCGGAGGTTGTCGAGCGCGCGGTCGGCGAGCTGCGGGGGCTCGTCGCGGGGCGCGGGGGGACGGGGGGCGGGGCGCGGCACGCGGGGACGATGGCGCGGGGGCGCGGTCCCGTCAAGTGCTTTGCCTTACAAAGCAAACGCGGACGGCGGCGTTCGGTGCCGTGGCAGGACGGGGGCGGGCGGGGCGCGGCCAGCGTGCGCCGCCCCCCGCCCGCCCCCGTCGTACCGCCGCTCAGCGCGTGGCCGTCGCCCGCGCCGTCGCCGCGAGCGAGGGCACCGCCTCGCCGCCGCGCAGGTCGAGCACGACGCGCCCCGTGATCCGCCCCGCGCGCATCGCGTCGAACACCTCGTTGATCTCCCCCAGCGCCCGCGTCTCGCGCGCCACCTCGATCGCGCCGCGCGCCGCGAAGTCGAGCGCCTCGCGCAGGTCGGCGCGCGTCCCCACGATCGAGCCGCGGATCGTCAGCCGCTTGAGCACCACGGGGAAGATCGGCGTCTCGAAGCCGCCGGGCGGGAGCCCCACGAGCACGCAGGTGCCGCCGCTCCGCAGCATGCCGAGGGAGGCGTCGAAGGCGCGCGGCGACACGGCCGTCACCAGCGCGCCGTGCGCCCCGCCGCCGGTGAGGCGCTGCACCACCGCCGCCGCGTCCTCGTGCGAGGCGTCGATCGCGTGCTCGGCGCCGAGGCGCGTCGCCAGCGCCAGCTTGTCGGGGGCGACGTCGACGGCGATCACCCGCAGCCCCATCGCCGTCGCGTACTGCACGCCCAGGTGGCCGAGGCCGCCGATTCCCGAGATCACCACCCACTGCCCGGGGCGGCACTCGGTCTCCTTGAGCCCCTTGTACGTCGTCACCCCGGCGCAGAGCACCGGCGCGGCGATGGTCGGGTCGAGCCCCGCGGGGATCCGCCCGCAGAAGTCGGCGTTCGCCACCACGTACTCGGCGAAGCCCCCGTTGACCGAGTAGCCGGTGTTGTGCTGGCCCGGGCAGAGCGTCTCGCGCCCCGTCTCGCAGAACTCGCAGCGCCCGCAGGCGTCGTGCAGCCACGGCACGCCGACGCGGTCGCCGACGGCGAGGCCGACCACCTCGGGGCCGACGGCGACGACGTCGCCCACCGCCTCGTGGCCGGGGACGAGCGGGAGGATCGGCTTGACGGGCCAGTCGCCGTCGGCCGCGTGCAGGTCGGTGTGGCAGACGCCGCTGGCGAGGACGCGCACGAGGACCTCGTTGCGTCCCGGCACCGGGACGGGACGCTCCTCGATGACGAGCGGGGCGCCGAAGGCGCGCACGACGGCGGCCTTCATCGTGGTGGGCAGCATGGACCGGCTCCGATGACGGGACGGGTGACGTGACACGGTGACGTCCGATCGCGCGCCCGCGGCGCGCGCATCGCCATCAATCCCGACGCCGCGCCGGTGGACGGCAACGGGAAGGTGCCCGTCGGGGGCGTCGGGTGCCGTCGGGCGCCGGCGTGCGCCGCCCCCCGACGACCGCACGTGCCCGACGCGCGGCGCCGTCAGGCCGGCGCGCCGGCCACGCCGTGGCGCGCGAGGAAGGGGCGCCGCGACGGGACGTACTCGCGCGCCGCCGGCACCTGCACCACCTCGCCCTCGGGCCAGCGGAGCGCGGAGAGCGCGCCGCCGAAGACGCACCCGGTGTCGATGTTCACCGTCGCATGCACGCGCCGCGGCGCCGCCACCGGCGTGTGGCCGTAGACGACGAGTGCCGCGCCGTGGTAGTCGGCGGCCCAGTCGAGGCGCACCGGGAGGCCGTGCTCGTCGAGCTCCCCCGTCGTCTGCCCGTAGAGCACGAAGTCGCGCACCCGCGCCCCGCTCCGCCCGTGGAGCGCGAGCGGGAGCCCCGCGTGCGCCACGAGGAGCGCGTCGCCCGCGAGCCGGAGGTGCGTCGGGAGCGCGTCGACGAAGTCGTGCACCGCGGCGCGGAAGGCGGGGGTCTCGCGCGCGAGCTGCGCGAGCGACGCCTCGAGCCCGTGCGTCACCTGCACGCGCCGGCCCGCGAGGTGGCGCCGGAGCTTGTCGTCGTGGTTGCCGGGCACGACGAGCGCGGTGCCCGCGGCGTGCATCGCCATCGCGCTGCGGAGAACGTCGGGCGTGCGCGGGCCGCGATCGACGAGGTCGCCCACGAGGACGAGCGTGCGCCCGTGCGGGTGCGTCCACGCCGCCCCGGCGTCGCGCCGCCACCCCAGCCGCGCGAGCAGCGCCTCGAACTCGTCGCCGCAGCCGTGCACGTCGCCCACGATGTCGAACGGCCCGGCGAGCGCCGTGCGGTCGCTCGCGAGCGGGCGCCGCACGACGCGCGCCCCCTGCACCGCCGCGTCGTCGGCGAGCACGTGGACCGTGCGCACCCCCTCGGCCGCGAGGCAGTCGAGCGACCGGCGGAGCCGCGCGTGCTGCCGCCGGATCACCGCCTCGCCGACGGTGCGCTCGTCCCGCGCCCGGTCGCGCGCGGTGCAGAGCGCCTCGCCGACGTCGAGGACGATCGCCGCCGTCGCCACCTGGTGCGCCGCCGCGAGCGCGAGGAGCGGGGCGCGCGCCTCGGCCTGCACGTTGGTCGCGTCGACGACGGTGAAGCGGTTGCGCGCGAGCCGCTTGTCGACGACGAGGTGGAGCAGCTCGAAGGCCGCGGCGGTCGCCCCCTGGTCGTTCGCGTCGTCGGCGACGAGCGCGCGGCAGGCGTCGGACGAGACGACCTCGGTCGGCGCGAAGTGCGCGCGCGCGAAGGCGCTCTTCCCCGCCCCGCTCGCCCCGACGAGGAGGACGAGCGCGGGATCGGGGAGCGCGAGCGTCCCGGGCGGATCGTCGCGACGCGCGACGCGCTCGTCGGCGAGGGGGTGCGGGAGCGGCGGGCTCACGTGCGGCAGAACGTCGTGGCGCGCTGCGCCGTGCCGCGATGCGACGGCCGCGGCATGCGCGGCACGCGTCGCCCGTCGTCGCGCCCGGGCGTCACCGCTCGGCGACCGCGCGCCGCTGCCGCCGGTCGTGCCCCTGCCGCCGGTCGTCGCGGACGCGACGATCGATCATCGCGCCGTCGGGGCGCTCGGTGCGCCGCAGCATGATCGTGAAGGTCGACCCCTCGCCCTCGGCGCTCGACGCCACGAGGTCGCCGCCCATGCCGCGCGCGAGGTCGCGGCTGATCGCGAGGCCGAGGCCGGTCCCCTCGTGCGTGCGCGTGCGCCCCGTCTCCACCTGCACGAACGGTTCGAAGATGCTCTCGAGCTTGGCCGGCGGGATGCCGCGCCCCGTGTCGCGCACGCAGAGCGCGAGGCGCCCCTCGGGCATCGCCTCGCAGGTGGTGACGATCGTGATGCGCCCGCCCGGCGCGGTGAAGCGGATCGCGTTCGACAGGAGGTTGAGGAGCACCTGCGCGAGCTTGTCGCGATCGGCCCAGACGTGCGCGTCGGGATCGTCGAGCGCGACGTCGAGCTGCTGGCCGCGCGCGCCGACCTGGGGGGCGACGAGCGGGACGACCGCGTCGACGAGGTCGCCGACGCGCACCGCGCGCAGGTCGTAGGCGAGCTTCCCGGCCTCGAGCTTGGCGAAGTTGAGCACGTCGTTGATGAGGCGCAGCAGGTGCCGCTGCGCCCCCTGCACGCGCTCGAGGGCGTCGCGCTGCGAGGGGGTGAGCGACCCGTGCACGCCCAGCTCGAGGAGCTGCACGTAGCCGCCGATGGCGTTGAGCGGCGTGCGCAGCTCGTGGCTCATCGTCGCGAGGAACTCCGCCTTGACGCGGTTCGCCTCCTCGGCCCGCAGCCGCTCGGCCTCGACCTCGTGGCGGGCCGCGCGCTCCTGCGCGAGGATGGCGCGCTCCTCGGTGACGTCGCGCCCGATCGAGACCGTCCCCACGACCGTGCCGCGCTCGTCGCGGAGGAGCGTGTTGTCCCACGCGACGATGCGGCGCGCGCCGTCGCGCGTGACGATCGCGTTCTCGTGGTGCGGCCAGATCGTCCCGCTCGCGATCGACTCGCGGAAGCGCCGCTCGAGCTTCGCCCGCCCGCCGCCCGCCGGGTCGTCGTCGGGGAGGAAGCGCTCGAACCACGACGCCCCCAGCACGGCCTCGGCGGGCCAGCCGGTGAGCGTGAGCAGGTAGCGGTTGGCGAAGGTGACGCAACCGTCGAGGTCGAGCGTGACGCCGATCGCCTGCACCGTCTCGAGGACGGCGACGAGCGTCGCGGCGACGCGGGCGTCGGACGACGACCCGTGCTCGGGCGGGCGCTCGTACGGGTGCGGGGGCTGGGGAGCCGTCATCCTGCGACGGCGGGGGCACGAGGCGTGCCCGCGCCATCGGCGTGGCGCGCGAACGCCGGTCCGACGTCGCGGGTGCCCGGACGCGTCCGTCAGCCGCCCAGCACGAGGCGGACGCCCACGCTCCACCACGTCGGGAGCGGGCGCGCGCCGCCGATGCCGCGGCCGACCGTCGCGTCGAGCTGCAGCCGCTCGTGCGCGAACCACCGCCCGCCCGCCTGCCACGCCGTCCCCGACCCCGGGACGTACGGGTCGCCCCCGAACAGCTCGCCGACGAAGTGCATCCCGCGGCCCGTGGGGAGCTGCGTGCCGATTCCCCACGTCGCGACCGTCTGGTCGGGGGCCTCGCCGATCCAGAGCCGGTTCACGCCGAGGTTGACGTGCAGCAGCGGCGGGTCGGGGGCGTCGTGGCGCGGCGTCCAGCGGCGGACGAGCGCCTGCGAGACGCTCGCGTAGGCGAAGGTGCCGTAGCCCGGGAGGCGCAGGAAGCCGCGTCCTTCGGGGAGGAAGGTCCCGCCGACGAGCGCGAGCCCGGGGCCGCGCCCGGCGGCGTAGCCGCGCACGAGCGCCTTGGCCTGCAGGAGCGGGAGCGCGTAGGTCGCGCGCCCCGGCGTCGGCTCGGTCGCCGCGACCTCGCCGCGCTCCTGTCCGCCGACGCCGCCGACGGTGAGCTCGAGCCACGACGTGGGGCCGTAGGCGCCGAGGAGCCAGAGCTGCGTCGTCTCCTTGTCGACGCGCACCCAGCTCTCGAGCTGGCCGAGCCCGCGCCCCACCACGCGCGCGTCGTCGGTGATGAAGGGGCGGACGCGCGCGATCGGTCCGGCGGCGTCGACCGGGCGCCGCGCCTGCGCGACTGCGGGGACGCTCGCGAAGGCGAACGCGATAGCCGCGACGAGGCGGGCGGCACGGGTGACAGACGGGCGGAACATGGCAGGAAGAACGCGCCGCCCGCCGGAGAGGTTCATCGCGGGCGCGTCACGATCGCGCGACGCACCCGCGCACCGGCGCCCGGCTCACCGCGCCTCGGCGTCGTCCTCCATGTCGCGCTCGCGGCGCAGGTCGCCCCGCGCTGCCCCGCGCTCCTGCCGCGCCGCGCGTTCGTCGGCGGCGTCGAGCGCCACCTCTCGCTCGCCGGCCGCCGCCTCGCGGTTCACGCGCCCCTCGGCGAGCTCGGTGAGGAGGACGTCGGTCTCCTTCTCTTCGGCGAGGATCGCCTCGAGTTCTGTCAGGTCCTCGTCGCGGCCGAGCTCGCGCGCCCAGGCGCACGCGGTGCCGTACGACGCGATCTCGTGGTGCTCGATCGCCTGCGCCGCGCCGATCAGGAAGGCGTCGCGCGTGTCGGCGTCCTCGATCTCGCCGAGCGTCGCCTGCGCCTCCTCGATGAGCGCGGTCATCGCGATGCAGCGCTTGTCGCCGGTGACGTCGCCCACCAGCGCCTCGAGGCGCTCGACCTGGCGCTCCGTCTGCTCCATGTGGAGCCGCATCGCGTCACGCAGCTCGCGCGACTGCACGGCGTCGACGAGGAAGGGATAGGCGTCGAGCGCCTGGCGCTCGGCGTCGAGGATGAGGAGGAGCTTCTCGTCGTAGAGCTCGTCGAGGGACCGGGCGGGCATGGCGGGACTCCGTGGGCGGCGCGTGGCCGCGCGTGGTGGATGGTCGGTGCGAGGTCGTCGTCGCGCCGTGCACGAGCCGTTCCCGCGCGCGCCGCCCGGCGCCCGGCGCCGCTATCTTCGCGCGCCATGCCCTACCGCGGCCGCCTCGCCCCGACGCCCACCGGCGACATGCACCTCGGCCACGCGCGCACGTACATGGCGGCGTACCGTCGCGCCCGCGACGCCGGGGGGACGCTCGCGCTCCGCATCGAGGACCTCGACCCGCTCCGCTGCCGGCGCGAGTACGCCGAGCGCGCGATGGAGGACCTCGCCTGGCTCGGCATCGCGTGGGACGGCGAAGTGGTGTGGCAGTCGGCGCGGCGCGAGGCCCACGTCGCCGCGTGGCGGCGGCTGCGCGACGCGGGCGTCGTCTACCCGAGCACGGTGAGCCGACGCGAGCTGCGCGACGCGGCGCACGCGCCGCACGAGGACGAGGAGGCGGCCGAGCCGCTCTTTCCCGTCGCGCTGCGCCCGCCGCCCGGCACGGGGCGCGATGCCGAGTCGCCGGCCGGCGTCACGTGGCGCTTCCGCGTCCCCGACGACGCGCCGATCGCCTTCGACGACGCGCTGCAGGGAGCGCGGCGGTACGTGACGGGCGTGGACATCGGCGACTTCGTGGTGTGGCGACGCGACGACGTCCCCGCGTACGAGCTCGCGGTCGTCGTGGACGACATCGCGATGGGGATCACCGAGGTGGTGCGCGGCGCCGACCTCCTGCGCTCGACGGCGCGGCAGCTCCTGCTGTACGCGGCGCTGGGCGCGACGCCGCCCGCCTGGTGTCACGTCCCGCTCGTCCGGGACGCGGCCGGCCGCCGTCTCGCCAAGCGCGACGACGCGCTCGCGATCCGGACGCTCCGCGCGCGCGGCCTCTCGCCGGCCGACGTGCTCGCGCTCGCCGACGCCTCGACCTGACGCGCGTCGCGCCCGATGCGGGCGTCGGGCCGCTCCCGCGGCGGCGCATGGTGGCTGCCCGCTTGGCACCGGACGTGCGAAAGCGACGGGCGACGCGCCACCGGGAGGGTGACGCGGCACCCCGCACACCCACGCACGGAGAAGCACGATCATGCGCACTCGTATCCCGCGTTCGCAGCGGCCCCGCACCCTCGCCGGCGCGCTGCTCCTCGGCTCCCTCATGGCCTGCAGCCAGCAGGAGCGCAACGTCTCCGACGCCGCGCGCGACAGCGCGAACGCCGGCGTCGAGCGCGTCGACTCGATGGCCGGGCGCAACGGCGGCGCGATGACGCTCGCCGACGGCTCGACGGCCGCGCAGCTCGACAGCGTCGCCACCGCCGCGAAGGGCGGCCTCCTCGCCGTCTCGCCGGCGGTCGCGGTGCCGCTCATCCGCACCTTCGAGCAGAAGCTCGACAACACGGGCGACGCGCAGCTCGACGAGATCGGCGACGAGCTCGAGAAGCTCCGCGAGGAGCTCGACGGCACGAAGCTCGAGCCGCAGGAGATCGCCTCGGTCCTCGAGCGCCTCGGCCCCAAGGTTCGCGCCGTCGCCTCGCGCGCCGGTGGCGCCCAGGGGACCGTGAGCGCCATCGGCGACGCGATCGTCTCGGCCGCGCAGCAGCTCCGTTCCTCGAACAACAACCGCTGATCCGGCTCAGCGTCCGTTTGTCCGTCCGTCCGATGCGTAGCGTCGGCTGCGGTGGGCGGTGAAGATCGTCAACCGCTCGGAACTGCGAGGGAACGGCAGGAACGGCAGGGAACGGCAGGAACAGCAGACGCAGGTGAACGTGGGGCG
>ERZ1066121.1431-NODE-1431-length-17536-cov-6.386076_pt1 | contig 17536 bp, 18 predicted proteins | sample MGYA00382768_ERZ1066121 | MGnify/ENA primary metagenome ERZ1066121 (study PRJEB33369, sample SAMEA5778351) | biofilm metagenome | biome: Industrial cooling water; feature: Water cooling tower basin; material: Biofilm | place: United Arab Emirates | collected... | reverse complement strand
TCCTCGACCTCATAGCCCTCGCGGCGCAGGAGATCCTTCGCCTTCAATCCGTAGGGACAGGTGTGCTCCGGCATCACCATCCGATAGATACTGGCGCTCTTCGCCGCTGCGGCCATGTCACTTCTCCGGGAGATCGTGACACCTATATGGGGTCCGTACCATGGTCCGGAGTCAACCCATGCCTGCCATGACCATCGCTGGTCTCGCCCGCGAAGGCGGGGTCGGCGTCGAAACCGTGCGCTTCTACCAGCGCCGCGGCCTTCTCGGCATACCCGAGCGGCCGAGCGGGGCCGGCATCGGCGGGGGTGTGCGGCGCTACGGTCCCGAGGACGTGCGCCGACTGCGCTTCGTCCGCTCCGCGCAAGCCGCGGGCTTCACGCTGGAGGAGATCGGCGAGCTGCTGCAACTCGATGCGATCGACGACCGGGCGAAGGCACGCGAAATGGCAGCGGCGCGCATCGCCGTTCTCGACCGAAAAATCGCCGAGATGCAGGCGGCGCGGACGGCGCTCGCCCGGCTCGCGGATGACTGCGGCAGCTCCCGGCCCGGGCCGTGTCCGATCCTTAAGGCATTCGACGATTGAAGCCTTCAGGGACGGCATCGGCGCTATCGATGCAGATGCGATCGATCCTCGCAGGCGTCGCCAGCGCCTTCGGTCTGCACCGTGCTGTGTTCGATATGGAACCGATCGGCGAGGAGGCCGCTGACGGACCGGCGAACGGCATCCGGGCCCGCCCCTTCCGCGAACGTCACAGTCAGGGTGGAGACCGGTGAGAGGATAGTCGAGCACGTACGCTAAGCGTTCCGACCTTGCTGGTGGAGCCGGAGCGGCATGAACTGTTCACGGGGTTTGTCGATGTCGCCCCAGAGAAGATCGCTGGTGAGGCCGACATACTCCCAGCCCAATGGTGCGACGTAAGCGAGCAGTTCGTCGGTCACGCTGACCCCGTCGCCGCGCAGATGCCGGACGGCGCGGTCGAGATAGACGGTGTTCCATAGCGTCGGTGCGGGCGCACGCGGCCATCATCAGTGCCGGCCGTTGGCAGAGTACTCTCGCCCCGCCGCCGCGTCGAGCTCGGCCACGGCCTGCGCCGCGGCCTCGCAGTCGCTGCCGGTCTCTTGGCCCCGCTCGCAGCGTGTGACGACCAGTCTCGCCTCTTCCGCGTGGAAGCGGAAATAGCCGGCGTCGCGTGGTTTAATCAGCCCGCATCCGGACAGAACGATTGTCGCGGCAACGGCGATGATCGCCTGCTGCTTGCTGTTCCCCATTATGTCGATCCTCTCCATATTCCGGCCTAACGCCACTTCCCTCCGTTGCGACGCCATGCGTGAAATCCGCTGCGGTGAAGCCATCCAACCCACTTGATGAGAACGATCGCGCTGGCTGGCGAGATCAGGCTAAAGGCACGAGCGAAGCGTGTGATGCGGACAAGCATCGAAGCCGCCATGAGCCAAAGGCCGGCAGGAAACGCGGGCAGCAGGTCAGCCATCAATGGCCATCCCTTGATCGCCCGAAAGTCGCGACCCGCCAAAGATACCAGATGACGGCCAGCGCGAGCACGGCGTTGCTGACCGGCTCGATGACGCTCGCCACCTGGCTATAGCGCTCGCCCAGCTCATAGCCCGCCATGACGAGGATCACGGTCCATATGGCCGAGCCGGCGAGTGTCGAGACCAAGAATGGACCAAGGGGCATCCCGCTGACCCCAGCGGGCACCGAAATCAGGGTTCGGACTCCCGGGACCATGCGCCCGAACAGAACCGCCCAACGACCATAGCGGTCGAACCAGCGGTCGACATGATCGACCTCACCGGGCGTTAACGTCAGCCATCGACCGTGGCGGGAAGCAAAGCGCTTCAATCGATCGATGCCGATCCAGCGACCGACATAGTACCACAGCACCGCCCCTGCAGCCGATCCGAGAGTGCCGGCGATTGCCACCACCCACAGCGAGCCGCGCCCCTGCGCAGCGGTGTAGCCGGCAAGTGGCAGGATCACTTCCGACGGGATCGGCGGAAAGACGTTCTCCGCCAGCATCAACAGGAAGACGCCAAGGCCGCCGAGTGACGCGAGGATCGATGTTATGATGTCGAACACAAACCAGCCTCGTCAGAAGATCCAATGGGAGATCGCGCAAATCGCGAGCAGGAGGGCGACGACGGACCCAACGATCCGATTTTCCAGGCGCGGACATTCGACGTTCCTGATCCGCACGGCGACCTGCCAAGCGGGTCGAACCGGACACCGCCACGAACCTGCGGCAATCCGATCCAGCTCGGCATCCGACAACCCGAAGAACGATTTTGCTTCACCGCGCGATCGTCCCGCCAACCCCATCACCCGCAGCACCACGTCGCTCCATGCGACATCGATCGCGCTCGGCCGATCGACCATCGCGCCGCGCGCGTCGCCGCCCGCCCAGGAGGGGGACAGCAGGCCGATGATCTGGTGGGGATTGCGCTCAAGCAGCGTCGCCCAGCGCAGCAAGCGATGTTGGCGGTCCCGCGCCGCGATGGCCTTCGCCGGTGCCCAGCGCCGGGTAAGGGATCGCACAGGCCGCATCCATCGGCTCGTCCGAGGGCTCGTCATGGGCTCGCCGAGCTGCCGACGTCGCCATTGGTGGCGCGCTTGAGCGGACGAGAGCAGCGCAAGGTGAGGAAGGTGGTGGCGCTCAGGATAAAGGCGATGTCGTATAGGCCGTAGCCCACGGCCGCGCCGAGCGCGCCAGTCGCCCACAGACTGGCCGCCGTCGCCGTGCCTGAAGCCTTGTCGCCCTTCTTCAGAATCGCGCCGCCCCCGATGAAGCCGACGCCCGTAATCAGACCTTCGAGCAACCTGGCTTGCGCTGGAGACGTGCGGCCGAGGATCGCGATGCCCACCAGCACGAAGCCGCAACTGGCGATGGCAACCAACGGAAATGTGCGGATGCCCGCGCTGCGAGCGTCCTTCTCGCGATCCCAGCCAACAGGAAGGGCGAGCGCATAGGCGACGGCGAGACTGATGATATGGGTGGTTATCTCCCACCACGAGCTTTGAAACATGGCGGCCTGCCTGTTCTACGCGATTGCTCCAGATCGGAGGTAAAGGGGGAAGATCGGGCCAAGAGCCCCACAGACGTTCAGGCCCAAGGCGGGGATCGCGAACATCGGCGATCCCTACCGGTGCAGACATGCGATGATGGCGGTCACGACGGCGGTGGTTTCCGCAACGTCGCGCACTCTCACCGTATCGAGGCCAATTTCAGCGGCGGGATAGTCATTCCCACCGGGGAAGATCGCATCGCCGATGAACAGCATCCCGTCGAGCGGGACGCCGCTTTCAGCACTCAGGCGCTTCAGGCCATAGCCCTTGTCCACCCCTGCCCTGGTCACGTCGATCGATGTCGTGCCACCCAGATTAATCGAGAGGTCCGGCAGCGTCGCGCGCAACGTGGCCTGCAAAGCGGTCCTCTTCTTTCGGTCGGGATCCCACGCTTCCTTTTCCTTTAGCGGCGCTGCCTGCCCCAGCCCCGAAAAGGTGATCTGGCTGCCCCGGTCCTCGATCCGTTCGCCCCAAATACGTCCGTCGGCGAGGCCGGCATCGGTCAGGGCCTGATCGAAGGCAGCGCGGATCCTCGCCTTCTCTGCGTCGTCGAACAGCTCGGCATAGACCGCGCGCCAAGCTCCATTGATGAACCGATAGAGTTTTGTGCCTGTGGTCGGCATCAACCAGAGACGGTCAAGCGCGGCGCCGGCAGGAAGACGCGAGGCGACCTGCTTTTCGAACTGCGGCCAGTCCCCGCCCGAGATCACCGCCACATCCGTGACGGCGAGCAATCGGCCGAGGGTCTCGGCCATATCCTCCGATAGCGGCCGCTTGCTCTCGGCAAGCGTGCCGTCGAGGTCGAAGGCGATCATCCACTTCATGCCGCCTTCCCCGCCGGATCGCGGTAGGCGAGCAGCCTGAGCGCGTTGACGACAACAAGCAGCGTTGATCCCTCATGAACCGCCACCGCTGGCCCAATGCCGAGGCCAAGGATGGTAGCAGGAACGAGGAAGGCGACGACACCCAGGCTGACGAAGACGTTCTGCCGGATGATTCCACGCGTATGCCGGCTTAGGCCCACCGCGAATGGCAGGTGCGCCAGATCGTCAGCCATCAGGGCGACGTCGGCTGTCTCCAGCGCAACGTCCGACCCCGCCGCGCCCATCGCGATGCCGACCGTGGCGCTTGCCATCGCCGGGGCATCGTTCACGCCGTCGCCCACCATTGCGACCTTGTCTTCGCCGGCGAGCTTCTTGATCGCGGCAACCTTGTCTTCGGGCATGAGGTCGCCCCACGCCTCATCGATCCCGACTTCGTTGGCGATCGCTTCGGCGACTTTCTGGTGGTCGCCAGAGATCATTATCATCCGCGACACGCCCATCTCGTGCAGCCGGCGCAGCGCGGTCTTTGCCGCTTCGCGGGGCGTGTCCATCAGGCCGATCGCGCCCAGGTCACGGTCCCCCTTGCGGACCACCATCGTCGTGCGACCGTTCTCGCGCAATTTCGCGATCGCGTCCTGCGCTCCCTGCCCCAGCGCCGGAATGCCCTCACTTCCGAACATCTCGGCCTTGCCGATCCAGACCGTCTCGCCATCCACGCTCGCGGTGACGCCCCGACCGGTCAGGCTTTTTAGGTCGCCGGCGGTCGGCACGGCACGATCGTTCAGTCGTTCGCGGCCGTCCTTGACGATCGCCTGGGCCAGAGGATGGTCGCTCAACGCTTCGACGGCGACGGCCAGCGCCAACAGCTCGCCTTCATCGGCACCATCGACGGGCACGACATCGGTGATGCGCGGACGACCTTCGGTCAGCGTGCCCGTCTTGTCGAAAGCGATCGCCTTGAGCGACCCGAGGTTTTCGAGCGGTGCACCGCCCTTCACGAGCACGCCGCCCCGCGCTGCGCGGGCAACGCCAGACAGGACCGCGCTCGGCGTTGCGATTGCGAGCGCGCACGGGCTTGCCGCCACCAGCACCGCCATCGCGCGATAGAAGCTGTCGCGGAACGGCTCGTCGACGACCACCCATGCGAATAGCAGGAGCACCGACAGGATCAGGACAGCAGGCACGAAGATCCGCTCAAACCGATCGGTGAAGCGCTGCGTCGGCGATTTCTGCGTCTCCGCTTCGCTCACCATCTTCACGACCTTGGCGAGCGCGCTTTCATTGGAACGGCGTGTCACCTCGATCTCGATCGCGCCGCCACCGTTGATCGTACCGGCAAAAACCCGGCTTTCTGCGTCCACTGCATCAGGCTTTGCCCGCGCCGCTGCGGCATCGGCGACCGGCACCTTGTCGACCGGGATGCTTTCACCCGTCACCGGGGCCTGGTTGATCGCGCTGATGCCCTTGATGACGAAGCCGTCAGCAGGCAGGCGCTCGTTCGGGCGGACGATGGCAACGTCCCCAACGACCATCTGCTCGACCGGGATTTCGCTGGTCTGCCCGTCGCGTCGCACGGTCGCGGTTTCGGGCGCCAGCTTCGCCAGCGCCTCGATCGCCTTCTTGGCGCGTCCCATCGCGTAATGCTCAAGCGCATGGCCAAGGCTGAAAAGGAACAGCAACAGCGCGCCTTCGGCCCATGCGCCCAGCGCAGCGGCGCCGGCGGCAGCGACCAACATCAGCGTGTCGATCTCGAACTTCTTCATCCGGAGGTTGTCGATCGCCTCGCGCAGCGTGAAGAATCCGCCGAAGAAATAGGCTGCGACATAGCAGGCCGTGGGCAGCCACTCCGGTGCGCCGGCAACCAGCCTTTCGATCGCATAGCCGATCCCCAGCAGCGCGCCGCAGGCAAGCGCGAAGATCAGCTCGGTATTGGGGCCGAGGAATTCGGCGTGGCTATGGTCGTGACCATCGCCGGGGCCGTGCTTCTCTTCGCCCGCGTCGTGGCCCCCGGGGCCGTGGTCGTGGCCGGCATGGTCATCGGCGGCGACCCGCTTGCCAACCCTCACCTTCAGCTTGCGAAGTGCAGCGCGCACTTCCTCTTCTGTGGTCACTCGGCGATCATATTCGACCCGGACCGACCCGCTGGTGCTGGCGCTTGCCTGTACCACCCCGGGCAACGCGCACAGCGCATCGCTGACCGTGCGCGCCCGCCGTTCGTGACTGATCCCTGTCACCTGCCAGATCGCATGGCCGTAGCGTTCGGTGATTTCGGCACCTGCGGCCCGCACCATTTCACGCAGTCGCGGCAGTGGCAGCTTGGCGGCGTCGAAATGGATGCACAGAGCCGCTGGCGTGTCGCCGTCGAGGCAGATCACATGCGCCCGCTCGACGCCTTCGCGTTTCGTCAGGGTTGATACGAGACGGTCCAGGCAAGCGTCGGCCGCGTCAGGAAGGTCCGGCAACAATACTGGAATATCGAGTTCGAGCTTGTCGTTCATGACGACCTCCTTTCGCTTTTCTTGGTTTCGGCGCGCGCGTCGCGCAGGATTTCGACACCGCCCTTGATGGCGATGATGGCGGTAGCGAAGCCGACCAGAAGGTCCGGCCAGTTGGTGCCCAGCCACAGCACCAGCACGCCCGCGATCAGGATGCCGCCATTGGAAATAAAGTCATTGAAGCTGAAGGTGGTGGCGGCCCGCAGGTTGACGTCCGGATCCTTGAGCCGCTGGAGCAGCCGCAGGCAGAGGTAGTTTACGACGCCGGCGATCGCCGACATGACCATCATGGTCGGTCCGATCGGCTCGCTGCCCTGAAGGTAGCGCCGGCCAACGTCGATCAGGATACCGCCTGCGAAGATCAGCAGCATGACGCCCGAAGCGACCGCGGCGCGTGTCTTCCACGTCTGGCCCCGGGTGAGCGCCACAAGGCTCAGCGCATACACGGCCGTATCGGACAGGTTGTCGACACCGTTTGCGATCAGGGCGCTCGAATCCGCGAAAAATCCTGAGACGAAGAAGCCCGCCGCGATTGCCGCGTTCAGCAGCAGGACGATCCAGAGGGTACGACGCTCCTCGCCGCCATTGTTGTCGTTGCTCGGGATCATCCCATGATCTCCTCGAGCGTTAGCAGGGCAAGGAACCCTACGAAGAACATCGAGCTGATGAGCGGGGTGTCAGGCTTCTCGTGCGCCTCAACCAGCAGCTCTTCCGTGACGAGGTAGAGCAGCGCCATCAGCCCAAAGCTCAGGAAGCCAGCGACCATTACCGGCGAGAGCGTGGCGACAGGAACGGCCGCGAGCGCGCCGATTGGCAGCAACAGCGCCAAGGCCGAGACGATCACGATGATGCGCAGGCGCGAGCGATAGGTTTCCGCCAGCTCGTTGGTCAGTGTCAGACCCAGGAAGAGCACTTCGAGTGTCAGCGCGATCGTCAGCAGAAATCCCGCCTTCTCGCCCGCGACGAAGGCAAGGCCGAGCACCAGGCCATCGACTAGGATGTCGATGCCGATGGCGGCGAGCAGCGCCATCGGCCCCTTGAAGCGGGCCTCGAAAGCCTTGAGACCCAGCATCGTTACGACGCCCGCCGCCCCGCCGATCAACGTCGCGCTGGGCGAAGCCTCATGCTTGACCTGCGGCAGGATTTCAGTCGCTGCCGCCGCGAACACGACGCCGGCAGCAAGATGCTGTAGCCCCGCCACGAGGCCAGGATTTAACTTGGTGCGGCTCGCGATGATCGCGCCGAGCACGACCGCCAACACAGGCGCAAGCGTGTAGAGCAATGCCTGCATATCCTATGATTCCTCCGGTGTTCGATGACAGACGCGGATCTTCCCGCGCTGCGTGAAGGCGATCGACCCGCCCGCCACGACTGCCCGCGACTGGTCGCCGCGAAATTCTTCGCCGGTCCGTTGCGCGTGCAGGATCTCGGTTCTGCCGTTGGGCAGCCAGGTGACAGCCATCTTCAGCCCGTCGTCGATGAAGTCGACATCGGCGCGCGATCCATCGTCGCAATACATGATGCGCTGCGCGATCAATCGAGGCGTCAGATGCTTTTCATGCGTCGGCTCGGCCGGTTCGCTCGGCGCGGGATTGCACGCCCCTACGACCATACCCGCGAACAGAACGGCGCCGATGCGCGCGGCTGTCAGGCCAGGCAGGTGCCGCAAGGCGCACACCGCCCTCACCACAGCACGCCTTGATCGGGCGTCAGCGGCTCAGGGGCCGTTAGTCCCGCCGTCTGAAGAAGGTCGATCTCGATCGTGCGGCACATGGCCGTGAGCGGGACATCGTGGACGCTATTGGCGAACGGATCGGTCAGATCCTCGCCGATGCTCAGCACCGCTAGGAAGACGAGTCCGATCAGCGTCGATCCGATCGGCGTGGCAAGGCCCAGAGATTCGACCAGCGCGATCGGGAGCAGCACGCAGAACACGCGCGTGAAGAGGTTCGGGAAGAACCGAAAGCCATTGGGCAGCGGCGTGTTCTTGATCCGCTCCATGCCACCCTGCGCATTGGCGATGTCGATCAGGACGCGCTCCACAGTTGCCTGCTGGATCTCGGTGATCCGACCTTCCGCGAGCGCGTCGGCGTAAATGCCCGATATGTCCTCCAAGAGCGCGTTGGCAGGGTTCAGGCGAGCGACCGCCATATCGGCGACGTCCGTTCCAGCGATCCGGCCAATGTCTTCATAGGGCGACTGTCGGCGAAGCTGGCAGCGCATCGAGTGCGCGAAGGCGATCTGCCGCAGGATGATGTTGTGCCGCATCTCACTGCCCTCGGGTTCCCCCTTGGTCAGGCTGCGCGTGATCCTGGCTAGGCTGCGCGACGCATTGATGAGCCCGCCCCAGAGGGTTCGCGCTTCCCACCAGCGCGCATAAGCTGCGTTGGTCCGAAACCCCATGAAGAGCGCGATGGCAGTGCCAAACAGCGCCGTCGGCAAAGGCGGTTCCTTGATCGGGGTCATCATGTGGAATGCCGTCACCGCCACGTCCCACACGAACAGGATCGTGAGAGGCTTCCAAACCTCGATAATGATCTGCCTAAAACGTGGCCTCGCGCCGACTATCATATCAATTACGCCCTAAATCTCTTAGCGATCGTTATCCGATCGGCATGTTCATGATGTCCCGATAAGCGGACAGAAGCTTGTTCCGGACTTGCAGGGTCGCCTCGAAAGTAATGGATGCGCGGCTCTGGATGAGCGCGACGGTTGCAATGTCGGTGGTTTCGCCACGCTCATATGCTTCGGTGACGACATCCTCTTGCTCTTGGGTCTCGTTGACCTTCGCGACCACGGCATTGAGGGTGTCGGCGAAGTTCGACGCCGGAGCGGTCGGCGTCACGCCGGGCGGTGCCGTCGGCTGCGCCTCACGCAAAGCGCGGCTTCGCGCGATCACTTCGGCGCGAATGGCCATCACATTCGAGATCGACGTGTCAGACATCGTTCCTCTCCCGTTGCAGTGCGACGTGTCGGAAGACAGGACGGTTCATCGGGTGCCCTCCCGTTCGCAGATTCGGGTGCGGCCCTCGCCTTCCACGACGGTGAGCTGCGACCCCTTGAAGGTCGCGGTGGCTGTCTCGCCGACATATTGGAGGCCCTGCGCCGGCGCGGTCAGCGTCATGGGCACGGCGCTGCTGGAGCGCCGCAAATCGATCTGCAGGCCGTTGTCCTTGTAATCGACGAACAGCGGTTCCCCGTCGGAACAGCGATAGGGATGGCGCCCCATTTCCCCGGTCGCCACGGCGCTGTCGGACGAATGGATTTGCTGCTCCGTTGGCGGGGCTGGCGGCTTGCTTTCCGTGCAAGCCGCCAGCCCGACAACGAGGATGAGGGCGGGCAGTACCCGCTTCAACGGCATCACCGCGCCTTCCTCCTGTAGCGGGAGGGGACGCGCTGACGATTGATCCCACGGGCAGGCTGGCCCACCCGCCAGCGCAGATAGGTTGCGAGGCGATCGTCAGCCTCGATCATCAGGGACCGCAGACGACGCAACATCATCGCCGCGAACGGCAGAGACAGCGCCCCGCGAAGCGTGCAGCTATGTGTTAGCCTGGTGCCACCATCGTCCCCTGCCAGCTCGTACCGCTCTTCGAGCGTGAACAGATAAGGGATGCCGCAGGACCAAGCGAAGGCGCGCGGCTTATCGAATGGATCGACCCGGGCCGGCGTCCGAATTGGCCGGGTGATGCCCTGGATCGCGAAGGTACATTCCGTCTCGCCAAGCTGGCACGGGTTGTCGAGGAATACGAGCGGACTCCAAGCCCGACGATGATCTGGATCGGTGATCGCCGACCAGATCCGCAGTGGCCCGCCGTGAAGCATTGAGCTGGTTATGGTGCGAGGCATATCCCCATCTCCCAGAGATGAGCGGGGCGATCGCGGATCGCCCCGCGCACCCATCAGGCCAAGTTGTTCACGAAGGTCTGACCGTGGTCGTCTCCTTCATGCTCCTCATTGTAGTGCTCGGGCTTCTCGATCACTTTCTGCCCGAACCGGGCGTAGAGCGTCGGCAGCACGAACAGCGTCAGCAGCGTCGCCGAGATCAGGCCGCCGATGACGACGGTCGCCAATGGCTTCTGCACCTCCGCGCCCGCCCCCTCGCCAAGCGCCATCGGCACGAAGCCGAGGCTTGCGACGAGCGCGGTCATGACGACGGGCCGCAGGCGCTGCATTGCGCCGACATGGGCCGCCTCTTCGCGCGATAGCCCCGACCGGATCAGATCCTGGATCGAGCTGACCATCACGAGGCCGTTGAGGACCGCGATGCCCGACAGGGCGATGAAGCCCACCGCCGCCGAAATCGAAAAGTCCATGCCTCGCAAGAAGAGCAGCAGGACACCGCCCACCAGCGCGAAGGGCACGCCGGTGAAGACGATCGCGGCATCGCGGACCGATTCCAATGCGCCATAGAGCAGCAACAGGATCAGGATGAAGCAGGCCGGAATGACCAGCTTCAGCCGCTCGCTCGCCGATTGCAGGTTTTCGAACTGGCCGCCCCATTCGAGATAGGTGCCGGCAGGCAGCCGAACCTGGCTGGCGATCGTTGCCTGCGCATCCGCCACCACCGATCCGACGTCGCGGCCACGCACGTTGGCTTGCACCACCACGCGCCGCTTGCCGTTCTCGCGGCTGATCTGGTTGGGACCGTCGACCACCTTGATCTCGGCGACGCTGGACAGCGGCACATAGCCGCCGCCTGCCACCGGCACCTGCACCTGCTGGAGCAGGCCGATGTCGGCGCGCTGGGCCTCCGACAGGCGGATCACCACCGGGAAGCGACGATCGCCTTCGAAGATCTGGCCCGAGGTCCGCCCGCCGATCGTGGCAGTCACGGTGTCCTGCACGTCCTGCGCCGTGACGCCCAGGCGTGCCATCGCGTCACGATTGACGCGAATGTCGAGCATGGGGAGACCCGTCGTTTGCTCGACTTTCACGTCCGCTGCGCCCTGCGTTTTACGCAGCGCCGCAGCGATTTGCTCGGCCGTCCGATTCATCTGGTTGAAGTCGTCCCCGAACACCTTCACCGCGATGTCGCCGCGCACGCCGGCGATCAGCTCGTTGAAGCGCATCTGGATGGGCTGGGTGATCTCGTAGGCATTGCCCGGGATCTTCGCGAGCTTACCCTCGATCCGGCTGACCAGCTCCTCCTTGGGAAGCTCAGGATCCGGCCAATCCTTGCGCGGCTTCAGGATAACGAACATGTCGGTTGCGTTCGGCGGCATCGGGTCGGCCGCCAGCTCGGCGGTGCCCGTCTTGGAATAGACGAACTGCACCTCCGGCTGCTTCGACATCATTCGCTCGATCGGCACCTGCATCGCCTGGCTCTGCTGGACCGACGTCGCCGGAATACGGAGCGACTGGATTAGCAAATCGCCTTCATCGAGCTGCGGCAGGAACACCGAGCCGAGCGTGGTGAAGGCCAGCGCCGCCACCACAAGGCTCGCGACACCCGCCCCGATCGTCACGGTCGGACGCTTCATGGCCCGATCAAGACCAGGTTCGTAGCGCTTCTTCAGCCACGTGATGATGCGGCCGTCCTTCTCCTCAACCTTCTTCGATAGCCAGATCGCGATCATCGCCGGCACGAAGGTGAGAGAGAGGATGAAGGCGAAGGCGAGCGCGATGATGACGGTGAGCGCCATCGGCACGAACGTCTTGCCCTCCACGCCTGTCAATGTGAGCAGCGGCACATAGACAAGAATGATGATCGCCTGCCCGTACACCGAGGGACGGATCATCTCACGCGCAGCGGCTGCCACGGTTGCGAGCCGTTCCTTGACGCTGAGCAATCGGCCTTCATGATGCTGTTGCTCGGCAAGCCGGCGCAGTGCGTTTTCGACGATGATGACGGCGCCATCGACGATCAGACCGAAGTCTAGGGCGCCGAGGCTCATCAGATTGGCCGAGACGCCAGCACGCAGCATCCCGAAGCCGGTCAGCATCATGGTGATCGGGATGACCAGCGCCGCGATCAGCGCCGCGCGGAAGTTTCCGAGCAGCACGAAGAGCACGACGATGACCAGCACCGCGCCTTCCGACAGGTTCTTGGCAACCGTCTTGATCGTCGAGTTGACCAGTTCGGTGCGATTGAGCACCGGTTGAATCACCACGTCCGGGGGCAGCGAAGCGTTGATCGTCTTCAGCTTCTCCGCGACCGCGGTCGACACGACGCGGCTGTTCTCGCCGATCCGCATGATCGCGGTGCCGACGACGACTTCCGTGCCATTCTCCGAGGCCGAACCCATGCGGATCGCCTGACCCGTCTTCACGGTCGCGACTTGTTCGACCGTGATCGGCACGCCGTTACGTGTCGCGATCACGGTCCTGGCCAACTCGCCGGCATTGCGCACGAGCGCATCCGAGCGGACAGCCAGACCTTCGCCATTGCGATTGACGAAGCCGCCGCCGACGCTGGTGTTGTTGCGCTCCAGCGCATTGCCCAGGTCGGTCAGCGTGATGCCGAGCGAGGCCAGCTTCTGCACATCGGGCACGACGAGGAATTGCTTGGCGTAACCGCCAATCGAGTCGACGCCGGCGAGGCCCGGAGTGTTCTTGAGAAGCGGCGTGACGATCCAGTCCTGCGCGGTGCGCAGGTAGGTCGCCTTATCCTCTTCGGTCGTCAGTCGCTCGCCCTCTGGCGTGATGTAACTGCCATCGGGCTGTTGGCCCGGTTCACCGGGCTTGTGCTTGTCGTCGTCGCGATGCTCGAGACGAACGGTGTACATATACACCTCGCCCAGGCCGGTCGCGATCGGACCCATTTCGGGGTTCACGCCATCGGGCAGGTTTTCTTGCACGCCCTGTAGACGTTCACCCACCTGCTGACGGGCGAAATAAATGTCCGTGGCGTCCGAAAAGACGGCGGTGATCTGCGCGAAGCCATTGCGGCTCAGCGAGCGCGTATATTCAAGGCCGGGAGTGCCGGCGAGCGCGGTTTCGATCGGGAACGACACCTGCTTCTCGACCAGCTCGGGCGAGAGCGCGGGTGCGCGGACGTTAATCTGGACCTGATTATTGGTGATGTCCGGCACCGCGTCGATCGGCAGCCGGTAGAGGGAAAACGCGCCGATGGCGGCGACGATGACGGTGAGGAGCAGGACAAGCCAGCGCTTCTCGACCGCCCATGTGACGATGCGGGCGATCATGGCTTAATCCTCGTGGCTCGCTTCGCCCTTGCCGATCTCGGCCTTGAGCGTGAAGCTTCCGGTGGTGGCGATCTGTTCGTTACCGGTCAGGCCCGAACGGACGATCACCGTATCGCCCGACGCATCGCCGAGCTGAACCGGGGTCGCCTTAAAGCCGGTGGGCGTTCGGACGAATACGACCGACTTACCCTCGAAGCTCTGGACCGCCATCGTCGGCACGCGGATCGCACCGCTGCCGCCACTGCCCGTGAGTTGGACGGCAGCCGTCACCGGCTCGCCGACCCGCCATTCGCCACCGCGATTGTCGAGCGTGGCGAGCGCCGGCACGAGCCGCGTCTGCGGATCGAGCGCCGGCGACACGAAGGTGACGCGCGCGGTCGCCTGACGGCCCGCTGCCTTGACCAGAACCGTGTTGCCGGGGCGCACCCGGCCCGCATCCTCAGCCTTCAGGTTGAGCGCGATCGACACTTGGCTCAGGTTGGCGATGCGATAGAGTTCGGCGTCCGCCGCGACCGTTTGTCCCAGCGTCACGGGGCGCGCGATGATCTGGCCCGAGATCGGCGCGGCGATGCCGAGCCGGTTGAGACCGCCGCCGCCGACACCGGCGGCCGACACCATGCTCTGCGCCTGCGTCAGCGCGATTCGCGCTTCCGTTGCCGCCGTGCGGGCAGCGATCAGATCCTGCTCAGGGGATACCTTCTGGGCGAAAAGCCGCTGCTCGCGCGCGAGGTTCGAATTGGCGAGCTGAAGCCGTGCCCGTGCCGCCTCGACCTCGCCCTTGATCTGCGCCGCCTCGCGGCTCTCGATCACCGCAATAGTCTGGCCGCGCCCGACCGACTGGCCAAGGTTGCGCGTCAGCGCAACCACCCGTCCCGCGATGGCGGCCGAGACAACCTGCGTCCCTTGGGGGTCGCCCTCGATGATCGCGGGAAGCTCGATCGTTCCGGCTCCGCCGATGATCGGTCGTCCGACCTGGACGCCCGCCGCCGCGATTTGATCGGAACCCAATGTGACGACGCCCTCATCGGCGTGACCGCCTTCAGCACCGCCTTTTTCCGCGCCAGCAGCCGCTTCGTTGCCGGCTGCCCCATTGGCAGCCCCCTCGTTCCCGGCGTCCTTGCCACCACAGGCAGCCAACAGCAGGGCGAGCGACGCCGCGCCCGCGAGATAGAAACTCTTCATCACTGATTTCCCCCATTCGGCGCAGGAGCGGTCAGTCGCTCCACTTGCGCGCGGGCATTCTGGTAATTGGCGAGCGCATCGATCGCGGCGACCCGCGTTTCAGCGAGTGTGCGTTCCGCATCGAGCAATTCGAGCTGGCCGAACTTGCCCTCGCGATAACCGATCCGCGCGATGCGGGCGGCCTCCTGTGCAGCCGCCAGCGCCGGCCCCGACGCCGCCCGCGCCGTCGTTGCGGCATTGGCCGCCTGCGCCTGCGCGTCCGTGATCGCCTGTTCGATGTCGAGCGCGGTCACGCGACGTTGTGCATCCGCCTGCGTCCGCTGCGCGGTCGCCTGCGCGATCGCCGCGCGACCATTGTTGAACACCGGGATCGGGATCGACACGGTGAACACCGCCGCCATGTCATTGGTCGCTTCTAGTCGGCGGATGGCAGGCCCGACATTGAGGTCAGGGACGCGATTGGCGCGCGCAAGCCGCACGCCCGCTTCCGCGATCGAAAAATCCGCGTTCGCCGCCGCGAGCGCGAGCGTGCCTGTCGTGTCGACCGGTGCCACCGGCCCATAGATGTTCGCCCCCGGCAGGCGATCGAGCAGCGTGTCATCGAGCGCACCGTCAATCGGTCGACCGATCCGGCGCGCCAGATTGGCCCGCGCCGCCTCCGCCAAGCGAAGCTGCCGCTCCACATTGGCGTCAGCGTTGATGCGCGCGACATCTGCGCGCTGTTGCTCCAGCGGAGACGCCCGCCCCGCCTGCACGCGAACGCTCGCGGCCCGCAGCGCGTCGCTGGCGATCCGGGCCTGGTCGCGGGCTGTCGTAACCCGGCGATCGGCCGCGACCGCCTCGACATAAAGCTGCGTCACCTGAAGCCGGACATCTGCCGCGATGATCGCGGCCTGGATCTCGGCCCGGGACAACTGCGCATTGGCGACCGCGACGCGGGCGCCGCGCTTGCCGCCTAGCTCGATCGGGATCGCAAAGCCGACCGTGGATTCCGCGCTGCGGACCCCACGATACGGCCCCGAGCCGATGACGTTCTCAACCTGGCCCTGGACAACCGGGTTGGGCCGCAGTCCAGCGACCGTGCGGCCCGCACGGGCCGCATCGACCGCGGCTGTCGCCGCTTCGGCAGCGGGGGCCGAACCGCCCGCTGCACTGACCGCTTGGTCAAGCGTGTAGACCGGCGCGTCCTGCGCAAAAGGCGCGGACGGTCCGACCTGCGCCTGCGCCATAGTGGCGCACGACGCTGCGGCCAGCATGGCCGCGAGGATACGATGCATGAAAATAGGACTCCTGACGATGATCGACAGGGGCGCGCCAACGCGCGCCCAAATCGGACGTCAGGCTTGGGGGGGCCTCAAATGGACCATGCCAGTGCGGCCATCGAGCGACGCAGAGGCGGAGATTGTCGGCTTGGGCACTGTGAGGACGTGGGTATATTCCATCGTCGTGCGCGCAGGCGCGCCAACATCATGCCCGTGACAGTAATTGTGGTGGTGCGGGACGTTCTTGTCCGAATCCGACGGCACCTCGTCGATGTCGCCGGCGGTATGAACGGTAAACTCGACGCCCGCGATGCTTCCCCCCGCCAAATCGGCGGCATGAGCCATGCCGGAGAAGCTGGTGAGGACCAGCATCAGGCATGTCAGGAGAGGCAAAAAGGCTCGCACGAACCCGCCCTTACCACAGAGAGGTTTCCATGTCATTGCAATAACTCGCGAGCCGGTGCCTTCGCGGCACGCCATGCCGGCCAGGCTTCCCGAAGCACGCGCAATGCCGAGCGCAGGAAGATCACGGCGATCAATCCGCCGACAATGATGTCCGGCCAAGCCGAGCCGGTCAGCCCGACCAATCCGGCAGCCGCGAGAACCCCGACGTTCGACGCGACATCATTGCGCGAGCACTCGAACGTGCTCGACATGTTCACATTCTCGCGGCGGAAGCGCCAGAGCAGCATGAGGCAGATCAGGTTCGCAACCAGCGCGGCGCTGCCAACTCCGAGCATCAGGCCCGATGCCGGAGGAACGCCGTTCGCAATCTTGTCAGCGATCTCGAAAATGACCGCGACGCCAAAAGCCAGGATGATGCCACCCTTCGCCAGCGCCGCGCCCGCTTCCCAGCGCGCGCCCCGATGCAATGCATAAAGACTGAGCGCATAGACCACCGCGTCGCCGAACATGTCGACCGAATCCGCCATCAAGGCGGAGGAACGCGCAACGACGCCGCCGCCAAATTCGACCACGAACATCGCAAGATTGATGAGCATCACGATGATGAGCACGCGGCGCTGCTCGGCCTTGCGACCAAGTTCCGCGATCGTGTCGCGTTTCGATGAGCAACAAGCGTCTGCCATTATCGAAGCTCGATTCGTGGATCAGACGCCCTATATGAACCCTCATCCTACTAGAGGGTCAAGAGGTTCGGCGATGAAAATCGGTGAGATCGCAAAGCGCACCGGGTTGAAGATCGAGACGGTCCGTTTCTACGAGGCCGAAGGGCTGGTTCCCGCTCCCATTCGTAGCGGTGGCAACTATCGACTCTACGATCGCTCGCACCTTGATCGCCTGTCGTTCATCAAACGCTCGCGTGATCTGGGTTTCACTCTGGATCAGATTCGTGCGCTCCTCCGGCTTTCAGATAATCCGCGCGGTTCTTGTGCCGAGGCCGACCAAATTGCTGCGGTCCACATCGCGGAAATCGATCGCAAGCTGGCCGACCTTACAGCGTTGAGGACGGAAATCGTGCAGTGGGGTGACACCTGTAACGCCGACATCGTCGCCGAGTGCAAGGTCATCGACGCATTGTCAT
>ERZ1066121.1430-NODE-1430-length-17536-cov-7.941994_pt1 | contig 17536 bp, 18 predicted proteins | sample MGYA00382768_ERZ1066121 | MGnify/ENA primary metagenome ERZ1066121 (study PRJEB33369, sample SAMEA5778351) | biofilm metagenome | biome: Industrial cooling water; feature: Water cooling tower basin; material: Biofilm | place: United Arab Emirates | collected... | reverse complement strand
CCGGAGCAATTTCTAACCTAGACGGGACTTACAGCTACGTGGAACGACCACCGCAGCAGGAGGTCTATGAAGGAGCCCTGGTACACAATAAATACCGCAATCAACTTATTTGCGAGATTGCTGCTGCGTTTCTTCAAGCTCAGTACAAATATCCTGGAGTCATTCTGGTCAGTCGGATTAACCACGGAGAATTGCTAGCCTCAACCTTGCAAGTTCCGTTTTTGAGTGGTGAGACCAAAAACAGACAGACGGAATACACCAAGATCGGAAAAGAGTACCCGCTCGTTATTACTTCTGACATTTTGAAAGAAGGTGTTGATATTCCCCAGATTGGATTTATCATTCTAGCCGGAGGTGGGTCATCCAAGGCTAAGGTCATTCAACAAGTCGGTAGAGCCAGAAGAAAAAAGAAAGAAGCAATTATCATTGATTTTGATGACCAAGAGTCACTCTACCTAAACCGTGCCTCAGAAAAAAGGATTGACGCTCTCAAAACTTTAGGTAAGTTAGAAGTAGTTGATACTATCACTAGGATCTCGGAGGCTCTAAATTGAATTTACACACTCATCTGCCTAGAGCAATTGAAGAGTATTGGCTGTGTGTATTTAATAACATGTGGCATCAGTATCATGTTTTTGTTCCGGCCAAATTTTATCAGGTATCCATTCACGAAGCGCAGTGGACTTGGATTGCCACAATTCTAGAGGTGTCCGCCCAAACCAGTTTTGTAGACTATATAACACCGCATGAGTTGTGTGCTGCTATTGCTAGAGCTGAGAGTCGGTTCATTGAGTCAAGACGTACTCGAAAGCCAGGAAGTGAGCAAGAAGGGCAATCTAGATTACACCAGATTGAAACAAATTTGCGGCGGCTATTCCAAACCGAGATTCCGCCAGAGTTGACGCAGATCAACCGCAGTTTATTAGGACTAATTGATGATCGAAGAAACAGACCTCACGACCCTATCGTACAATTTACTTGACTTACACTTAAAGGTCGGCTATCAGAAATGTCCCTTCTGCAAGCGAGATCAAAAGTTTCGAGTTCTAAACAACCGTTACAAGTGTTTCCATCCAGAGTGTCAACAGCAAGGAACAATTGTTGATCTTGTACAATGGCACAAAAATTGCTCTCGTTCCAAGGCTATTCAACTGGTTAGAGGTGAGGATTTCCAGGCTAGAGATGCCTGGAAAAAGCGAAATCACCTACTCAGTCAAGTCTTCTCGTCGTATCAAAATGGGTTAACTGACGAATGTCTCGACTTTCTGAACCAACGAGGCTACGGAATTTGTCTTGAATCGGTTGAGTTTGGATTTGCTAGAGGCAGTCAATATTTGCAGTCGCGCGGGTTTGATTTAGCTGAGCTGGTTAGCCTCGGTCTTGCCTATTCTGACGGAAGAGAATTCTTCCGCGACCGAGTCATTTTTGGGATCAGAGACTTCAAATCTCGCCTTGTGCATCTACAAGGTCGGTCAATTCATGCTGAGGAATCCGTTCGTTGGCTGTCTACTCCATCCCATTTTAACGATCAAGACATTAACCCAATTACAAATTACCTGTTCGGAGGTAATCAACACATTGACAACCCTCCAGAATGGCTATTCCTAGCCGAAGGAATTAGTGATGCCTTAACTCTGATCGAACTAAATGTACCCTGTGTTGCCTGTTTCGGAGTTCAGGTAAACCTCTGTAGATTCACGGCTCTTTTTGAAAAGGCCACAAACTTAGTCGTCGTCCTGGACAATGATGTGTATCCGCTGATGACAGAGCACGCTGGGTTGTACAAGTCCTGGACTCCAATGTTAGAATCTCTAACTCAGCTGCAAACCGCGTTCCCACAACTTAAAATCTGGTGCGCGCCGCCCCCTAACATCAAGGGCATCAAAGACGTTAACAATTGGTATATGACCGAGAAGCTAACTCCAGAGAGTTTTGCTCAGGGAATTAAACGTCAATCACAGACTTTATTTGACTTTGCTCTCAACACGTTTCGCGGCCACAGAGAGTACCACCCTTTACTGCTCAGGTTATTAAAAGCTCAACCCAACTCTCAACGCCGAGAGACCTACCGACAAATTCTGCCTACAGACATCGTTAGTTACCTCCTCGAAGTTTATGGCTGAGATGTACCTCACAACTTCAGGGTCTAAGTCAATTGCAGGGCCAGTTAGCTTCACGGCAGTTGTATTTTCCAAACCCGTACAGGACTCTATTTTTCGCAATTACAGGCGGTATCGCTGGAGTCAGGTAGCATCAACTCTACTAGAGTTAGACTTTGTAGACGAGACACTGCTTTTTCCAGTTCAGCAAATTAATTGCCAGGGGGTTAAGCTACTACTCATTGAAAAAATTGATGCTTTGATCGCCCGGTTAGCCCTAAGAGGCTATCACAACATCACAGTTGTCACCACAGATTCAGAGATACCAACTCCAAAGTCAACCATGTTATTTCGGCGTGAACGACGTAGTTTATCCTCTAGTGCCGCCAACGCTATTGCTCATAGTCATATTCGCGCTTGGTGCCAGCTGTATGGAGAGAGGTACCAAGAGTACAACTGGCCTCAGAATCAAGGACGGCCAACCTCAGATCATCTTCAAACGATTCTGACAAAAGGCTTAACGCCTTACCATAGAACTGTAGCCATCCAAGTGACAGCTAACTGGTTAATCAAAACGGCGATCTCAGACCCACTTACTTGGCGTAAAACAGTAGAAGAGTTTGTACTCAAAGGTAGATGGGAGAAACAGTTTCAGGAACCCTTTATTACTGCAGCTCAACTTACCCCAGCTCAACTGAATAGATTCCTACAAAGGCTGGGCCTTGGTCCTCATCGTTATATCGAATTTGCCCCATCATGTCCTCTCAGACTCCCGGTTTCAAAGACATCCAAGACGCATATAGACATTTACTTACCAGCCAACCAACCTCAAAGCGAGGACTAGATAAAGTCGTTCACTATCTGGACATGCTGAAGACGATTGTGTCCGATCGCTCCTTCAATCAGGAAGAGCTGATGGTGTTTTATCAACTAGCTGACAGACTGTGGTTAGAAGCGTTACGCTATCCTCAGGTAAGGTCAACAATTGAACAAGCAGTCTGTTTAACTCCGAGTAAAAGAGAGATGAGCTTAACTGTTTGTTTGGCGACCTGTCATATGAGTCTTTGGTATCAGTCAGATGAGACTGAAGTAGATTCAACTAAAAACTTTTACTGCACAAGAGTTCTTCCGAGCTTAATTGACTGTCTACGACAACACACGGCTCAAACCGTCAGCATTCACCCAATTTCCTCGTTCTAATGGCTAAGCGCGACTATCCGGATTATGCTTTCACGTCCTTTTCTCGTCTAGGGCGATTTAAGACTTGCCCAAAGTTTTATCAGAAGAAATACCTAGAGCGGCAAAAAACACCATTTGTCTTTAATCCAGCCACGACAATTGGAACCTGGACTCATGCCGTCCTGGAAGAAGTACTGTCCTTAGAGACAAATACACTTGACGCAACTACGGCTTACGCACTGCTTTTACCAGGGTGGCTGAAAAGTCTAGACGTAGAAAGTTTACTTGACAAAGGGATATTCGACGCAGCCGAATCACTCGGTAGTTTAGCCTACAAAGCCTCAGAGCGTTATGTAGCTTCAGACAAAATTAGGACAACGAAAGGGTCTGCGCCCAAAGATGTCTGGAACTATCCTCCGGCTAGCTGGACCAGTGCCTTGAAACAAGCTGGTCTACAAGACGTAAAGTACATTTTTGACAACTATGCGGCTAGCCTGCGTCCAGATCTATTCATTCAAAACTCATTAGTTGGAATGCTCGCCGAAGTCTACAGTTTTATCTGTGACTTTAAGTGTCCTACTTGGGCCACAACCAAAGCGGTCGAGATGCCTATTTCAACTGATGAGTCTAATAAAATTCTGATGCCCGGGCAGAAAGACCTGTATATCAACTTATTTATAGACTGGGTGATTACCCGCACGGGCCACGATGACCAAGTATTTATTCTGGATTTTAAGTCTGACTCTAAGGTTCCGACTGAGTTGGATGTCCTGCATCATCCTCAGTTAAACCTTTACTGTTACTGTTACGAAACCCTTTACGGTATCAGACCGTACGGACAAGGGATCTTCCATATTCCTTCAGGAAAGTATATCTTAACTGCCGTAGACATTGCTGTCCAAGCTGAGGTTATGGAATCATTAGGTGAGTTACAGGCTCAGATTGATATTCAAACGCAGCAAGAGCAATTTTATCGCTGTCACCCTAACGATTATGGCACTCCCTGTAAAAAAGCCAATTGGGAAACAGGCGTGATTACAGAGGTGTGTCCGTTTTTGAAACAATGCTGGCCGACTTACCATCAAGTTCTTAGTAATTCACAGAGCATTCCTTAACATTACGTTACATTATTAAAAAATGCTTAATGTAAAGATGCGACGTTAATAACAGGCCAAGTGATTAGTTATGCTGATATTTTAGTCAGCACCCTAATCGCCGTGGACAACTTCAACAAAACAGATTTCGTTAATGGCTTAATGCATTGCGGCAGCGGCAAGGTTGATAACCCAACTGCTGCGGAAGCTGTATTTCAGAACATTTTAGATCAAGTAGGGTTAGCCTTGTGCTCAGGAAAAGTAGTTAGTTTGCCAAAAGTTGGTAAGTTGACTCCAACTCTTCGTAGAGAACGGTATGGTAGACATCCACAGACTGGAGATAAACTCATTATTCCAGCGACAGTGATTGTTAAATTTACAATATCAGATGCGCTGCACCGTCGATTACAACCGGCCCTGCTAGACCGACTGTTAGCGGCAACAGACTACGATGTGCTTGAAATTAAGAGCGAATAATTTTTGACGGGTGCATTTTCCGCTTTTACTCTTGTGCCATCAAATCATGACTACAAAACCTAACAGTCCACACCTGATCAGAACCTCCTTTCTAACGTATCTGCAGCATCTCTTTCCCTACAACGAACCTTGGACTCACCCGGTTACCCAAGTGACCTATTCACATGAATTAATCAAGCGCAGATTATCGGAGTTCAAGAAAATAACTGAAAACGATAGTCGGTCTTTGAATGACTATCGAGCGCTGTGGTACCTATGGTCCAGACAGAATAGTCGGTCTTCCATTGCAGAGAGTCTGTTCATCAGCTCTAGTACCTTGCGTCGGAGCTGGGACCGAAGCATTGACACAATTTTATTAATGCTACTGTTTCCGGACTTAGTCCCAGAAGTCTTTGTTTTACCTTCACCGTTTTGGGAGACCCCGTGACTTCAACCTCGCATCCAAACTCTGAACTCCAAACGATCGCTCTAAACGCGATGGCTGTGATTGAACAGTTTGAGAATCTGGTGGCAAACTTGAGTGAGTTTATGCAAACTTTACCTCAGGGTCAACAGCAAGAACTCGATGTTCATATCACCACTTTGAAGAGTCTAATTGAAGTTCTTAATGAAGACGGGATTATTAACGGCTCTGTCCTGACTAAAGTCGGACGCTCAAAAATCGAACGTTTGCAAATTGGTGGTGAGCTGTTAAAGCGACGGTCTCAGTACACAGTCGCTGAACTAGCGAGCATGTACAGTCTTGCACCAGAAACTATTAGACGATTCTTCCGGCAATACGAAAACGCTAGACCCAAAGAAAAAGTCCAGATGGAGCGCACATCTATTATGGATAGTGCTGCCCAAATGGAGCAGTTAGCCATTGTCATTCAGCGGAATATGGCGCGGCTCGAAGGCGCGAACGACGATGTGAATGTTAAATTTGTGGGAGAGATGTCAAAACTCATCGCTCTTTCAATTCAATACGCAGAGAAAATGGCTCAGTTTGAACGGATGCGAAGGCTCGAAGAGCTGATTGCTGAGGTTTTGATGGATGAGCTACCACACAAACGAACTGAGATTCTACGACGAATCGGCGCAGCCGGAAACAACGTTACTACTCGCTCAATTCTGAAGCAAGCTACAGTTGACGCTGAGTTGAGTACCTAGTCTATCAAGTCTTCTTTTATATTTGCCCATGAGTCAAATAAGTGACCAGCCACAGGTTTGGTATTGGTCTGGGACAGAACTAGAGTCTGGCTATCTTTTGACAGCTGATCGAAGTAAAACGCTGATTCTAACCCACGACCGACTTATTCAGTTTCCGCCCTACAGTCAAGGTGCTACCTGGGGGATTGACCCACACTGGCAACTTAAAGATTCACTCGGCTAATTTCCGCTTTCCACTGCCGACCTCAATCAGACAACTGGTTGTTCAGAAAAATAATACTCACGTTCAAAATAATGAAACTGTTAGTTCAACTTGACAGCACAGAACCTCCTGTTTACAAACACGCAGATGACTCAGGTTTGGATCTACGGTCTACTGTAGATATTGACTTAGCTCCCGGTGCAAGAGCCTTAGTTCCAACTGGAATCAAAATTAAGTTACCCCCGTTAACAGAAGCCCAAGTTCGACCTCGGAGCGGTTTAGCGGTTACCAGTGGAGTCACCGTACTCAATACCCCAGGAACAGTCGATGAAGGTTACCGGGGCGAAATCGGGGTCATTATGATCAATCACAATTCTGAACCATTCAAAATTTGCAAGGGCGATCGCATTGCTCAGTTGGTTATTTGTCCTATTTACCGACCTGAGATTGTTGTAGTTGAATCTCTAGACGAGACAAAGCGTGGAGAAAACGGGTTCGGATCTACAGGGGTGTAAACATGACAAACACAATGTTTGTAACTAAACGAGATGGCACACAAGCACCTTACGACATTATTAAAATTCGTCAGGTTGTCAACTGGGCCTGTGACGGTTTAGTCAGCCCAATTCCCTTAGAAGGGAGTCTATCCTTGAAGGTTCGAGACGGAGTAACTACCCGATTCATTCAAGACAGCCTCATCCGCTGTGCGCTTGAATTGTGTAATCCGCAGGAACCAGCGTGGCGCAAAGTTGCTGGAAGACTTCATATCTGGGGACTATGGAAGGACGTAAAAGTTAACCGAGGTTATGGTTATGGCAATTATGTCCAAGCTGTGCATTATCAAATAGACGCAGGGCGTTACGATAGAAAGTTGGTCGAGGTATATACCGACGAGCAACTTGAAATTGCTTCAGGGTGGATTAACCCTGACCTGGATCAAAACTACGACTACGCAGGGGCCTCATTACTCACTAAACGGTTTTTAGTTGAGAATGAGCTACCGCAAGAAGCCTATTTAACCTGCGCCTTATTAGCCGCCAGCGTCGAACCAGAATCAGAGAGACTTTATCAAGCCAGACAATTTTACCGAGCGATCTCGCAGCATAAACTCTCACTCGCGACTCCAATTCTTGCCAATCTCCGGCGACCCAATGCGTCGTTATCTAGCTGCTTCATTATTGCAATGGATGACGACCTCGATAGCATCTATAGTGCAATTCACGATGCTGCAAGAATTTCCAAGAGCGGCGGTGGCGTTGGTTGCGTTGATGGAGAAACGGAGTTTTTAACTCCGTTTGGCTGGAAGAAGTTTTCTGACTACGACAGTTCTGTTGACGAGTTAGTAGGGCAATACAACGCATCTACAGATACGATTGAATTCGTCAAACCGACTTTGTTTATTAAGGAACCCTGTTCAGAAATCAATTATTTCCGAACAAAATACGGAGTTTCTCAAAAGATTTGCGATGACCACAGAGTTTTGTATTATTCTGAGGGTTCACGGACTCTACAGCACCCCATTACTGGGAAAACCCTGGCAGACAAGTTCCTCACGGGAAAAGGTTTTAGAGGGCTACTAAAAACCGCCTTTACATCTGTGCAAAGCGAGGGGTTAGCGTATTCAGATGCGAGGTTACGTCTAATTACGGCCATCCAAGCAGATGGCACATTTCCAAATGGCAGTAACCGATGCATCATACAAGTCAAAAAAACTAGAAAAGCCGCCCGTCTTCAAGAAATCTTAGAAAGCTTAGGACTGGAGTACAAATTAACATTAACGCCTTGCGGACTGCATCACTACTCGTTTATTGCTCCAGACAAGATCAAAGTATTTCCTCCTGAGTTTTATCAATTAAGTACCCATCAATTGAAAGTTATTTCTGAGGAATGCTTGTATTGGGATGGCTCTAAAGAGCAAAACAGGTACTTCTCAAGAGTCGAAAACAACGCTGATTTTATTCAGTTCGCTTTTTCTGCACACGGCAAGAGAGCATCCAAGGCCACTTATAAAAGAGACAATGGGATTGATTACGTTGTCACAGTTTCGGAAAATCCATATGTGGGACTGCGTATAGACCAAAGACTTGACCACGAAATTTATTCAAGAGTCCCGACTACCGACGGTTACAAATACTGTTTTTCGGTTCCTAGCGACTGCCTTATTCTCCGACATAATGGTCAAGTGTTTTCGACGCATAACTGCAATGTCAGTCGCATTCGGGCGGCTGGTAGCTGGGTTCAGAATCGAGCAAACTCTTCCGGTGGTGTTGTTCCCTGGATTAAGTTATTAAACGACACAGCTATTGCTGTAAATCAGGGTGGACGCAGAGCTGGAGCCTTTACAGTCAGTCTTGATGTTTGGCACCGTGACATCCCTGAGTTCCTTGAAATGCAAACTGAGAACGGAGATCAACGGCGCAAGGCATACGATGTCTTTCCTCAGTTGGTGATTCCAGACCTTTTTATGCAGCGGGTTCTGCAGAATGAGACTTGGACTCTAGTTGACCCTTATGAAGTGCGTCAAGTTTACGGAGTTGAGTTGGCGGAGTTGTGGGGTGAGCAGTTTGAGCGGGTCTATCTGCAACTCGAACAAGACGGAAAACTGACTCTAACAGAGCAGGTGCAGGCTAAAGACCTCTTCCGGTCGATCATGAAAACCCAGATCGAAACTGGACTACCTTACTTAGCTTTTAAGGACGAGATTAACCGTCGGAATCCTAATAAACACAAAGGTTACATTCCTGGTGTAAACCTTTGTGTAGCTCCGGAAACTCGGGTGTTAACGGATCAAGGTCAGATTCCTATCAAAGACCTAGAAGGCACCGTAGTTAAGGTTTGGAATGGGTTTGAGTGGTCTCAGGTTGAAGTCCGCAAAACGGGTGAAAATCAGCGTTTACTCAAAGTACACCTAAGCAATGGTGAAATTTTAGAGTGTACCTACCATCACCATTTTTGGGTACAAGTAGATTACAAGGGTAAACTCAAACAGGTTGATGCAAAAGACCTAAAACCGGGAGATAAGTTAATCAAGTACGATTTACCCCTGGTTTCCTCGACCGACGATGTACCCTTTCCTTCCGTTTATACTTCAGGTCTTGACAAGTTTACCGTACCGCTTAATGGGTATACAGTAAAGTCTCGTTTAGACTGGTTAGCGGGTTTAGCTGATGCCGAAGGAACCATTCAGCGAAATGGTGACAACGAGCAGTTAGTTATATCTTCCGTTCATCCGAACTTTTTACGCGAAGTTCGTCTAATGCTGCAAACTTTAGGGGTTGACTCTAAAGTCACGCAGATGTTCAAGCCAATGACTCGCCTCTTGCCCGATGGTAAAGGGAGTAAGAAGTCCTATGACTGCAAGGCAAGCTACCGATTGATTATTACCTCTAATGGACTGTACAGTTTAAGTCAATTAGGTTTTACAACCAATCGCCTCAAATGGGAAGTTCGCCACCCTCAACGGGACGCAGCTAGATTCATTCAAGTTGAAAAGGTTGAGTTTACCGACAGATTCGACGATACCTACTGCTTTTCAGAGCCTTTGCGTCACTTAGGGATGTTTAATGGCATTCTCACAGGGCAATGCGTAGAGTCGTATTCAAACGTAAAACCAGGAGAAGAGGCCCATACCTGCAACCTAATTTCATTGAATCTCGCCAACATTCGAGGGTCTGAAGAGTTACAGCATTGTTGCAGTCTGGCAGTCCGACTTTTAGACAATACCATTGATCTGACGACGACTCCAATTTCTGCCAGTAAACGGCATAATGACCTTTACCGCACTATTGGAATTGGGTCGATGGGGTTGGCTGATTGGTTAGCCTTCAATCATCTGCGGTACTCTAATGTTGAGGAAATCAACGACTGGTACGAAGACATCGCTTACTACTGCATCAAAGCCTCGGCTGACTTAGCTATTAAGCGGGGGTCTTTTCAAGCCTACGAGGGAAGTGAGTGGAGTCAAGGTAAAATTCTCTGCCGTGAAAGTCAATGGTTTGACGTAAATAGCAAAAAAGCTGACCGCTGGCACAAATTAAGTCATCAAATTCAGACTACCGGAATTCGTAACTCTCAGATTCTCGCAATTGCGCCAAATACATCCTCAGCCTTAATTCAAGGGTGTACAGCAAGTGTGCTACCTGTCTTTAGCCGCTTCTTTTATGAAAAGGGTAAAGTCGCGGTACCTATGGCTCCCCCGTTTATTGACACTCATCTTTGGTTCTACGAAGAAAACAAACGATTACACCCTAGCATCGTTGTTAATGCGATCGCAGCAATCCAGAAATGGACAGATACAGGCATCTCAATGGAACTCCTATTTAACCTTAATAAAGGAGTTTACTCGGATGAACCCGTTGCCATTACCGCTAAGGAAATCTTTGAAGTCTTGATGCAAGCCTGGAAGTCAGGCTGTAAAGCTATCTACTACATCCGTAGTATTCAAAAAGACGACACCGACTCCTACAAAGAGCAAGCGTCAGAATGCTCTGTGTGCGCTAACTAACCCTTCTTCTACTTAACTCATGTATCTTTCCAAACACCATCCAATGATGGAACACGCTCCGGTGTTCAATCCTGCTGGTAATGACGATGTTGGTACAAGAACGATCTGGTTTGGTAATACAACCAACCTGAAACAGCTAAATGACATTCGTTACGGCTGGGCTCGGCAGCTTTACAAGCAAATGCGAGAACAGTTTTGGATACCTCAGAAATTGGATATTACCGGCGATGTCAATGACTACGCCAGTCTTACCGCTGGAGAGCGTCGGGCATTCGATGGCATTCTGAGCTATCTAACGTTCCTAGACAGTGTACAAACCTGTAATATCCCACATCTGGGCCTTACCATTACGGCACCTGAGGTCTCTTTGTGCCTAAACGAGCAAACCTCACAAGAGGCTATGCACAATGAGAGCTATCAAGTCATTATTGACACGATTGTTCCCAGCGATCGACGCAGTGACATTTACGAGTTCTGGCGTACAGATAAAGTGCTGTACGACCGCTGTAAGTACATTGCCGGATTGTATCAGCAGTATGTAGATAATCCTTCCCAGGAAAACTACTTTATTGCATTGGTGGCAGACTACATGCTCGAAGGTCTGTACTTCTACAACGGATTTGCGTTCTTCTACAACTTAGCCAGTAGTTCTTTAATGAGTGGCTGCGCTGATATCTTCCGACTGATCAACCGGGATGAACTCTCACACGTTCGCTTATATCAAAAGTTGTTGGAAGAAGCCCGTCAGGTTTTCCCCCATAGCCTAGAGCAAATCTATGAGATGTTTGACGGCGCAGTTCAACAAGAAGTGTTGTGGGCCTCTCACATCATTGGCGATTCTGTTTTGGGCATCACTGAAGACAGTACTGAGCACTATACTCGCTACTTAGCCAACACCCGGTTGAAAGCGATTGGACTTAGCCCTCTGTACAGCGATCCTAAGTATAAGAAGAGTCCTTATGCTCACTTAGAACGGTTTGCAGACGTTTCCAGTGAAGGCTCAACCAAGAGTAACTTCTTCGAGGGGACAGTGACATCGTATGTGATGTCATCCGGTGTAGAAGGGTGGGAAGACTTCTAAGTCTGAAATAAAAAGGGGCTCTTTGGAGCCCCTTTCCGCATTAACGGTAGAAGATGCGTCCCCAACCGTCATCGCCTTCCGCATCCCAGACTTGCCACCTGGCTTTTAACATTCGCTTACTGTATCGAACACACTCACCACTTTTACCCTGATACGGGAACTTACCATAAGGATCATGACAAAAATAGTCATCGCCGTCCTTACCAATCACCAGAATCATATGGCCGTTTCCTTCTGGCCACTCCTCGGTACCGTGGTGCAAAATACCAATCACCATCGGCATTCCCTGCCTTAACTGATCGTCTAGGTCAGCCAACGTGAGATTGTAATGAAATGACGATTTGACCCCAATTTCTGCCAAGGCCGCAGTCATATGCGCGTGGTTCGTAGACTGTCGCCCTTTATTAACAATAAAGTGCCACAAGAAATAATCATCCGATCCATTACAGACACCTGGTTTAATAAACTCGCCTCCAGCAAAAGAAGCACTCGTATTACAGGTGCCGTAGGGGTCGTAAGAGTTATCTAGCTGAGACTGATAACGCACAGGGAGTTTGATCAATGGAGCCGGATAGATGACCTTCCCATCTTGCAGAATCTGGACGTGACTAGGGAAGACATACCAGGTATTGAAACCCTTGAACGAAGTTTCAAAGAATGCTACCCGGAAGTGATTTCCTTCTTCACAGTAAGAATGAATCTTGAATTCACCCTGAGAGATAGCGACTTTCTCAGCATCACCTAACTCAGATGCTTGTAAGAAAGGCGATCGCTTGAGATACGTTGATCTGACAATTTTTAATGTTAAGCCCATTAGCCTGGTTCAGCCCAGATCGTTTGAGGATCAAGGCCAGCCTCAATCACTACAGCATTAATTTTGTCAATCTCTTCTGTAGTTAAAGTAAGCAAGTTTTCGTTTAGCAAAATCTGAATCAACTCACGAAAACGCTCAATGACAAAATCAACCGATAAATTTCCCGTCAAACCCGTAAACAAAAAGGATAGAGCTAGTTGTGCAGATTGAGATTTCTGCGCGGCTACATATAATTTATCCCAAGGAAAATCAGGCTGTTGAATAGCCCGAAACAGTCTTTGAACCGGTGATAAAAGGGTTAAACTTTGATAGTTTTGGTAGTTCTGGTAAGCTTTCCAGTCGGCATCACTAATATAGTGATAGTCTCCGCCAGGAGGCGACGAATAAACACCTCTTTCAAAGTCAGGCTTTCCGTTGGAGTCTTTGTAAATGTATGGCATTTTATCTCTGCTTATTTACCTATTGCTAAGTTAAAGTCAATCCACCCTTGAATTTGCAGCACTGTGTAACGACCCGGAGAATAGTTTCCAGTTCGAGCCATTTGAATTTGACCGGCAGTATTTGTTGGTGTCTCCAGAAGCACAAGCGAAGTAGTCGCGTTATATACACCGTTAGCTGAATAGGCGTACCCACCACCTACACCTCGAAAGTCCCCAAAAATTGGTGAGGATGTAGGTAAGGTTAATAGTGCTGCTGGTGAGCGAGCATTGATGGATAGCTGAGTTGATAAAGCTGTAAACTCAGCGTTGCCACAAGTTAAAATATACCGAGCAAGTACCTCTAAACCAACAGGTACAACTAGGTTATATAATGTGGCTGAAGTATTTACAATTAAACTCGTAATTCTAACTGGAGTTACATATTCAAAGCGAGTTCCGTATTGATTAAAGGCTAGAATAGCGCCACCACTTCTCACCACGGAGGCTACTCGTCGTGCCACCCAATTACTAGGCCGATTAACCGCCTCGATCGACGTATCGAAATAAGCATCTACTATGTTTGTGACCGGGTTATAAATCACAAACAAATGGTAGGTTCCATCAGTAAGACTAATACCAGAGGCTCTGCCGCCGTTATTGCCAAGCGCCCAAGTATTATTTAGATTTTTAACTAGACTAGGAACCGAAACAGAATAATATCCGCCAATTTTAGTTGTTAGATAACCAGATCCAAGCGTGACGTTTTGCCCATCTGTAGACGAGCACTGCACTCCACTAGGTTGAGTAGCTACTAAAAATGAATCCGAGACTAAAGTTTGATTTCGGTAAACTAAAGTAGCATCTTCCGTAGTGCTTAGACTAACAGGAATACCCATCACCGTATCAGCCGATAAATCGTTGTATACGTTGATAGGGTTAACTAAACCAGTTCTGCGTGCCTGTAATGTCATAGGCCCTCCCAAACTTTGAAATCTCTCCAACCATGCAGCAGTAACGTTGGATAAGCACCAGATGACTGAATTGTCCCGTTACTACGCCATGTAATTTGTGCATTTTGATCAGTAACCAAAAAGTCAGCTTGAAGCGCTGTCCCAGCAAGCATAAAGTCATTGCCGTTTACATACCAGTAACTACCGACATGACCATTAAAGTTACCAAATAATGGTGTTCCCGATGGTGTTGGTGCATTTTGACCCAAGGAAATTGCAAACGAGCCATTAGCCACCGGAAGTCCAGCAGTAACGGTTAAACTCACTAAAGTTTTAACTCCGTTAGGCGGACCCACCAACGCGACGTTGGTTTGAGCCGAATTGTAAAGATTACCTTGACCGTATGACCCAGGCGACCAGGTATCTCCAAGAGGAGTTGTACGAGTTTTCAGTTCACAGTAGCCACCAAATTGATTGAATGGAACAAAGTTACCTCCAGCTACATTGATTGAGGTAAGTCTGCGTGCAGCCCAACCAGAAGGCCGGTTAACTGCGTTAATACTGCTATCCAAGCCTAGATCAGCCTGTCTTGAAACCGGATTAAATAGTGCAAACACATGATAAGTTCCAGTCGTTAAGGCTGAACCTAGTATGCCGCCAGATCCACCGTAACTCCAGGTTGAAAGAGTTTTGGTAATGGTACTTAGGACAATCGGATATTCGCCTCCGATATTAGTAAAAGTTGACCCAGCCGAAATTGTCAAACTGTTGGTTGTAATTGAATTTGGAACTACTCTTAATCCAACAATATGAGCTGAACTTAAAGCCTGAGCTGGCACTAAACTACCGGACTTAAAGTACAAACGACTATTGGTAACCGGACGGGGAACTATTTGATTTTGTAAGTAACTACAGTTCCAAGAAGGACGCTTAGAGTCGAGGTATAGTAGTCGAGTTGAGAGATTAGATGCCATACGCAATGCCCTCGTCAAACCACCCTAAAACTTGAATTGTGGTGCCTGTACTAGCGCTGTAGTAAGCACCTCCCGCTTTAGAATAAACAATTGAACCATTAGTCGAAGGAACTAAAACCCTGGTAACGTCGGCTAAAAAAGCAGTATATGCAGAGTAATAAACAGAGGAGGTATGGCCTCTAAATCCAGTTTGATAAATTAATAATCCCATCGATTGAACATTACCTTTCAGGTTTGACTGTAGTTCAAAATTATGGACTATTCCATCCGCAGGCAAACCCGGTGACAAAATGGCATCAATTAGAATCGGAATATTTTGAGGCGCAAAGTCACCCACTTGAGTATAAGTACCCGCTGCAGCGGTAGAATTGTTTAACGCTAAAGTCAAGTTAGTGAATTCAAAATAATTACCAAACTGGCGAAAAGGCTTAACTGTGTAGCCTACAGTCAAAGGAAAAGAAGCAATTCGTCGGGCTGACCAACCAGACGGACGGTGAACTGCATTGACATCAGAATCAAAACCTACATCAACAACTCCATTCACAGAGTTTCTAATTAAAAAGACGTGCAAGGTGAAAGGAAATGATGAAAAGGTTACTCCGTCAAAAGTCCCGCCTTGGTTTGTTCCTGCGGCCCAAGGCAAATTAATTGATTTCGTTAATGTCGTAGATAACCGGCCTACCCCGCGCTGACCAATTGTTAAAAGCGCAGCTCCAGCTGCAATATCTAATGTCTCTGCTGGGTCAACCGCATTATTACTGACCGCCAAACCCTCCAACCCGCTACCGGGGTTAAGGGGGCCAAACCGCCACTCATTGCTACTGTAGAATAGACTATCTCCCTCATTAACTGGTGACGCTACCGGTTGATGGTGTAAACGTTGAGCGTTGACAGTAAGAGAGGCTGGCAGATTAATCAGACCAGAAGTCCCTTTTCCAAATGCCAACTGCATTAGCTTACTGTTCTCCGATAGATATAGCCCTGATAATAGGTCACGTCCGCAACCGAAGCATAAACCTTCAGTTCATAACTTCCCGTCAATAGTACCCCCGGCTCAATTACCGCTTTTCCCGATTTAGCTGGGATAATGATAGAAGTTGAAATTGGAGTAGAATTTGACGAAGCGACCCCATTCGCTGTAATTACCGTCGTTACTTCAACATCTGTAGAGTGAACGTTTGTGACCCACAGAGTAACAAAATCATGGTCACTTGCATGAGCTGCATGAACTAACTGAGCTGGATGTCCAGTTGCAGTCACTTTGACCGGCACTCCTGCCGCAGCCGTTGAAAGCGGCAAAGAATTATGTGTAACTGTCATACGTCTGACAAAGACACTACGCCTAGAATCTAGGCCATTTGCCGACCTAAGATGTGTTCAAATATGAGTTTCTACGCCACTGTCGATCCAAACTACATTGCTAAAGCCAGTCGATACTTCAGCCATAGTGTTAGAGACATCCTTGTTGAGTTATTACAAAACTCAAGACGGGCTGGAGCTACCGCAGTCACCATTGTCTTGGACGAAGAAAAAGAATCTATTGCTGTTCTAGACAACGGGCAGGGGATTGAAGACCCAAAAACCATTCTTACTTTAGGAGAAACAACATGGGGCGATAAAATTCAGAAAGTGGAAGACCCTGCCGGTTGCGGCGTTTTTTCATTAGCTGGGTGTTCTGAGGTTCAAATCATCAGCCGAGACTGGAAGTTAGACTTGTCTCCAGAGAAATTCTGCGGTCAAGTTCCAGTTCAGCCGATATATGAACAACCGTTTTATGACGGCACAGCCATTTGGTTCCGCTACAGCAAAAGTCAACTAGATAGTCGTTTCCCGGTCAACCTAATCAAAGCAGTCTGTGAGTTTGTTCCGCTCAATATTACGCTCAAACACAAAGAAGAAACGCTTTCAATTGGTGGTAATGCTTTTCTTAAAAATGCTATTTACTCTAAATCTTGGCAGGGCCTAAATCTAGGTGTAGTAAAAAACTCAGGCTCAGCTTCTAACTGTAACTTTTTTGGATTACAGCTAAACCTGCCCTTTGACTGTCCTCGAATGAAAGACAAAGCACTAACAGTCTACATTGACTTTGTAGACTGTGAAGAACTTAAATTGGTGCTTCCAGACCGAAAAGAATTTGTCAACAATGCATTTTTGGCTGAACTTAAAGTCGAGTGTGAGAGAGTAATTTTTGAATATTTACAAACTCTACCCACTCATCAGCTAACTACAAAAAGTTGGCGACGAGCAGCTCAACTAGGAGTCAAGCTACCAGAACCAAACGTCATTTTAGACCCTGTAGAAATTCAGGATGACAATAGCAACGTAGAAGATATCTTAGGCATAAACTCAAAGTTATCTACAGTAGTCTTACCCGTATCTTCTACACAATACGTGTTGAATGCTGGAGTCTCTAAGCACTACAACGATAGCTTTACAGTGTCAGATAGAATTCCAGTCTACCAATTACTAAGAACATGGTTAGCTCATTGCGATGACGTAAATCTTGTATTACCGAATGCACAATATAGAGGACTATCCTCTTACGACACTCTTCCTAGAATTGTTAGGATTGACCCAATCTCTTTCATTGAGGG
>ERZ1066121.1429-NODE-1429-length-17547-cov-7.191116_pt1 | contig 17547 bp, 23 predicted proteins | sample MGYA00382768_ERZ1066121 | MGnify/ENA primary metagenome ERZ1066121 (study PRJEB33369, sample SAMEA5778351) | biofilm metagenome | biome: Industrial cooling water; feature: Water cooling tower basin; material: Biofilm | place: United Arab Emirates | collected... | reverse complement strand
ATCCGCGCCCACCAGCCAGGGTTGCCCGCGAAGGGGTGTGCGCTGGCGACATGCTGATCGCCGGTCAGCGCGTGGCAGATCAGGATCGCGTTCGACCTGTCGGCCGCGAGATCGCCATAAGTCGCAAAGGCGATCTCGACATTCTCCAGCACGCCGCCTCCGTCGAGCGGCAGCGGATCGGGGAGGATGAGGGACCGGTGAACCACAGTCATCGCCCGGCGCTTAACTGCTGGCTGCGTGCTTGTCGAAGGGCGCATTACGCGTCATGCGCTCGGCGATGAACGGACCGAAGCTCAAGCCCTGGATCGAGGCGATCCATCCCTACGTTCCCGGCGCGTCCGAGGCAGCGGATGGCTCGCCGCTGATCAAGCTCTCCGCAAACGAGAACCCGCTTGGTTGCAGCCCCGCAGTGACCGCTGCCTTGGCAGATGAACGCAATCCGGCGCTCTATCCCGATCCCGATGCGACCGCGCTGCGCCGCGCGCTAGGTATCCGCCACAGCATCGATCCGGCGCGGATCGTCTGCGGCACGGGCTCGGGCGAGCTTCTCCATTGCGCGGTCCAGGCGTTCGCCGGGCCGGGCGATGAAGTACTGATGTCGCGCTATTCCTTCTCGCTCTATCCCCTCCTTGCCCACAAGGTCGGGGCCACTCCCGTGCTGGCGGCGGACCAGGATTACGCGGCCTCGGTCGATGCGCTGCTGGCGGCGGTGACCGAGCGCACGCGGGTCGTGCTGCTCGACAATCCGAACAACCCGGTCGGGAGCTGGATGCCAGCCGCCGAAGTCGCGCGCCTCCACGCCGGCTTGCAGTCGGACATATTGCTGGTGATCGACCAGGCCTATGCCGAATATCTGCTGCCGGGGGAGGACGATGGGGGGTTCGACCTGGCGGCGCGCCACGCAAATGTCCTCGTCTCGCGCACCTTCTCCAAGGCCTATGGCATGGCGGGTGAGCGAGTGGGCTGGGCGACGGGGGCGCCCGAACTGATCGCTGCCATCAACCGCCTGCGCGGCGCTTTCAACGTCAGCTCCGGCGGACAGGCGGCAGCCATCGCGGCTCTCGGCGATGCCGGCTTCGTAGAGCGGGCATGCCGCGAGAATGCGTCCGCCCGCAGCGCCTTCGTCGACGCCATTCGGGGTCTCGGAAATCACGGCCTGCGCGCCATACCGAGCAGCGCCAATTTCGTGCTGGTCCTGTTCGAAGGCGCGCTGACCGCTGAAGCTGCCCTTCGTGCTCTGGAGCAAGGCGGCTTCGCGGTTCGCCATTTGCCGGGTCAGGGGCTCGCCCACGGGCTTCGCATCACCATCGGCACCGCGGAGCAGATGGCGGCGGTCGCTGCTATTCTCGCGAGCGCGGCTGAAGAGGCCGCTAGGGGTTCAGCGCGTTGATGGCCTCGATCACGCGGGCCTCGACCTCGGCACGCGGCAGGCCGGGCGGGATCGGCTCGCCGAAGCGATAGGTAATCGGCCGCGGCGGCTTGAGCGCTGGCTTGTAGCTCGGCCCGCTGTCGACCGCGACCGGCACCACGGGCAAGCCGAGCGCCTTGTAGAGCCCGGCAAAGCCAGCCTGAAGCTCGCGCCGCTCACCATGCGGAACGCGCGTGCCCTCAGGGAAAATCACCAGCGGTCGCCCGGCCGCCGCGGCCGCCTTGGCCTGGCGCATCATCGCCATCAACGCCTTCGCCCCGGCGTCGCGGTCGACCGGGATGAGGCCATAAGCCAGGGCAGCCTTGCCCCAGCCAGGGATCCGGAACAGCTCCGCCTTGGCGAGCACCACCGGCAGATCAAACAGCGTTGGCGCATCGATCGCTTCGAAGAAGCTCTCATGCTTGATCGCATAGATCGCCGGCTCGGCCAAAGGCTGGCCTTCGATGATCAGCCGCTGCCCCAGCAGATGCTGGACGCTCCAGCGCTGCAAGCCGCTCCAGGCATGGACGCAGGCCCGAAAAATCCGCGGGTCGAGCCGACTGGTCAGAAACGCCGCGATCGTGACCAGCACAGAGCCAGCGTAAAAGACGGCGTAATATGCCAGATTGCGCAAAAGCCGCATGGCCTCGCTCAGCCTGCCCAGCCTTGCGTAACCAAAGCGGCAAGCAGCTTGTTGTACTCGAGGAAGAGCGTGCCCATGTCCGCGTCCGAGGGCACGCCGTCTTCAATCACGGCGACATGATCGGGGATCGAGTACCTAAGCTCCGCCGCAGCGCGCCGCATGTGCCAGTCAGTGGTGACCAGACGGACCGTGCGCACATCATTGCCAATCAGCCATTGGGCCGCCTCACCGGCGTTGCTGCGCGTGTCCACCGCCAGGTAGCCCAGCGTGACGCAGCAGCGCATCTCGCGCGCCCGGACGCCGAACTCGCTGGCAAACTCGGAGGGCTTCACTTCGGGATCGACACCCGACACGAACATCTTATCCGCATCGCCGCCGCGCAGCACCTCCAGCCCCCGCGCGATACGGCCCGGCCCGCCGGTGGGAACCAAAACGGCATCGGTCTTGGCGGCGCGGATCGGCGCAGGAAGCGTGAGCGCGAAATAGAGGAAGCCAATGGCGTAAAACAGCGCCAGAAAACCGGCGAGACGGGCAATCACAGCATCCTCCCCAGGCGCGCCATCACCGTGCGGCGCGCGGTGAAGACGGCAACTACGGTCATCGCGACCGGTACGAGCGCGATCACTAGCCAGTCCACCGCGGAGAGCGAACCGCTTTCTACCATGCCAGATTGAAGCGCAGCAAAGCGAGTCCCGAGCAAAGCCAACGTGGCCGCTCCGAAGGCGAGGCCGGCGATTCCTCCAATCGCCGCGTCGATGAGCACGGATCGTTGAAAAATGCCCGCAATCTGCGCGTCGTTCCCGCCGAGATGATGAACGATCTCGATCGTCTCGCGATTGGTGTCGAGCGCATTGCCCGCAGCTAGCCACACCGCCGCCGCGCTTGCCGCGGTGAGCAGCAGGATTAGCGTAACCGCGAGCCAGCGCAGAGCGCGGATCGTGTCGAAGACGGGACCGAGCCAGGCGGATTGCGGATCGATCCGGGCCGCCGGTGCCACGGGCGCGAGTTCACCGCGCAATCGCGCCAGCGTCGCTGCGTCCGCTGCCCCCTCAAGCCGCACATCTATGAGCGCCGGCAGGGTCACGACATCGGAGGTCGCGGCCGCGCCCAGCCAGGGCTCCACCAGTCCTCTGAGCTCAGCCTCAGGCACTTCCCGAACCTCGGCCACCCCCGAGGCGGCGGACAGCGCAGCAGCGGCGCGGCTCACCTGAGCATTGCGCTTCACAGGATCGGGCTCGACGATCTGAACCGTCAGCACCCCCTCAAGCCCGGCTCGAGTATGTGCGGCGAAATTTGCGAGCGCCAGCGCCCCGCCCATTGCCAACACGGTCAGCGCAACCATGATCGCGATAACCCAGGGCATGGGTCCGCCAAGCCGGGTCGCCGGCAGCAGTTGCGCACTGCCAGCGCTGCGGAGCGAAGCGATCGCTTCCCGCATTGCGTCGGCCAGCTTCCTCAAGTCCCCATCGCCGCAGGCTGGCGGCGCGGCGGGTAGCGCAGCGCTCCGGTCGGGTCCGCCAGCCGCCCGTGATCGAGCCGCATGATCAGCGAATCCGGCACTTTGCGGAGCAAATGGACATCGTGCGTTGCCACCACCACCGTGGTGCCGAGCCGTTTCAGCGCCTCCGACAAGCGCAACAGTTTGAGCGCCATCTCGGGATCGACGTTTCCTGTCGGCACGTCCGCCACCAGCAGCTCAGGCCGAGCGATCACCGCACGCGCGATCGCGACACGCTGCTGCTCGCCGCCCGACAGAGTGGCCGGGCGTGCGTCGCACCGTGTTCCGAGGCCAACCCACTCCAGCATGTCGGCGACGGGCTGGCGCAGTTCCGCCTCGCTCACGCCTGATAGTCGCAGGGGCAGCGCGACATTGTCGAAGGCCGAAAGGTGTCCAACGAGGCGAAAATCCTGAAACACCACGCCCAAACGGCGGCGGAAAGTTGGCAACCGGGTGCGGGGCAGAGTGACGACATCGCCGCCGAACATCCGGATCGCACCGCGCGATGGGCGCTGCGCCAGATAGAGCAGTTTGAGAAGCGAGGTCTTACCCGCTCCGCTGGCGCCGGTGAGAAAATAGAAGCGCCCGGCGTGCAGCGTGAACGAGAGGTCGCTCAGGACCTCGCTGCCAGTGCCATAGCGCAAACCGACGTTGTCGAAGCGCACGATATCACCGCCGACGATCATCATACCGCAGCCGCGACTTCGTTCTTTGGGCCGAGATTTGCGAGGAAGGGCATGTCCGGCGGGCTATAGCGGTGCAGCGATGTGGAAAAAAGCCGCCGGGACGCCCTGTCGACAGGCGGCGCGCTTGTCGGGATTCCCGCCCAAGCATAGACTCCATGGTGAGATGATCATCGCCTGCCCCGCGTGCGCAACGCGCTACGTCGTGCCCGACAGCGCGATCGGCATCGAAGGCCGGACGGTCCGATGCGCCAAATGCAAACACAGCTGGTTCCAGGAGGGGCCCGCCCTGGCCGAGCCGATCGCGGCGGCATATGCGGCGCCTGTGGCGGCAGCGGGCGATTCTGCCGACGCGTCTCCACCCCGGCCTGCCTCTGCTCCCGCCCCTGCCCAATCCGACGCTGAAGCCGCGCCGCGGCCCGCTGAGACTTCGATAGATCAGACTGCTGCCGGCGCCGCCGATGACGTCGTTGATGAAATTTCGGCCGCGCCTGCGGCACCGACGCCAGACCTCCCGAGTTTCGAGGAGCGCCCCCCGCTGGATTGGGCGCCCGGCCGCCGCGGGGATCCCGCTGAGCCGGAAGACGCGGTGTCGCAATTCGAACATGCGCCACCATTTCGCCCGCGCCGCAACTGGCTTCGCTGGATGTCGTGGGGCGCAGGCATCTTCGCCGTACTGGCACTGGCCGCCGTAGTGGCCATGTCCACACTGGGTACGCCGTCCTGGCTGCCGATCGAGAAGCCATTGTTCGGAGCTGATCCCGGGCTCATAGTCGAGTTCCCCGCGAGCGAGCAGGAACGCCGCACGCTTCCCAATGGCGCTGAATTCTTCGGCGCGCGCGTAGTGGTCAGAAACGATGCGCGCGAAACTCGCGCCGTGCCACCGCTGTTGATTGTGCTGCGTGATGCGCGAGAGCGCGTGGTCTATAGCTGGGAGCTGGTTCCGCCGCAGCGCACGCTGTCTCCGGGCGAAGCGATGACGATCAACGAAGCCATGACGGACGTGCCAAAATCGGCGGTTTACGCCGATATCGGCTGGGCTCCGCGCTGAGGGCCTTCGCCCACGCACGGGCCTCCAGGCAAAGCTCTTGCGGGCGCAAATAACCGCTGCTAGGGGCGCCCACCTACCCGCGCGGGGCATCGTCCTTCCGCGCTACTCCATGTGCGGTCGTGGCGGAATTGGTAGACGCGCAACGTTGAGGTCGTTGTGGGCGAAAGCCCGTGGAAGTTCGAGTCTTCTCGACCGCACCACACAGTCGTGAGTGATCGCCAAGGATTCGCACGCTCGCGAAGCTCCAGAAATGGTGCCGATCCGCTGGCGAACCGGTAAGCGGCAGTGGCGGAACCGCACATCACACCTTCATGCCATCGACATGGGGCACATGTCTCGGGGGAGTGCGACACTTCAGAGCGGTGTTAATCTGATAAGTTCGCGCAATTAAGCAACTTTGGCTCTTGGGCTGTCGTGCACGCCACGCTGCTTCAGAACGGTATGCTCGAAGCATTCGATCGGCTCAGCAGGGCCGGCAGGAGTATGTCGCGCCGCGCATCCCGATGCTGTCCTGAATCAACTGTACTCGCTAGTCCGTCAGGGACCGAGAATGATTGAGATGCGCCGGTTTCTCGGGTCGATAGCGTTGTTTGGAACTAAAAGCTCTGTGTCCGCCACGCCTTCGATGCGCCGGAAGCGTGTGTCCGCCAAGCCGAACTGGCGCAGCATCTGGCGCGTTGCCTCAGCCCGGCCGGCCGATAGCGACCAGTTGTTCACCCGGCCTGGGTCGCGGTATCTGAGAGAATCCGTATGACCGCGAATGGTTATCTTGCCGCCCTCGGTGAGGACGGATTGCGCGATCAACTGCAAGAGCTTCCGGGCCTCGCCTGTCAGAACGGTCGTCCCTAGCGTAAACATCGAAAAATCTGCGTTGTCTACGAGATCGATCCTTACACCCTCGGTAGTATCGACCATCCGGACCTGACGCAGCAGGCGCCGCAGCGCCATGTCGCGTTCGGCTTTGGCCTCGATACGCTGGCGAATGCGCTTGACCATTTCTGCGCCTTCGCGCGGGCCGCCCACCACATCGCGCGGGATGGTAAGTTCCCGCGTTCCGGTTTGGCCGGCAGCGTGGGGATAGCTATCCACGTCGGTTAGCGATGATCCGCCGAGCAGCCCGTGGGATCCTGCGCTTTGTTCCTTAGTCTTCACCAGGGTGGGTGTGAAATAGTCCGCCAATCCCCTGCGCTGGTCTTCGGTGGTCGACCCGAGCAGCCAGAGCAGCAGAAAAAATGCCATCATCGCGGTCACGAAGTCCGCGTAGGCTACTTTCCATGCCCCGCCGTGATGCCCCGCCGCGACCACGGTGATTTTCTTGACGATGATCGGGGGCGGCAGATTGCTGCCCGCACGGCTTGCCATGTCATCGGCCCCGCAGCGCGTCGAGCAATTCGGTCAGGCCCGGCCGCACCTCGTGTCCCAGGCTTGAACGGGCCGCCTCGACCACCAGCGGCTGCGGGTGACCGTGCAGCGAAGCGATGATGATCTGCTTTACCGCGTGAAATATCTGCTCGTCCTGTTCCAGCACCTGCTTCAGCCGTGTGCTGAGCGGTCCGACAATGCCATAGGCGAGCAGAACGCCGAGGAAGGTGCCGACCAATGCGGAACCGATCATCCCGCCTAGAATTTCCGGCGGCTTGTCGATCGACCCCATGGTTTTGACCACCCCCAGAACCGCCGCCACAATGCCGAGCGCAGGAAGCGCGTCCGCGAGCGATTGAAGCGCATGTCGAGGCTCGTGCAATTCGTGGAAATGCGTCTTGAGTGTGTTGTCCATCACCTCCTCTACCGCATGCGGATCGAGCGTGCCCGAAGACACCACGATGAGGGTAAGCGTGTCGACGATCAGGCCAATTAGCGGCTTGTTCTTGAGCAGTCCGGGATACGCGCTGAAGATGGTTGAATTTTCGGGCTCCTGAAGATGGCTCTCAAGCGCGACCGGGCCATCGGTCTTGAGGAGCTTCATGAGACGCGTGGCCAGCGCGATGGCGTCGACGTGATCCTGCTTCGAATGACGGGGTCCTTTGAAGATCGTCTTGAAGGATCCGCCGATGGCTTTCAGGCCGGCCAGGGAATTGCCGGCGATCAGCGCGCCGATCGCCGCCCAGCCGATGATCATCATTTCGTGCGGTACCGCCTCCATGACGGGGCCCAGCGCCCCGCCGGTCAGGGCGAAGCCGCCGAAGACCATAACCAGGAGCACGACGATCCCGACAGCCGCAAACATCTGAGAAAATCCTTTCGAATACCTGCGCAGATCAGCGCAGGATCGAGAACAGCGACAGGTTGGAGAGCCTAACGAAGCTCGATTGAGACGCTTCGAGAACCGTGAGCGTCTCCTGCAGACGGGCTATGGTCACCGCGATGTCCGCGCCTCCCACATTGGCTTGTTCATTAGCGACGCGCTCGCCCATGTCCGCGCGGCGCTCCGCCATGAGGTCGATCCAGTTCAGACGCGAACCCACAACGGTTTGTGCGGTGGTGATCTTCTCGAGCCCGCTGTCGAGCAACGACAGCGAATCTTGGACAAAGGCCCCTCCCGCGGGATCGCCGGCCCTGAGCGTGTCGGCGAGATTGCCGAATACGTTGAACAGGTCGGTCGGGCCTGTGCTGGTATCGAACTCGAACAATTCAGGCCCCGCCACTCCTGGCAAAACCGTTTGCCCATCGCCTATCTCCAGTGCGTCAGCCGAGGGCGTCCCGATATATGTCGCCCCGGGCGCCGCATCGACATAAGCCGCACCCGTGGCCTGCCCCCCGAAAAGCGCATGTCCGCTGACATTCCGGCTGTTGGCCAGAAGCAGAAGATTGCTTCGCAGCCCGTCGATTTCCGAGCCGATCGCAGCGCGCTGATCGTCTTTCATCGTCGCGGCGCTGGCCCGGACCGCCAACTCGCGCACCCGGATCACTATGTCGGCAACCGACCTCAAGGTCTGATCAGCAAGCTCCAGATCGGCCTGTGCCATGTCGGAATTACGACTGTCGATCTCGGTCAGACGCTCGCTGCGCTCCAGCATGCGCAATCGGGCAGCAGCCACCGGATCGTCGGAGGAGCGTTCAAGCCGCTCGCCGGTGCCGATCTGGTTCTGCAGCGTCTCGGCGCGCGAGCGCAGAACTCCGATCTGCCGGGTGCCGCGTTCGTAGAAGGCGCCCGTACTCAGATTAATCATCGGCCGATCCCCAGCAAGGTGTCGAAGATATCGCTGGCCGTCTGCATCGCCCTCCCCGAGGCCTGGAACGCCTGCTGGAAGCGGATCAGGTTGGCAGCCTCGGCATCCAGATCGACGCCCGACTGCTGCTCAAGCGTCACGCGCGCGGACGACGCTATGGTCGCCAGCGCGCTCTGAGTGAGGGTACGTCCGGCGACCTTGCTCGATACGTCGAAGAGGAGGCTGCTTAGCCCCGCCGCGGGAGCGAACGTATTAAGTGCGGCGCGCAGATCAACGAGGTTGCGCGGATCGCGGCTTCCCGCGCCTGCCGTCGCTGGAGCAGTAGCGATGCCCGCGCCATCGCGCATTATCACGGTCAGGTCTGCAGCGGTCGAGCCGCTGAAGATATGCTGGCCAGCGTTGCCATCGAGCGCGGCGCCATTTGCCTGAACGCCGTTTACTGTGCCCGCAATCCCAGCGGCAAGGGCATCCAGCCTCGAGCGGATCGTAGACGCTTCTCTGAGCGCGGCCTGGGCACCGCCCAGGGCGCCGCCACTGACCTCGGTCGGCTGGCCGTCGACGTCGAACTGGAGCGTTCCGTCACCGATAATCGTGGTGGTGAAAGTGCCCGCTGCACCGCCCGACACCAACGATCGCGGCGGGTTTGCGCCGATGCTGACCGCGACCCCTCCATCAGCTGCAAAACTGGCGGAGATCGCCGCGTGCGTGCTGAGCCGCTCCAGCATCTGGTCGCGCTGGTCAAGCAGCGCCGCCCGATCACTGCTTCCGGCCCCGGCGCGTGACAGCCGCAGATTGATGCGTGACAGCTCGCCAGCGACCAGATTGATGTCGGCCGTGGCGGCTTGAGCTTCGAACTGCAAACCGGCGCCGACTGCGTCGAGGCTAGCCGCGGTGATGTTGAACTTGTTGGCCAGCGTCGTTGCCTCGGCCAACACCTGGGCGCGGCGCGAGGGATCCGTGGGATCGCCCGCGAGCTGCTGCAAGGACGCTTCGAACTCGACAATCGAGGAGTAAAGCCCCGACTGTTCGATACCACTTTCGACGTTGCGCAAGCCCGCCAGCTCGGTGCTGGCGCGAGCGAGATCGCTGCCGGTCCGGCGCACCTCGGCTTGTGCGAAGGAATCGGCGTTTCGCCTTATCTCTACGATCCTTGCGCCGGAAAGCGAGATGTCCCCGACGCGGCCAGCGCCGCCTGAGGCCGCCACCTCGGAAATCCGCAGCGAGCGCCGGACATAGCCCTCGCTCGAGGCGTTGGCGATGTTCTGCGCTGTCACATCCAGAGCACCGCGCGCCGCGCGGGCGCCGCTGACCGCTATCGAGAGCAGGTCGGACGCCATCAATCAACGCTCCCGGGCAGGCGCTGAGCAAGCTGACGCTCGATCGCGGCAGCAAACCCGAGCTGTCCCGAACCCGCGGCGACCTCGGCGAACCGCGCATCGCGCATCTCACGGAAGGTGTCGTCGCTCTTGCCGAACAACTCGCTGCCCCCGAAATCGGTATTGCGCGCCGAAGCCAGCATCTGACGAATCAGGATGGCTTCGAACTGCTGCGCCGCTTCGCGTAATTCGGCGCGCGCCGGGGTGATCGCCACCGCAGCATCGTTGTGCGGCGAGCGAGTGATCGGCACGGTGCTCATATCACCACCATCTCGGCCGTCAGCGAACCGGCTTCCTTGAGCGCTTCGAGGATCGCAACGAGGTCGGCCGGAGTAGCGCCGAGCTTGTTTAGGGCATCGACCACGCTGGCAAGCGAGGCTCCCGGAGCGACGCGCGTAACTGCCCTGTCCCGCTGCTCGACTTCGATCGAGCTGTCCTGTTCGACTTCCGTCTTCCCTCGCGACAGCGGGGCAGGCTGAACCACGCGCGGGTTCTCCTCGACCCGAACGACGAGGCTACCGTGGGTGACTGCCGCCGGAGCCAGGCGGACCGCGTTGGAGATGACGATGGTCCCGGTGCGGCTGTTGACGACAATTCTTGCCGGCTGTTCCGCGGGCTTGAAGGCGAGCATCTCAATGGCAGCGATGATGGATGCGCGCGTGTCGGCACCGGCCGGCATCGCCAACGCCAGCGTGACGCCGTCTTCGACTTGCGCCATGCCCGGATACACCTTGTTGACCGCGTCGCGAACGCGCTGGATTGTTTGGAAATCGGCCCTGAACAGGTTCCAGCGCAGCACCGCATCCTGGTCGAAGCTGCTCGCCACCGCGCGTTCCACGGTTGCGCCTTCGACGATGCGTCCTACGGTGGGAACGTTGACGGTCAGCTTAGAGCCGTCCTTGCCCGACACGCCAAGGCCGCCGACCGCAAGGTTGCCCTGCGCCATGGCATAGATCTGACCGTCAGCACCGTAGAGCGGAGTTAGGATCAGAGCCCCGCCGCGCAAAGACTTCGCCTTGCCCATAGTCGATACGGTAAGGTCGATCCGCTGGCCCGGCTTGGCGAAGGCGGGGAGTTCGGCTGTGACGATCACAGCCGCTGCATTTTTCAGCGCCGGATTGACGCCTGGCGGCAATTGCAGGCCGAAACGTCCTGAAACGCCGCGCATAGCCTGGGTGGCGTAGGCAAAATTGTCATCACCGGAGCCGTCGAGCCCGACGACGATGCCGTAGCCGGTAAGTTGGTTGGAGCGGACCGACTGGAACTGGCCCAGATCGCGGATACGCTCGGCAGCGGCGGGCGCTGCCGACACCAGAATGGCGGCGAGGATGGCGAGGATACGCGCGAACATCATCATCAGCCGATCAGAATGGCGAGACAGCGGTAAAGAACCGCGACAACCAACCCGGACGACTTGAACTCTGGATCGCGCCGGAGCCGGCATATGTGATACGGGCATCGGCCACGCGCGTAGAAGCGATGCGATTGTCGACATCGATGTCCGACAGGCGGATGATCCCGGTGACCTGGATCCACTCGTTGCCCTGGCTTAAAGTCATCACCTTTTCTCCGCGGACCAACGCCGTGCCATTGGGCCGAACCTCCGCAATGGTGACCGAGATATCGCCTTGGAGCGAACTGGCCTGCGACGCATTCCCCTGCCCTTTGAACGACCCCCCGGAGGAAAGGTTAAGTGCCGCCGGGTCGATCGAGAACGGCCCGGCGGCAGGTGGGGTAATCGAAGCATCGCCGGTGCGATCGGTTTTTCCGGCGGCGGATTTGGTGGTGGCCGTCCGCTCGGTCAGGACGATTGTGACAAGGTCACCGACCTGCGCCGCGCGGGTGCCGTAGTGAAGCGGCGCATAGCCGCTCGCAGCATGAAAGATGGCGCCGTCGCCGCGCGCCAAGACGGGCGCCGCGGAAGCGGGGGGCAGCGCAGGCTGAAAACCCGCCGGCCTCGTGGTCTGGCATCCGGCCAGAAGGGCCGCCGCGGCGACCGCGCAGGGAATAGTTCGCATCGCTTGCCTCACAGCGTCTGGTTGGCGTTGCGAAGCATGTCGTCGACCGCCGCAATCATCTTCGAGCTGATTTCATAAGCTCGCTGGCATTCGATCATGTCGACTAGCTCTTCCACAATGTTGACGTTCGAGGATTCGAGCATGCTCTGGCGAACGCGGCCTCGGCCGTCTTCACCACCCGGTCCCAGCTCGGCCGCGCCACTCGCCGCGGTTTCGACTAGGAAATTGTCACCGATCGCCTGAAGGCCTGCCGGGTTGGCGAAGCGGGCGACCTGGATCTGTCCCAACTCGGTCGGTGCGGCTTCCCCCGCCACGGAGGCGGAAACGGTCCCATCGGGAGCTATCGAGACAGAGGTTGTGCCGGTCGGGACCGTGATGGCCGGCTGTAGCGGATACCCCTGCTGGGTGACGAGCTGACCCTCGGCCGAGAGGCTGAAATTGCCGGCGCGCGTGTAGCCGGTCTTGCCGCCGGGCATGCCAACCTGAAAGTAGCCGTCGCCGTCAAGCGCGACGTCGTAGGCATTGCCGGTTGTTTCAAGTGACCCTTGGGTCATGATCTGGCTGGTCGACTGTACCGAAACCCCGGTGCCGAGGTTCAGGCCGGTGGCATAGGCGGTCTCGCCCGACGACTGCTGACCTGGGGTGCGCGCGTCCTGATAGGCAAGCGTCGCGAAATTGGCGCGATCGCGCTTGAAACCGGTGGTGCCGACATTGGCGAGATTGTTGGCAATGACACGCATACGCGCATCCTGGGCCTCGAGCCCGGTTCGGGCGACGTGCAGAGCGGAAGTAGGCATAGCGGAATATCCTTGTGTTTAGCCCAGCCGCATCAGCGTAGCGCCGCTTTCATCGACGTCGCGGGCGGTGGCGATCAGATCGGTGCGAAGTTGAAACAGGCGCTGTGCGGCAATCATCTCAACCAGCACTTCGGTGGTTTTGACGTTGGATTGCTCAAGAGCGCCGGTTCGGACTGTCGCGGTCTCGTCGGTCGGCAGAATGCCACCGCCATCCACGCGGAATAGCCCGTCGAGCCCTTTCACGGTATCCGACCCCGCCCAGCTCGCCAGCTTGATCCGGCCGACCTCGGCCGGCGGCTGATCGGGCGTGGCCGGATCGGCGATCGTGACACGGCCGTCGGGCGCAATTGCCGGGATACCCTGGGGTGGAATGGTGATGGGGCCCCCCTCGCCCAGGACCGCATTGCCATCGCCGTTGACTAGAATGCCGCTGGCAGAGATCGAAAGATCGCCGCGCCGTGTATAGGCCTCGGTGCCGTCTTCCGCTTGTACGGCCATCAAAACGTTGCCCTGAACCGCGATGTCCAGGCTTCGCCCGGTTTGCGTGACCTCGCCACTCGTCATGTCTGCGCCGCGTACGCGGGCAATCTGCATTGCCCGCGCCTCGAACGGGGTGCCCTCGACCGTGACGGGCCTGTGATCCATCAACTCCTTGCGGAAGCCGACGGTGTCGGCGTTCGCCATGTTGCTGGCGATGACGCGCTGGCGGTCCATCGACGCCTTCATGCCCGAGAGTGCGGTATAGATCAGACGGTCCATAGCAATCAGGTCCGTAGATTGATGACGGTCTGCGATATCTGCGTTGCCGTGTCGATCGCCTTGGCGTTCGCCTGGAAATTGCGTTGTGCAGTGATCAGGCTGACCAGTTCCTCGGCGATGTCGACATTTGACCGCTCAAGCGCACCGGAAAGCAGTGTGCCGTACTGCGCTTCGCCTGGCGAACCATAGGAGGCCGGACCGGAGATGCCGGTGCTTTCCCAATTGGCATTGCCAATCTTCTTGAGGCCAGTGGGCGCGACGAAGCTGGCAAGTGCGACACTACCGACCGGCTCCACGGTCCCATCGGCATAAGATGCGCTGACCAGGCCGTTCGCACCGATGCTGACTCCGGCGAATTCGGCGCCGTTGGCGTTTGCGGGCGCGATTGTCGCATCACCCATAGAACCGGTGTTAATGGTGCCGCCGGGGTTCACGGCAAATACCTGAAGAACATTGCCGTCGCTGTCTGCGATGCGGCCATCGCCCTGAAGCGCGAACGAACCGGCGCGTGTGTAGGACGTCATGCCACTGATCGCCGAGCGGGTGGTAAAGAAACCGTCGCCGGTGATCGCGACGTCGAGCGCCGAGCCGGTCTGCTCGATCGGGCCAAGCGAAAAACTCTGTGTGATAGACTTGACGGAAGAGCCGATGCCCTGGATCATCTTGGGGTTCGATAGCGCGGATCCGGCTACGATTTCCGCAAACTCGGTTCGGCTCCGCTTGAAGCCATAGGTTTCCGAGTTGGAAATGTTGTGCGCGATCACGCCCAGCGAGGTCTGCGCGTTCTTCATGCCGTTGAGCGAAGTGTAAAAGGACATTCGAGCCTCCTAGTCAGGCGGGAGTGGTGGGGCTGGACATCGCGATAAGTCGGTCGAGCTTGTCGGCGATGGTCGCGAGCGCGGAATTGGTTTCAGCGACGCCTGCGAGCGAAGAGAACTGCGCCATCTGCGCCAGCATCTCCTTGTTATCGACTGGATCGAACGGGTCTTGCTGCTGCATTTGGACGGTCAGCAGGCGCAGGAAGTCGCCCTGTCCGAGCGCATCCATGCCGCGGCCCGCCTGCGAAGCTGTCCCTATCCCGGAGTTGGTGACGCTGTTGATCATTTCATCCTCATGGTTTCGAGCATCAGTTGCTTGGCGGTCGAAAGCGCTTCGACCATGTTGCGGTACTGGCGGGAGGCATCGAGCATCTCGACCATTTCGGCATTTTCATCGACCGGGGCTTCCCAGACGTCGCCGTTTTCGTCCGCCAGCGGATGGCCGGGTTCGTGGCGCTTGACCGCGGCCTCTTCGGAGCGCTGGATCCCGCCGACACGCACCGTTCCGAGACCACTTGCGCGGTCGAACTCGGTCGCGAATACTGCGCGTATTGGGCGATAGGCCTCTGCTTCGCTGGCCGCCACGGAGCCGGCATTGGCGAGGTTGGAGGCGGCCGCATTCATCCGCACGAGCTGTGCGGACATGGCGCGCTGACCGACCGTGAAGAGATTGAGCGGCGCGGCCATGCTATTCGCCCCGCAACGCGCGGGTCAGTGACTCCACGCGAGATGCGACAAAGCCGAGCGTGGCCGAATAGGCGACCGCGTTTTCGGCAAACGCACCCTGTTCGGTGGCCATATCCACGGTATTGCCATCGAGACTGGCCATGATCGGCACGCGGAAGCGCGTGGCGCCATTCATGGCGGCGTCGCTGTCCTGACCGGAGAGACGGGCGGAAAGGGCCGCGGCAAAATCGATGTCGCGCGCCTTGTACCCAGGCGTAGCGGCATTTGCGATATTGGACGTGAGCACGCCGATCCGCTGAGATCTGATCTCGAGCGCCCTTCCGTGAATACCAAAAAGTCCTGCGCTCATGGGTGCCTCCGCAAAGCTATGCGGGACAACCTAAGCAACGGGCGTGCCAAACCTTCTGTTTCGCTGGCAGCGCGATTGCATCGGTCGCCGCCCGGCAAAGGCTTGCCGCCGATCGGCAAACCTTGGCCACTGTCTAAATCGCGCGGTCTGCAAGCCGTTCTTCGGTTGGAAAAGGATCCCGCCCGATATGCTGCTGCCCTTCTGGTTCGACCCTGGCTCGCTCACGTTGGTGCTCGTTGGAAGCTGGGTCATGACCGCGCTGCGCTGCGGTCTGGGCGAGACGCGCTCAGCGCTCTATCAAGCCTTTGCGCTTGCCACTCGACCGTTCGATCGCGTCGAGGCGAAGGCCGAGATGGCAAAGCAAGTGCGCCAGATCGCCGACGACGGGTACGTGCGTGCAGAGGCCCGCCACATCGGTGACGGCGAATTCGATTATCTGACCGACCTCCTCATCAGCCGCCGGTCGATCGACGCGCTGCTTGAGGAGCATCAACGCTACAAACACGATCGATCCGACATCGCGAGCCGTGCCAGCGCCGTCTTTCAGGCGGCCGCCGAGGCGAGCCCAGTAATGGGACTTGCTGGGACACTGATTGCGCTCGCTTCGCAACAGACCAACGGTGAGACCGCGCTGCTCGCGGCAGTCGGCATGGCCGTCCTTAGCACGCTCTATGGCCTGCTGGTCGGTAATGTGATCTACGTGCCGCTTGCAACTGCGATCGCCCGCCGCAATGAGCGCGAAGAGGTCGACCGCGAAGCCGTTCTGGCTTGGCTCGGTGAAGGGCTGCGATCAATCAACGCAAGCTTTATTGAGGCTCGTCCGCTGGCAACACGGGCCAAAGGGTGATGCCGGGCTTCAATCCTAGCTGGCAAACGACCATGACCGACCTCGCACTCATCCTGTTCCTGGTCGTCTCGGCTGCGCAGGCCCGTCCCAGCTCGGAGGCCGAGCAAGCTCTCGCCGGGCAGTTGCAGGTAATCGAGACGCCTTCCACCGCGGTCTATCGTCCTGCATCGGCACTTACTCTCGAGGAATGGCTGGCCGCACAGGAACGGGACACCCGACTGACCGCAACCGTGTTAGTGCGTCGCTCTGCCGATCCCGGATCGACTGCGCTGGCGACCGGCAATGAACTGCTGAGCCGTGCCGAAAGCGCCGGCTGGCGTGTTCGGATGCTGGTCGAACCTGGGGACGCTGACGACGTTTCTGTCGCCATGGCATACGAAGGGGAAGCTGGCACGCCTCTTGCTCAAACCGAGAGCTAGCTACCGTGAGTTTAAAACATGCGTCCCCTGTTGTGCGCCGCCTTGCTGATTGCGAACATTGCCAGTGAGGCGTTCGCTGGTTCATTCATCGCAACGCGAGAGATCGACAGCGCCGTGGCCGGATTTCTTGGCGCCGAAGCCGGCGAGCTAGGCGGCGCACGCAACATGATCGATCCCCGGCTCAAGCTCGCCGCCTGCCCAGTTCCCCTTAACGTGAGTTGGTACGGGCAAGCTGGAAAATTGCTCCAGGTAAGCTGCCCCAGCCCAGCTTGGCGAGTTTTCGTGCAAATCAACGCCGTCTCAACCGCTGCCCACGTCAGCCGCGAGACACTGATTCAGCGCGGCGAAAGCGTTTCCCTCGTGGCGCAAGGCACTGGCTTTATACTGACCCGCCAGGCGGAGGCGCTTGAGAGCGGCGGCCTTACGGATTGGATCAAGGTCCGTCCGGCAGGGGACAAGAAGCAGCCGGTGCGTGCGCAGGTCACCGGTGCAGGCGAAGTGCGGTTGGCAATTCCTTAAGTTGACCTTGCCGGGCGGCAAAATTTTTCCGCGAGAGGTTAAAGGCATCCAACCGCTGCCGTTCTCGGTATTGATTGCCAGTTTGGAGTCAGGTCAATGCGCCTCACCGGATTTTCAGACGTGAACCTGCGGCCCTTGCGGTCCTCGACTGCGACAGCTTCGAGCGATGTCGCTGCGTCGAACCCACTGGCGCCCGCAAAGCAGGATCTCGCCCAGGGCGTCGTCACTGCACGCTCGGTGGGCGGAGCGAAGCCGCCGGTAGATGCAGACCGCGTCGCCGAAATTCGCAAGGCGATTGAGGAGGGCAGTTACCCGATCCTGCCGGTTGAGATTGCCGACGCAATGATCGCAGCTCAACTCCACGGGATTGTCGAGCGATGAGCCGCGGCACGACTATCAAGGAAACGCTGCGGCAGATGCTTGCCCTGCTGGAGGGTGAGCGGCAGGCCCTTGCCGCGCTCGATCTCGAACGCATCATGACATGCGCTGATGGCAAGACCGGCAT
>ERZ1066121.1428-NODE-1428-length-17552-cov-11.330171_pt1 | contig 17552 bp, 16 predicted proteins | sample MGYA00382768_ERZ1066121 | MGnify/ENA primary metagenome ERZ1066121 (study PRJEB33369, sample SAMEA5778351) | biofilm metagenome | biome: Industrial cooling water; feature: Water cooling tower basin; material: Biofilm | place: United Arab Emirates | collected... | reverse complement strand
CACATCACCGAGGATCAGTTGGCTGAAAGCAGCTGGGAGGACATTGCCATCGGCGTTTTCCGCGAGGCGTGGGCCGCCGAGGTCGAAGAGGCGAGGACAAGCCACAAGCGCGAGCGCCTGTATCTTGCGACGGGCCTCCTGCTTCCGATCTGGGACAAGCTCCCGTCTGATTTCGTGAGGGTGAGCCGCATCTCGGCAGTCGATGGTCGCTCGTTGCTAGGCCGTGAGGTTCCCGTCCATTGCGTGCCCGAACTGTGCCGGGCGCTGGGTCTCGAACGCGAGCAGACGCTTTCCGCCGACGACATTGTCCAGACCGTCCTGGCGACGGGCCGGGCCATGGAAGTCGCGGGCCGCGAACAGCTCATGGTCAAACGCAGCCTGGTCAATGGCTCGCAGCGGATTGAGCTGACCGGTTGGAGCGTTGCCCGCCTTGATTGGTACAAGGCGCACGGCTGCTTTACCGAGATCATCCGATATCAGACCCGGCTTTTCGTGCCGATCGAGGCCGCGGCGAGCGTGATGGCCAGACTGGCATCATCGCCATAATGTCTTGCCAAATGGCATTGTCTGGCGTATATGATGCCATATGGAGAAATGCCATGCTGGCTCTGCAACCCGTTGATACTGCCGCTCCCGCCTTTCGACCCGATCCGATTACTCAGGACGAGGCAGCTGCCATGTTCCGGGCAGTCCTCAATCTGTTCGGCAAGTGGGATCTGACCGACGAGCAGGCTGCAACCCTGCTCGACATGCCGGTGCGCTCGTATCGCCGCTGGAAGGCGGAAGGTCCCGGGCGCGTTTCGCGCGATGGGCGTGCCCGCCTCTCCAATCTCATGGGCATTCACAAGGCGCTTCGGATCATCTTCTCGGAGGCGACCCGCGGGTATTCCTGGATCAGGTCGGCCAATGAAGCGTTCGGTGGAGCCAGCGCGCTCGACGTGATGCTCGGGGGCGAACTCACGGACATCATGCGGGTGCGGCGCTACCTCGACGCCGAGCGTGGTGGCTGGTGAGCGGAATAGCGGAGATCCCGGTTTTTCGATTTGAGTGGGAGGGCGCGGTCAGGATCATCCGCAGTGCCTTTCCGCCGATCGATCTGTTCGAGGACATCGCCGATCCAGCCGACTGGCCATTGCTGATCTCGGCAGAGCAGAAGACCAATCCCCGCATTATGGCGACGATCGGCAATCTCGACCTTGTGCCGGTCGAACGCCGTGTCGGCGGCGCCGGTGCTACCTACCTCATGGCGCCATTCACCCACATCAGTACTGACAGGCCGAGCCGTTTTACTGATGGCAGCTACGGCGTGCTCTACGTTGGGGACCAGTTTGAAACTGCACTCTTCGAGACGATCCACCACCATTCTCGCTTCATGGCACGGACAAAAGAAGCGCTAGGCTGGACCTCCCAGTTCCGGGAGATCGTCGTGTCGGTCAAGGCTGACCTCCACGATTTGCGATCCACCGCGGGAGAGGCGGTTGCGGCGCTCGATCCCAATAGCTACGCAGCATCCCTGGCGCTGGCGCGCGCCTTGAGGGGCGCAGGGTCGGACGGCCTAGCCTACCCAAGCGTCCGGCATGCCGGGGGAGAATGCGTCGCGCTCTTCTACCCGGATTGTGCGTCGAACCCCGTGCAAGGGCGGCACCTCGACTACCACTGGGATGGTGCTCGCGTTGATCTGGTCCGCGACGCGGGGTCAGGGGCTGTGTTCCGAGTTGTAGATATGCCCAACAATGACTGATTGGCGAGCGCGTGCTGAACAGCGGCAGCTCTCGACCCATAGTTCGCCGTTAACAATCATCAGCTCGAATGTCTGTCTTCGCCGAAAGCCGCCAAGCTGCTTTCCGGAGAAAGCTCAGACGCCGCTGATGACTACAGTTGAGAGTTTTCGGACGGTTTCATTTCGCTTTTGGAAAGAGTAGGGCGAAGCCCTATACGCCTAAGCGCGCAGCTGACGTTGATATCCCGCACCGTGACGCAACAGCCCGGCCACGGCATCGGCCTCGACAGGGCGCGAGAACAGGTAGCCCTGGATGTTCTGGCAGCCTTCACGTTCAAGCACTTCGTACTGGGCAATGTCCTCCACCCCTTCGGCCAGCGTTTCCATCCCCAATGCCGCCGCCAGCGTGGTGATCGCCCGGATCACCGCATGGCCATTGTCGCTTGTGCCCAAATCCTCCACGAAGCTCTTGTCGATCTTGACCTTGTCGAAAGGAAAGGAACGCAGGTAGCTCAAGGACGAATAGCCCGTCCCGAAGTCATCGAGGGCGATCTTGACCCCGAGATTGCGCAAGGAATGCAGCGTCGCCAGCGTCTGTTCGACATCGGCGATGAAGATGCTCTCGGTGATCTCCAGCTCCAGCCGGTGAGGCGCAAGGCGGCTCGCCGCCAGCGCGGAGAGCACCGTGCTGGCGATGCCAGTCGCAGCAAACTGCTTGGGGCTGACATTGACTGCGACCGAGACATCAGCGGGCCAGCTGCTCGCCTGATGACAGGCCTCGCGCAGCACCCATTCTCCGATCGGCACGATCAGGCCGGTTTCTTCCGCGAGGGGAATGAACTCCACCGGGTTTATCTGCCCACGGGTCGGGTGGTTCCAGCGGATGAGCGCCTCGAAACCGGTCAGACGCTTTTCAGCGAGGCTGTAGAGTGGCTGAAAGTTCAGCTCGAACCCGCCATTCTTGATCGCGGTGCGCAGGTCCAGCTCTAGCTGGCGGCGCTGACGCGCCGCTTCATCGAGCGCCGGTTCGAAGAAATGGTACGTCGATTTGCCTTCGTGCTTGGCACGGTACAGCGCGAGGTCGGCGTTCTTCATCAGCGTGATGCCATCTTCGCCGTCTCCGGGTGCCATCGCAATGCCGATGCTGGCACTGGAACTGGCTGCCTGGCCGTTGATCGTCAGTGGACGGTTGAAGCAGGCCTGCAGACGATCGGCGAGGTTGCCGAGGCTGGCCTTCTCGTCGATCCCGTCGATCAGCACCGCGAATTCATCGCCCCCCAGCCGCGCGATCAGCGCGTCGGGCAGGTCTTCCTTGAGGTGTTCGGCCACCATTCGCAGCAAGGCATCGCCCGCCGGGTGGCCGAGAGTGTCGTTGACCATCTTGAAATCGTCGAGATCGACATAGGCGACCATCACCTGCTCGGCGTCCCGGCGGCGCGTCAGCACATTGGCGAGTTGTTCAGTGAACAGCTGGCGGTTGGGCAGGCCTGTGAGGCCATCGTGCAGTCCGACATGGATGATCTGCCGTTCGCGCTCCTTGATCGCGGCAACCATCTGGTTGAAGCTCTCCGCCAGTCGCCCGATCTCGTCCCCGGTCTCGACTTTCAGGATGACCTCTCGGCCCGCCCCGATCAGGCGGGTCGCCTCGTCGAGCTGCTGGAGCGGTTCGGTGACCGAGCGTGCGACCTTCCAGCTAAGGCCCAGCACCAGCACGATCCCGCCGACCGCAAGCATGGTCAGCCACCACCTGAGGCTGGCATAGGCCGCCAGCGATTCGGCGAGACCGTGGCGCAGCACCAGCCGGGGGACGATCCCATCCTGCAGCACGGCCAGATCGGAGACGTGATAGAGAAAGCGTTCGCCTTCGATTTCGCGTTCGAATGCGGCGTTGACCGCCGCGCCGCGGAGCCATTCAGGCTGGGTGCTGCTTTCCACGACCTGCGCTTCGAGCGCGATCGGGGCGAGTTCGACCAGCCGGTCAAGCTCGGCGCGGTCGAGCGGCTGGGCGATCACCAGCCAACCGATGAGGTCGGGCGCCTTGATCGGCGCAGCCGCCGCAAGCGCAAGGCCCTGGTGCGAGGCGATGATCCCGTGCGTGCCGCCCTCGTCGAGCCGCGCCCACAGGGTTTCGGGCGAGGGAAAACCATTAGCATCGGCGGCGAGCACCTCGCCCTCCAGCGTCAGCACGAAGGCCATGTCGCTGCGCACCCGCTCTTGAAGGCTGGCAAGCGCGCTGGCGATGGTGGGGGCATCGGCTGTCGCCACGGCCTCGCGGAAGCCGAAATCATGCGCCAGCACACCGGCCTGATCGCCCATTTGGCGCGCGCGGGCAGCGAGAATTTCGTCGAATACGCGGGCATTGGCTTCAAGATCGCGCCCCGCGCTCGCCTCGCCGAAGCGGGAGAGCCCACCGGCCGCGAGCGAGACCACCAGTCCCAGCACAACCGCAAACAGCCCGGCATAGAGTAGGGCGATACGGGTGCTGAACGTGCCGAAGCGCAGTCCGACGAGCCGTGAAAGGGGGCCAAGCGCCCCGGTCACCGCAGCGCGACCCTGAGCTTGTGCGACTGCTGCCCGCCGGTAATGGTGATGGCCGAGACGCTTTCGTTGCCCGGCGTGCGCAGCCCCGGATGCCACACAGTCAGCCGTGCAGCCCCGCCCGCCATACCGGTGAGCGTGATGTAGCCGTTGTGGTCCGTCTTGCCCGCAAAGGGCGTGTCGGTGACGCGGATATAGCCGCGCATCTGATCGTGGATGTTGCACCCCAGCTTTACGCTGCCCGCCATGGTGAAGGTGTGGGTGCGGGTCTGGTCGCGGCCATAGAGCTCGATCGAAAACCGCGCCGGCTTGGAAAAGGAGTAGATCGAATGGCGCACGGTATCAAGATTGGGGAAGGCGACCGTGCTGCCGCGGGCGACGATGAGCGTGCCGGGTGTGAATTGCTGATTCTTCTGCGCCATCCCCATCTTCCAGGGGAAGCGGATCGGGCCTGCGGAAGGGCTGGTAGCGTGGAGTTCGACCACCGCATCGCGCACCGGGAGGCCAGCGCCATCGACCACTTGGACGCGCAAGGCAGGGGGCGTGGCAGCCGCAGCGATGGCATCGACGCCGCCCGTGGCCCAGGCGAAGGGAGCAGCGGCAAGAATGGCGGCGAGGGCAGAGAAAGGGGAGCGGTACATGACAGGCCGCAAGCCATAGCGCCGACCCGTTAAAAAAGGGTCCCTACGCGGTTTAGCTCATATTTATCTTATTACCTTACGGCGCGTTGCGATGATCCTTGCCGCTTCCAACCTGATCGCCATCGCGGGCGCCGCAATGCCGATCGCCGCGCCGCAGCCGGCCTTGCCGGACATTGCCTATGTCTCGGCGCTCGAGCCGCCGCTACCGCCAGCTCCGGATGATGCCGAGCAAGCGCGAGACGGGCATTCGATGTCCGATCCCGAACACGGGGGCGAACTTCGGCCTGATCCGGAAACTCCGCCCCGCATCGCGGGCGTCGATATCCTCGCCGGCGGCAAGCTGTTGCTGACCAATGGGGTCACCACGGTTGAGGGATCCTCGGGAGGCGGGCTTGCGCGCTGGGCGACCATCGGCGGGCGGCAGATGGGGGGCGGCATCGGGCTATCGGCCCATGCCACCGCGATCGAGCTGGCGGATTATGGCTGGCAGTCCTACGGCGTCATGCTTGGCATCGGCGACCGGGTGGAACTGAGCTATGCACGCGCCGATTTCGACACGCGCGAAATCGGCGCGCTGCTCGGCATCGGGGAGGGCTACACCTTCAATCTCGACACCTTCGGCGCCAAGGTCCGCGTGGCGGGCGATGTCGCCTATGGCGAAACCTGGATGCCGCAGATCGCGGTGGGCATCGAGCACAAGCGCAGCTGCAATGGCGCGCTGGTGCAGGCACTTGGCGCGGTGGAGGCAAGCGGGACCGACTACACGCTGTCAGCCACGAACCTTTTCCTTGCCCAAAGCCTGCTGGTGAATGCCACCATGCGCTACACCAAGGCCAATGAGCTCGGCCTGCTCGGCTTCGGCACGGCGGCGGGGGCGGGCTACAACCTGCAATTCGAAGGCTCGCTCGGCTACCAGCTGTCACGCCGCGCGGTGGTGGGGGCGGAGTATCGCTCCAAGCCCGACAATCTCGGCCTTGGCGATGACGACTGGATGGATCTGTTCGCCGCCTATGCCCTCACGGATCATGTGACCCTGACGGCGGCCTTTGTTGATCTCGGCTCGATCGCCACCTTCTCCGGCCAACGCGGCGGGTTCCTCTCCGCGCAGGTCGCCTTCTGATCTCTTCCGTGGAGCCTTGCAGATGCTGCTGACCGCCACCGCCGCCGCCCTGATGCTGCTGCAACAGGCCCCTGCCGAGGGCACCGACTGGGATGCCGAGTTCGGGGTCGAGGTCAAGCAGCGCGACCCAATCACGGGCGAACTGCCGGTCGATCCCTATGACCAGTCCAACGCCAATGCGGGGGCCACGCCCTATGACAATGCGCGGCTGGTCGAGGCCTTCGGCGGGCGCGAGGGAATCCGCCGGATCGCCGCACGCACCGTCGAGCTGTCCGAAGCCGACCCGCGGATCGCCGCGATCTTCGCCGCCCATGACACGGTGCGCCTCAAGCGAACGCTGGGCGAACAGTTCTGCTATCTGCTCGGAGCCGGATGCGATTACAGCGGGCGCGACATGCGCACTACCCATGCCGAGATGGGCGTGACCAAGGCCGACATGAACGCACTGGTCGAGAACTTGCAGGCCGCCATGCGCGAGGCCCACGTGCCCTTTGCAGCGCAAAATCGCCTGCTCGCCAAACTTGCCCCGATGTCGCGTGACGTTGTGAAGCGCTGAACTTCAGAATGGTGGGCTCGGGGCCAGTTCCGGCGTGCCTGGATTTCAAGGGCGCGACGTTCGAATTGCAGCGTCTTTCGGCGTACCATCCTGGTGTTCGCTTTTGGTAAGGTCGGCAATTCGGTTTGCCGCCGGGAAATAACTGCTTAGTCCCAGCGCTGGTATGTCGGCTCCTCGGCGCTAACGAGGAGCCGAGTGCTCAAATTTCCGTGTTCTCGGCGAGGGCAAGTGCGTCCTCGACATCGATCCCGAGGTAGCGGACTGTATTCTCGATCTTGCTGTGACCAAGAAGGATCTGGACGGCACGCAGGTTGCCGGTCGCCCTGTAGATGATCGACGCTTTGGTCCGCCGCAGGGAGTGGGTGCCATACTCGCTTCGGATCAAGCCGATGCCGCTTACCCATTCATCAACAAGCCGGGCATATTGGCGGGTGCTGAGGTGGCCGTTGCGATCGACCCGGCTTGGGAAGACGAAATCGTCAAGCGTGCCACCCCTGCGCTCCAGCCATGCCAGCAAACTGGCACGGGCATCCGGTAGCAGCTCAAACTGAACAGGACGGCTTGTTTTCTGCTGCATCACGATTGCGCGCGTCCGGATCTGCCCGCCACTGACAATGTCACCGATCTTCATCCTGACAAGATCGCAGCCACGCAGCTTGCTGTCGATCGCAAGGTCGAAGAGGGCGCGGTCACGCAATCGGCGGCGCTCATTGAGGAGAAATCGAATTTCCCAGATATGCTTTGGTTTGAGCGCGCGCTTGGCGCCAACACTTCTTCCCGCGTTCCAGACTGGGCGTTTCGATGCATTTACATCAGCTTCAGGCTTCTCCATGATCATTCTCCTGTGACCACAATGGTCCTCCGGAGAATGTCACTCGCCCTGCGGAATGAATTATGCTGGGACGCTTTCCGACCCAGACCTTGCCGTTCAAGATGACATGACGAACGTCACTTTTTGCTGGAAGCTGCCAAGCCGGACGGAGTATCGACCCTGCCGTGTGTCGCAGTTATGTGCAAAGCTGAGGTCTGGTTCAGGCGAGCCTCCTTGCCTTGTGCAAAAAAGGAGACGGCTGATTTAAGCAGCCGCCTCCTGTCCGACTTCCGCCGACCAATCGGGACGGCCGGCGGGCGTGAGGTTGGTTCGATCAGTGCGGCTCGCTGCCGGTCGCAGGCACCGGCGCTGCGTCGCCCGCCACGGCCGGCTCGCCCGCTCCGCCTCGCGCTTCGCCAGCGACCAGCGCGTTGCCCGATGCACTGAACATGCCAGCGGGAAGCGTGCGGGTGATCTTGCCCTGCTTGACCACGACCTGCTGGATCTCGCCGCGCCCGCTGGCGATCACCTCGCGCACCTTGCCAAGCGAGGCACCATGCGACGTCATCACCGGCATACCGGGCGCGACGCTGGACATGCCCTGCTCTGCCGCCGCTGCCGACCCGGCGACGGCGAGCGCCGAGGGCATCAGCGATGCCGAGCCTTCGCCGCCCGCGCTGCCGCTTCCCTCGCCCGAGACTCCGCCCAGAGCCGGGATTGCGGGCATGCCTGGCATCGGCGCGTTCTGGGCGGCGCCGCGTGCCGCGCCCACGGCGCTTCCAGCGGTCTTCGCGGCGAAGGGCTTGGCGGTGCCCGCCACCGGCGCGAGGGTCCCGGTCACGGCATCGGTTCCGATCAACTGCGCATTGGCACTGCCTTGACCGCTGGCCGATCCGCTTCCGCTCGCCTGCGTCATGCCGCCGATTGAGGGCACGACCAGATCGGCGAGGCTGGCGGTCGATCCGGTCAGCGAACCTTCGGCGCTGCGTTCGGCCTGGATGGTACCTTTGCGCGCGTCGACCGACTGGCTGCCGCGGGTCGAACCGCTACCGCTCACGGTGCTGTCAACCGTGCCGCGGACGGTGGTGGTGGTGCGTTCGATAGCGCCGCCGAGCGTGCTGCCGAGGCTGCTTCCCAGACCGCCGCCAAGGCCGCCCCCACCCAGCAACTGCGCCTGTGCAGCAGCAGGGATCATCGCGATGACGCTCGCAGCGAGGATAAGCTTGTTCATGTCCGTCTCCTTTCAGGTGTCCAGCGGGCCGTGGCTGGCCCGCTCGAAAGGAAAACGGATGGGGCGAAGCGCTTAATGCATCGGGCCGGAGAAGAATCATCTCCGGCTGGCGCAGCTCCCGCACAGCAGGCCGCGTCCATAGGTCTTGTCGGCGCCCTTGGGACCTAGATCGCGGGCCTCGGCATCCAGCCGCGCGCGCCAGGCGCCCCGGCTGCCCAGCGCCGCGGCCACCCGCGCGGCGGCGAGCGGCGCGGCGAAGCTGGTGCCGCGCCATGCCTTGATCTTGCCATTGGCATCAGGGGCGAAAACCCCGGCGCCCGGCGCGGCATAATCGAGATGAAGCGCGCGCCCTGCCTCGATCAAAGCACGGCCCTTGGAATCCACCCCCGTGATCGCGAGAACACCTTGGTAGGAAGCGGGGTAGGCCGGGGGTGCGGCCGGGCCATCATTCCCCACCGATGCCACCACCACCACGCCCTTGGCTTGCGCTGCCGTGATCGCGCGTTCCAGCAATGCGCCGCGCGGCCCGACGAGGCTGACCGTCACCACCTTGCACCCATTGGCCGTCAACCAGCCGAGCGCCTTGGCGATGGCCGAGGCATTGCCGCCCGCCGGGTCGGTGCCATAGACGTCGGCAACCCATACCCGCGTGCCTCCCTGTGCCTGGACCAGACTGGCGACCGCGCTGCCGTGATTGGAGGCGCGCGGTGCGCCGGCGGCGAAGCCCTTTTGCCCCGATACGGGCACGGCTTTGCCTACGCCCCCATCGATCACCCCGATCTTCACGTCGAACGCGGCCGCCGTTGCAGCAGCCGCCGTTGCAGCAAGCGGAAGGGGGCGAGGCGATCGCTGCGCTCCCGCTTCCAGATGGAGCGTATCGGCCTCGACCTGCGCATCAGGGACAAGCTCTTCGGCGCGCTCCTGACCTTCGGCCAGTGTCATTCCGGCCGGAACCGCGAGGCGCGCAAAGGCAATGTCGAGACCTTCGATCTGCTCGCGCGCGAGCACGCGAAAGCCCGCCTGCTCTAGCACCGCAAGCTCCGGTTCAGCAAAGCCTGTCGCAAGCAACTCGCCGCGTCGCGCGAGATTGCCTACCCCGTCGAGCTCGATGGCCTGCGGGTTGGCGCGAAGCAGCGTCTCGAGCGTGCGTTCGCGAAGTTGCAGCAGGCGCCGCGCCTCACGTTCGGAGAGCGCCTTGGCCTCCCCGACGGTCTGATCGAGTTGTGCGGTGAGTTCGCCAAGCACCCCGCCGACCGGCGGCACGCGCGCCGGAACACCGGGCACCTGAAGCTGCGCCGCCAGCGGACCCGCGAGCATTGCCGCGATCATCGACAGAGTCAGAAGTTTCGTCCCGCCGCGCATGATTGTCTCTTTCCGACATTTGCCATTAAGCATGGATGAAACGGACAGGCCCATCCGTTCCATCCGCAGAAAGGCAAAGAACGCTGCCCGAGAGCTTCGAAAAGCAGGTGCTCGATCTGCTGCCGCGCCTGCGGCGGTTCGCGATCGGGCTTGCCGGGTCAAGGCCCGACGGCGACGACCTGTGCCAGATGACCATCGAGCGTGCCCTCGCCCGCCGCGGCCAGTGGCAGGAGGGGACGCGGCTCGACAGCTGGATGTACCGGATCATGCGCAACATCTTCATCGACGAGGCTCGTGCCACAACCCGCCGACGCGAGACCTTCGTGGATCCGGACGCGGGGCTCGCGGTTGGCGGTGACGGCAGCCAGGAAGCGGCGGTCGAGCTGTCGCTGGTCGACCGCGCCATGGCGCGCCTGCCCGAGGAACAGCGCGAGGCGGTGCTGCTGGTGATGGTGGAAGGCTGGTCCTACAAGGAGGCGGCCGAGATCGTCGGCTGCCCGGTCGGCACGCTCAATTCGCGGCTGGTGCGCGGACGCGACGCGCTGATGGCGATGCTGGAGGATGCGCAATGAGCATGACCGAAGAGATGCTGGCCGCCTATGCCGATGGCGAGCTCGGCGCGGCGGAGCAGGCCAAGGTCGAGGCGGCGATGAGCGAGGACCCGGCACTCGCCCGAAAGGTCGAGGCCCATCGCGCGCTCAAGGCGAGACTGTCCGCACATTACGCGCCTATTGCCGAAGAGGCCGTGCCATCCGGCCTCGCGGCGCTTCTTGTCAAGCCGGCGCCGGGCAGTGGCGCGGCCGAGGCGGGCGTCGCACGCCTTGCTGCCGCCCGGCAGAAGCGCGGCCTCGCGCCGGCAATCCGGCGCTGGGCACCCATCGCCGGTCCGGCATTGGCAGCCTCGCTGGTCCTCGCGATCCTTCAGCCATGGCAGGCGAGCACGCCCGAAGGCTATGCGCAGGGGGACGTCGCTGCGGCGCTCGACACGCAGCTTGCCGCCACCCAGCCAGACGAGGCAGAGACCCGCATCCTGCTCAGCTTCGCCCGCGAAGGCGGCGATCTGTGCCGCGCGTGGCGCGGTGCCGATGCCGGCGGGATCGCCTGCCGCGACGACGCCGGCTGGAAAATCGAACGTCGCTTTGCCCTCCGGAATGCGCAGGGAACAGAGTTCCGGCAGGCGGGCAGCGAAGCCGATTTGCTCGCCGCCGCTCAGGAGATGGCGGCTGGCGAGGCTCTGGATGCCGAGGGGGAGCGCGCCGCGCGCGCGCATGGCTGGAAGCGGCCCTGACCTGGCTCAAGCAAGAAGGGGCCGGCGATGCTACCAGCCCCTGACCGGTGCCTCGATTGAAGAGAAAGCGGCGGATCAACCCACCGTCACGGTGCCGCTGCGGTAACCGCGCTCGGCCATTTCCTCGATGTAGTCCTCGCGCTCCTTGCGCAGTTCGCGGGCATACTCCTCCCATGCATCGCGCAGGTCCTCGAGATCGCTCGCCCGGCCGAGATCGGCGCGCAGCTCCTTCTGCGCTTCGGTTATGTCGATGCGATAGTCATACCACAGGCTGTTCTCGATCCCGGCGATGGGTGAGGCGAGGATCAGGCGCTCTTCCGCCCGGGCGAGGCGCTCCTCGTAAAGGTCGCTGACGGCTGCGTGTCCGGCGGTGGCCATCATGCTCAGCACGATGGCAGGGGTGGCGATTGCGAGTTTCACGTGATGTCTCCTTCCATTTGCCGTCCGCCCCGGACGGGACGGTCAAACATGAAACGAGCCATCCAGCCGGTTTAATTCACGCCGGGGTGATTATTCGTGGGCCGACGAGGAATTCGCCGCGCGGCCCCTAAGGCAGCGAAGAACGGCGGTTTCCGCCCCAGAGCCGGCCATTCACGGCAGCGGCTCAGAGTGGCTGCTCCTGACAAAAGCTGCCGTTGCGACGGAACGAAGTACAGCGGCAGCTTTGCGCCCTAATAGCGGTCGTTCGGGCTGCGGACTGCCGCTCCCGAAAGCTGCCGTTCGTCGGTACGTTCCTCGGCGGTATTGCCGAAGCTCGGAATTGGTCAGGCGGCTGGTAAGCTGCTCGCGCCGCACAATCGCCGATTGTCAGATCGTTGAGCTGCGTCTTCGGTTGGTTGTGAACAACCTGGCTCCCGCTCTTGCAATGAGTTCACTAAATGTTCTAAATTCCGTGCATGCCAAAGCAGCTAACTGCGAACCAGATTCTTGGCGAGATCGGCGAGAACGCCGTCAGAGGCCGGTTCCTGACGATAGGGTTTCAGTTTGACGGTCGATCAAGGCTCGAAGCCGGGATCGACGGCATTGCCGAAGTGATGGACAAGGGCCAACCCTTGGCCCGCATGATCGCGGTCCAGGTGAAGGCCACGGATAGCGGTCGCTACGCGTCCGAGACGGACGATAGTTTCACCTATCTGCTGCGGCGTCAGGATCTCGAATATTGGCGGGGCTCGAACCTGCCGGTGATCGTGGTTTTCTTCAGGCGCTCGGATAACAGCTATTATTGGAAGGAAGTGTCGCGGGACAGCGATCTGCCAGAGCGGCGCCTTCAGATCGATAAAGCCGTGGACGTCCTCGATTCCAGTTCAGTCAATCGCCTTGCCGCGCTGACGGTCCCCAAGGCGGGCTTCGGCTATTACGTGCCTGCGCTAGGCGGTGGCGAGGAAGCGATCGTCAACATGCTGCCGATCGCGCTTCCCGCCGAACTCTTCATCGCATCGACGCCGTATGACGGGAGCAAGGCGACCGCGATGCTTCTTGATGGCGATGAGCCGGCGCGGTTCGACTGGATTATCCGTGGAGGGATTTTCTGGTCTTTCCATGATCCCCGCACATCTTGCTGCCGTGACATCGTCGATCTGGATCAGGTCGAGGCGATCGATACGGCCGACCTTGCCTTTCATGACGATGTGGATCAGCAGAACAAGTTCATCCATCTGCTGCGGCAGATGCTGCGTCACCAGACGCGGCAGGATTTGAACTGGAGCAAGGCCCACGAGATCCTCTATTTTCGGGCCCTAGTTGCGGACACGCCGCGCAATTTTGCTTATGAGGCTTCGAAAAAGAAGACAGATGCCGATGTCGTCAATGTGACGATGAGCGACAAGGATGAGGGGCGCGTGTCGTTCGTCCGCCACCATGCCTTTTCACCGCGCTTCGAACTCTTGGGCAATCAATGGTATCTCATCATCACGCCGACTTACTATTTCACGACTAACGGCTTTACGCCCCATCCGCACCCATCCGCGCTGCTGGCGGGTAAGAAGCGGATGGACAAGAGCGCGGCGTTGCGAGGTCAGGTGATTATGTGGCACCGGTTCCTGACCGAGGCTGATCGTGCTGAAGAACGTAATGCGGGCGGCTTGTTCGGCACCGTCGTAGAGGCCGAGCCTCGGCTTCGGTTCGGCGAGCCTCCCTCGGTGCAACTGGAAACGCGAGTGCCCGAGGATGGCTGGGGCGGCGGCGCCAAAAAGAAGTCGGATACATCCGAACAGCCGGAGGACTTGTTCGCGTGACGACATTCGACACCCGGATATTGCAGGAACCCGAATTGGAGTTCGGCGACCGGCATCATCATCCAGATCCTCGGCTCGGTCTGTTCGAGGCGGGGCCGCTCCAGACCTATGTCGGCGACGTGATCAAGATCGGCGTCGTGGGGAGCGCCAAGACCATCGAGGATACTCGGAAGTTTCTGGAGAAGGCGGCGGCGGGCATCGAGGGCAAGTCCGAGAAGCATCCCAATATGCACCCCGCCTTTCCCGGGCTTGGCAACCAAAGCCCCTATCGATGCCGGTTCGAGGTCGAGGATGGCGCGACGGCGGCGCTATCGCAAAGTAAGCTCGATAAGATCGCCAAGGAACCAGACCACGAGCGCGCGGTCGAAATAGCGGTGGAAGAGATCATGGCCGAGTTGCAGGCGCTCGACGATGGCGGCCATAGACCGGATGTCGCGATCATCGCGCTTCCTGTTAGGCTCCTGGAGCGCGTGTGGAACGCGAAGGTTGACGCAGGCGGTACGACCGAGAAGGACGACAGTAGCGGCTCGGACGCGCCCAATTTTCGCGGGATGCTGAAGGCGCGCGCGATGGGTCTCAATTTCCCGATCCAGATCCTCTGGGAGGATGTCGTCGACGAGAAGGTGTCGATCCCGCAGAAGGTCAAGGAAAGCAGCGCGCGCAAGATTCAGGATATGGCCGGGCGCAGCTGGAACCTGCTGACTACGCTCTACTATAAGGGCAGCGGCCGAATTCCGTGGCGGCGTATGCCGCGGGAGGGCGAATATACCTCCTGTTATGTCGGGATCAGCTTCTATCGCGAAGCGGGTGGGCAGCAGCTATTCACGAGCGCGGCGCAGATGTTCGACGAGCGCGGGCGCGGGTTCGTGCTCAAGGGTAAGCGCGCCCACACCGAGAGCCGCGGCCGGCATCCTTACATGACGCGCGACGACGCGCGCGAGATCATCGAGAATGTGCTCGCGGCCTATAAGACCCACCACAAGACGCTGCCGGCTCGAGTGATTGTCCTCAAAACGTCGCGGTTCAAGGACGAGGAGGCCAAAGGCATTCTCGATGCCTTGACTGCTGCCGGCACGGAATTGCGCGACCTAGTGTGGGTCCAGGAATCCTACTCGGTCAAATTGCTGCGCGACGGCAATTACCCGGTGTTGCGCGGGACGTTTGTCGACCTCGCCGGCAACGGATTGCTCTACACCAATGGCAGCATGCCTTATTACGGCACCTATCCGGGGCTCTATGACCCGCGCCCGCTGCTGCTCTGCCCACATAAAAGCTGTGACAGCACCATTGCGCAGCTGGCTGAGGAGGTGTTCTCGCTGACCAAGATCAACTGGAATTCGACCCAGATGAATCAACGCCTGCCGATCCCGATCCGGGCAGCGCGGATGGTCGGCGAGGTCCTCAAGTATATGAAGGAAGGCCAGGTGGAGAGCACCGACTACCGTAAATACATCTGACCGTCGTGCGCCCATGTGCGATGCGATCGCCCGGCGCTTGAAATAATAGACGCTCTTCGACGACAATATTGGTATCGAGTGGTCTATGCGAACGAGCCCGGAAGACCCTTCTTGGACAGCGCCGGAGACCGGGTGGAACTGGCAGGACGACAAGGTGCTGCTCGCCTGCGCCTGGTTCGCTGAGCTTGCGCATCGTCGAAGCTGGCAGAAGCGGTTGCAAGCGACGCGCGACCGTTTCCTGACGGCGAAGGACAGCTGGACGCGCGGTGTGCCCGTCCCGTTCTACGATCCGAATGACATGGCGGCTTGGTATGTCTTCCAGGCGAATGCTTATGCGGCGGATCGGATGAACTGGGTTCCAGAAGAGGCCGTACGGATGGTGCCGACCTTTACGCGGATCGGTGAGGAGCTTCCGGGCCTTTTGACGATTTCAGGCGCGGAGGATCGTGCCGCCCGACTGATGAATGCCGATCGTAGCCAGCCCGATGGCGGACTGTTCGAGCTTCTGGTGGCGCTCGCTTATCATCGCGATGGGTGGGAAACGACGTTCGTCTCCGAGCGTCCCGGCGTTGCCAAGACGCATGATCTCAATGTTCGAAAAGGTCGGCGCCGTTGGGCAATAGAGTGCAAGCGCATGGATCGCTCGAGCTACGAGGCACGCGAGCGCCGCCGCGGCGAAGCTTTGGCCCGGGCGGTGCACGCTCTTGCGCTGGAAGCCGACCGGTCGATTCACATGCAGGTCGCATTCGACGCGGAACTGGAAGCCGTGCCTGACGGCTATCTCGCGGCGCATGCCGAGGCCTACCTGGCTGGTGCAGGACCGGCATATTGGCGGGACGAATATGGCATCGGGACGCTTGAGGAGATCGATTGGTCGCTCGCGCATCGCGTTCTCGACAAAGACGATGTCTTCTTTGGTTCGAGCCGAATGATCGAGCTTCTGATTGGCCACTACGACCATGATTTTGCGCATTCAATGGAAGGCAAGTGGCGACCAAGCCGGGAGCGCCCCTTCTGGGCGAGCGCCGTCTATCAGGCCAGCGTCGTGCGATGGCGCAATCGATCAAGAGAGGCCACGCGCAAGAAGGCGAAACATTTCCGCGCTATGGTGGCGAAGGCGGCCGCGCAGCTACCCAAGGATCGGCCTGGAGTCGTTCATGTCGGGGTCGAGACCTGGGCCGGAGGCCTCGCTGATGGGGTGCGGCATCTCCTGAACAAGGTCGAGATGTGGAATTTTGATCCGGGGGATACGCGGTTGCGTTGGGTCTATGGCGAGTATTTCGCGCCGGAGGTCACGACGCGGTCTGATGAGAGTTGGGCGATCGAGGAGACATCGGCCTCCTATCGCGTCGGGCGCCACCGTACGCGTGAGCCTCTCCCTTATCACATGCTTCTAACGCCGGAGGCGAAGATCAATCACGGGGTTCATTGGGATCCGGCGAGCCAATATCCGCTCATCCGTCCCTGATCCTGACGCGGCGACTCACGCCGATGGATCGGTGGGCAACTCGCCGATGCGTTCGAGGGTAGCGGAAATCTGCGCACAATAGGCCGGATTGGCCGCCACGAAGTCCTGGAGCGTGTGGCGGTAGGCTGGAGGACCGGCTGTGATCGTGTCGTTTTCGTCGAGCCAGTCGACGACCGGCACGAAGCCATGGAGGCCATTTGCGATCTCGTAACGTTTCTTATCGACGGCGCTTTGCATTGCGAGCCTGGCCCAAACGATGTCGCCATAGGTGGCAAGGATCGTCGCTTCGGCGTCGTCCGGGCAAGTCTCCCCGTCCCACGCGTAATATCCGTGTAGGCGGCTAAACACGACGTCGCCGGCCCGACAGACGATTTCAAAATAGCCGAGCATGGCGTCGTCGTGGACGCGCGCCTGATGGACCGCGTAGTGGAAATGCTTCTTGTCGAAGGCGTGCAGTTCGACGCTGATATCCGAGCCATCGAGCAGTGCGAGATAGTCGCGGGCAGCCTGCGCCCAGCGTGGTTCGAACGCGATGAAGTCGAGAAAGGCGTCGATAGCCTTCGACCAGGAGGACGAGACTTTCGGCGTCACGACCTCGCGATAGCTGTGCCGGTTGGCGCGATCGCTACCGCCGAGCGGTGATGTGGCCACGGCTGCCTTCAGTAAGCTGGCGTCGTCATTGATCAGCTCGAGTCTGGGCCAATCCCCGACCCGGATGACCTGGCCGAGCACATAGTTGGCGTCGAGTGCGTGCAGCTTTTCCGACGTTCCGTGCGTCCAGCCGTGGGCAAATTCCGGAAGCTCGGCATGAGGAATGTCGCCGATCCAGTCCTTTGCGTCCGTTTCGGGTTCCCATCCGGGGGCTGCATAGGGAAAGTCGGATCCGATCGGTTTGCCGATCACCGCCTCGATCTGTTCATGAAAGCCATCGGCGACCCGCCAGACGCAGACCATCATGGGGCAGCTCGGTCGGTCCTCGGAGAGGCCTGGCCTCGGCGTGAAGAGGAGTAGGGCAAGCCGGACGAATGGAAGCTGCTTGGCCCGCTTGACAATGAAATCGGCGTAGCGCCGTCGGTCGTGTCCGTCAATGTGGTGTAAATTCGGGTGTGGCCAGCGGGCTTCATTT
>ERZ1066121.1426-NODE-1426-length-17563-cov-12.740861_pt1 | contig 17563 bp, 16 predicted proteins | sample MGYA00382768_ERZ1066121 | MGnify/ENA primary metagenome ERZ1066121 (study PRJEB33369, sample SAMEA5778351) | biofilm metagenome | biome: Industrial cooling water; feature: Water cooling tower basin; material: Biofilm | place: United Arab Emirates | collected... | reverse complement strand
ATGCCCGCGCCTTCTCCTCGGCGAGGGCGATGTGCACGCCACGCTCGCGCAGGCGGCCGGTGGTCGCCGCGTCGAGCCGTGCCGTGACGATGATCGCGTCGTCGGCGATCGTCTCGGTGAGGATCTCCCCGGTGCGGTGCAGCTCCGCGTGCGTGCGGCCGTCGCCGATCGGCACGCGCACGCGCATCACCGGGCGGCGCGCCCGCACCAGCACCACCAGCCGGCGCGCGAGCGGGTCGAGCCCGCCCGGGGTCACCGCCGAGACGAACACCGCGTCGATCCCCTCCCCCTCGGCGCGCGCCCGCAGCGACGCGAGCGTCTCGGGCTCCAGGGCGTCGACCTTGTTGAAGACGTAGACCACCGGCGTCCCCTGCGCCCCGATCTCGGCGAGGACCTCCTCGACGACCGCGCGCTGCTCCTCCCACGTCGGGTGGCTCGCGTCGATGACGTGCAGCAGCAGGTCCGCCTCGCTGGTCTCCTCGAGCGTCGCCCGGAAGCTCGCGACCAGCTGGTGCGGGAGCTTGCGGACGAAGCCGACCGTGTCGGTGAGGAGGACGCGCAGCCCCTCGCCCACGTCCACCTCGCGCGTGAGCGGATCGAGCGTCGCGAACAGCCGATCCTCGACGAAGATGTCGCTCGCCCCGGACGCGCCGCGCAGCACCGAGGACTTGCCGGCGTTCGTGTAACCGACGAGCGCCGCGCGGAACTCGCGCCGGCGGGACGTGCGCTGCACCTCGCGCGAGCGCTGGACGTCGCCCAGCCGCTCCTTGAGCACGCGGATGCGGTGGTTGATCAGCCGGCGGTCGGTCTCGAGCTGCGTCTCGCCGGGGCCACGCATCCCGATGCCGCCGCGGAACTTCTCGAGGTGCGTCCACATGCGCGTCAGCCGCGGCAGCATGTACTGGAGCTGCGCCAGCTCGACCTGCATGCGCGCCTCGTTCGAGCGCGCGCGCGTCGCGAAGATGTCGAGGATCAGCTCCGCCCGGTCCATCACGCGGATGCCGACGGCCTGCTCGATGTTGCGCCCCTGCGCCGGGTTGAGCTCGTCGTCGAAGAGCACGAGCGAGGCGCCGAGGTCGGTGGCGCGCTGGCGGAGCTCGTCGAGCTTTCCCGAGCCGAGGTACGTGCCCGGGTGCGGCCGGTCGATCTGCTGCGTCAGCTCGCCGACGACCTCCGCGCCGGCCGTGTCGGCGAGGCGGCCGAGCTCTTCGAGGTGCTCGTCGACCCGGTGCCGGTCGTGCGAGCGCTTGAGCGGCGCCCCGACCAGCAGGGCACGCTCGGTGGGCGGCGTGAGGGAGATCAGATCGCGCGCGATGGGAACGTCCTCGAGGTGACGGGGGTTCGCCGGGTGAAGCGACCAGCGGTGCGCAGGGGGGGTGCGACGAGTCTGCAAGCGATGCACCCGCACCCGTCGCCCCGCCCAACGTTACCCGCTTCGGCTGCCGCTGTCACCGCCCTGGATCACACCGGCGCTGCCGCCGCACCCTCGAGCCCGCCTGGAGCGCACGCCAGGTGGTGCCAGGCGTGCGCCGGGGCGCGCCCGCGCTCGGGTGGCGCCTACGGCTCGCGGCGGTTCGCGCCGAAGGTCGTGAACTGGCCGGTCCGGTCGTACGGCCGCGTGAAGTTGCCCAGCGGCGTGTTCACGGTGACGTCGCCCAGCACGCGGTAGTTCACCGCCCCGGAGCGGAGCAGCTGTCGCCCCGCCGCGCCCAGCCCGGAGTAGGTGAAGTTGATCGGGAGGCGCACCGTCGTCGACTCCTTCTCCTGGACGACGAAGCGCGAGTCGAGCGCCCCCTGCCCCAGCGGCACCGAGTCGACCATCAGCCGGTAGGTGAGCCGTGTCGCGTCCAGCCGGTAGCCGTTCGGGTTGTAGACGCTGAGCACGACGTCCAGACTGCCGCCGTCGAGGCCCAGCCCGCGCACCGCGAGGTCCCGGAACCGAACCTCGGGGGGCTCGAACACCTGGCGCCCGAGCGTCGCGCACCCTGCCACCGCACCCGCGGCGAGCCCTGCGGTCGCCAGCGCCGCGATCATCTGTCGCATCTCGTCCTCCGGTCGTGCGTGCGTAGTGAATTCGTCGTCGGTCGGTCGTCGGTCAGCGGCTCACGCGCCGACTGTCGCACGTCACGCGCCGCGCCCGCCAGCCGCCCCCGGCGCTCGCCGGATCGACCGCAACTCGCTGTCGTGCCGTCGCTTGCGGGCCGCACGGCGGGAGCGGCGGCCCGGCGCATGCGACCGCTCGTCCTGCCCGGCCGCGCGTCGGTGTCCCCTCCGAAGGACAGGAGAGCGCGCCCGCGACGCAGGAGCGCGCCGGCCGTCGGCAGCGGCGAGGGGCGCCCCGGCGGCTCAGCTCCTCTCGCCGCCCCCGGCGCCGTCGCGGACGACGTCCGCCGGGTTCGCCCTGCCCTCCCCGCCCACCGCGTCGGGCGGGGATCCGTCCGCGGGTGGACCTCCTCGCTCCGCCCACCACGCCAGCCGCTTGGCGATCTGCCGCTCGTCGCCGAACGGCCCGGGCCGGTAGTAGGTGCGCCCCTGCAGCTCGGGCGGCTGGTAGGGCTGCGCGACGAAGGCGCCCGGATGGTCGTGCGGGTAGACGTAGGGCACCCGGCGGTCGACGTCGGCGCGCAGGTGCATCTCGGAGTTGAGCAGGTGGGCCGGCACGGGGACCGCGGGGGTCTCCGCCGCGGCCTCCCGCGCCGCCTGCCAGGCGAGGTAGAGCCGGTTCGACTTCGGCGCGGTGGCACAGTAGACGGCCGCCTGGGCGACCGCGCGCTCCCCCTCGGCGGGCCCCAGCCGCCGGAACGTCTCCCACGCCGCCATGACCTGCGGCATCGCCTGCGGGTCGGCGAGCCCCACGTCCTCGGTGGCGATCGCCGCCAGCCGCCGCAGGAAGACCTGGGGATCCTCGCCGGCCTGCAGCCCGCGGGCGAGCCAGTAGAGCGCCGCGTGCGGATCGCTGCCGCGGCACGCCTTGTGGAAGGCGCTGAGGACCGCCGTGCGGTCGACGTCGACGCGGTCGTACGCCACCACCCGCACGCCGAGCGCGCCGGCGAGCGCCTCGCGCGGCACGGTCGCCCCGGCGCTCAGCGTCTGCGCCACCGCCTCGAGCGCCCCGAGCGCTCGCCGCGCATCGCCGTCCGCCTGCTCGGCGAGCCAGCGCAGCGTCTCGTCGTCGACGTGCAGCCGGAGCGCGCCCAACCCGCGCGCCTCGTCCGCGAGGGCGCGGGCGCACACCGTCAGGACGTCGGCGGCCTGCAGCGGGCGGAGGGCGTAGACGCGGCATCGGGAGAGCAGCGCCCCGACGATCGCGAACGCCGGCACCTCCGTCGTCGCGCCGCACAGCGAGATCACCCCGCTCTCGACGTGGGGGAGCAGCGCGTCCTGCTGCGTCTTCGCCCACCGATGGATCTCGTCGACCAGCACGAGGGTGCGCCCTCCCTCGAAGCGGCGCCGCCGGTCCGCCTCGGCGACGATCTCGCGCAGCCGCGGGATCCCGTCGGTCACGGCGTTGAGGCCGACGACGGTCTGCCTGGTGTAGCGGCCGATCAGTCCGGCGATCGTCGTCTTGCCGGTCCCGCTCGGGCCGGTGAGGATGACGCTGCCGACGCTGCCGTTGCGGATCGCGTCGCCGAGTGGCCGCCCCGGACCGAGCAGGTGCTGCTGCCCGACGACGTCCTCCAGGCGCTCGGGGCGCATGCGGGCGGCGAGCGGCTCGACCGCCTGCGCCGAGAAGAGGGTCGGTTCCATGCTCCTCGTGACCGGAGGTCAGCGGCCGGTGCCGGGGCGCCTTACGGCGGCGAGGGCGCCGGCTCGCGGCGGCGGGGTGAACGCGTCGGCCGCGCTCATCCGTCGCCGATCAGGGTGCGCACCGCGAAGTAGGCGCCGCTCCCCGCCACGAAGGTGAGCGGCAGCCGCCACCCCGCCTTGCTCTGGAACTCGGGGACCAGATTGCTCGCGGCCACGTAGAGCGTGACGCCTCCCGACAGGGCGAGCCCGATGGTGCCGTCGAGCGGCGTGGCGACGGCGACGAGCAGGCCGGCGAAGGTGGCGAGGCCGAGGAGCCCCGCGGCCCCGAGCGCCCGCCGCCGCCGCTGGCCGGCGGCGAGGAAGAGCGACGAGATCGCCAGCCCCTCGGGGATCTTGTGCAGGAGGATGGCGGTGGCGACGAGCACGCCCAGCGTCCCGTCGACCGCGAAGCCGCTCGCGATCGCCACCCCGTCGACGAAGGTGTGCAGCAGGAGTCCGACGAGCGCCGAGGCGCTGACCACCGGCGAGACGTCGCGCACCTCGGCGGCGAAGTGGAAGTGGCGCGCGAAGCTGTGCTGCGTGAGATGGACGAGGAGGAAGCCGAGCGTCGCGGTGACCGCCGCCGCGCGCCCGCCGCGCTCGAACGCCTCGGGGAGCACGTCGCTCAACACGAGCGCGATCATGAAGCCGGCGCTGAAGGCGACCATCCCCTCGAGCGTGCGGTCGCTCCACCGGGCGCGCCAGGTGACCGCGGCGGCGCCGAGCAGGTTGGCGAGCGCCGCGAGCAGGGCGAAGGTCAGGGCGGCGACGCTCATCGGGCCACCGGCGACGCCGCACGCGGCCGCGGGCGGTCGGATCCCGTCACGCCGGCTCCAGCGCCAGCCGCTCGACGATCGCGGCGAGCGCGTCGGCCAGCTCCGGCGCCTCGCCGAGGTCCTCGGGGCGCAGCGGCCACGGGTCGGCCGCCGGCTGCGTCGCCTCGACCAGCCCCTTGCCCTGCAGGATGTAGAGCCAGCGGTCGGTGCGGGCGAAGGCGTAGAGCTCGAGGTCGGGAGTGACGGTGAGCTGGTCGTCGGTGCTGTACACGGCGAGCTCCACGCCGCCGTAGGTCGCCAGCGGCACCTTGAGCCGGGCGAGCGCCTCGCGCACGTCCGGGAGCGCCACGTCCACCCCCCGCCACTCCCGCCCGGTGCGTGCATCCTCGAGCGCGAGGTCCACCGCCGGCGGCAGGTGCGCCGCGAGCGCCAGCAGCAGGTCGACGACGCGCTCGGCGTTCGCCACCACGCGCGCCTCGTACACCTCGCCGGCGCGCGTGAAGGTGAAGTCGTCGACGTCGGCCCGGAAGCGGCGCCAGACGGAGCTCGCGGGCTGTCGTCCGCGGAAGAGCATGAGGGCGGATGGTGGTGGGACGGCGTGCCGCGGCGGTCGCCCCGCCGCGTGGCCCCGGCGGAGCGTCAGAGTCGTTCGGCGAGGACGTGCGCCAGCAAGACCCGCCAGTCGGGCACGTGCAGCCCGAAGGTGCGTCGCGCGCGGCTGGTGTCGAGCACCGAGTAGGCGGGGCGGCGCGCGGCGCTGGGGTGCTCGTGCGTGGCGATCCGGTGCAGCCGCGGCACCCGCCCGCCGCGCGCCGCCACCGCCGCGAAGATCGCCGCGGCGAAGTCGTGCCACGTGGCGTCGCCCCCGGCCGCGAGATGATAGACGCCCCACGGCCCCGCCGCATCGGCGCCCGCGCGTGCGGGATCGCGCACGCGCGGGTGGCCGAGGATCGCCGCGGTCGCCGCCGCCAGGTAGCGGGCGCTCGTCGGCGTGCCGCGCTGGTCGTCGACGACGCGCACCTCGTCGCGCGCCTCGCCCAGCCGGAGCATCGTCGCGAGGAAGTTGCGCCCTCGCGCCCCGTACAGCCACGCCGTGCGCAGCACGAGCCACCGCCCGCCGGCGTCGGCGATCGCGCGCTCGCCGGCCAGCTTGCTCGCGCCGTACGCGTTCGGCGGCCCGGTCGCGTCGTCCTCGCGGTACGGCCGGGTGGCGTCACCGGCGAAGACGTAGTCGGTGGAGTAGTGGACCAGGATCGCCCCGACGCGCGCGGCCTCGCTCGCGAGCACGCCGGCGGCCTCGCCGTTGACGCGGTGGGCGACGCCGGGCTCGCGCTCCGCGTCGTCGACGGCAGTGTACGCGGCGGCGTTGACGACGATCCCGGGGCGGATCGCCCGCAGCGCGCCGTGCACGGCGGCGCGGTCGGCCAGGTCGAGCGCCTCGCGTCCGGGCGCGTGGACCGGGCCGAGCGGCGCGAGGGCTCGCACCAGCTCGAAGCCGAGCTGTCCGCTCCCGCCGAGCACGAGGATGGGCGCCGGCGGGGGCCACGCGGACTGCTCCTCCGCCGCCCCGCTCACGCGGCCTCCGGTCCGCGCAGGTCACCGACGGTTGCACGCTCGCGGCCGTCGGCGCGGCGGGCGCTCGCCGGGCCGAGCCACGGCGGGAGGCGCTCGCCCGGCACGTCGCGCAGCCGCGGGGCGGCCGCGTCCCGCGGCGAGACGATCGGCGCCAGCGCGTCGAGCGGCCAGTCGATCCCGACGTCCGGATCGTCCCACCGGATCGCCAGCTCGGCGCCGGGGCGATACGGCGCGGTGGCCTTGTACAGCACGCGGGTGTCGTCCTCGAGGGCGAGGAAGCCGTGCGCGAACCCCACCGGGATCCAGAGCTGCCGCCCGTCGCCGGCGGTGAGCTCGAGCCCGACCCATCGACCGAACGTCGGCGACCCGCGACGCACGTCGACCGCGACGTCGAACACCGCCCCGTGCGCGACGGTGACGAGCTTCGCCTGATCGTCGGGGTGCTGCGCGTGCAGCCCGCGCACCACCCCGCGGGCGGAGGTCGACAGGTTGTCCTGGGCGAAGGTGGCGTCGATCCCGCACGCGGCGAACCGCTCCGCGCTCCACGTCTCGAGGAACGCCCCCCGCGCGTCCCGGTGCACGGTGGGCTCGACGACGAGCACCTCGGGGAGCGCCGTCGGCCTCACCCTCATGCGTCCCCTCCCGCCCCGCGACCAGCGCCGGCGCGCCGGTCGGCGACACCCTCGCGCGGCAGCTCGTGCAGCGCCTCGTGGTGCCCCTCGGCGGCGAGCAGACCGCGCAGGTAGCGCCCGTACGCGCCGCGCCCCGCCGCCTCGGCCAGCGCCGCCAGCGCCGCGTCGTCGACGTAGCCCATGCGCCACGCGACCTCCTCCGGGACCCCGATCTTGAGCCCCTGCCGCTGCTCGATCGTCTCGATGAAGCTCGCCGCGTCGTGCAGCGACTCGGGGGTCCCCATGTCGAGCCACGCGGTGCCGCGGCTCATCCGCTCCATGTGCAGCTGCCCGCGGCGCAGGTACTCGACGTTCACGTCGGTGATCTCGTACTCGCCGCGCGCCGACGGGCGCAGCGCCGCGGCGATGTCGGCCACCTGCTCGTCGTAGAAGTAGAGCCCCGTGACGGCGTAGTTGGAGCGCGGGTGCGCCGGCTTCTCCTCGATGCTCAGCACGCGTCCGGCGCGATCGAGCTCGGCGACGCCGTAGCGGCGCGGATCGCTGACGTGGTAGCCGAAGATCGTCGCGCCGGACGGACGGGCGGCGGCGCGCTGCAGGGCGTCGACCAGCCCCGAGCCGTAGAACACGTTGTCGCCGAGGATGAGCGCCGAGCGGCGCCCGCGGACGAACTCCCGGCCGATGACGAACGCCTGCGCCAGCCCGTCGGGGCGCGGCTGCGCGGCGTACGTGAAGCTCACCCCCCACTGCCCCCCGTCGCCCAGCAGCGCCTCGAAGCGCGGCAGCTCCTCCGGGGTGGAGATGAAGAGGATGTCGCGCACCCCCGCCAGCATCAGCGTGGAGAGGGGGTAGTAGATCATCGGCTTGTCGTAGACCGGGAGCAGCTGCTTGCTCACCACGCGCGTGATCGGGTAGAGCCGCGTCCCCGCCCCGCCGGCGAGGACGATGCCGCGCACCGCGTCGCCCCCGCCGGCGCCCGCCGCGCCGCTCACGCCCCGGCTCCGAGCCCGAGCCGCTCGAGCCGGTAGGCGCCGGAGAGGATCCGCGCCGTCCACCCGGGGTTCGCCAGGTACCACGCCACGGTCTCGCGCAGCCCCTCCTCGAAGCTGCGCCGCGGCGCCCACCCGAGCTCGCGGGCGATCCGCGCGGCGTTCACCGCGTAGCGGTGGTCGTGCCCCGGTCGGTCGGCCACCAGGCGGATCAGCCGCTCGCGCGCCCCGAGCGCCGGATCGGGGTGCAGCGCGTCCAGGGTGCGACAGACCGCCCGTGCGACCTCCAGGTTCGGTCGCTCGGCGCCGCCTCCCACCACGTACGTGCGCCCCGGCACCCCACCCTCGAGGACGCGCAGCAGGGCGTCGACGTGGTCGTCGACGTGCAGCCAGTCGCGCACGTTGGCGCCGGTGCCGTACACCGGCACCTCGGCGCCGGCGAGCGCCCGCTGGATCGCGAGCGGGATCAGCTTCTCGGGGAACTGGTACGGGCCGTAGTTGTTCGAGCAGTTCGTCACGATCACCGGCAGGCCGTGCGTGTGGTGCCAGGCGCGGGCCAGGTGATCGGCCGCCGCCTTGCTCGCCGCGTACGGAGAGCGCGGCGCGTAGGGGCTCTCCTCGTCGAACGCGCCGTCGTCGCCGAGCGAGCCGAACACCTCGTCGGTGGACACGTGGACGAAGCGGAAGGCGCGCCGCTCGTCGGCGGGCAGCGCGCTCCAGTGCGCGCGCGCGGCGTCGAGCAGCACCTGCGTCCCGACGACGTTCGTGCGCACGAACGCCGCCGCGCCGTCGATCGAGCGGTCCACGTGCGACTCGGCGGCCAGGTGCAGCACCGCACCTGGCCGGTGCGTGGCGAAGACTCGCGCCATCGCCGCGGCGTCGGCGACGTCGGCGTGCTCGAAGACGTGGAGCGGAGAGCCGGCGACCGACGCGACCGACTCGAGGTTCCCGGCATAGGTGAGGGCGTCGACGTTGACGACCCGCCACCTCCCCTCGCCGACCAGCCGGCGCACGACCGCCGAGCCGATGAAGCCGGCCCCTCCCGTGACGACGATGCTCCTCACCCGGCTCCTGGATCGCGGTCCGTGCCCGCCGCCGCCCCCGGCGCCGGGGCGCCAGCTCCGGCCGGAGTCCGCGGCCCGACCGCGGCGCCCCCGGCCAGGGCGAGCAGCCGCTCGCGGTCGTTGCACGCCGGGTCGGCGAGCACGGCCTCGAGCAGGCGCTGGAGGATAACACCCAACGCCGGCCCGGCGGGGACGCCGGCGGCCAGCAGGTCGCGCCCGCCGACGGCGAGGTCGCCGATCTCGAGCGGGTCGCGAAAGGCGATCCGGACCATGCGCCGGTGGAGCGCCCGTACGCGCGCGGGCTCGGGCGCCACCCCGCCCGCGACGCGCTCGGCAGCGAGCCGGGCGTGCACCAGCCGCATGAAGGCGGGGACCATCGTCCGGCCGATCACCGCCGCCCAGCGGCGGAGCTGCGCGTCGGCGAGCTCCGCCGGGCCCAGGAGGGCGGTCCGGATCGCCCCCCCCACCGCCCCCCACCGCTCGGCGAGCTCGGCGATCCACCGCACCTCCTGCGTCGACGCACGCAGCGCCCGAAGCGCCGCCTCCACCTCGGCGCGCGGCCGACCGAGCCACGGCGCCGCCAGGCGGTTGAGCACCCGCTGTCGGGCGTGGCGCTCGTGCATCGGCGGCGGCAGGCAGTCGGCGGTGAGGAAGGCGACGGGCGGCGCGTCGGCGAGCGCCGGGACGAGCGTGGCGAGCGCGCCGGCGGCGCGCCAGCGCTCCAGGGCGCGCGACGGGTGGCGCAGCTGGCGCATCGTCTTCTCCAGCTCCTCGCGCACCCGTTCGGCCGAGAGCCGCCCGAGCTGCGGCCCACTCCGGACGATCGCCTCCCAGGTGGCCGGGTCGACCTCGAAGTCGAAGCGTCCGGCGAAGCGGATCGCCCGCAGCGCCCGCAGCCGGTCCTCGCGCATCCGCGCGTCCGGATCGCCGACCGCGCGGACCACCCGGCGCGCCAGGTCGCCGATCCCGTCGAACGGGTCGCGCAGCGTGCCGTCGGCCCACCGGAAGGCGATCGCGTTGATCGTGAAGTCGCGCCGGGCGAGATCGTCCTCGAGCGACGCCCCGAACTCGACGACGGCGTGCCGCCCGTCGGTGCGCACGTCCCGACGGAAGGTGGTCACCTCGTGCATCACGCCGGCCCGGTCGAACACCCCCACCGTGCCGAACTCCACCCCCTTGGGCACGGTGCGGCGGAAGAGGCGACGCACGGTCTCGGGAGTGGCGCTCGTCGCGAGGTCCCAGTCGAGCGTCGCGTGGCCGAGGATCGCGTCGCGGACCGCGCCGCCGACGCACCACGTCTCGAAGCCGGCCCGCTCGAGTCGCTCGGCGATGTCCCGCACCCCGGCGGGGGGGCGCACGCGCGCCGCGAGCGCGCCGGGATCGACGCGGAGCGGCGGCGACCCGGCGGTCATCGCCCCCCCGCGAGGCGAGAGGCGAACAGCAGGAAGGAGAGGAAAGGCACGAACCGTGATGTCGGGAGCGGCCCGGGTGACCCTGGGCGGCGCGCCCGGGCGGAACCAGACCGGGAGCTTACCGCCGCCTGCCCGCCGCTTCAATGCGGCCCACCCGGCCGGGGACGGGCCGCCGCGACCGCCGGCGCTGGGCGCCGGCTTCGCCGCTCGCCGTCGGGCGCTACCTTGTACCAGATGGGCGACGATCTGCTGCGACGCGAGCTCGACGAGCTCCTGCTCCGCTCGGCGGCCGCCGAGCCGTTCCGCGCCGCGGTGCGCGCCTTCGCCGCCGACGCCCGCACCGCGGCGATCGTCGTGCCACGGGTCGTCCCCCGGCTCAAGGTGCTGCGCCTCCTCGCCCAACTGCTCGACGCCGAACCGGCGCTGCGCCCGGTGCGGGCGGAGGTGGACGCCCGCAGCGGCTGCTCCGACCTGCGCGGGACGCTCAGCGTCATCGACGAGGCGGGGGTGGAGCACCGGTGGCGGTTCGTCTGGGACTGCCGGTGGCGCGCCGAGGAGGAGGGGCTGCGCGATCGGTGGGGGCAGCCCGATCAGGTGCGCGCCGCGCGCGAGTACGGCTGGCGCTGCTTCGCCGAGTGGCGGCGCACGTAGCGCGAGGCAGCAGGCGACTCACTCGTCGAAAAGCGCGCGCAGCCCGGCGGCGTCGAGCCCGGCGCCGAGCCCGAGCATGAGGTCGATGCGCGCCTGCTGGGGGCGGCGCGCGCCGGCGAACAGCGCCCCCATCTCGTACAGCCGCCGCCCGCCTCCGGGGTAGGCGTAGGTCTTCCCCACCCGCCCCCGCCCGGCGCGCGAGGCGATCACCACCGGCCGGCCGGCGTCGAGCCAGCGCTCGATCCCGGGGACCATCGCTGGCGGGACGTTGCCGCGTCCCATCGCCGCGATCACGACGCCGACCGCCCCGCTCTCCCGCGAGGCGTCGAGGAGGCGGGCGTCGCACCCGGCCCAGGTCGGGACGATGTCGACCGGCGTCGCCGGAGCCGGCGGCGCGAGCACGGCGGGGGTCCCCACCAGCCGCCGACGGAAGATGACCTGGTCCTCGTCGATGCTCCCGATGGGGCCGAGGCCGGGAGCCTCGAACGCCGCCAGCTCGTGGGTGTGCCCCTTGGTGTCCTCGAGGCCCGCGAAGACCCGGCTCCCCATCACCACCATGGTGCCGACGCCGCGCGCGAGCGGGGACGCGGCCACGCGCACCGCGTCCACGAGGTTCTGCGGCCCGTCCCAGCCCAGGTCGCTCGAGGAGCGCATCGCCCCGGTGAAGACGATCGGCGTGTCGGCCGGTGTCGAGCGGGCCACAATGTACGCCGTCTCCTCGAGCGTGTCGGTCCCGTGGGTGACGATCACGCCGGCGATCGCCGGGTCGGCGATCACCTCGAGCAGCCGCGCGCGCAGCGCCCACTGCCGCTCGACGGTCATGTGCGGCCCCGGGTGCCGCCCCCACTGCTCGGCCCGCACCTCCGCCACCTCGTCGATCCCCGGCGCCGCGGCGAGGATCTCCTCGGCCGTGAGCGCGGGGACCGCACCGCCCAGCTGCGCGTCGACGCGCATCGAGATGGTGCCCCCGGTGAAGAGCGCCGCGACGATCGGGCGCTCGGCCGTCGCCCCGTCGCGCCCCCGCTCCGGGTGCGCGGCTACCCGCACAGCACGCTCCCGCCGTTGACGTTGAGGATCTCGCCGGTTACGTGGCGCGCGAGCGCGGAGCAGAGGAAGACGATCGGGCCGGCGACGTCCTCGGCGCTGGCGACGCGCCCGATCGGGATGGAGCGGGCGATCCGCTCGCGCCCGCCGTCGCGCATCGCCGCCTCGGTCATCTCGGTGTCGACCCACCCGGGGGCGACGGCGTTCACCGTGACGTCGCGCGAGGCCAGCTCGACGGCGAGCGACTTCACGTACGAGATCATCGCTCCCTTGGTCGCCGCGTAGTCGGCGTGCATCGCCTCGCCGCGCTGCCCGGCGGTGCTCGCGACCATCACGATGCGCCCGCCGTCGCCGACGCGCCGCGCCGCGGCGGCTGCCAGCCAGTGCATCGCGTCGAGGTTCTCGACCATCGTGCGCCGCCAGCGCTCTGCCTGCAGATCCGCCACCGGGACCTCCTCGGCCGGCCAGACGCCGTGGTTGATCACCACCAGCTCGACCCCGCCCCACTGCTCCACCGCCGTCCCGATCAGCCGCTCGGCACCCTCGGGGTCACCCAGGTCGGCCCCGCACGCGGTCGCGCGGACGCCCAGCGCCCGGGCCTCGGCGACGACGCGCTCCGCGTCGGCCCCCCGCGATCGGTAGCCGACCACCACGTCCGCGCCGGCGCGGGCGAGCAGGCGCACGGTCGCCGCTCCGATGCCGCGCGAGCCGCCGCTCACCACCGCCCGCCGGCCGCGCAGGTCGATCACAGCTCCGCCTCCACGAGGTCGCAGATCAGGTGTTGGATGCACAGGTGCAGTTCCTGCGCACGGTCGGTGCGCTCCGTCGGGACGACGAGCGTCAGGTCGGCCAGCTCGCGGAGCGCCCCGCCGTCGCGCGCCGTGAGCGCCAGGACGCGCACGCCGCGCGCCCGCGCCGCGCGCGCCGCCTCGAGCACGTTGGGCGAGTTCCCACTGGTCGAGTGGATGGAGAGCAGGTCGCCCGGCCGGCCGAGCGCCTCGACCTGCCGCGCGAACAGCTGGTCGAAGCCCAGGTCGTTGCCCGCCGCGGTGAGGAGCGAGGTGTCGGTGGTGAGCGCCACCGCCGGGTAGGCGCGGCGCGTGCGCCGGTAGCGCACCACGTACTCGGTGGCGATGTGCTGCGCGTCGGCGGCGCTCCCCCCGTTGCCGCAGAAGAACAGCGTGCCGCCGGCGCGCACGGTGTCGCGCACCAGCGTCGCGGCGCGCGCGACCTCCGCGCCGAGCAGGTCGGCGGTTCGCGAGGCGGCAGCCGCGAGCTCGCGGAGGGCGGCGGTCGCCGTCGCGGCGCTCACCGGCTCGTCGGCCGCACCGGTCGTCGGCCCGCTCGACGGCGGCGCGACGTTGTCCGGGGAGCGCGGAAGGGGATCGGTCATCGACGTACCGAGAATGGAGTCACGCCCGGTCGCCGCGAGGACGCTCGCGGAGCCGGGTCACGAAGCGGGCGATGCGCGCCCAGCGCCCCGGCTCGTCGGCCACGGGTGGCACCGGATGCGGCGGGAGGCCGCGGAGGATGCGCTCCGGGTTGACCTCCGTCAGCAGGAGCGCGGCCTCGGCGGCGCCGGCGGCGGTGAGCGCCTCGCGCGCCGCGGCGAGCGTGCGCCCGTCGCCGTGGTTGTCGCTCGCCAGCAGGTCCAGGGCGCCGGCGGCGAGCAGCGCCCGCGCCGCGGCGCCACGGGTGCCCGGCGCGCGGAAGAGGGTCGCGTCGCCCTGCAGCACCGCACCGGCGTCGCGCCACGCGCGGGCCTGCGCCGGACTGGCGCCGGGATAGCGCTCCGGGTGGGCGAGCACCGGGACCACGCCAGAGGCGCGGATGCGCGCGAGCTCCGCCACGCCGTTGGGCGGCAGCGCCGGCCCGCGCGGCCACTCGACGAGCACCGCGCCCGAGTCGCCGATGGCGAGCGACCGGTCGGTGAGCGCCACCGCCGGCTCGTCGAGCATGATCTCCCACCCGTGCAGCACCGTCACCCCCGCCGGCGCGCCCTCGGCGAGCGCCGCGAGCAGCGCCTCGTGGCGCGCCGGCGCGCCACGCCGAAGCGCGGACGAACGCAGGTGCGGCGTGCACGCCACCACGCGCACGCCCGCCGCAGCGGCGCGCTCGAGGACCGCGAGCGCCCGGGCGAGCGTGCGCGCCCCGTCGTCGACCCCCGGGAGCAGGTGCGTGTGGAGGTCGATCATCGGCCGACCCGCCGCGACCGGCGCACGGCGCCGTCGGGCCGATGCGCGGCGCGGGCGCAGCCGTGCGCCTGCGTGCCGCGGTCCACGACGGGCGCTCAGGAGGCGGGATCCGCCTGCCCGGCGAGCGCGGCGAAGCGCCGCATCGCGTCGGCGGCGAACGCCGGCAGGGCGTCGGGCGTCGCGCTCGCCCACTCGAAGGCGAGCGTCGCGAGGGCGTCGGCGGCGAGCAGATCGAGGGCGCTGGCGCGCGTGGTCGCCCCCTCCGCGATGAGCGCGCCGACGACGAGCGCCGCCGCGTCGACCGCAGCCGACGCCGCGCCGAGTGGATCCGCCTCGGCGCTCGCGAGGGGAGCGGCATCCGCGCCTGCGGACTGCGTCGCCGTGGCCGCACGAGCGGCCGGCCGGCCGGCGGCCGCGACGCCCCCGTGGCGGGCGATCCGCTCGGCGAGCGACGGCGGGACCGGCTGCACCGCGAGCACGGTGAACGGCGCACCGGCGGGCGAACCGGCAGGCGGGTGCGTCACGCCCCCTCCACGAGCGGCAGGAGGAGCCCGCCGGCGGCGGCGATCGCCTCACCCAGGCGCCCCGCGTCGGGGATCCCGGCCTGCGCCATGTGCGGCTTCCCGCCCCCACGCCCGCCGACCGCCGCGGCGACCCGGCGGACCACCTCGTCGGCGCGGACGCCACGCTCGCGCAGGTCGTCGCTGACGACGGCGAGCAGCGTCCCCTTCCCGTCGTCCAGCCGGGCGCCGAGCACGGCGATGGTGTTGGGCAGCTGCTCGCGCACCGCGTCGCCGAGCGCCTGCAGGGCGCGCACGTCCTCCACGGCGACCTCGCTGGCGATCAGGCGGGCCGCGCCGAGCGGGATCGCCGCGGCGGCGAGCGTCTGCACCTGGTTCGCGCCTCCCCCCCGCCGCGCCTCCTCGATCCGCCGCTCGAGCCCGCGGCGCTCCTCCAGCAGCGCCAGCACGCGCCGCGGCACCTGGTCCACGGGCGCGCGCAGCGACTCGGCGACGCGGTCGAGCAGGCGCTCGCGCTCGCGCAGGTGCTCGTAGGCGCGCGGGCCGGTGACCGCCGTGATCCGCCGCACTCCCGCGGCGACGCCCGTCTCCTGGACGATGCGGAAGAGCCCGATCTCCGCCGTGTTGCGCACGTGCGTCCCGCCGCACAGCTCCATCGAGAGCCCGGGGATCTCGACGACGCGCACCACGTCGCCGTACTTCTCCCCGAAGAGCGCCATCGCGCCCCCCGCGACCGCCTCCTTGTAGGCGCGCTCCTGCACCCGCAACGACACCCCGGCCCAGATCCCCCGGTTCACCTCGAGCTCGATCGCCTCGAGCTGCTCGGCGCCCACCGGCCCGTGGTGCGTGAAGTCGAAGCGCAGCCGGTCGGGCTCGACCACGGATCCCGCCTGGTGCACGTGCTCGCCGAGCTGCTGGCGGAGCGCCGCGTGCAGCAGGTGCGTGGCCGTGTGGTTGCGCTCGGTGTCGCGGCGCCGTTCGGTGGGGACGCGGGCGACGACCGGGCCGTAGCGGATCTCTCCCTCGAGCGTCCCCACGGCCGCCACGCGGCCGTCGATCTTGCGCACCTCGTCCACGGCGACGCGCCATCCGTCGCCGACGATCTCGCCGTGATCGGAGACCTGTCCGCCGCTCTCCGCGTAGAACGGCGTCTCGCGCAGCAGCACGGCCACGCGGCCGTTGCCGAGTCGGCGCACCGCGGCCACCTGCGACTCGATCGTCACCGTGTCGTAGCCGACGAAGCTCGTCGGCGGGAGCGCCAGCTCCGCCTCCGTCGTCGCGGCGAGCGCCTGGTCCGGCTGCAGGACGGCGAGCGTCGCCACCCCGCTGGACGTCGCCGGCCCGTCGCGCGTGAACGGGACGATGTCCCATCCGGCCAGGTCGGTGAGCGCGTCGGCCGTGACGCCCAGGTTGCGCGAGCGGCGCTCGTCCTGCGACTGCGTGCGCTGCCGCTCGAGCGCCCGCTCGAAGCCGGCGATGTCCACCGTGTAGCCGCGCTCGCGCGCCATGAGCTCGGTCAGGTCGATCGGGAAGCCGAAGGTGTCGTAGAGGCGGAAGGCGTCCTCGCCGCTCACCGTGCCGCGCACTCCCGTCGAGCCCTGGGTGGTGTGCCGCGGCGCGAGCTCGTCGAAGCGCGCCAGCCCGCCCTCGATCGTCGCGAGGAAGCGCTCCTCCTCGGCGCGCGTCGTCGCCACCAGGTGCGAGGCGCGCTGGCGCAGCTCGGGGTAGACGTCGCCCATCGTCTCGATCACCGCCTCGACGACGCGGTACAGCGTCGGCGCCTCGGTGCGGCCGAGCAGGTAGGCGTGGCGGACCGCGCGGCGGAGGATGCGGCGGAGCACGTAGCCGCGCCCCTCGTTCGACGGGAAGACGCCGTCGGCGAGCAGGAAGGCGACGGCGCGCGCGTGGTCGGCGATCACGCGGAACGACGCCGGATCGTTCCCGTCGACCACCGTCTCGCTCTCGCGCCCGCGATACGGCAGGCCGACCACCCGTTCGGTGGCGGCGATCAGCGGTGCGAAGACGTCGGTGTGGAAGTTGTTCGTCACCCCCTGGAGCACCGCGGCGATGCGCTCGAGCCCCGCCCCCGTGTCCACCGACGGCTTCGGCAGCGGCACGAGAGTGCCGTCCGCCTGCCGGTCGAACTGCATGAAGACGAGGTTCCAGATCTCGAGGAAGCGTCCGGCCTCCGCCCCCTCGACGAACGCCTCGACGGAGAACTCCGACCGGTCGAGCGCCGTCCACTCCCCGACGGCATCCGGCGGAAAGCGGAAGTCCCGCGCCATCGCCGCCAGGTCGACGTAGATCTCCGTGCACGGGCCGCACGGCCCGGTGTCGGCCATCTGCCAGAAGTTGTCCTTGGCCCCGAGCCCGTAGATCCGCTCGTCGGGGAGCCCGGCGATCTCGCGCCAGAGCGCCCGCGCCTCGTCGTCCTCGTGGTACACCGACACGCGGAGATGCTCGCGCGGGATCTGCAGCTCCACGGTGACGAACTCCCAGGCGAACCGGATCGCGTCGCGCTTGAAATAGTCGCCGAAGGAGAAATTGCCGAGCATCTCGAAGAAGGTGTGGTGCCGGGCCGTGTGCCCCACCTGCTCGAGGTCGTTGTGCTTGCCGCCGGCCCGCACGCACTTCTGCGACGTGGTCGCGCGCCGGATCCCCTCGGGGGGCTCCTCCAGCCCGAGGAACACCTTCTTGAACGGCACCATCCCCGCGTTCGTGAACAGCAGGGTAGGATCGTCCCCGGGCACCAGCGTGCTGCTCGGTCTGACGACGTGGCCCTGGCGCTCGAAGTAGCGCAGGAAGCGGGTGCGGATCTCGGAGGCGAGCATGATCCCGCCAATATACCGGCCGCCGCGTTGCGGGCTCAAGCGAGTGGGGCGATGCGGCGCCCGTGGCGCACGCCGACCGGACGCCCGCAC